>Ga0307408_100002056_pt1 | contig 14484 bp, 10 predicted proteins | sample 322Cmetagenome_FD_202116 | JGI IMG/M metagenome (GOLD analysis project Ga0307408, IMG submission 202116) | Maize rhizosphere microbial communities from greenhouse at UC Davis, California, United States - 322HYB-C-3 | ecosystem: Host-associated > Plants > Roots > Rhizosphere > Soil | place...
GATGAGATCTGAGCTATCAGTTTTCAGCCACGAGCTGCTGGTTGCTCAAACCTACTAGGGTGCTTGCCCAGAGCTCAAAGCTGATTGCTCAAAGCTGACAGCCCCTTCATTCACTTCTCAAACTTTTTATTGGATTAGCTACCGCCGCTTTCACCGCCTGAAAACTTACCGTTGCCAAAGCAATTAGCAGTGCCAATATGCCTGCCAGCGCAAACATCCACCAATGGAGCTCGATACGATAGGCAAAACTTTGCAGCCAATTGTTCATAGACCAGGCAGCCAAAGGAAATGCCAGGATAATAGCCAGGAGTACCAGTTTTACAAAATCCTTCGAAAGCATTAACATCACGGTAGCCGCCGATGCGCCCAAAACTTTACGGATACCTATTTCTTTCGTTCGTACTTCCGCATTGAAGGTAGCTAAGCCAAACAGGCCCAGGCATGAAATCAAGATTGCAAGAGCAGCGAAATATGTTGAAAGAGTGGAAATTCGTTTTTCAGAAACATACAATGCCTGGTACTCATCATCCAGAAACTTATAATCGAAGATGTTGCCTGGGTTATATTTTTTATAAAGTGCTTCTATGCGTCTGATGGTTTCTTTTGCATGTCCTGCAGAAATCTTTGCCATAATCATATGAGTCTCGTCGGGCCTGTAGCGAATCACCATCGGTGCAATTGCTTCGTGAAGCGATGAGATATGAAAGTCTTTTATCACACCTATAATGCGCATGTTTTCTCCCCACATCCTTACTGTGCTGCCCACCGGCTTTTCAATTGCCATAGCTTTGATAGCAGACTCGTTAAACATCAGAGTACTCTCGTCCGCACCGAACTTTTCAGAAAAGGCACGCCCTTCTTTCATCTGTATTCCCAAAGTTGAGAACGCGTTTGCATCCACGGTCAATGTATTAAAATTCAGGTTTTCAGCTGTTTTTCCGGGCCAGGTAATACCATAAGTGGTAGAATTCATATTTTTCTGAACCACATTACTTTGAATAGCAGCAGCATTTTCGATCCCTGGGATTTTTTTTAATTCTGCAATAAACGATGGCGTATTCTCCTTTATCCTCCCGCCCTTATCAAAGTGGATGATGTTTGCTTTGTCATAGCCCAGGTTTTTGCTCTGGATATACTCCATTTGCCTGTAAACTACTAAGACCGAAACGATCAATACCAGGGAGATGGTGAATTGAAAGATCACGAGCGCCTTACGTGCAAAGATTTCACCCAACGATTTTTTAAGTTTTCCTTTTAATACAGCAACCGGATTAAATCCTGACAAGTAAAAAGCTGGGTAGCTTCCTGCCAGCAGACCTGTAAATAAGGTTGTTGCCACAATCAGGGCAATAAGTTGTGGGCTGAAGTTTAGTGCAAGCTGCTTATCTACTATGGCATTAAACAGAGGTAAAAGTGCAACTATCATAAACAGAGCTACCAAAAGCGATAAAAATGCTATAAAAACTCCCTCACCTAAAAATTGAGCTATAAGGATTCTCCTTGATGCTCCAACAGTCTTTTTGATACCAACTTCCTTAAGTCTGCGTGAAGCTCGTGCAGTAGCCAGGTTCATAAAGTTTATGCAAGCGATCAGCAAGATCAATATGGCGATTACCGAAAACATTTTGACATAGGTTATCCGGGTTCCCACCTGTATGCCGTTCTCGTACTTTCCATAGAGATAAGCACTTGAGTACGGCCGTACCTGCAAAGTGAAAATAGTACTTGGGTAATACTTCTTTACAAAGCCGGCAATTTTAGCATTGAATTTCGCTACGTCGGTGCCTTCTTTTAGTAATAGGTAAGTGGAGAACGGCTCGTTTTGCCATTCCTTAAAATGGGGTAACAACTTCAAAAGCAAATCGTAGCTTAAGGCAAAGTCGAACACCATGGAAGAATTATGCGGAGGGCTCTTAAACACCCCTGTAACAATCGTTTGGTTGTGCACAATAAATTCCCAATCGAGCGTTTTTCCCAAAGCGTTTTTCGCAGACCCGAATAAACTTTTCGCCAGGTTCTCGGAGATAACAATGCCACTTTTGTTGCTTAATGCATCCTCGGCCTTGCCCTGTATCAGCTCGAAGGAGAATGCTTTAAAAAGATCCTTCCCAGCAAACAAGCCTCCCGACTTTATAACCTTATTATTAGCTTTAAACTGTAAATCAATTGAAAATGAAATGGGTATTGCTGCCTCTATTTCGGGTAAATCTTTCGCCATGGCTTCAGCTAAGGGCCCTTGGGTGCTTTCATGAACAGTAACATTGCCATCTTCCGTACTAACCTCCATCACCTGGTAAAGCCGGGCGTCGTTTTCATGGAACTTATCGAAATTTAGTTCGTCTGTTACCCAGAGGTATATCAGTAAGGCACAGGCTAAACCTGTAGATAAGCCCACCAAGTTTATAAAAAAGGTACTCTTGTGATGTTTAAAATTTCGATATATCAGGAGGAGATTATGCTTGAACATGATAGCTTATTTTGAAGTAATTTTTAAGTTTGCAAACGCCCCCGAAGAATTATTGCCAACCCATAATGCAATGGCTCCCATTGTAGTACTTGACAATTTCTCAACTTCCAGGCATGGGTTTGCCTCATTATTCACAAAGGCTTTGACAGTATTTCCTGTGACGATTATTTTAACATGAAACCAATCATTGGCATTTGGTACCGATGTAACCTTGCTTTCATATTTGCCCGGCCATGTTTCCCTCAGTTTTTCCCAGGGATAGTGAGGGATTGAAATGTATTGTACTGCTCTGTGGCGTCTTGCGGTATCTGCATTAAAAAAATTGAACGGCCTGAAATAGATGGCATCGTATGAACTGTCTTTTTGTACATGAAAGGCTATGCCGACAAAGCTTTGCCCCATGGCATCTTTGCCTTTAATATCCACTTCAATAATTCCCGAAGAGAACTCTATATCTTTTAAAACCATAGCACCATCTCCGGGCGATTCGTTTAAGAAAATCCCACTCCTTCCGTTTTCATTAATTGCTTTTGCAAATCGGTTAATGAGGTTCCAATTATCTGTTTTGTCTAAATCGGGCGAAATAGTTTGCGCCATTAAATTCAAGCTCAAGCAGAGTAGGGCGAAACTGAAGCAACCGGTTATTTTTTTCATGATTATTGTATTTTACAATTTAAAATGGTTTTGAGGTATAAGTCGTCATATCAGGTAGAGCAATTAATTCTGAACGCCTGATTGCTGATACCTCCTACTTGATACCCCATCTTACTCCGTTCTTAAACTTTTTACCGGATTAGACAATGCAGCTTTAACCACCTGAATACTAACCGTTCCCAGTACTATTGATCATATAATTTCAGATAAATTTTGGCGAGAAAAACTGACAAGCCGTATGCAGGCATGCCAGACTCTCACCGCATCAATTGTAAAAACCATTTAATTTAGCGATCAGCTGTCAGCAATCAGCTTTCAGCTCGTGTATATCGTGTTATTTTAGCGATGAAGCAGTCAGCAATCAGCGGTCAGCTCCTGCATATATCGTATTATTTTAGCGATGAGATCTGAGCTATCAGTTTTCAGCCACGAGCTGCTGGTTGCTCAAACCTACCAGGGTGCTTGCCCAGAGCTGATAGCTGATTGCTCAAAGCTGACAGCCCCTTCATTGCTGCCTTTATTGCGTGGAAGCTGATGGTAAACAACGCAATCAGCACTGCCAGCAAACCAGGATTCAACCCTACCTGTTCAACCCCTCCTTATCCTTCCTGAACCCACCGTTAAATTTTTAATGATCTGCGCATCGCCTTTATAACTAATGTCTCCTGAACCTGCTATTTTACCTGCTACGGTTTTATTTACAGTGGCTTCTACATCACCCGAGCCCGCAATTGATACATCGAGTACATCACTCTTTAATCCAAAAGCACTGACGTCTCCGGAACCTGAAATGCTAATGGATTGCTTTTTGACATTACCTGAAGAAATTGTGACATCACCCGATCCTGATACAGACAAATTCAGGTTGTTAGCTGTCAGAGCACCTAGCTGCATATCGCCGCTCCCACTTAGATGGATGTCCAGGTCCTGCGCCTTAACATTCCCTCTGATAAAAACATCGCCTGAGCCGCTAGAACTAAGTCGAAAGTTACCAGAAGAGAGATTGGATTTGCAGGTTAGGTTTCCCGATCCTCCTCGGGCAATTCCTTCCAGCCGTTTGTAAGTGATATATACTTTTGTGCGGATATTCTGATAGTTCCCCTTTTCGAGATAGACCTTTAATATCTTTTGGTTCACTTCTGTTAGTATCTTTTTAGGATCGATTCCTTCCGCTTCAATCCTAACCGATTCCTCATTCCCCTGTTCTACGAAGGTGTCGAAGGCTCCACTTACCTCTATTTTAGTAAAGGAAGAAGGATTTCTCATTTCGGTTCCTTGAGAGAATACAATGCATGGGATGAACAGAATTACAGCTAGTAATAAGTTTTTCATATTTTTTATTTTTTTAAGTATGAGCTGTCAGCTATTAGCTTTCAACTTGTGTATATCGTGCTGTTTAAGCGATGAGCTTTTAGCACTCGGCAATCAGGCGCATGTCCGGAGCTGACAGCTAATTGCTTAAAGCTATTAAAGCGATTGTCAAATGCTGACAGCTGATTGCTCAAACCTGATAGCTCCCCCCTACTATACAAGGATGTGCCAAACCTTTAAAACACTCATTATCTGCACCTTCATTTTTACATGATGATAAAATTGTTCGTTACCGAACATCAGAGTGTGCGGATACGATACAAGTTTTTTAACTAACAGAAAAAACAAAATATGTTTTTTTTGCACGTTTTAAATGCGGCTTTTTTGAATTCTGCAATAAAGTGTGGACTGACTTACCGAAGCGCCTTTAGGGCTGGTTGATTTATGAATTATCAGAAAAGCGAGAAAGCAAATTCTATTATCCATGCGTCACCATAAAAATTGTACCTGGTATACGATTCCTTTCACTATGATTTTTAGCTGGCCAGCGACAGCAAAAAGGGGAGCTTTTTTGGGCTCCCCTTCTATTAATTGTTCTCTCCTATTTTTATCAGTAACAATAAGTACCCCTAATTAATCTTGTTTAATTGCCAGAGCTGATTTGCGGTGTTAGCAAAAGTATATTGATGTATTACCCCACCGCTGCTTGTGCTAAAGTCTTTTACATCCATGCACTTACCACTATTCCGATTAATTATCTTAAAATAACCATCACCCATACTTGTAATTGACCATTGCTGATTATTCGCCGCGGAGTATGTCCATTGCTGTATGAGAGCAAAATTGCTAGTAGACGCATCTTTTACTTCTAAACATTTACCACTGTTTACATTTATAATAGTGAAATAACCGCCTCCCACATCGTTTATTACAAACTTCTGGTTAGCCTGTCCGCCATATCCCCATTGCTGTAATACCCCACCATTAGCAGTTGAAGCATCTTTCACGTCCAGGCCTAAACCACTATTCTTAGAAATTACTGAATAGGTAGCCCCCGAAACAATTGCTGTAGAGGAAGGATCGTTAATAACCACTGTAGGGTCCCAATTATCAGTAACCGGAGAACTGGAATAAGTTGTTTTCAGCACATTTAAATAGGATGTATAATTTGCAGCTTCAGCACTGCTAAGGATCTTACTCCAGGAAACCCGGCCAGAAGTTGAAGCTCCGGTTCCCGTATTACCATATTCGGCATATCTTGCAGTGGCATCATTTGCCGAATTTCCCCAGTTGCTCCAGCCAGCCGCTGAAATAATAGAAGAAAGCGAACTATTAACAAAAGCCGTTGCTGCATAGGCTCCCCAGGTTCTGCCTAATAAGGTAGACACGCCCGAAGCGCCAGTTACCGTACAGCTTTTAAATACCAATCCGTAAGTAACATAACTTGCAGTGTTAGCAGCAGTTATAGCCGAGCCGCCATAGCTATACAAATTACAGGTGTCAAAATAGGCTGTAGCCGAACCAAAAATAAAATCTGTAGTTCCTTCCACATAGCAGTTTTTAAGATAAACCCTGCAGTTACCTGCATACCAGGTATCCTGGCGGCCCAGAAAGCGGCAATTATTGAAAACCGCCTTATCTCCTGTAATGTTAATGGCAAGCGCCTGCCCTACAGGGCCCGATGAGTTTTCGAACGTGATATTTTGGGCGTAAAAGCCTTCGGCCTTAATAAATGTACTTGACGAGCCAGAGGTGCCATAACCGGTACCGGTTGCCGGGTTGATTTTACTGGAATAGTTATCGTAGGTAAGTTTCACACCCAATACACTTTCGCCAATTAGCGTCACGTTCTTTTTGGAGGACTCCAGATTAATCACTTCTTTATAGGTGCCATTCTTGATATAGATTACCGTTCGGGTACTGCTGTTAGATGGAACGGCATTTAATGCAGCCTGCACTGTGGTGTAGTTACCGCTACCGTTCTGCGCCACCGTAATGGTAGCCAATGTTTTTGCTGCATGCTTAACAGCGCTCATATTATCCGCATCTGCAAGATTCTGCTGAACTTTTTTGCAGGAAAAACTGCTGATAATAACTGGTAGTAGAATTAAAAACAATTTCGAAATTTTCATGATTTATTTTTTAAATGGTAAAAAATCCCCCCAGGCCAGCTTATTTCCCCCCTATCAATGATGATTACAAGGCAATAAAGCCGGCATGTTACGGGTTTCACACTATACCCGAAGAACCTTTGGATAGCATTGGTGTAGTAGCGTGTAGTTGAACACTACTGCTGTATACTAGTTAATTGTTTGTGATAAAAGCTAATGTGATGCTTCAACCGAAAGAAAACGACTAGGGCGCACCGTTAGTTAAATTAATCCCTGTAATAGATATAGAAGGGCTGGAAGTTCTACTAAACGCATTGCCACTTAGTTTTTGACTTTTCTTTTTTACTAAACTTGTAATAAAATGGCAAATTATTGCCAGAGTTAAAATCAATTTTCCCATAATTTAATTAAGTTTTGTTAATAGTTAGTTATTTAATAATTAGCAATACCAACGTTAGAATTCTTAGGGGTTAGTTTCGTTGGTGTTAAAAAAACAGATCAAATCTAAATTCCGAGCTGCTCTATATCGTTCAAAATCTGGTAATTATAGTCTAAAATTTGGTCGAAGTATAAATTGTGATTTTACACTCCATATCTCATTCGCTTTTGTCCAAAGGACTCCTGTGGAGAAGCAAATGTATATACACAAGTTTGGTATTTAGGCGATTTGCAGGAGGGCATTGAAATAGGCAGAACCCTTGATTCGGAGGCGGTGCCTTGCGAAGTGCCTGGATAAAAACTGCGAAGCACTCATTGAGCCCCTTTAAAGAAAATTTATGCCTCAATAATTCACTTATCTGCAGGCTTGTGTATGAGGAAGGTGCATTGTCGGGTTTTCTGAAGCGACGGGATGTGCGGAAAGGGAAAGGCCGGCGCAGCACCGTGCGGCTGATAAGGGGGTTTGTGCAGAGAAATGTGCGAAAAAAGGCACCTCGCAAGGCACAAGATTTATTCACCTTTTTAATTGTTTTTAATAGGTGTTCATGAGATCGCTTCGCTAAGGTTTGTTTCTTTTCATCGAATGGAAAAGAAAAAGAAAAAAGGTACAAAAGCAACCAGCTGAATCTACAGGAGAGCTGTACACACTGTAGCTTTTGTCCCAAGGACTCCCGTGGAGGGATGAGGCACAAAAAGGCGTTTTTAGAGCTCCCTTAAGTGTCTGTTAAGGTAAATTCAATTCGACAGTAATAATAAAATATCTGCATTAAATCTCCCCTGCAAACCACTTAGCAATGCCTTTTTAACCTTTAACCAAAAACGCCCATTCTTTATCTCAGAGTCAATAGATTTCCTACTTAGTAAAACATTTTTGAGCTATCAGATAACAATCTAATAATCTTGTATTTGACTTGAAAAATCAGTAATTTTCATTCTACTCTACCAAGTAATTATCCTAATAAAGCTTTGGAGCCTTTGCCGAAGTGTTCGCTCTTTACTCCTTTTTCTTAGTTCAAATGAATCAATTGAATAAACATATTTCGTTTGAAAACACCATTGAAATGGCGTTTAACAGCATAAGCGATATATTTTTCATTCTGGATAAGAGCTACCGGTTCCAATATCTGAATGCCAGCGCAGCCTCCTTTTTTAAAGTGCCAAAAACCGAAGCCGTAGGTAAACTTCTTTGGGAAATTTATCCCTTTGAAGAGAAATACAAACTTTCAGATATTTTATTTAAAGCCTTTTTTGCAGGTGAGAGGGTTTCTGATGAGTATTACTCTATCACTCATTCCCGATGGTTTAGTATTACGGCATATACCTGGCAAGATGACATAGCCGTGATTATGGCTGATATTCATAAGGAAAAAATAGAACAACAGAACTTAAAAAAGAAAGACTCACAGCTAACCCTCATACTGGATTTTATTCCACATATAGCTTTTATTTTAGCGCCTGATGCAAAGGTCACTTTTTTAAACAAGCGATGGACTGAGTACACCGGGCTTGCGATTGAAGAAGGAATGGACCAAAAATGGAAAGAAGTCATCCACCCGAAAGACTATCGCCAGAAGATGCTGATCTGGGAGGAAAAGAGCAAAACCGGACAGCCCTTTGAAACCAAATTCAGGGTAAAAGATTATAAGGGCAGATACCGCTGGCACTCCGACCGTATTGTGCCTATACCATCAGAAGACGGCACAATTAATATGTGGGTAGGCACAGCAACCGATATTGACGTTTTATACCGCACGCAGAAAAAATTGGAGCATATCAACAAATTGCTACAAACCGTACTTAACCATTCGCCCAGCATCATTTTAATTACCAATTTTATAAAACACACGAATGTGTACAGCAATAAGTCCCTTGAACGGGTGTTAGGATTTTCGAAGGAATACATTACCCGACATGGCGCTAACTTCCTGGAAAAACATGTGCATCCGGATGACTTGCCTGCTGTCTTTAGAAATTTATATAAAGCAGGGGAACTGGAATCAGACAACCACGAGCACGAACTGGAACACCGCATTAAAGACAGTCATGGTAACTGGCACTGGTTGTTAATGAAGTCGGTGGTCTTTCAGCGCACTCCATCCGGAAAAATAAAAGAGATACTAAACTATTTTACAGACATAACGCCTGTAAAACAGGCTCAGGAGCAACTACAAAGAAGCCTTCACTTCGCCAAACAAATTACAGAAACTTCGCCCGACCTGATTCTGGTTTTTGACATCCGAAAGGAAAAGGTAGTGTATTATAACAAGCCATTATCCTCGGGTGATATTTCTGCCCGGCAGCTGAAGGCACTCAACAGCAAGGAAATCAGAAAGTCAATACATCCTGACGACTGGCGGGCTTTTAATGAATTCCACAATAGCTTTATCAAGGCCTCTGATGACGATATGCCTGAAATTGAATACAGAGCAAAAGGTGGAGATGGAGACTGGCGCTGGTTAAGTGAGCGAGGCAAAGTTTTTCAAAGGGACAAAAATGGTAAGGTGGCTCAGTTTATAGCAATTATACAAGACATTAACGAAAAAAAAATTGCCGCACAGAAGCAACAAGAAAATGATCTGCTAAACCAGCTGGTTGCCCGTAAAGACGAGTTTATTAGCGTTGCAAGCCATGAAATAAGGACACCGCTTACTACTATTAAAGCTTCCATGCAATTGATGGAGCGCCTGATAGAGTCGCATAGTGATAAGAAAAAAGTATTGGTATACATTGGAAAAGCCAATCAGCAGATCAACAAATTGACCTCTCTGATTTCAGACCTTCTGGACCATACCCGAATCCACGCCGGAAAACTCAAGTTGAAAATTGCACCGTTCTCGGTAAATGAAATGATAGAGAATTGCATTGCCCATTACAAAGAGGAACAAAGAATAATTGTTAAAAATGATGGTGAAACTGGTGATATAATTGTGGAAGGTGATGAAATACGGCTTAGCCAGGTGCTCAATAACTTTTTAAGCAATGCCATTAAATATTCGCGCAAAAACAAAGAAGTTATAGTTGAATCGAGCATAGAGCATAAATGCTTAAAGATCGCTGTAACTGATTTTGGCATTGGCATAAAGCAAGAAAAACTAAAAAATTTATTTTCCCGCTTTTATAGGGTTGACGATTTATCGCAGGAATTTTCAGGGCTGGGCCTCGGTTTATATATTTCTGCAGAGATCATCAGGATGCATAAGGGTACATATGGAGTTGAAAGCGAAGTTGGAAAGGGATCAACTTTTTGGTTCAAGGTTCCTTTAAAACAACCTGAATTAATGGCACAATCAACAAGTTAACCGCCTATTCGTGCTTTCTCTATCTCTTTCTTTTTGTAATCTACTTTGGGTTTATATATTTGGTTTACTAACAAATAAACTTATGATCCAAAAACATCCTTCAAACCCTTTTTCTCTGAACCGTATTTTATTAGCTCCAATACTTTCTATAGCGATAATTCTGGCTTTTCTCCCACTTGTGGCTTCGGCAAAAAAACCATTACGAGTTCTTTTAATTACAGGTGGCTGCTGCCATAACTATCCTTTCCAAACCAAAGCCTTGCAAGATGCTTTAGGCAAGCTTACAACAGCAAATTGGACAGTTGTAAACGAGGGTGGCACGGGTACAAAGGCGGAAATAAGTCTTTATGAGAAAAAGAATTGGGCCAAGGGCTACGACGTTGTTGTACATAACGAATGCTTTGCCGATACTCAGGATTCTTCTTATATCAAAAAAATTACCTCTGCGCATTATAAAGGCGTCCCTGCCGTGGTGATTCATTGCGCAATGCACACGTATCGCTCAGCAAAAACAGATGACTGGCGCCAGTTTCTGGGAGTTACCAGCCGCCGGCACGACCATCAAAGCCAGTATCCTGTTAAAAAAGCAAACCTTAAACATTTTATTTTGGAAGGAATGCCTGAAAATTGGGTAGGCCCTAAAGATGAACTTTATATCATTGAAAAAGTATGGCCACAAACGCAGGTACTTGCCACCTCTGTTAGCGAACGCGACGCAAAAGAGCATCCAGTCCTGTGGACTAACAAGTACGGAAAAGCAAGGGTATTTGGCACTACCTTCGGCCATTCAGACGAAATGTTCAGCGACCCGGTTTACCTGAACGCAGTTGCAAGAGGACTGCTCTGGGCAGCTGGAAGGGACTAGGCGAGCTGATGCTGAGAGCAAGAGAGCTATTAGCTGTTAGGCCTTAGCTCCCTTGCTTATTGCTAATCGCTAATTGCTAATTGCTCTCTCGCTAATTGCTAATTGCTCTCTCGCTAATTGCTAATCGCTCTCTCGCTAATTGCTAATCGCTCTCTTGCTAATCGCTAACCGCGAATTGCTGTCTCTCGAAGGGCATTCATTAGCTCTTCAACCTTTAAGGGTTTGGAAATATATTCATCCATGCCAGCTTTAAAACAAGCTTCTCTATCCTCAGGCATTGCGCTGGCGGTCATAGCCACTATTTTAGGCTGAACAGATGAACCCGAACGAATCACCCTTGTGGCTTCCAGCCCATCCATTTCAGGCATAAGTACATCCATAAGGACGATATCATATGTTTTCTCCTGTAACATTCCAACAGCTTCTACCCCATTGTTAGCGATATCCAGATTATAACCTAATTTATTAAGCACTCTGGTGGCCAGTTTTTGATTTATGATATTATCCTCTGCCAATAAAATAGATAAAGGATACTCTGCCGCGAAATCAGCAGACAATACGTTTGTATTTTTCTTCGTTTCTTCCCTTGGGATTAATGCCTTACTTTCTTTCAATTCTATTTGCAAAGTTGAGTAAAGCTGGCTTTCCTTAACCGGCTTGGTTAAAACAGTGCTAAATAAGTGAGGAAACTTAGTTCGGTTTTCATCGCCTACTGCACTTAATAAAATTACTGGAATATCTGGCAATGCTTTTTTGATTGAACTCGCAAGCTCAACACCATCCATTTCGGGCATTAACTTATCCGTTATTACAAGGCTAAAATCGCTCTCCCTTTCAAGCGCCGCCAAAGCCTCTTTTCCAGACGTTACCGCAAATACTTTTAAGCCCCACTGCTCCAGCTGAGACTTAAGCACTGATAAATAATTAGCATTGTCATCAACTATTAATATCTTTTTATTGACATTACTTTTCGCGTTGATGTATGCATACTGTTTTTTGCTTACGCTGGACACCATGCATTTAATATTAAAAGAAAAAGTAGTACCCTGCCCAACCTTACTTTTTACAGAGATCTGGCCACCCATCAGGCCCACAAGCTTTTCACTAATTACGAGCCCAAGTCCGGTTCCGCCATATTTTCTGGTTGTAGAAGAATCCACTTGCGAAAATGCCTTAAATAATCTTGAAATTTTATCCTCGGGTATTCCTATCCCGGTATCAGTTACATCAAATACTATATTTGTTTCACTTTCTGAAATACTCTTTAAAGAAACGTTTACAAACACTTCTCCAGAATGAGTAAACTTTAGCGCATTATTAATCAAATTGATTAGTACCTGTCTTAACCGATGGCTATCTCCAATTACAGAGGATGGAATAGCCGCATCAATCTGATAAATCAAGTCAATACCTTTTTCTGCGGCCTTGCCAGAAAACAAGTCCATAACAGATTCCAGGCATTCTCTTACATAAAAATCTTGCTGCTCAATTTCCAGGTTCCCCGATTCAATTTTGGAATAATCAAGAATATCATTTATCAGCCCAAGCAATGCATCGCCACTCGTACTTATGATATTTACATATTCTTCCTGCTCCGAATTTAAGGGGGTTGATGACAACAAGTTTGCCATTCCGATCACACCATTCATAGGAGTGCGTATTTCATGGCTCATTGTAGCCAGAAAAGTACTTTTTGCCTGATTCGCTTTTTCTGCTTCGCGTGTTGCTTCTTCCGCTTTTAGCTTCTCTGCTAAAACTACAGACAAGTATTTCTTCTCAAAATCGATACTTAAGTAGGCAAATACCCAGCAAAGCCCAACAGACAAAATAATATTCTGATAAAACTTAAATGTGAGGGCAGCCGCAGAAATGTACTGATAAGGGCTTTTATCCTCTGCCACAAAAATGGCGGTAAGAAAGCACACGCTGCAAAAAGAGAGGTAAAAAAACATCTCTTTTTTAAAGCTCTTTTTCTCATCCATTAAATAAGGAATAGAGAAAAAAAGAGGCATAAAATACATGTATAGCCCTGAATCTTTTCCCTGAAGGATAGTTAGTAAACAAAAGAAAACGTTTATACTGACAATGGTTATCATTTTAGTATAAACCAGGTAGCCCTTTTTGGTGAAATATAATATTACCAACAGAAACAGCGAATAGCCCGCAAGCACCTCTGCCGAAAGCTTAAGCCCCTGTAAATAATTAACAAATATTAAAGGGATTGTAAATCCTAAAGTAACCCGGATAAACCTTACTGTACGTTTCGAAACTTCCTTGATATCAAGCACGATTGGCTTTTCCAAACCCGCCTCTGCCTTCCTATTTTTTTCCACTTAATCCTCTTGCTTGTATAGCACCCCATGTACGGCAGGCGAGATTATTTGTTACAAAAGCTTTTAAAAACTGAGGAATAATTTCTTCGAAATGACAAAAAAATGCCCTGCAGATCCTCACCTGCAGGGCTAACCTAAACCTTATCACAATTGTTGTGAGCTGCAAATATAATGCTTGTTATTGAAAATGCAACATTTGTTACAATCTTTTTTAACAAATTTTTAAGATCTATATTGTAAAGGCGGATACGGCTACTTCGGCCCATGGGTAGGGGATATTTTTTTCAAAACACAGAGAAAGGTTAAATAACATTGATCGAAGCCAGACCCTTTCAGGTTACCACTACCGATCTTGCAGAGAGGGGAGCGTTGGGCTGAAAAGAATCCCGAATGTTCGGGAGCCCGCTTGAGCCTGTGGGGAGAAGCATCGTTCTCTTCTTGATGTATTTATGATTTTATTGTTTTTAATAGGTATAAATGAGATCGCTTCGCTAAGTATTTGGTTACCTTTTTTATCAAGACAGAAGGTAAAAGAAAGAAGAGTTGGAAATAGTCCCATAGTTATCAAAGGCGAAAACTCGCAAAAAGCCAGCCTAAAAATTTATGTCATGGGTAGTTTTTCATTTTTTTTCAAACACCGAAAGTAAAGATGACATTTCTGGATCGAAGTACTCAAGTTCTAATCAAGAACGTCATCCCGAATCCCTTGTGGTGAGGGATCTCCTGCTATGGAATGCTGATAGCACGCATATTCTACCTCTGTCTCGGGAGATTTCTCGGTATTCCCCTACTATTTCCTTGGCTTCAAATACCTCGAAATGACGGTTAAAATGAATTGTCTATCTCTGAAACACTTTTATGTCATGGGTAGTTTTTCATTTTTTTTCAAACACCGAAAGCAGAGATGACAATGATCGAAGCGATTCCTTTCTAATCTTGCACTCTAATGTTGCGGAGAGCAGAGCGTAGGGCTGAAAAGAACGGCGGGCCCGCTTGAGCCTGTGGG
>Ga0307408_100002057_pt1 | contig 14484 bp, 15 predicted proteins | sample 322Cmetagenome_FD_202116 | JGI IMG/M metagenome (GOLD analysis project Ga0307408, IMG submission 202116) | Maize rhizosphere microbial communities from greenhouse at UC Davis, California, United States - 322HYB-C-3 | ecosystem: Host-associated > Plants > Roots > Rhizosphere > Soil | place...
GGACAACGTGGTCATGGCCCCCAAGGCGTCGATCATGATTCACGACGGCTGGACGATGGCCGTTGGCAACGCGGGCGAAATGCGGAAGGCTGCCGACCTGCTCGACAAGCAGTCCGACATCATCGCTTCCGTCTACGCCGACAAGGCCGGACAGACCGCCGACTTCTGGCGCGACCGAATGCGCGACGAGACCTGGTACAACGCCGACGAGGCGCTCCAGGCCGGACTCGTGGACGAAGTCGAGGGCCGGGAGAAGAAGAAGACCGACGAGGCTTTCGATCTGTCGGTGTTTGCTCACGCCGGGCGCGAAAACGCACCCGCTCCTGTAACCTCCGTTGTACCGGAGGTCAAGAACGACGCGGCAATCGAGCCCGTCATCGAGAAGACCGAGGAGCCCGCGCCTTTCGTGTGGGACTTCGCAGCCTTCAAGTCTTCCCTGAAGGAGGGAATCCGTGGCTAAGATCAACGTCCCCACCGACCAGAGCGAACTCGAAGAGCTGCTCTCGGACGGAGCCAAGGTCCAGAACCTCATGGCCGAGGGTCAGTTCAACGACGTCGTCAAGGCGTACGCGAAGCACGTCGGCGAGAAGGATGTCGACCTCGCGGGCCAGGTCAAGGAGGAGACGCAGCGCGTCCTCGCCGAGTACCTTCGCGACAACGACCAGGGGCGCACCCTGGCGAAGATGGAGCGCGGCGAGTCCGTGACCCGCAGCGCCAAGGACGCGACCGTCTACAACGCCAAGGCTGCCGGTGCGGGTATCGACGCCGGTCAGTTCGATGGCGTGGGCGGCTTCCTGAAGGACATCTGGCACAACGCCTACCGTGACGACGCACTCGCTGGTCGTCTGAACTCCCTGCGCAACGCCGCCGCCTCCTCGGGCGAGCCGTCCGCCGGTGGGTTCCTGATCCCCGAGACGTTCCGTGCGGAGCTGCTCCAGCTCTCCCTGGAGTCCGGCGTCGTTCGCTCCCGTGCCCGCGTCATCCCGATGTCCGGCGGCCGGGTCCTCATTCCGACCGTCGACGACACGTCGCACGCCGATAACGTCTTCGGTGGCGTCCAGGCGTACTGGACCCAGGAGTCGGGCCAGATGCAGGACGTGGCCTCTTCGTTCTCTCGCGTCGCTCTGGACCCGTGGAAGCTGACCGCTTTCGCGAACGTCCCCAACGAGCTGATCCAGGACTCGGCCATCGCGTTCGAGGCGTACATCCGCGCCACGTTCCCGCAGGCCCTGTCCTACTTCGAGGACGATGCGTTCATCAACGGCAACGGTGCCGGTCAGCCGCTCGGATTCCTGAACGCCTCTGCGTCCGTCACGGTCACCAACACCGCCGGTGCGGGCGTCGGCCTGACCTTCGCCGACATCGTCGGTATGTACTCGCGCATGCTGCCGCAGAGCCTCAACACTGCCGTGTGGGTCGTCGCTCCCGACGTCTTCCCGGCCCTGATGGCGCTTGAGCACTCCGCCGGTTCCGCTCTCTGGTACGGCGCGCCCGGTGGCGGCCCCCAGGGTGCCCAGGCCCCGTCAGCCACGCTGCTCGGCCGTCCGGTCATCGTCTCCGAGAAGGTGCCCGCCCTGGACAGTGCGGGTGCGGTCAACTTCGTCGACCTGGGCTACTACCTGATCGGTGACCGCCAGGCGATCACGGTCGAGTCCTCCCCGCACTACCGCTTCCAGAACGGCGAGACCAGCTACCGCTTCGTCTCCCGTGTCGACGGTCGCCCGTGGATCCAGAGCGCGCTCACCCCGCGCAACGGTGGCGCGACCCTCTCCCCGTTCGTTAAGCTCGGGGCGCACGCCTGATCCCTGGTCGCCTGACCAGCGATTGAAGCCCCGGTGGGCATTGAAACCCCCACCGGGGCCCAACCCCGTCAGCATTGAAACCCTGACGGAGATCGGAGAAACACCATGGCAGCTCTCGGAGACGGCCTCGGGCGCGTCCTGAACGTCATCAAGACCGCGTCCACGGTCAACGTCCCCCTCACGCGCGCAACCTCTGTCACCTATGTGTTCGGCGACCCCGGCGTTGGTGCCGCCGTCGCGACCGTCACTCAGACCGACTCGACCGGCACGAACCCTGAGATCGACCTGAACATCTTCACCGTCGGCGGCGTCGAGGGCTCGAACGGCGAGTCCCGCGCCTACGTGGGTTCGGACGCCGGTGGCACGTGGCTGGAGAACGGCGCTGCGGTCTTCACCGACAACACCTTCGACCTGTCGGACGAGGTCGCGAACGACACGGGCGTCTTCACGGTCCGCGCCGAGCAGCTCTCGAACGGCTACGACCAGGTCCAGGTCACCGTGGACGTCGGCACCTGCACGGCGATTATCCACGACCTGCTTGTCCAGCGGAAGCCCACCAACCTCCAGTCGAGCGTGGTGGCGTGACATGGCGGTAGAGCTTGGCCCCCTGTCCTTCCGCGAGGAGGGGCTGGGCGTCAGCGTCTGGTACCAGGGCCCGTCCGGGGGGCAGCAAATCTCCGCCGAGACTCTGGATATCCAGGAGCACGGGGTCATGACTGAGACCACCCAGGTCGACTCGGACACGGGGAACGTGGTGCACTACCAGACCTTCGTTCCGTACGGGGCGCTACTCTCGATCTCGCAGGCGTGGGTCGAGCAGGCCCCGGCGGCTGTATCCTCGACGGAGGGGGTCGCCGAGGGGTCGGAGCCCAAGCGGCAACCGGCGCGTCGGCGCAAGTAAGGCGTCAATCTGGGAGGGCTGTCGCCATTCGGGCGGCGGCCCTCCTTGACTCCCTGGGAGGGGGCTATGAACGAGGAGCGGATCCTCGACAAGCTCGACAGCATCGAGGCGCACAACCGCGAGATGCTGGTCGCGCTGACACGGGTCGAGGAGCAGGTCAAGGACATGCCCCTACTGCGTGACCGTCTCAACGCCCTCGAACGATGGCGCTGGGTCACGGCGGGGGCTCTGGCTGCGGCGAGCACGTCACTGATCAGCCAGATACTGAAGGGGCTGATGTGATGGCCTGGGAGCAACTGCTCGGATACGTCCAGGAGGCCGCCGAGTACGACCGTGAGGACGCTGCGGCGACACCGACGGAGTGCCCTCACGACTACTTCCCTCTGACCGAGGGGCCTGACGGGAAGCTGTTCTGCCGGTGGGACGGTACGACCTGGCCGGACGATGCCGCCGCCTGGGGCCCGTACCCCGGCCAGTACCGCTGAGACGCCGTCGTCCACCTGATGGGCGGCGGTATCTTCTTGATCAAATCTGCCGTACCATGGTCTTCGGTGGCTCCCGACGGGGGGCCCGACAGAAGAATAGAGGTACAAGTGGCAGAAGACACATACGTTCCGAACGCCTTCCCCGGTGTCGTTGCGCTCAACCGTGACAACGACAACGACAACGACGTTCTGATCCACGAGGTCGGCTCCTCCCAGCGCATCCTGTCCAGCTCCGTTGCCGACGCCGGTCGCGACCTTGCCATGACCACGGGCGACGCCGCTCGTGACCTGGCGATGTCCACCGCCGACGCTGGCCGTGACCTGTTCACCGCTGTGACCGATGCCGGTCGTGACCTGACGCACGCCCTGGCGAACGCGTCGGACCACAGCCACATCCTTGAGCAGCTCGGCCAGAACGAGACCACGACGGTCCGCGAGGCCAAGGACAACGCTCTTCAGACCCTGAACCAGGGCTCTGAGACCCGGTTCCGTGTCGTCGACAGCGCCGCCGCGATCCGCCACGACATCACCGAGGCCCGCGTCGAGAACCTGAAGGAGCACTGCTCCACGCAGCGCCTCGTCATCGAGCAGCACTGCGAGACCCGCGAAGCTGTCCGTGAAGAGGGCGTTCGCACCCGTGAGCTGGTCTCTGCTGAGGCCCGCGCCACGATCGAGCGCGAGATGGCGCGTGTCAGCGAGGAGAACTCCCTGCTGAAGCTCCAGATCAACATCCTGAGCGGTGGCCCCGGCCCGTTCGCGGCCCGTAGCTGAACCACTCGGTAAAACGACCCCCCAGGTGCCCAACAGGCCCTGGGGGGTTTACTATGAAGGTCACAACTAAATATCTCTCCCACTGACCGAGGGTTAGATCCCCTCACGTTCCCCGAAAGCAAGGACGAGGTAGATGGGTCGCGTCTGGTACACGACGCGTGAGGAGGTGCAGGACGCTTTCGACGTTCGGGAAGCAGCCCACCGATCCGCGCAGATCGACAACGCCATCGCCAGTGCGTCTGATGACATCGACGGCTGGCTCAACAGGCATAAGCACGGCCTTGCGCCGCGCATCGCGACCCGCTACTTCGACTGGCCTTCCCGCCAGTACGGCTCCCCCTACCGGGTGTGGTTCGAGGAGAACGAGGTCGTGGAGATCGACTCGCTCACTGCGGGCGGGATCCTGCTGGTCGAGAACACCGACTTCTTCCTGGAGCCAGTGAACTCCGGCCCCCCCTACACTTTCGCCGAGATCAACCTGAACTCTGGCGCGTCGTTCACGAACAGCGGCACCCATCAGCGAGCTATTGCCATCGTGGGCACCTGGGGCATCAACGACGACCGGAAGTTCGTCGGCACGACCACCGAAGCTCTGGACGTCTCCGAGACCGCCCTGGACGTATCCAACGCGGCCACCGTGGGCGTGGGCTCGGTCCTGACCATCGACGACGAGAAGCTGCTGGTCACGGGCCGCACGGCGGTCCTTACGGCTTCCGTCCTTCCCGCCGCCCTGACGGCCTTCAACGCCGACCGGCAGATCGCCGGACTCGGTGCCAGCTTCGCTGTGGGCGAGATCCTACTGGTCGGCTCTGAGCGCATGCGGGTCATCGAGAACAACGGCACGGACCTGACGGTGCTGCGGGGCTACGACGGCTCCGTCCTGGCCGCCCACAGCCTCGGGGCGACGATCTCTTCGTTCCGCACGGTGACGGTTGAGCGTGGCGCTCTCGGCACCACGGCGGCCACCCACTCCGACGGCTCCGACATCGAGGTGTGGGACGTCCCCTCGCTCGTGCGCGACCTATGCCGGGCCGAGGCCATCACCCGCCTGGAGCAGGAGTTCTCGGCGTACGGGGCCCGCGTCTACTCCGACGAGGCCGAGCGTGACTCCTCCGGCACCGAGGTCGTGGCCGGTCGTGGCCTGACCGACATCCGCAAGGCGTGCGCCCGACGGTACAAGCGCAAGTTCCGGAAGCGGGCGATCTGACATGGCAATCGAGCCACAGGATCTCGTTGACCGGCTGACGTCCCACGCCCAGCGGCTGGGGGTGTTCGACCGGGTCAACTCCCACGAGCCGAAGAACAAGCCGGGGCGTGGCCTGACCTGCGCGTTGTGGATCGACCGCATCGAGCCCGCCCGTGGACGTTCCGGCCTGACGGCTACGGATGCCCGCGTCGTGTTCAACGTCCGCATCTACACGAACATGCTTCAGCAGCCGCAGGACGCCATCGACCCGAACGTGATGTTCGCGGTGGACAGACTGATGGAGGCGTACACCGGTGACTTCGACCTCGGGTCCGAGTCCAGGTTCATCGACTGTCTGGGGATGACTCAGGGGCACCCGCTGTTCTCTCAGTCCGGCTACATCAACATCGACAACATGGTCTACCGGGTCATGACCATGACGGTCCCGGTCATCGTGCAAAACGCCTGGCCGCAAGCGGCTTAAGGAGGGAATGGAACATGGCGAAGCAAACGGGCCTGGGCGACCAGCTCTTCATCGGCGGATTCAACGTCGGTGGGGATATCCAGTCGATCGGTGGCCTATCAACGCCCAGGGAGACGCTGGACTCGACGGCGATCACGCAGTCCGCGATGGCCCGCCTGTACGGGAAGCGCGACGGCAGTGCCGAGTTCACGTCGTACTTCAACGACGCGCCCGGCGAGGTGCACGAGGTGCTGAAGGCCCTCCCCCGCACGGACGTACAGGTGATGTACCTGCGCGGCCAGGGGGCGGGGAACGCCGGTATCGGCATGGTCGGCAAGCAGCTCAACTACGACGGCAACCGTGGCGACGATGGCGCGTTCATGTTCGCGACGACCGTCCAGGCGAACGGCTACGGCATCGACTGGGGCGTGCAGCTCACTGACGGCATCCAGACGGACGCCTCCGCGACGAACAGCGCCGGGGTGTCCCTGGGGTCCGGCTCGACCGCGTTCGGCCTTCAGGCGTACGTACAGGTCTTCTCGATCGGATCGGGTACGGCGACCATCAAGCTCCAGGAGTCCTCGGACAACGGTGTAGGCGACGCGTGGGTGGACGTGACCGGGGGTGGGTTCACCGCCGTGACCGCTAGCGGCGCTGAGCGCATCCAGACCACCGAGGCCCTGACCGTCGAGCGCTACCTCCGGGTCGTGACCACGGGCGTCTTCACCAACCTGGAGTTCGCGGTGATCGTGAACCGCAACAACGGACAGAGGGCGATATGAGGCTGGGTGCGGAGTCGTATCAGACTTTCCAGATCGTCGCCCCGAGGGACACGCACTCGAAGCCCGCCACGTGCGAGGAGGTCGAGTGCCCCAACTACGCCCGTGGGTGGAAGACCAAGGTCGACCTGGCCACAGAGATGGGGCGTAGGCAGGCCAGCTACATCAAGCACTCCTCGGGCCGGAAGTACCGGATCGAGGACCAGCGGGACGGACTCGTAACGCTGGTGTTCGAGGCGAACCAGCCATGCTTCCAGGAGCACAGGGTCCGCATCGCACGCCCGGAGATCTTCCGCGTCAAAGGCGGGGACGGCCGGGGTAACCCGCTGCGGGTACCGACCCGTACGCACAAGCGTCCGGAGTTCTGGGTGGAAGAGTTCGCCGAGAACCAGGAACGCCTGAAGAACGCCATCGAGAAGGGATAACGAAATGGCAAAGGAAACCGGTCTTGGCTGGACTACCCTCTCGGTAGACGGCTCTGACGCCATCGCGAACGACATCCGGAACGACGTCACCAACTTCGAGTTCTCCACGCCGCGAGCGGTGCAGGAGGTCACGGGTGTCGACAAGTTCGCCATCGAGCGCCTGCTGCTCCTGGCCGACTTCTCCATCACCCTGAACGGGGTGTTCAACGACGCCGCCGACAAGTCGCACGAGACGTTCAAGGACGTCGGCTCGACCTCGGTGGCGCGGACCGTCTCCCTGGGCGTGTCCGGGCAGACGCTCAGCAACGAGTGCCTGTTCTCCGACTACGCCCTCTCTCGGGGCGACGACGGGTCCCTGACGTGGCAGGCCCCCGGTGTCCTGTCCGACGGAACCCCGCCCACCTGGAGCTGATCATGTACTCACTCAGCATCCGTACACGTACGCAGGGGGCGTTGTTCGATAACCGCGCCCACCAGATCTTCGACGAGTTCTGTGACGATCTCGAAGAGGATGGTGCTGAGTGGGCACTCCAGCACATCAGGGGCACGTTCCACGCGAACTTCCAGCAGCCGACCGGCTACTACGAGTCGAACGTCCGGATCCACAATGACGGCGCGTCCACCGAGGTATGGGACGGCGGTCAGTCTGGTCCCGTATACGGCCCCTGGCTGGAGGGCATCGGGTCGCGCAACGATACGACCCGGTTCAAGGGATACCATGCATTCCGAAAGGCAGCTTCTGCGCTCGAACGCCGCATAGAAGACATGGGCGAGCGGCTGCTGCACCGAAACGTGATCCACCGTCTCTGAGAGGGCATCCCATGGGTTACCGCAGGACTCCGACCATTCACACCATCGACGACGTGCCGGGCGAAGACGGCCTGATCGTTCGCCTCCAGACCATCCGCATCGGTCGGCTCCGGAAGCTGATGACGGCCACCGCTTCGGCCGGGGATGACGAGCTGGACGGCGCGGTCGACGAGATCCTCGACCTGCTCGCGGAGGGGCTGGTGTCCTGGAACCTGGAGGACGACAAGGGCCCCGTACCGGCGAACCGGGAGGGGATCGATGACCAGGAGATGGGGTTCATCATGGCCGTCATCGAATGCTGGGTCGACCGGATGACGATCGTCCCCGACGAGCTGGGAAAAGGCTCACCCAGTGGCGCGAAGTCCCTGGTGCCACCCTTGACGATGGAAGCACTGTAGAGAAGCCGTGGGAACTCGCGGATGCGGAGATGGTCCTCAACCTCTGCGAGTTCTTCCACTGCCTGCCAAGCGAGCTTGAGGAGGAGTCGGCGGAGATAATCCGGCTCTTGAGTATCAGGGACATGGGCACCAAGAGGGAGGCCCAGACGGAGGAGGAATAGCCGGTGGCCAGAGTCAACGTCAACGTCAACGTACGGGACATGACCCGTGGCGACCTGGATCGCCTCCAGCAGAGATTCAATCGCCTGGGCCGGTCCATGAACCGGTTCGCCGGTGACCAGAGCCAGCGGAGCCTGGACGGCCTGCGGAACTCCCTCCGGGGCATGCAAGGCGACCTGAGCGCCCTTCGTGGCCGCATCCCGGAGCGAGAGTTCACCCAGTTCACGAACCAGCTCCGGGAGATGGACCAGCAGCTCGCCCAGGGCGGGTTCCGGCAGTCTGCCCGCGATATCGGCCTGATGCGTGACCGGATGGAGAACCTGAACCGGTCGCTGGGGCAGATGACGCGGGATGCGACTGTCCGGATCCGCCTGGACGACCGTGACGTTGACCGCCAGTCGGGCAGTATCGGCCGTCGGATCGGTCGCGGCCTGTTCGCCCCGGTCAACAACACGAACCGCCAGATCCTCCGCACCCTGTCCGACACCTTCTCGGACGGTATCGGCCAGGCCCTCGCCCGAGGGTTCCAGGCCGCCCAGTCCAACCCGTACGTGGCCGCTGCTGTCGTCGCCCTTGTCGCCTCGATCGCCGCGATGATCGGCGCTGCCATCGGTGGCCTCCTGGTCCTGGCGTTCGGTGGCGCATTCGTCGGCCTGGCCACGATGTTCGCCGTCCAATCGAAGGCGATCAAGGAGCAGTGGAGCGCCACCACCGAATCCATGGCCAACGCCATGAAGCCCGTGGGTGAGGCGCTGGAGCCGGTGGTCTCCGAGGGGATCGACCTGCTCAACCGGTTCGTCCAGGACTTCGCCCCGCACTTCAAGGAGGCGATGGAGGAGGCGGTCCCCCACCTGTCCGACTTCCTCGGGAACATCGACGAGGGGCTGCGGGAGTTCGGCAGGACGGCGTTCGAGCCGATGATGGACGCCTTCAACCAGTTCCTCGACGTGTTCGGCCCGGTGTTCGAGGACTTCCTGGGCAGCCTGGGTGACGCGTTCAAGGATCTGGCCGAGGCGGTCATCAGGAACAAGGACCAGCTCGCGATCCTCTTCGCGATCCTCCTGGAACTCCTGCCTCTCGCGATCCACCTCATCGCCCGCCTGGTCGAGATGTGGGGCGCGGTCGTTGACAGCGTCGTGTGGGTCACCGAGAAGGTCAGCGAGCTGTGGGGATGGCTCCAGAGGAACTGGAACGCCGACGTCGTGTTCGCGGCTCCGGGTATCGGCGGGATCATCGAGTCGGTCAGCAACCTGTGGGGCTGGACGGACCGGAACTGGTTCCGCAACGTTCTCTTCGCCGCCCCCGGTATCGGCGGGATCACCGGCTTCGTCAGCACCCTGTTCGGCTGGGTCAACCGGAACTGGTTCCGCAACGTCGTCTTCCACATCCCTGGCGTCGGCGGGGTAATCGCCCTGGTCCGTACGCTGTGGGGCTGGGTCAACCGGAACTGGTCCCGCGTCGTGAACTTCGCGTTCTCCATGTCGGGTCCGGTCGGCGCGATCCGTGGACTCCTCGGCCGCGCCTCTGGTGGCGTCATGGGCCAGAGGGTCGGCACGGCGGCCACGGGTGGCGTCCGAAGCAACATGACCCTGGTGGGCGAGCACGGCCCGGAGGTTGTCAACCTCGCGCCGGGCTCCCACGTAAGATCTAATCCGGACTCGAAGCGCCTCATGAAGGACGGCGGCGGGGTCTCGGGGGCGGTGTTCGAGTTCAAGTCCTCGGGGCGTCGAGCGGATGACCTGCTGCTTGAAATCATGCGTGACGCGATCCACCAGCGCGGTGGCGACCCTGTTCTTGTACTCGGAGGCTGAGCCCTGTGACTGTCCAGTACCGATCTTCCGCCACCGGCACCAACCCGGCCGGGGTCAACGCTTCGGCGATCACGTGCAACAAGCCGTCCGGGACGCTCGAAGGTGACCTGATGGTAGCCATCCTGTCGGGGGCGGTTGGAGCGATCACCGCCCCGGCGGGGTGGACGGAGATGGCGTCGCTCACCGACACGACCGTGCTGCGCTCAGCGATCTTCACCAAGCGCGCCGGGGGCAGTGAGCCCGCCAACTACACCTTCACCTTCGCCCTGTCCGGCTCCAACGTCGTGTCCATCACGTCCTTCCTGGGCGCTGGTGGCATCCTCATGCAGGATCTGGCCCTGACCGACGCCTCGAACCCGGCCACGGGCAGGACGCTGGGCGCGGCGGCGGACTCGGTCGCCTACCAGTTCTTCGCCTGGCGGGACAACGCCACGGCGACCATGTCGGGCGGGCACGGCGCGGAGAAGTTCGACGTCGCGATCAACAACACCGGCTCGACGATCTGGCGCGGCCTGGCTGCCTGGTACTACGGCCCTCCGAGCCCGAACGACATCGTCAACGCGGGCGACGCCCTGCCCAGCGTGACCGTCACCCAGTCGCAGGCCGTCGGGTTCGGCATCAACGGCTCGATCCTGATCACCAGCAGCAACCCGGACAACGAGGACTGGTCGGCCACCGACGGGGACTTCGCGGTCGAGCTGAAGCTGGACGATGTCCATGTCGACTCCACGGGCGGCATCGAGTCCGAGCTGAAGTGCGACATCACCACTCGGGTGGTGACCGTCACGTCGTCGGACGACAACCCGCCCAGCGAACTCGACGACAACCTGCGCGACGGCCTCCCCGACACGAAGTGGCTGGCCAACGACCCGACGGCCTGGGCGCAATACCAGCTCGACCAGGCCCGCCCGGTGCGGCGCTACCGCCTGCGTTCCGGCAACGACTTCCAGACCCGCGACCCGTACAACTGGACGCTCCAGGGGTCGAACAACGGCACGGACTTCACGGTGCTCGACACCCGTACGGCCCAGTCGTTCGCGAACCGCATGGAGATGCAGGAGTTCAAGGTCGCGTCGCCGGGCGAGTACCTCTACTACCGCCTGGACATCACGCAGAACAACGGCTCGGCGAACACCCAGCTCGCGGAGTGGCGGATCTCGTCTGCCGACATCTGGGAGGACGTCACCTCGTACGTGATCGAAGAGGACAAGATCCGGATCACGCGCGGCTTCCAGGGCACCTCTGGGCGTCACGACTTCAGCCGGGCGTACTACGGGCTGAACAACACCGACGGACGGTTCTCGACCCGCAACCAGGACAGCGCCTACTTCGGTGCCCTCCAGCGGAACACCCAGACCCGCATATCGAAGGCGTTCGGCACGAAGACCCTTCAACTGCAAGGGGATATGCAGCTCGAAGGCACTGACATGGTGGGCGACTGCGCTCGTACGCCCACCTCGGCGGCGATGATGTTCACCGGCGACTTCGAGGTCCGTATCGACCTCCAGCTCGAATCCTGGCGTGACGACCAGATGCTGACCGGCGTGGCGACCGGCGACGGCACCACCTCTTGGTACCTGTGGGTCGCTGACGACGGCAAGCTGAACTTCCTGCGCAACCCGGTCGCGTCCGGCATCACGACGTTCGTGTCCACGAAGGCTGTTCCGCAGGCGCTCCGGCAGTCCCTGAGGGTGACGGTCGACACCGACAACGGGGCTTCCGGTACGACGGTCACGTTCTACACCGCCGACACGATCGCCGGTCCCTGGGTCCAGCTCGGCGACCCGGTCATCGACACGACGGCCGTCGGGGCCACGGACTTCTTCGGCGGGGCGCTGTGTATCGGCCACGTCGGGGGGGTCAACCGGCGGGGCCTCCACGGCATGGTCTACGCCTACGAGCTGTACGACGGCATCGGCGGCACGGCGGTCACGGACATCGACTTCTCGACGGTCGACAACGGCGCGCACTCCTGGACGGACTCGAACTCCAACGAGTGGCTGACGATCAACAACGCCGTCGTGTCGAACCGCCGGTACCGCTTCCACGGCGAGGTGTCGGAGTGGCCCCTGGCCTGGGACCCGACCGGGACGTGGATCACATGCTCGGCGACGGGTGCCGGTATCCAGAAGCGCCTGGAGAAGTCGGCGGCCGAGGAGTCGTCGATGTACCGCTACCACACGAAGGGCATCATCGACAGTCCCGGCGCGTTCGAGCGGTTCGCCGAGCCGTACGCGTACTGGCCGATGGAGGACGAGAAGGGCGCGTTCGAGATCGCTTCCGGCGTGCCGGGCAAGCCTGCCATGCAGATCTACGGCGCGCCGAACTTCGAGGCCCAGTCGGACTTCAACGAGTCGAAGCCACTGCCCGAGCTGAAGCTGGCCAAGATCGGTGGGCGCGTGGCCGGTAACCCGACGGGCTACGCCGACATCCGCTGGATGATGTACTCCGAGACGACCCTGCCGACGAACTCGAACATCCTGACCCTGTACTCCTCGGGGAACACGAAGAAGTTCACGGTCGACTACACGGCAACCAACACGTGGCGCATCCGTGGCTTCAACGAGAACGACGCCGGTACGGTCGGCTGGGACACGGGTACGTTCACCGTGGACACGGTGGATGAGTTCCTGCACTGCCAACTGATCCTCGACGAGTCCGGCTCGAACGTCCTGCTGACCCTGAACGTGTACGACACCCAGGGCACGCAGGTCCATGTCGAAACGGACACGTTCGCTTCGACCACCCTGGGCAGGGTGTACCGGGTCAACTCGAACGACGTCGAGGCGACGGCTGCCAAGATGAACGAGGTCACCATCGGCCACATCGCGGTGTACGGCTTCGACTCCCCGCCCTTCCTGGACGGCCTGAACGCCCACCACTACGAGAAGGCCGCTGACCGTATCGCCCGCCTGGCCGCCGAGGAGGAGATCGAGTTCCGTCGGATCGGTTCCGCCGAGGACTCTGCCTACATGGGCTTCCAGAACGTCGGCAACGCCTTCGAGTCGATGGCGTCGGCGTCGGTGTCGGACTCCGGCTACCTGATCGACCCGCTGGACGCCTTCGGGGTGGAGTACCGGACGGGGCGCTCGCTACTGAACCAGGCGGCTGCGCTGACGGTGTCGTACTCCGGGAACGAGCTTTCCGGCAACCTGAACCCGGTCGAGGACGACTCGTACATCGTCAACGACTTCACAGCGAGCCGAGGAGGGGCTGGAGGGGCCCGCTACCGGCTTGACGAGGGCCCGCTGTCCGCCAACCCGCCCCCCCTCGGCGTAGGCGATTACACGGCCTCTCAGAGCTTTTCACTGGCACACGAGGGTCAGTGCGTCGACATCGCCTCCTGGGAGGTCCACAAGGGCAGCCTGGACGAGGAGCGCTACCCCCGCATCGAGCTGGCCCTGGAGAACCTTCGGATCGCAGCCTCCAGCGCCCAGACGGAGAGGATTCTGCTGATCGACGTGGGCGACCGGCTGGACATCATCGACATGCCCGACTTCATGCCCGCCCATGACGTGCGCCAGATCATCATCGGATACGAGGAGACGTTCGACAACTTCCAGCACGGCTTCAAGCTCAACGCGATCCCCGAGCGGGTGTTCGAGACCGCCGAGTACAACTCGTGGTACCACTTTGACACCAACGGGACGGAGCTGTACCAGGACACGACGTCGACCGAGGAGACCCTCACCCTCAACACCACCTCGGGTCCGAAGTGGACGGACGACCCGCGCATGATGCCGTACAACCTGGCGGTAGACGGCGAGGTCATACGGGTCACGGCTCCGGGCACCACGACCACGACCAACCCGTTCTTCGACGACGGGGTCACCGGCTGGACAGGGTCGGCGGCCTCGGTCGCGGCGTCCACCCAGTACGTGATGACCCACCCGGACGCGACAACCTCGCTGCTCCTGACGCCCGACGGATCCCTGGCGAACGCCTCGGCCATCGCCCCCTCGCCGGGTAAGGCCGTCACGCCCGGCAACCAGTACACCGCCTGCGGGTGGGTGCTGGCACCGCTCGGGTACGACGCCTGCCGGGTGACGGTCAACTGGTACGACTCCGGCTCGGTGCTCCTGTCGACCTCGACGGTCACCTCGGTGTCGGTGTCGGCGGCGAAGTGGACGTTCATCGACGAAACCCTCACGGCTCCGGCGTCGGCGGCCTTCGCGCGAGTGGTGTGCGGCCAGACGAACTCGCCCACCGGCTCCGAGGTCACCTACTGGTGGGGCGTCAGGGTCACCGACCGGGTGGCCACCCACACCGACTCGTACATCGCCGACACCTTCGACCGGGCCAACAACGCCGCGTCGATGGGCTCGACGAACGGTGGGACGATCACGGCCTGGGTTCCGGGTGCCGGTACCTGGGGCATCGACGCCAACCAGGCGTACATCTCGGTGGCCGCGAACTCGTACACGACGACGACCGGTGCCGCCGACCTCGAAGAGGTGTCGGTCGTGGTGTCCTCCTGGGCGTCCGGCGAGGCGT
>Ga0307408_100002058_pt1 | contig 14481 bp, 3 predicted proteins | sample 322Cmetagenome_FD_202116 | JGI IMG/M metagenome (GOLD analysis project Ga0307408, IMG submission 202116) | Maize rhizosphere microbial communities from greenhouse at UC Davis, California, United States - 322HYB-C-3 | ecosystem: Host-associated > Plants > Roots > Rhizosphere > Soil | place: USA...
TCCCTGATCGACCACGGGGACGCCAATCACCGACACGATCTGCTCGCTGCCCACCACGCTTGGCATGTCGCCAAGCTGCTTGATGTTGTCGAGCACCATCGTCTCGCGCCGCTCCGCGATGCGACCGAGGACGCCGTGGCCGACGGGTATTCGGGACGGCGCCATGTCCGTCGCGCGCCCCCGCCACGCGTGCATAACGAGTACGGGGCCGTCGATCGAGTCCTCGGCGAGCAGCATCGCGACCGTGTCCGCGCCGAGCGCGTCGCGTATGCCGACGACCAGCACGTCGAGCGCCGCCAGGACCGCGGTTTCGCGATTGACGGCCTCGGTGATGCGGAGCGCGGTCGCGATGCGCGATGGGCTGCGTGCCGCGAGGCCGCGCGCCAGCGCCTCCGGTTCTACCGGGGCGCGAAATCGCTCGTCGTCGGGTTTCGGCACGTCGTGTTTGACACTCACCGGATCGGACCGTCGCGGCGGTGACATTCGATGGAAGCATCAGGACCGCGGTGCGTGCGGCATCCGCGGGCGCGAATCGACGGCGAACGAGCTTTGAGCCGATCGCGCGCTGGCGAGCCAGCAAGACTCCGGCCGCCAGGGTGATCGACCGTCCGTATTTGTACGGAACGATCGCTCCGTAGGCTGCCGAATGTTCCGTCGCTCACGGCATCCATATGGTAAGCGCGACAGGCGCGCTCGCCGACGATCGGCTGATGCGCCCCGTTGTCGTTTCGCGTCGAATCAGGAGACAAAGCCATGAGGCCTGGGCTGTTCTTTTTGTGCGCAGTTGCCGCGGCTGCTGGTGTGAGCACGGTCGAAGCGCAATCGCCATCACGTAAGGATTCGACTCGCGCGGACTCGTCGCGAACGCGGATGACCTCGCTGAGCCAGGTCACCATTACGGCCACGCGAACGGAAAAGGATGTTTTCGATACGCCGTCGGCAGTGAGTGTGATCGATTCGGCAACGCTCGGTCGTCGCCTGCCTAACACGCCCGTCGACGTATTTCGTGACCTTCCCGGGCTCGACGTTACAGGCGTCGGGACGAACCAAACGCGGCCAACGATCCGCGGGCTCGGTGGTCAGCGCATCTTGCTGCTCGAGGACGGGCTCCGCCTCAACAACTCGCGTCGTCAGCAGGACTTCGGCGAGCTGCCCGCCATCGCCGGAATCTCGGGTATCGATCGCGTCGACGTTGTGCGCGGACCGGCGTCGGTGCTGTACGGGACCGACGCGATCGGCGGCGTCGTGAACATCATCACGGCGCCACTCCCCTCAGTCAGCGACGGGATTCATGGGTGGGCAGGCTTCCGATACTCGACCGCAGACCAGCAGCAAACGCCGAGCGCCGGGCTCGAAGGTCGGTTCGGCCGTTTCGCGTTCAGAGCGAGCGGCGCCTATCGTGACACGAAATCGTACGACGCACCCTCTGGGCGATTCGGGGACATCGCGTTCGATGATGAGGTAAAGGTCAACGACACGGGAGTTCGCGACTACTCGTATAACGCGCTGGCGGGGTGGGACCTCGGGAAGTCACAGACGATCTGGGCGCGAGGCGAGCGCTACACGGCGCGCGATGCCGGGTTCGGCTACGTCGCCAACTCGGATCTCGGAGCGACCGATGCACCCACGATCCAGATCACCTATCCGGATCAGGATGTCCAGCGCTATTCGCTCGGCTGGCGCGCCACGTCGCTCGGGACCGCAGTGGCAGACCGCGTCGAGGTGACGACGTATCTGCAGGACAACACGCGGCACCTCGACCTCGACGTGTTCATTCCGTTCGGGAGCGGGCTCCCGCCAACGGCCGGCGTAACGTCGCAGCAGCGCAACTGGACGGACATGCGCACGTTAGGTTTTCGGGCCGAAGCGACGAAGCTCGTCGGCGCTCGAACGGTCCTCACCTACGGCGCCGACGCGTTCCAGGACCGTTCCGACAACGCCGACTCGAGCCTGACGACCGTGACCGGCTTCGGCCCGCCGCAGAGCGAGGCGAGCACGCGACCGCAGGTGCCCAATGCGTCGTTCCGGAGCGCGGGCGTCTTCGCGCAGGGCGACGTCCGGCTCGCCGATCGCGTCTCGGTCATCGTCGGCGGCCGTTATCAGGACATCCTCGCGAAGACGCGGTCCACGCCGGGCATCACCGATCCGCCATTCGAGAGCAAGGATCGTACGGCAGTGGGCACCGCGAATCTGCTCGTGCGCGCCAGGTCCGGCCTCAATCTCATCGCGTCGGTGGGGCGCGGCTTCCGCTCGCCGAACCTCGTGGAGCGCTTCTTCGAGGGACCGACGCCGGAGGGGTCCGGCTATCAGGCGCGCAACGCGGACCTCGATCCGGAGACGAGCGTCAACGTGGACCTCGGCGCGCGATGGAGGCAAGGCGTATTCTTCGCCGAGGGGTTCGTGTTCCAGAACAACGTGCATGACGGGATCGCCATCGCCGCGACCGGCGATACGATCAATCAACTGCCCGTGTATCAGAATGTGAACGTCGACAAGCTGCGCTTCCGCGGGCTCGAGCTCACCGCCGGAGCGCGAGCGCTCAGCAACTTCGATCTCTCGGCGAATTTCTCGAGGATCGAATCGAAGAACGTGACGGACCCGAATAGTCCGGTGGGCGACACGTACTCCCGCAAGTTCGTGTTCGACGCCGCGTGGCATCCCGTCGCCAACCGGCTCTCGTTCGGCTACGCGCTGCGGCACAACGGAGAGCAGAAGGATGTGATTGCAGGGACCAGTCCCGTGGGCGATGTGCTACCGGCGTTCACGGTGCACGACCTTCGCGCGGAAGCGGCACTGTTCGACCGCGGCCGTACCCGTACGTCGCTCGTGGTGCGAGTGAACAATCTGACGAACGAGCTGTATGCCGAGTTCGCGAACGCGTCGTTCTTCCGCCCTGAGCCACGCCGGAACGTGAGCACCGCGATCGTGGTAGGCTTCTAGTTTCGGGAGAAAGGGAGGCGATGCGGACCGTCGTGTACTTCGTTCCGATCGTCACGACAGTCATCGCGCTGGCGTTCGCCGGCGTCGTGATCGCGCGGTGGCTGGACCGGCGCCAGCCACACCTCCTCTGGTGGGGCATTGGGCTGCTGACGTACGCGGCGGGCACCATCACCGAGTCGGCCACGACCTTGCTTGGCTGGCACGAGCTGCTTTTTCGGGCGTGGTACATCACGGGTGCACTGCTTGGAGGCGCACCGCTCGCGCAGGGTTCCGTCTATCTCCACCTATCGCGGAACATGGCGAACAGGCTGACCGCGCTCGTTGCGACGGTGATCGTGATCGCCAGCCTTTGTGTCATCGCGTCGCCGATCGACTACGCTTTGGTCGAGCCATTTCGCCTTTCCGGAAAAGTGCTGGCCTGGCGGTGGGTTCGACTGTTCAGCCCGTTCATCAACCTGTACGCGGTGATCTTCCTTGTGGGCGGAGCGATCGTATCCGCCATGCGGTACCGCCGGACACGCGAGACATATCCGCGGTTCATCGGAAACGTGTATATCGCGATCGGGGCGATTCTTCCCGGCATTGGGGGAGCGTTCACGCGGTTCGGGCATACGGAGGTACTGTACGTGACCGAATTGATCGGGCTGCTTTGTATCTTCGCGGGCTATCGGCTAAACGTTACAGGTCGTGGAACTCGAGAGACCGCAAGAGGTGAGGGCCTAGCGGGAGACGGGAGACGGGCGGCGGGAGACGAGGAGAAAGCGGAAACGCTCGGGATCTCTCACTATCAAAGATGAGCATCCCGAATGTCTGTCTCCCCGGTTACTGCACAGCGGCCCGTTAACTGCTAACGTTCGGTCCACGACTCAGTTGATTGAAGCGTGGCAACCAGTTCACCACCCGCGAGAAGACCAGGACTCCTCGCGCGCCTGTTAGCGCGCACATCGAATGGTGGGCAAGAGCCGCTCGTCGGTCCCATCCGCGGCGAGCTGCTCGGCGCCGACCGACTCGGGGAGCATGCGCGCGCCCTTGCGCGACGACAGCGCGTTCGGCCGCCAGGCAAGGGCCGCAAGAAGGCTCCGCTGCTCGAGCGACTCAAGGAGACGCACGAAATCCTCCTCGACGCGCGCGAGACGCTCGGCCAGGCTGCCGATGAAGGCATCGATGTCAGTCCGGCCGGCGAATGGCTCCTCGACAACTTCTACACCGTCGAGGAGCACATCCGTGAAATTCGTGCGACGCTCCCGAGAGGGTACTACCGCGAGCTTCCGGAGCTCGCGAGCGGCCCACTCGCCCGATTCCCGCGTGTCTACGAGATCGCGATCGAGCTGATCGCGAATACCGAGGGACACCTCGATCTCGCGAACACGGAGCTGTTCGTTCGCGAATACCAGCGCGTCACGCGACTGCGCATCGGCGAGCTGTGGGCGATTCCCGCGATGCTGCGGCTCGGGCTCATCGAGAACATCCGCCGGATGACGCGGCGCACCATCTCACGGCTCGATGAGGTGCGCGCCGCGGACGACGCGGCGGAGCGTCTCCGCCGGGCGAGCGAAGCGAGCCCCAAGGCGCTCGCGGCGGCGCTCCACGACTTCGTCGATCACACGCCGAAGCTGTCCGCGGTCTTCATCGCGCGCTTCCTGTCACAGGTCCGAAGCTATCAGGCGACGTTCACGCCGCTGGTGTGGCTCGAGCAGTGGATCGGCGAAGACCTGATGAGCTCCGAGGAGGCGGTCGCGAGAACGAACCAGCGCGCTGCCCTCACGCGCGTGACGATCGCGAACAGCATCACGAGCCTTCGCACGATCGCGCGACTCGACTGGAACAGCTTCGTCGAGTCGCAGAGCGCGATCGAGCGAGTACTCCGCGGCGACCCATCCGGTGATTACGCGTCGATGACCTTCTCGGCGCGTGACCGGTACCGTCACGAGATCGAGCGCCTCGCGAAGCGCACGGAGCGTGACGAGGCGAAGGTGGCGGAACTCGCGATCGATCTGGCGAGTCGCCAGCCGGCTGAGGGGCCGGAGCGCCGTCGACGCCACGTCGGGTACTGGATCGTCGATGACGGGCTGGCGGAGCTCGAGGCCGCGGTTGCCTACAAGCCCCGCCTGCATGAGCGCCTGCGCCGCACCGTCACCCGACACCCGAACGCGGTTTACTTCCCCGCGATCGCGGTCCTCACGCTGGCGGCGCTCGCCGCCGGCCTCGCCCTGGCGGGACCGATCGGGGCTGGTGGCGCGTTGCTCGTCTTCGTGTTAGGCATCGTGCCGGCGAGTGAGATCGGCGTCAGCGCCGTGAATCAGCTCGTCACATTGCTGACGCGGCCGCGGGTCGTCTCGAAAATGGATTTTCGGGAGCGCGGCACGCCGCCCGAGTGGCGCACGGCGGTCGTGGTGCCGACGCTCATCGGGAGCGCCGATGGGGCCCGCGAGGCGGTGGAGCATCTCGAAGTGCAGTTCCTCGCGAACCGGGATCCGCACGTGCAGTTCGCGCTGCTCACTGATTTTCTCGATGCACCGAGCGAGACGATGCCTGACGACGCCGCGATCCTGGACGCGGCGGCCGATGGCATTGCCGCGTTGAACGACAAGTACGCACGAGGCCAGGCTCCGCCCTTCTATCTCTTTCACCGGCCGCGCCGCTGGAACGAGGGTGAGGGTGTGTGGATGGGCTGGGAACGAAAGCGCGGCAAGCTCGCCGAGTTCAATCAGTATCTGCGCGGTGGCGCGCGAGACGCATTCTCGCGGATCGTCGGCGACACGACGTCGCTTTGCGACGTCAAGCTCGTCATCACACTCGACTCGGACACGGTGCTGCCGCCCGACGCGGCACAGCTGCTCATCGGCGCGATGGCACATCCGCTCAACCGTCCGGTGTTCGACTCGGAGCGTGGGCTCATCACGAAGGGGTACGGAATCCTGCAACCCCGCGTGGGTGTTTCGCTCACGAGCGCGTACCGCTCGCGGTTCGCGTCGATCCACTCCGGACACCCCGGTGTCGATCCGTATACGACCGCCGTCTCGGACGTGTACCAGGATCTGTTCGCGGAGGGGTCCTACACCGGGAAAGGCATCTACGACGTCGATGCCTTCGAGCGCGCGACCCACGGCCGATTCGCCGAGAACGTGCTCCTCAGCCACGACCTGATCGAGGGAGCGTTCGCACGAGCGGGGCTCGTCACGGACATCGAGCTGTACGACGACTACCCGACGCGCTACCTGACGTACATGCGCCGCAAGCATCGGTGGATCCGCGGCGACTGGCAGATACTGCGCTGGATCGGGCCGGCCGTTCCGCGCGCCGACGGCCAACCCGAGCCCAACCGGCTCTCCGCGATCTCGCGCTGGAAGATCGTCGACAACCTGCGGCGCAGCACCGTCGAGATCTTCCAGCTTCTGCTCCTCGTCGCCGGCTGGACCGTGCTCCCAACGTCACGCGTCGCGTGGACGGCCGGCATGCTGCTCGCCATCGCGTTCCCGTGGCTGCTGAGCCTAACGCTTGCCGCGCTGCGACCGCCAACCGACAAATCGCTCCGGGCGTACTACTCGGCCATCGGGCGCGACGCCGTCACGTCCGCGAACCAGTTCGCGCTGGCAGTGACCGTGCTCCCGCATCAGGCGTGGGTGTCGGCCGACGCGATCGTCCGGACGCTTTCACGGCTCATCTCGAAGCGACACCTTCTCGAGTGGCAGACGGCCTCACAGACCGAGCGAACCACGAAGAACTCGTTCCGTGAGCTGTGGCGCCGCACGCTGCCGGCCGAGCTGATCACGCTCGCGATCGCCGGACTCGTGATGCTCTCGGTCTGGCAGCGAACCCCGACGGTGCTCTCCATCGGGCGGGCGCACGGTCCAACACTCGTGGTCGTCTTCCCGATCATTCTGCTCTGGCTGCTCAGCCCCGTCGTCGCGCATGCGCTGAGCGCGCCGGCACTGCGACGTGAGCTTCGCCTCGCAACCGACGACCGCGAACGCGCGATGCGTTATGCCGTCTACCATTGGCGGTTCTTCGAGCGGTTCGTCGGCGAGGCGACCCAGTGGCTAGCGCCCGACAACTTCCAGGAGCATCCGGACCCCGTGGTCGCTCTGCGCACGTCGCCCACGAACATCGGGCTTCAACTGCTGGGCGTCGCGAGCGCGTACGATCTCGGGCTGCTGACATGCGGCGAGATGATCGAGCGCCTCGAGCAGGTGTTCAAGACGCTCGAGCGGATGCGCCGGCATCGCGGCCATTTCTTCAACTGGTACGAGCTCGAAGGGCTGAACGTGCTTCAGCCCGCGTACATCTCCACGGTCGACAGCGGCAATCTTGCCGGCCATTTCCTCGCGCTGAAGCAGGCATGCCGCGAGATCATCGACACTCCCCCCGATGTGCGCGCGCCCGTTCGCGCGTTGACGTCCGCGCTCGCGATCACACGAGAGGCGTTCGCAGACGCCGCGAGCTCGGGACGCGTCGGCGATCCCGCAAAATGGCAGGCGGTGACCAAGGCAGCCGGACTCCTCAAGACGGCGCGCACCGAGCTCACGGCAACCACGGATGATGCCGGGCTCGCCCACGTCGCACGCGCGCTGTCCGACGCCGACCGGACGCTGAGCGCCGCCGGTCTCGGGCCGAAGGAAGCGCCTCGGGCGAGAGAGTGGCTGGCGTGGTCGGCTCACCTTGCCGAGCGGCAGGTGGCGGAGCGAGCGCGGCTCGGCGCCGCGGCGCGGCAATCGGTGCGCGATGCGGCCGCGACCAGCGCACTGGCGCGGGAACGGATCGAGCGGCTCGAAGCGATCGCGCTCACCGCGCATCGCTACGTAATGGAGATGGACTTCACGTTCCTGTACGATGCGCGCCGCAAGCTGTTCGCGATCGGCTACAGCGCCGACTCGGCCACGCTCGACAATTCGTACTACGATCTGCTCGCGTCCGAGGCGCGGCTTGCCAGCTATATCGCGATCGCGAAGGATGACGTGCCTGTCGAGCACTGGTTCCGGCTGGGCCGCTCCCTCACCGCGTCGTCGCACGCGACGGCGCTGGTGTCGTGGAGCGGCAGCATGTTCGAGTATCTGATGCCGCTGCTCGTCATGCGGTCGTTCCCGCACACGCTGCTCGATCAGACATATCGCGGCGCGGTGCGCCGTCACATCGAGTACGCTGCCGAGCGGTCCGTGCCGTGGGGGATATCGGAGTCGGGATACAACGTGCGCGACCGCCACATGACGTATCAATACCGCGCGTTCGGCGTGCCCGACCTCGCACTCAAGCGGGGATTGGGAAAGGATCTCGTCGTTGCGCCATACGCGACGGCGCTCGCCCTCCTGGTCGAGCCACACGAGGCGATTCGGAACCTCGGCGTGCTGGAGCGGGAGGGCGTGCTGGGGCCCTATGGGTTCCGCGAGGCCGTTGACTACACGCGGCCCGAGTTGGGCGAGACGAAGGCCGTCGTCGGTGCCTACATGGCGCACCACATCGGCATGACATTCGTCGCGCTCGCGAATGCCCTCGGGGATCACCCGTGGCAGCGTCGGTTCCATTCGGAACCGCTGGCGCGGGCGGTGGAGCTGGTGCTGCATGAGCGGATTCCACGCCGCCTCGTCATGCAGGACGCGCAGGAAACCGAGGGCGAAGGAGGTCGCATGCCCATCGAGACCGAGAAGCCAGCCGTTAGGCAGATCGAGACACCGGATACGCCCCAGCCTCGCGTGGGGCTGCTGGCGAGCCTGCCGTTCACGGTCATGCTGAGCAACGCCGGCGCCGGGTACAGCCGATACGATCAGCTGGCGATCACCCGCTGGCGCGCCGACGGCACGCGCGATGATCACGGCCAGTGGTGCTACGTCCGCGACGTCACGACCGATCAGGTGTGGTCGGTCACGCATCAACCGACGGCGAAACGCGCCGATGCGTACACCGCCGCATTCGCCACCGACCGGATCTCGTTTGGTCGCCGGGACGGCGATGTCGAGACTCGGCTCGATGTGACCGTCGTATCCGATGACATGGCGGAGGTCAGGCGCGTGACCCTCGTGAATCACTCGGGTGTCGAGCGCGAAATCGAGCTCACGAGTTACGGCGAGATCGTGCTCGCCCCGCCCGATGCGGACCGCGCACATCCGGCGTTCGCGAACCTGTTCGTCGAGACGGAGTGGCGGCCGACCGAGGCGGCGATCCTGGCTACACGCCGACCGCGGGCGAGCAACGAGGCGCGTCGCTGGCTCGCCCACGTCGCGGCCGTCGGCCACGAGCTGGTCGGTGACATCACGTGCGAGACCGATCGGGCCCGATTCGTCGGGCGAGGCCGCAGCGTGCGCAACCCGGTGGCGATGGAGGCGTCGTCGAAGCTCAGCGGCACGGCGGGCGCGGTGCTGGACCCCATCTTCGCGCTGCGCGTGCGCGTGCGGTTGGCGTCCGGGCAGTCGGCCCGCGTCGCGTTCACGACGCTCGTCGCCGAGACCCGCGAGCGAGCGATCGAGCTGGCCGATCTCTATCGGCAGCCGTACAGCGCGCAGCGCGCGCTCGACCTGTCATGGACGCGCACCCAGGTGGAGCTTCGCGATCTCGGCCTAACGCCGTCGGACGCGGCCCTGTTCCAGCAGATCGCCGGGCATCTCTTCTACTCGAACCCGCCGATGCGCGCTTCGCAGCACGAGCTCAAGATGAACATGCTCGGGCAGCGCGAGCTCTGGAGCATCGGCCTCTCCGGTGACTGGCCGATTCTTCTCGCGACGATCGATTCGGTGGAAGGACTGCCGACCGTCAAGCAGCTGTTGCACGCGCACCACTACTGGCGGCTCAAAGGGATGACCGTCGACATGGTCTTCCTGATCACGAGGCCGCCGTCGTACCAGCAGGAGCTGGCGGACCAGCTGCTGGCCACGGTGATGGGTTCGAGCGAGACGCATCTCGCCGACAAGCCAGGCGGAATCTTCATTCGCCGCGCCGACGTGCTGGGAACCGACGTGCTGCAACTCCTGCGCACGACGGCGCGCGTGCACATCGCGTGCGACGGGCTGGGCCTCGGGCGCGTGCTCGACATGCCAGAGGTCGGGGAGCAGCCGCCCGATGAGCCGGAGCGTCCGAGACGGTTGTCGATGTTCTCGAACCGCGACTCGGGCTTCGCTTCGTGGGAAACGGGCGGACGCGACGCGAACGGTGGCGAAGGCGTGATGAGCGGCGTGCTCGCACGCGCCGCGGCATACGCGCGCGATGCCGCCCTCGATCTGGCCGAGAGCTTCGAGCTTCCGGAGTTCCGGATCGGGAACAAGGCGAATGGGGACGCCGAGAAGAAAGGGAACCGGGAACCGGGAACCGGGAACAGAACATCGCTAGGGAATCCGGTTCCCGGTTCCCAGTTCCCGGTTCCCGTGCACGGCCTAACGCCGCAACTGGACTACGAGATCAAGCTGACGGCCGACGCGCTTCCGCCGGCGCCATGGTCCAACGTGATCGCGAACCCGGAGGCCGGCTTCGTCATCACCGAGCGCGGTGGTGGTTTCTCCTGGGTGGAGAACAGCTATTTCTTCCGCCTGACGCCGTGGTACAACGACCCGGTGAGCGATCCGGCGACCGAGATCCTCTACCTGCGGGACGGGTCGGGTGCGCTCTGGTCTCCCACGCCAGCCATCGCGCGCGACAGCTCATCGTACACGGTGCGCCACGGGGCAGGGTTCACCACGTTCACCCACGAACGTGGCGGGATCGGCAGCGAGCTGACCGTCAGCATGCCACCGAACGATCCGGTCAAGATCACGCGGCTCCGTCTCGTGAACCGGACGGGACGTCCGGCATCGCTCGTGCTCACGAGCTTCGTCGAGCTGGCACTCGGCGTGATGCGGGAGCACACCCAACATCAGATCGTGACCGGCTTCGATCGCGAGACGCAGGCCATCTTCGCGTCCAATTACTTCGACGCGAGCTTCGGCGATCGGGTCGCATTCAGCTGGATCAGCGAGCCGCTCGTCGGGTACACGGCCGATCGACGGGAATTTATCGGGCGAAACGGCGACCTCACCAACCCGGCGGCGGTCGTCGACGGAGTGACGTTAGGCGAGACGACGGGCGCCGCGTTCGATCCGTGTGCCGCGCTGCAAGTGAACGTCGTGCTGGCGCCGAACGAAACGCGCGACGTCATCGTGCTGCTCGGGGCCGCGCGCGGACAGGATGCCGCGCGACAGCTGATTGCCAGGTACGGCTCCAGCGGCGCGGCCAACGCCGCCATCGACGCGATGACCGAGGACTGGGCTCGCCGACTCTCGACCATCACCGTGAAGACGCCCGAGCCGACGTTCGACGCCATGATGAACCGCTGGTCGCTCTACCAGGCGCTGTCCTGCCGGATGTGGGCACGGTCGGCGTTCTACCAGTCGAGCGGCGCCTACGGCTTCCGCGACCAGCTCCAGGACGTCATGGCGTTCGTGTACCACGACCAGGCGATCGCGCGCGAGCACATCCTGCGCGCCGCCTCACGACAATTCGTGGAGGGCGACGTACAGCACTGGTGGCATCCCCACACCGGAAGGGGAACGCGCACGCGCTTCTCCGATGACCTCGTGTGGCTGCCGTACGTTGTGGACCACTACGTGAGGATCACCGGCGATGACGCCGTGCTCGACGAGGTCGTTCCGTTCCTCCAGATGCGTCCCCTCGAGCCACACGAGCACGAGGTGTACGAGCTGCCGACGGTGTCCGACGAGACTGGGTCGCTCTACGAGCATTGTCTGCGGGCCCTGCGTCATGCCTGCACACTTGGAGCGCATGGGCTCCCGCTCATCGGCGTCGGTGACTGGAACGACGGAATGAATCGCGTGGGTATCGAGGGTAAGGGCGAGAGCGTATGGCTGGCCTGGTTTCTCAACGACACCCTGCGCGCGTTCGCCGACCACTGCGACAGCCGAGGGGACGGGGCGGCCGCCGGGGAGCTGCGGGTGCATGCCGACGGCTACGCGCGGGCCGCCAACGAGTCGGCGTGGGACGGCGCGTGGTACCGCCGCGCCTATTTCGACGACGGTGCGCCGTTAGGCTCGGCGGAAAGCGACGAATGCAAGATCGACTCGATCGCGCAGAGCTGGAGCGTCATCTCGGCGGCCGGAGAGGTCGACAAGCGCGACCGCGCCATGGCATCGCTCGACCACTGGCTCGTCCGCGAGGATGCGCGCCTCATCATGCTGCTCACGCCACCGTTCGACAAAACCGTGCACGATCCGGGATACATCAAGGGCTATCTCCCCGGTGTCCGCGAAAACGGCGCGCAATACACGCATGCGGCCCTGTGGGCAGTTCTGGCGACGGCCTTGAACGGAGAGCACGACCGGGCGTTCCAGCTGTATCAGATGATCAATCCGCTCACGCACGCGGCGACGCCCGAGGGCGTGCATGCGTATAAGGTAGAACCGTACGTGGTGGCGGCCGATGTCTATACTGCCACCGGCCACGTTGGGCGTGGTGGCTGGACGTGGTACACGGGCTCGGCGTCGTGGATGTATCGGATCGGGCTCGAGACCATCCTCGGCTTTACGAGGCAAGGCGATACGCTCACGATCGAGCCGTGCGTTCCACAGGCGTGGCGTGAATTCTCGCTCGAGTACCGACATGGCTCCGCCGTTTACGCGATTCGCGTCGCGAGAAGCGGAAAAGGCGCCGAGGCGTTGCGTGTTACCGTCGATGGCGTCGAGCGGGGCGATCGGACGATCTCGCTCAACGACGATGGTCGGCGCCACGACGTGACGGTCGAGCTTGGATAGTCTGATTGTCCTGTCGCGTCACGGGGCCATTTCTCGTGCACGGATCAGGTCCCACTCCGGCCAGCATTCCGCTTGCCGGACAGAGTAAGACTTTGGCCGTGACCAGCTTGACATTACATGGACGACCGACGAACTAGGGGTTTCTTCATGCGGTAAGCCGGTCGGGGGACGGCCGGCGCGAATCCTCGCACCACGAGAGCCACGAGTGGAGTTGTGTGTCTTCGGACGCGTGCGGCGACCTCTGGGCGCCACAATCCTTCTTCTCATAGCGATTACCCCGCTGCGGAACCCACTCGGTGCCCAGCGGCGCCAGGAGTTCACGCAACAGGGGTTGCTCGTTTCGCCGTTCAAGAGCGCCGACAAGAAGCTCGGTAACCACATTGCCGACGAGGTCCGCGGGCGAGTCGAGAAGGCGGCGAACAAGCGCGAGCTGGAAGTCATCGACGAGAAGGCCATGTCGACGGCGCTCACCAACGCGGGGTTCCCGTTCGATATGGTCCCGGATCTCTCACAGGTTCGCGCCCTCTCGCGATATCTGCGGGCGGACGAGTACCTCATGGGCACCGTGGACAGAACGCCGGCCGGAATCCGGGTCAGGGCACGGCTGATCCTCGCGCGCGATGTCCGGATGCAGCAGCCGTTGCCGGAGGCCGTCGATCCTGATCCGGATCGTGCAGCCGCCCGTGTGGCCGCCTCGGTGACGGAGGCCCGTCGCCAGCTCGCCCCACAGCGTCGCTGCGAGAACAATCTGCGCGACGGCCGACCAAAGGAGGCGATCGCCGCGGCAACCGAAGGCGTGGGGATCTATCCGCGTTCGACGCTCGCCCGCGGCTGCCTGCTGGCGGCGCAGCTCGTCGTCGGCACGTCCGCGGACTCCGTGCTGTCGATTGCCGGCGAAATGCTCCGGGTCGACTCCGCCAGCTTCTACGCACTTCAAGGAGCGGCGCAGGCATACGATGCGCTGCAAGACAAGGAGCGCGCGGCGGCGATGTGGACGCGTCTGCACGGCATCGACACCGTGGACGTCGAGCTGAGCGAGCGCATCGTGGCCGCGCTGCTGTACAACGGGAACTCGAAGAAGGCCGAGCCGCTCATCGAGCGCATGTCGAACGCGGCGCCGGATCACCTGGGGCTCATGCGATTGCGCTGGCAGGTGCTGTTCGCGAACAAATCGTGGAAGGAAGCGACACACGTCGGCGCAATCCTGCTGGCGACCGACTCCGTGTCGATGAGGGACTCGACGTTCCTGCTTCGGCTGGCAACGGCATACAAGTCGAACGGGGAATCGGTGCGCGCCGTCGAGGTGGCGGCTCGCGGCCTGCAAGCCTTCCCGAAGGACCAGCGGATCTTCTCGACCTACGTGCAGCTCGTGCGCGGCGAAGCGGTCGATGGCCTAACGCGAGGGCTGGCCGCGTTTCCGCAGAACGCCGAGTTCAAGGTCATGCAGTCGCAGGACCTCAAGGTTCGTGGCAAGGCCGAGGAGTCCGTGGATGCCATGCGCGCGGCGCTTGCCCTCGACTCGACCATCGAGCACGGCCAGATCCAGCTCGCGCGCGCGCAGGCGGACCTCGGGCAGAACGACAGCGCGTACGCGTCGCTCAAGCGTGCGCTGGCCGCCGGCGAGGACAGCTCGCTCGTTGCGCAGTTCGCGCTGGCCCGCGGCAATCAGCTCCTTCGCGCCGCGAGTCAGACGAAGATGCGGGAGGACTACCTGCTGGCGATGCGCTTCGCGTCGCTGGCCGACAGCGTTCGTGATACGCCGAATGCGAAGTTCCTCATGGGGATCACCGCCACCAACGTGGCGTTGAGCGCAGCG
>Ga0307408_100002060_pt1 | contig 14466 bp, 15 predicted proteins | sample 322Cmetagenome_FD_202116 | JGI IMG/M metagenome (GOLD analysis project Ga0307408, IMG submission 202116) | Maize rhizosphere microbial communities from greenhouse at UC Davis, California, United States - 322HYB-C-3 | ecosystem: Host-associated > Plants > Roots > Rhizosphere > Soil | place...
CAGCTACGTCGATGCGTATTACGGCCCGCCGGAACTGGAGCAGCAGGCGGCAAAGAACAAGCAAAGCCTGGCTTCGATCAAGGCCGGCATCGTGGCTGCCCAGCGCGACATCGCGCAGCAGAAGGCTGGCGGCGCCGATGAAGCGCTGCGCATCGAGTTCCTGGCCAAGCAGCTCAAGGCCATGCGGGCCCGCGTCGAAATGCTGGAAGGCCGCAAGTTCAGTTTCGACGAAGAGACCGCGCTGCTGTACGACGCCGTGACGCCGCACCACGACCGCGCTTACTACATGGCGCTGGTGGCGCAAGTCGACAAGCTGCTGCCGGGAGAGGGCTCCCTGCCCGAACGCCTGAAGGCTTTCCGTGCCAGGTTCGCGATCCCGAAAGACAAGCTGAAGCCGGTGTTTGATGCTTCCATTGCCGCCTGCCGCGAGCGCACGGCTGCCTTCATGGCGCTACCGCAAAAGGAAAGCTTCGTGCTGGAGTTCGTCTCCAACAAGCCTTGGTCGGGCTACAACTGGTACAAGGGCAATGCGCACAGCCTGATCCAGATTAATACCGAGTTCCCGATCTACATCGAACGCGCCGTGGACCTGGGCTGTCACGAAGGCTATCCCGGCCACCATGTCTACAATGCCTTGCTGGAGCAGTCACTGGTGAAGCAGCGCAACTGGGTGGAGTTCAGCGTGTATCCGCTGTACTCGCCGATGTCGCTGATTGCCGAGGGCAGCGCGAACTATGGCATCGAAATGGCGTTCACCGATGAAGAGCGGCTGGCCTTCGAGCAGAAAGTGCTATACCCATTGGCGGGACTGGACCCGGCGCTGGCGCCGCGATATGCGCAACTGATGAAACTGCTGGGCAAGCTGAGCTACGCCGACAACGATGCGGCGCAGGCTTACCTGGAAGGGAAATGGACCCGGGAGCAGACCATCGAATGGCTGGTGAACGTGGCGTTGTACCCGCCGGAGAAATCGGCGCAGCGCCTCTCGTTCTATGACGCCAACCGGGGCTACGTCATCAACTACAACCTGGGCAAGGACATGGTCAAAGCCTGGGTGGAAAAGCACGTCACGGCCACCGATCCGGTGGCCGCGCGCAAGCAGCGCTGGGAAGCGTTCAAGACTTTGCTGTCGTCGCCACGCCTGGCCAGCGCTCTACGCTGATAAGCTGATCAGGCTGCCTTCTTTGAGCTCAGGCATTCTTTCATGAATGCCTTGCGCTCATCGCCCTTCTTGCCTGCCGCGTCTGCGTTGCAGGTCTTCATCTTGTACTGCTGCGTCGCCGGCGCGGCAGGTTTCGCGCTCAGGCATTCCTTCATGAAGGCCTTGCGTTCGTCCCCCTTCTTGCCCTCGGCTTCCTTGTTGCAGGTAGTCATTTTGGATTGCTGGGAGTTCTTTGCCGGCGCCGGATCCGCAGCGAAGGCGGCGGAACAAGACAGGGCCAGGACGGCAATGAGCAGTTTTTTCATGAGGGTTCCTTCTAACAGTTGAGTTGGTCTTGCGGTAATAACTATACATAGATTTTTTGTCGATGTGGCCTATTCTCAAAGAACGCCGATGAGTTCAAACGGTCGTCTCTACTGGGGAGTGAACATGGACCAATACTTCAAAACAGGCTCTGCCGGCCTGGCGCTGCTGTTGCTGTCTGCCTGTGCGGGCACCGATCCAAAGCTGGGTGGTGCGCCAACCATGGCCACCGGTTCCGCAGGCGGCGCCACGGCGTCGAATGCCAACCAGCAGTTGGAAAAATGTGACAAGCCGCTGGGCACGCTAGGGGTGGTGGAAGATACCGCTGCGCCCTGGTACCACCATCTTTCGCAATACAAGCTCGGCTCGACCGTGCCCGTGCTGCGCATGATGATCCAGCAATCGAACTGCTTCGTCGTCGTTGAGCGTGGCGCCGCGATGGGCAAGCTGATGCAGGAGCGGGCGCTGGCATCGTCGGGCGAAATGCGCTCCGGCAGCAACTACGGCAAGGGCCAGATGGTGGCCGCCGACTACACCATGAGTCCAAGCATCACCTTCAGCCAGAAAGGCACGCAGGGCGTTGGCGGTGCTTTGGGCGGCTTGGGCCTGCTGGGCAGTGTGGCTGGTGTCGTCGCCGGCGGGCTGAAAGCCAACGAGGCTTCCACTACCTTGCTGATGGTGGACAACCGTTCGGGCATCCAGCTGGCTGCGGCGGAAGGCAGCGCCAAGAACTATGACTTCAATGTCGGCGGCGCCCTGTTCGGCGGCGGCGGCTTCGGTGCTGCGGGCGGCTATTCCAATACGCCTGAAGGCAAGATCCTGATTGCCTCCTTCATGGATTCCTATAACCAGCTGGTGAAGGCTGTGCGCAACTACAGGGCGCAGGAAGTTGCCGGCGGCATGGGCACCGGCGGCGCGCTTGGCGTGCAGGGCGGCTCCACGCCGGCTTCCAAAGAGCTCGAGAAGAAACCGGCCAAGAAGAAAAACTGATCCGCTTGTAGCGCAGGCTGCTTCTAGGGCGACTTGGCTGCCGCCTGCGCCTGGGCCAGGCTGTCGCGCGCATTGCTCGACTGCGGGAACAGGCGCGTATTCAATTCAAACACCTTGATGGCGGCGCCGCTGCCGCGGGTCTCGAGCATGGCGTAACCGGTTTCGTTGATGCGCCGCTCCAGTGCCGCGCCGTCGCGGAGCGCCAGCGTTTGCAATTGCTGCAACAGCGACTGGAACTGCGCCGGCGTGGTGGCAGGCCGGCTGGCATAGTCGATCAATTGTTCCGACACCGCTTCCATCGGGAACCGGGCTGGATCAATTGCCGCCATCAGGCTTTCGACCAGGGTGCGCGACCAGACGTTCTGCGCGCTGCCGTTGGTGAGGTAGACAATGGTGTAGCTGTCGCCGCCATCGCGCTCAGGCCACAACAAGCGCACGCGTACCTTGGTGCCGCCATCGTGCCCGACGAACTCGTAGCCGCCGCTCCTGCCGTACTCCCAGCCTGAAGCGAACCAGCCATCCTGCCCGTTGGCCAGCTTCTGCGGCTGCCACAGCTTGCGCAGCGTTTCCCTGCCTACCAGCTCGCCGCGCGCCACGGCGTTCAGGAAGGCTGCCAGGTCGTCGACCGTGGTGAACAGTTCGGCATGTACGTTGGCATACTCCGGCCACTGCACTGCGGGATCGGCCTGCAGCCTGCCGTTCTTGCCGATATAGCTGCGCACCATGGCGCGCCGGCCGGTGCTGGCCAGGCCAAGATACGTGTTCTTCAGCCCCAGCTTGTTGATGATCCGCTCGCTGGCGAGCTGGGTATAGGGCTTGCCGTAGTGTGCTTCGAGCAGCGCCTCCAACAACAGGAAATTGGTCTGGGTGTAACGGGTTGCGGAACCCGGTTCGAAGACCAGCGGCTTGTCGGCCAGTGCGGCGAAGACGGCTTGCAGCGTTGGCGCGAAGCTGGGGGCGGCCAGCTTCCCGGGATCGAAATACTCCGGCAGTCCCGAGCTATGGTTCAGGATGAGGCGTAGCGGAATCTGTTGCCAGCGCAACGGCAGGCCGGCAAGGTAGGCACTGGCTGGCTTGTCCAGGTCCAGTTGGCCGGCTTCCACCAGTTGCATCACCAGCACGCTGGCCAACAGTTTGCTGACCGAGTACACGGGGAACAGCTCGTCGCGCCGCGCGCCGGCGACGTTGCGGAACACGACTTCGCCGTTGCGCGCCACCAGCACCGCCTGGCTGGCGATCACGTAGCGCTGGGCATTGGCTTCCATCTTCTGTTCGAGCGCGCGATCGAGCGGCGCGGCGTGGGCATTGCTGGCGAACAGGGAAAAGGCCAGGGCGATTGAACGAACCAGCATTGCACCTCCATGCTTCGTTAACAGGCTGGAAATGTAGCATGGAATTGCCGGCCAAACGGCCTATAGTGTAAGTAGCTCTTCGGAAGGGAGGCCGCCATGACCCGCAAATATATCGACTGCCGCGAATTTCCCAGCGAGGCTCAATGCAGCGTCGCGATCTCGGCAGATAGCGAAGACGAATTGCTGGAAGTCGCCGTCCAGCACGCAGTCTCGGTCCACCAGCATACGGATAGTCCTGAACTGCGCAGCGCCATTCGTGGCTTGATCCATGAAGGCATGCCGCCCGAACACGTGATGCCGCCGGGGGCGACCACGGGCGCGCCGGAAGGCGTCAGGCCGCACTAGGCGGCCCGCGCTGCCGGCTGGGTTTCGAGGTATCGCACCAGGTCGCGCCCCAGCACCCGCAGGCGCGCCGTCTCGACTTGGCGCTTCTTGTAGGCGTCGTGGCTGGCTGGGCCTTCCAGCGTGCGGCCATGGCTGGCCTTGTCCATCAGCTGGATCTCGTACTCGAAGAAGAAGCCGACGTCATAGTCGGGGCCGCTGGCTGCCGGGTCGTCCGGCGGCAGGTGGATCATCTTGCGCACCGTCACCTGGATGCTGTTGAAGCCGGCACCGCTATGCGGGTTGTCGGCCCGTGTCTGAGGGGAGGAAATTTCCATCAGTTCCGCGTCCATCTTTTCCAGCAATTCGGCCGGGTAGCCCTCGGCCGCTTCCAGCAGGCAGCGGTACTGGGTGAATACCTCCTTCGCCGCTTCCATGTCGAGCAGGGTGTTGCGGGTGCGCTGGGAGTCGACGTTGGTCACCGAGATCAGGTGGGCGCGTTGCAGCGTACGCAGCGCGAGCAGGCATTCGAAGCGGGGTGTTGAAGATCAGCCGCACGCCGAGATGGTCGAAGATGTCGGCCGCCAGGTAGGCCGCTTTTTGCAGCAGCTTCAGCAGGATACTGCCGCGGCTCTTATTGTTCTTGCGGTCAAAATGCAACAGGGGCAGGCAAGTCTCGCCATCGCTCAAAAAGAACTGGCCGTCTTCTTCGCGGATCACTTCGTCCAGGCTGGCAAACACTTGCTGGCGGATGGTGTTGAAGTAGCGCAGTTTGAGGTTGTTATCGATGTAAAAGATGCCGTGCATGACTTTCAGCACGGCGCAGGACCACATGCGGCGCAGTTCCACCTGTTCATTGCCGTGCAGAGAGGCGTGCACCAGCAAGTCCAGCGGGTCTTCCGGCTGGCGTACTTCAAGCGGGATAAGGGCCGCCTGGGCCGGCGTCAGGAAGCTGCTGCAGACGAAGTCGAGCGCTTCGCCGTGGGCGCGGGCGATCACCTCGCGGGCGTGGGGATTGTCGATGTCGAAACCGTATTCGCGCACGAACTGGTGGGCGTCGTGCTTGTTGCGCAGGGCCAGTCCGCCGAGGTCGATTGCCGACACGCCTGAGGCGATGGCATTCAGGTAAGTCCAGTTCAGGGAAAACTTGCCCTGGCACTTGAGTGAGGGGTGCATGGCCGCGTTCGTGAGTTTGTGCAACCGTCCAGTCTTAAAAGAAAGTATCGCAGCCGCGCGTGCAAGCCGCAAGCGGGTGTTGTATCGAAATCGGCCCTGTGCATTAGCAAAAAAATAATGTAGTATTTTCCCGGTAGTAACTTTAATAATGAATACATTCCCTTCAGGAGCAACCGTGAGTAACCCCTATTCGATGCCGCAGTCCGAGCTGCGGGAACCAGCCAGCAACGAAACCTATCAGCCGAAGTTTTTTGCATTGAGTGGCCGCATTGGCCGTGTGCGTTACCTGGGCTATAGCGCCGCCTTAAGCTTGTTGCTGACGCCGGCATTTCTCGTCTTCGCGGTCGTGATGGGAGTGTCAGCCATGGCCAGCCGCGGGCCGGAAGCCATTGGCGGCGTGTTTATCGTCGGCTTGCTCGCCTTGAGCGTCGTGGCGATGGTTGCGGCCATCAGTATTGGCCGCCGCCGGTTGCATGACCTCAATAAGTCGGGCTGGTACCTGCTGTTGTCGCTGATACCCCTCATCGGCTTCCTGTTCGCCTTGTACCTGATCTTCGCGCCTGGCGATGCCGAGGGCAACGATTATGGCCCGCCGCCTGCCCCGAACAGCACCGGCGTGATCATCCTGGCCTCGCTCATGCCAATCATGTTCGTACTGGGTATCGTGCTTGCCATCGCGATGCCGGGCTTTGCCGACTACAAAGCCAGGGCTGAAGCCGCGCAGATCGACAACAGCCAGTAAGCGATGCAGAATCCTTACGCCGCGCCCGAGGCGGGCCTGGAACTGCCGTTTGCACCTTCCGGCGAGGCGCGGCTGTTCTGCTGGAATGGCCGCATCGGGCGCGTGCGTTTCGTTGCATATAGCCTGTTGGGCATCCCGTTGGCGATCCTGTTTGGCCTGCTCTCCGGGATCGCAGTCGGCGTGTTCGGGCTGCAGTCTTACTTTGCCAGCGAGGCGCGCGTCATGACGATAGGCGTTGTCATCTTCATGATTCCACTGCTGGTACTGGCGGTGATGACGCGCCGCCGGCTGCACGATTTCGATATCGGGGGCTGGTGGACGTTTATGCTGCTGTTTCCCATCCTGCAGTTCATTTTCCTGATCTACATGGTGATCGCACCCGGCACGCCGGAAACCAACCGATTCGGTGCCGTACCGGCGCCGGCCGACTTGGGCGTGAAGCTGGGCGCCGCAATAGGCTGCACCCTGGTGGCCGGCTTTACAGCGCTCCGCTTTCTTTGATATCGAGGTAGCGGTTCAACAGGGCGCCGGCCAGGTGTTCCGGCGCGACGTCGACCAGGTGGCCCGAGCGCAGGCCAAGGCGGCGGATGGCTTCCTGGCGCTGCTGCAGGTAATGTTCGCTGGCGGCCAGCCGCAGCGCATCGTCGAAGCCTTGCACCGGCGCCGAGCTGGCGGCGTCCAGCGCGCGTTCGCGCAAGCTGGCGCACATCACCAGGTGGCGCGAGGACAGCAGGTCGACGGCCTGGCGCAACGCCACGTCATCTTCATCCCGCACATTGGTCACCAGCACCACGAAAGCGCGCCGGTTCAGGCGGTTCAGCAAGTCGTTGGCGGCGCGCATGTAGTCGGGCGCGGCTTCGCCCGGCTGCAGGTCGTAGACCCCGGCGAGCATGCGGTCCAGGCCGATGCGTCCTTTGGCCGGCGCCAGCCAGCGGTTGTCGACGCCAAAGCTCATCATGCCCACCGCATCGCCCTGCTTGCCGGCCACGAAGGCCAGCGTCAGCACGGCATACAAGGCATGGTCGAAGTGGCTGGTATCGTCGTCGCGCGCCAGCATGCGGCGACCGGTGTCGAGCAGGAACACCACCTGCTGGTCGCGTTCGAGCTGGTATTCGCGGCTGATCGGCTTGCGGTGGCGCGCCGTGGCTTTCCAGTCGATCGAGCGCAGGCTGTCGCCGCGGCGGTATTCGCGCAGCTGGCGGAAGTCGGTGCCTTCGCCGCGCTGGCGCTTGACCAGCGAGCCGGCAGTCGGCGCCTGGCGGTCGGTGGCGCGCAGGGCCTGGCCCAGCAGGCGAGCCACATCGGGGAATACTTTCGCAGTCTGTTGCGGCCCGATGCGGTGCGTGGCCTGCCACAGGCCGAGCGGGCCGGCCACCCGCAGCCATGGCGTGCCGAAATCGCCGTCGCCCCGTTCCAGCGGGCGCACGCGGTAGGTCACGGTGGAAAACGCGCCGGGCGCCAGCCGTGCGGCGTGCGGCATGCCGTCCAGTTCCCAGGCTGTCGGGTAATCGTCGAACACGTCGAGCTGCAGCGCCGACCTGCCTTCATTGTGCAGGGTCAGGCGCACGTCGTGCCAGGCGCCGACCGGCAGCACGCCGGCCATGCTGCGTTCCGCGCGCAGGGCGGGGCGGCGGCGCGCCAGCAAGGCATCGGCGCCGGCAGCCAGCAGCAGGGCGCCGCCCAGCGCCTGCCAGGGCGCCTGCAGCACCGGCCACACGCTGGCCGGCGCGCCTAGCGCGGTCAGGCCCAGCAGGGCCATGAACAGGCGGCGGGTTGGCTTCATCAGTTGCGCGGCGCGGCGACGGAGTCGATCAGTGCGACCAGCACGTCGTCTGCACCCAGGCCATCGAGTTCGCTTTCCGGCGACAGGGCGATGCGATGGCGCAGCACCGGCAGGCTGGCTTGCTTGATATCGTCCGGGGTGGCGTAATCGCGGCCCGCCATCAGGGCCATGGCGCGCGCCAGGCGAATCAGGGCGATGCTGCCGCGCGGTCCGGCGCCGACCGAGACGCCGGGCCACTGGCGCGTAGCGCGCACCATGCGCACGGCGTAGTTGGCGACCGCCTCGTCGACGCGGATGCGGGCCACCAGCTGCTGCAACGTGACCAGGGTTTCCGGCTTGATCAGGGTGCGCACCTGCGCCACTTCCAGCGCATCGCCGACGCGGCCTTCGGTCACGGACAGCAGCATTGCGGTTTCCTCCGACTCGCTCGGATAGGCGATGCGCGCCTTGATCAGGAAGCGGTCAAGCTGGGCTTCCGGCAGCGGATAGGTGCCTTCGCTTTCCAGCGGGTTCTGGGTGGCCAGCACCATGAAGGGCGCTTCCAGCGTGTGCGCTTCGCCTTCAATGGTGACCTGGCGCTCCTGCATGGCTTCCAGCAGGGCCGACTGGGTCTTGGCCGGTGCGCGGTTGATTTCGTCGGCCAGCAGCAGGTGGGTGAATACCGGGCCTTTGCGGATGCTGAAGGTCTGCTGGCGCTGGTCGAACACGGCGTGGCCCATCACGTCGGCCGGCATCAGGTCGGGGGTGAACTGGATGCGCGAGAATTCCCCGGCGAAGGTCTTGGCCAGCGCCTTGACCAGCAAGGTCTTGCCCAGGCCCGGCACGCCTTCCAGCAGCACGTGGCCGCCCGCCAGGCAGCAGGCCAGAACCTGTTCCACCACGGTTTTCTGGCCGACGATGGCGCGGCCGATTTCCTCGCGCAGGCGCTGCACGATGTCGATCGCCTGCGCCAGGCGGTCGGCCGGAACGGCCTGGTTGGTTGTGGTGGACATGCTATCGCTCATGATGGGCTCGCAATTGTTGGAGTATGGAGATTTGTCGTGTGAAATCGGCGGCGCGGCTGGCCGGCGCGCCAAGCAGGGCATCGCTGACCTGTGCCTCCGGCAGCCTGGCCAGGCGCGCCAGGCGGCGCGCGCGTTCGGCGGGTTCCAGGGCATGCAGTTCCGGCAGGCGGCGCAGCAGCAGCTTTTCCGTGCGTTTGCGCACGGCATCGAGCAAGAGGGCGCGGCCTTGCGGCAAGCGCCACAGCCAGCGGCCGCTGGCTTCGATATGTTCGATCAGGGCGCGGCGCGGGAGGGCCGCTTCCGGCAGCAGCGGGCCGAAGCGGCGCGAAGCGCTCCAGGTCCACAGCAACAGCAGGGCGGCCAGGCCGATAACGGCCAGGCGGCCATGCTGCCACAGCCAGGCGCCCCAGCTGACCGGCTCGTTGTGCTGCACCAGCATCACCGGTGCCTTGGGTCCGCTCTGCCCGGCCAGCAACAGCAGCAGCTCGCCGTGGTCGAACTGGCGCAGCGCGTCGTTGTCGAAATAGCTGTCGCCGGCATCGACGGCCACCATGGCCACCTTGCCGCGTCCTTCGCCGTAGACCAGCACGGCCAGCCCGTAGGTGTCGCCCCACAGCGGCTGCGGGCCTTTGCCTTCGAAGCGTTGCAAGGTGTCGGATGGGCGCGCCAGCTCGATGGCATGGCCGGCGCCGGGTGCGTTCAGGCATACCAGGCGGGCCGGTTCTTTCACGCCTGGCTGGCTGTCCTCTTCCTCCTCCCCGGCCTCATCCTCGGCCTGCTGGTCCGGCTTGGCCTGCGCGGCCTTGGCGGCGCGCTTTTCGCGGCGCCGCGCCTCCAGCGGGTCGATGCGGCAGGTGTCGTCCAGGCGTGTGCGGCCCGACAGCGCCACGCCAAAGTGCTTGCCCAGCGGGTCAGTCAACGGATCGGCGGCGGCTTCTTCCTGCTCGTCGGCGTCGTCGATCCAGGCCGGCGTCATGATCAGGGTGTTGCCACGGCGGACCCAGTCCAGCAGCAGCCTGGCCTGGCGCTCGTCGGGCGGGCGCGCATAGCGCGACAGCATGATCACGCCCTCCGGCAACTGGTTCAGCAACTGATAGCTGAGCACCGGCTCGACGCGCACCTGGTGGCCGCGCGCCTCCAGCAGCCGGGTGGCCGCCAGCATCGGGTTCCTGGCCTGCGCCTCGGCTACGTGGTACTGGCCGCGCCACACCTTGTGGAAGTAGGCGTGCCACAGTTCATAGCCGGCAGCCGTCAGCGCGGCGGCAATGGCGATGGCGAGGATGAAGGCATAGCTCCGCTTCATGCCGCCTCGCGCTCGAAATGGGCTTGCCAGCGCGTGCACAGCGCCGCCACGGTTTCAGCGGCGGGCCAGCGCGCGCCATAGGCGGCGTTCAGCCACAGCGCGGTAGCCTGGTCGGCCAATGCCAGGCTGTCGCCATCGAGGGTGCCGGCGGCGTTGGCGCTGCGCGCTTGCGCCAGGCATTCGCCTTCGGTGGCGCCGTGGTGCAGCGTGAGCGACTGGCGGCTGACCAGGCGCGACAGCGTGGCGCGGTACAGCAGCGCCAGCGCGGCGCGCTGCTGCCCCTGCTGCCACAGTGCGCGGACGGCATTGGCCACGTCGTCCGGCAAACTCTCTTCGCGGATATCGAGGCCGCCCACTTCGGTCGCCAGCCTGGGCTCGGGCGCCCCGCCCATGTTGAAGCGCAGCGGTGCGCCATAGCGCCAGAGCAGCCAGGCTACCAGGGCGATGGCGCCGCCGATCAGGGCCACCTTGAACAGGCCAGCGAGGATGGCCGCCAGCCAGCGCGGCAGCAGCGGCGGGGATTTTTTCTGTTGTTTTGCCTGATCCAGTTCGAACGGCTTGCGCAGCACCCATTCTTCCCTGCAGCGATAGCCGCGCAAGTCTTGGTGCGCGAATACCTGGTCGAGCTGGCGGCGCAGCGCGGCCTGTTCCGGCGACCGGTCGGGCCCGCGCCCATTGTCTTCTTTCTTCAGTCCTTCGGGCGGTTCGCAATCGGTGGCCGCGGGGGGCGCGCTCGCGGCCGGCGCGGCGGCCTGCACCGGCGGCGGCATGCCGAGCAAGGCCATGGCCAGCAGCGGTGCCGCCATCAGCACCGCAGCCACGTGACGCGCGGCCGTTGGCCGTGCCGGCGGGCGCAGCTGGCGCAGCACGATCTCGATATCCCAGGCTTCCAGCGTGGCGCGGCGGTTCAGGTACAAGGTGAAGGTGCAGGCGGTATAAATCGGACCGGCAATGGCCAGCGCCGCGCAGCAGGCAGCGTTGATGATGGCCGAGCGCAATGCCGCATCCTCGATGCGGAACACGGCCAGCGGGTTGGGCGACGTGCTGGACATGAACAGCCCGACCAGGCCCAGGATTCCCGAGGCGAGCACCATGAATTCGAGCACGAAGAAGCTGGCGCCGAACAGGAAGGCGGCGGTGCCGGTGCCATTGCGCGCGATGGTGGCGCGGCGCGCGGTGGCGGTCCTGCCGCGTGCCCGCTCCAGCACCCATACCGGCTGGTGCAGGCCGCGCCCGGCCATGAAGGGGCGCCACCAGGTCAGCATGCGGATCCAGCCGCCGCCCAGTTCGCGCGGCCAGGCGCGCAAGGCATCGCGCCAACCGGCCTGCTCGCCGAACACCTGGCGTGCCAGCACATGCAGCGGCGCGCGTTCCAGCAGGGGCAGCAGCCACCATGGCAGCAGCCAGCCAAATGCTGTATTCCAATACCAGCCGACCAGGATTGCCAGCACCGACAGGGGCAGCCACAGCGCGAGCCAGGCCCGCCAGACGTCGGCGCCGCCGGCATGCAGCAGGGCGAAGCCAAGGTCCAGGCCTTGCGCATTGCTGCGCGGGCGCAAATCCAGGCGCAGCTTATCGAGTCGCATGCACGCCTTTCCCGCGGCCAGCGAAACCAAAGAACAGGAACACCAGGGACCAGCACACGGCGCCCACGCTGTACTTGACGGCCGGGGCAAAGGCGCTGGCCGACCAGAAGGCTTCGAAGAAGGCGGCCAGCACGGTGAGCAGGGCGGCGCCCGCCACCACCGGGTACATCTGGACACTGGCTTCCTGCAGCGCACGGCGGCGGGTCAGGCGACCCGGCTTGACCAGCGCCAGGCCGAGGCGCAGGCCGGCCAGGCCGGACAGTACCAGGCCGGTCAGCTCGAAGCTGGAGTGGGTCACCACGAAGGACCAGAAGTTGCTCCGGGTCGCTGGATCGAGGCTGAGCCAGGCGGCTACCACGCCCATCTTCATGCCGTTGAACAGCACGCTCACCAGGGCCGGCACGCCGCCGAAAATGCCGCTGGCAAAAGTACGGAAGCCGATCGAGACATTGTTCCAGATGTAGTGGCCGAACATCTGCAGGTCCCCCTCGCTGCCGCCACGGCCGGTCTTGAAGCTGGACGGCGCATACATCTGGTGCATATGGGTCAGCTCTTGCGGCGAGGCGAACATGAAGGCGTTGTGCGAGTCGTGCCACACCAGTGCGCCGATGGCAACGGCAGGGCCCAGCAGGCATAGCACCACTGCCAGCAGCAGCTTCCATTCCGCGCGCACGCGGCACGGCAAGTCGACGCGCAGCCATTGCAGCAGCACGGTCGGGCGTTCGGCCGCGACGCCGTACAGCGCGTGATGGCAGCGCGCCACCAGGCCGTGCAGGTAGGACACCAGCTGCGGCGAGTAGCCGCGCTGGCTGGCCAGGGCCAGGCACTGGCACAGGCGGCGGTATTGTTCGGGCAGGGCTTCGCGGCCCTCGGCGCGCTTGCCCAGCAGGGTGTCGATCTCGTTCCACAGCGGCGTGTAGGCCGCTTCAAACTGGGCTTGCTTCATCGGACCAGTCCCGCAGCCATGCCGCGCAAGCGCTCCAGCGAGGCCTCTCCTTCGCGGCCGGTCAGCGGCGCGGCGATGTCGGCCAGCTCCAGCATGCGGCCGTGCGGCAGCCGGTTCTCGCGCGCGAACAGGTCGGCCAGGGCGCGCTGCTGCTCCGGCGTCAGCGGGAACGGCAGCGGCAGCGGCGCTGCGTTGGGCACGTCAACCCGCTTGGGCGGCTTGTCGCGGTACACCACCTGGGTGCCGGCCACGATATCGCCGAGGCGGCGGAAGTGGCGGTCGCACAGCATGGACACCAGGCCGGAGGCATACAGCAGCGGCAGGAAGTCGGCCACCAGCAGCAGGTTGCGCAGCACCGATTCGCGCCAGCGCACCGGCAGTCCATCGGCGCGCAGCACTTGCAGGCCGACCACGTGCTTGCCCAGCGTGCGGCCGCCGGCATAGATCTCGCAAAACACCGGGTAGGACCAGTAGGCGAGGAAATACAGCACCGCGGCCACGCCGTTGAACATCTTCTCGGAAGGGATGACAACGCCAAGCAGCCCGATGAGGACGCTCGATGCCGTGCCCCAGACGATGGCGTCGATGGCCCAGGCGTAGGCGCGCACCACCGGGCCGGCAGGAACCAGCTGCAACCGCACGCCTTCGGGGGTGGTCAGGGACAGGCGTCCATCGAGGAGGAAAGTCATGCCATTTATTTAACCATAAAATTTCCTTAAAGGAAATATTAATGGAAATGTTTTATGCCTGCCGCCTGCTCGACCTGCTGGTAATCGTGTGACTGGCGGACATTGCCGATGGCTTGCCAGATGGCCTCGACCCGCTGCGGATCGCGCTGGTAGACGCCGCGCCCCACCATCAGGTGCAGGTTGACGATGGAGTAGGGCAGCACGGCCTGCCGGACCTTGCCCTTGAAGCGCGGATCCTCGTGCGCCAGCTTGCTCGCTTCCAGTCCCTGCAGGATGGCGACGTCAAAGCTGCCCGTGACCAGCATGCGCAGCGCATCGGCGGCCGACTTCACGGTGTCGTGGGCGATAAAGCCCTTTTCGCGCAGTTGCTGCCCCACCAGGTAGCCGGTCTGCACCACCACCACCTTGCCAGGCGCCATCAGCGTGCGGCCGTCCCAACTGCCATGTCCCCCCACCCGCAGGAATACCAGGGCCGAATCTTCGAATAAGGCGCGGCCCGGATCTTCACGTCCGTCGGGTAATTGGGGCACGCGCGACCAGGCGCGCCGGTCAATTGCATCTGCTGCACCAACTACAGCATCCACCTGGCCAATTTTTAATTCGCTAAGGCAACGCTTCCAGGGTTTCGCTGAATAAATAAATTGTTCATTCAGGAGTAATTCAACGCGCTTTAATAATTCGAAATTCAAGCCTTTTCCGTCGGGCGTGCTCCACGGCCGCTGGTCCACATCTTCAAAGCACAGGCGCAACGGCGGCTCTTTTGCGGCGTGGGCAGCCGTGCCGGTCCAGAGTGCCAGCAAAACGCAGAGGCTTTTATAGCTCATGCCATAAAGATTATCACGGCGTTTTTCCATTCCCGACGACTTCATTAAAAAGAGCCAGACATGTTGTATTTGCGCATGAAAAACTGGAAATAATAGACGGATGAAAATGTTGCATATAAATTCTCCCCTTAGTTTTTTTAAAATCTGTATGGAAGAGAGAAATACATGAATAAACATTTTCCGATTGCAGCATTAATGTTGTCCGCCAGCCCGTTTGTGCTGCTGGGCCAAGCCCACGCACAAGCACAGGATGCGGCGCCTATCCAGGCGCAGCAGGCTGCCGAC
>Ga0307408_100002061_pt1 | contig 14465 bp, 9 predicted proteins | sample 322Cmetagenome_FD_202116 | JGI IMG/M metagenome (GOLD analysis project Ga0307408, IMG submission 202116) | Maize rhizosphere microbial communities from greenhouse at UC Davis, California, United States - 322HYB-C-3 | ecosystem: Host-associated > Plants > Roots > Rhizosphere > Soil | place: USA...
CTCACACTCGCTTTCAGCGGTGTGATGGCCTACGTCGCACAACAGATGCGGGTGGGTTACCCGAACATCTTCGTCGTGCTGATCGGTTTCTATGGCCTTTTCTTCCTTACCAACAAACTCCGTGACTCGGCATGGGGCCTGGTGTCGGCTTTCGCCCTGACAGGCTTCATGGGCTTCCTGCTCGGCCCGATCCTCAATCGCTACCTGCAAATGCAGGGCGGCGCCGAAGTGGTCAGCTCGGCCTTTGCGATGACCGCCCTGGTATTTGGTGGCCTGTCGGCCTACGTGCTGATTTCCCGCAAGGACATGAGCTTCCTCGGCGGTTTCATCACCGCAGGTTTCTTCGTCCTGCTGGGCGCGGTGCTGGCCAGCTTCTTCTTCCAGATCAGCGGCCTGCAACTGGCGATCAGCGCCGGCTTCGTGCTGTTTTCGTCGGTCTGCATCCTGTATCAGACCAGCGCCATCATTCATGGCGGTGAGCGTAACTACATCATGGCGACTGTCAGCCTGTATGTGTCGATCTACAACCTGTTTGTCAGCTTGCTGCAGCTGTTTGGCCTGATGGGTCGTGACGACTGATTGCACTTGTGATGGGTTAGGAGCCGCTTAGGCGGTGAGGCTGTTCGCATAGAAGAAGCGGCGTTTTTCAGAGATGAGAAGCGCCGTTTTTTTTTGGGTTTTTTTGGGGGATGGGAATGGTGTGTATGTCCGTTTCTTCGGTAACGGCTACCTAGGGTTCCGCGCTTCCAGCGGGCCACTTTGGGAAGAGTCGGGAGCCGGACCAGCCAAAAGCAACCAGAAGCGCTTGCCCCACCGCAAAAGCGGGGGGCATGTCCAGCATCTATTTCGGCGCCCCGTTAACCACGATGGCCGAACGCAGGTATTGCGGAGTGGCAGGCAAAAAGCCTGAAACATGATGGCACCTTTAAATAAATGATCTACACCTATGACAAGGGATTGCATCGCCAAGGTCGGCATGCGGCTGGTCGTTCGATCACCGTGCGAAGTCTTCGCCACACTCCCTCGACAACGTTCGCATTCGGCTAACAGAGCCAGGTTTGAGCGTGCCCAGTTTTTGGGTGCAAAGGAGGTGTATCACTTCACTGAACGTAGACCGTGGACCGTGGACCGTGAACAAGCTTGGGCATTGTGCCGAAGCCTGATAACAGAAGGAGACCCCGCGCATCGGCCAGGAATCCAGTGCGATAGCAGGCGTTTCCCTATAAGGAGATATCGATGAAGCAGCCTCAAGGAAAGATCATTGCGTGGCTGGCTCTGACGGGGGCATTGTCCACCGCTAGCGTCCATGCCGGAGTCTTCCCCGATTTCGGCTACGCCCCGCCCAAGAGTGAATACTCCGGAGCGCCGTTCCAGCTCAGCCAGGATTATCCGACGGTGGCCCCGGGCGCATCCTCGGTACCGGCATTCTTCCAACATTTGCCCAAGTCATTCTCCAATGACTTTGAAACCTGGCGCCCGTATATGGAGGAAGTGAAAAAATACTGCTTGGAAGGCAATACTGAAATCGGCTGGAAAGTACAAAAGAACAAGATTCGCCGGTGGTATCACATGCCTTGGCAACATTACGGTCCCAACGGTCGTGAAGGCATCAGCGGGCTGACCAAGGAGGCACCGATTCAGCCTGGGCAACTGGCAAGTACGCAGACCGACAGCGGGCAGACCTACGCGGTGGGTATCTACAACGACATAGGGGCCTACACCATCGGCCAGGTCTGGAAAGACCCGGATAATCCGGACCCAAGCCATACCTCGAAACCCAAGAGCTTTGCCAACGGCACGGTGGTCTGCAAGGCGCTGTTCGCCGATATAGACGTCAAGACGGTGCCGTTCCTCGCGAACCCATTGCTCTGGAACGCCTATACCACCGAAACCTTTACCTCGACAGACCGGTCCGTCACCAAGGTGGCGCTGATTCAGATGGACATTGCCGTGCGCGACACCCGCGTGAGCGATACCGGCTGGTTGTTCGGCACGTTCCAATACAATGGCGCCATGACCGGCAAGGCGAACTGGAACAACCTGGTGCCGGTGGGGATCATGTGGGGCAATGATCCCCAGGAAACCGGCAATGACTTTACCAACCCTAAACCGGTGGTCACCAAGATCAACCCGGCCCTGAAACAGACCGCAATCAACGCCAACACCCAGGAGTTGCCACCGACTCACCTGGGTTGGAACGGACGACTGAATGGGCCGGTGGACAACCCCCAGGCGTCCTGCCTGAGTTGCCACATGACAGCCGAGTACCAGCAATTGGCGATCATGAACCCGACGTTCCAGGCCAACCCGCCACCTGTGGGAGGTGATGTCTGGATGAAATGGTTCCAGAACATTCCTGCCGGTCAACCGTTCAGTCCGGGCACGCAAAGCACGGACTACAGCCTGCAACTGTCTGGAGCCCTGGCTAATTTCTATGACTGGAAGTGCAACCACAGTGGCGTCTATGCAGATGGCGTCAATGCTTGCGCCAAGCTCCAGACGCTCAAGTTGATCAAGGCGAGCAACGCGCCCGAGGAGCAAGTGCAAAAAGTGCAGCGCAGTCCCGAGTTGGAGGAGCTCGAGTAACACCCTTTTCCGGCCTCGGATGATCCGAGGCCGGTTTCCACTCACGCCATCGGCGGCAACCGCCGCTTGACCGGTGTTTTCTTGACGATGGCGGTATTGGTCTCGGCATGGACATTCAGCTTGTCCAACACGGTATCGAGCTGTTCCATCGAACGCACGTGCAGGCGCGCGATGAAGCAGTCGTCGCCGGTGACCTTGTCGCATTCGGTAAATTCAGCGATGGCCTGGATCTGCCGCTCCACTTCCTGCAACTGTCCCGGCAGCGGGCGGATACGCACGATGGCCTGGAGTTGATAGCCGAAGCACTTGGGGTCCACCTCGACGGTATAGCCCCTGAGCACACCACGTTCCTCAAGCCGGCGAAGGCGCTCGGCAACGCTGGGGGACGACAGGCCGCTGAGGTTGGCCAGGGCCTTGAGGGAGCGTCGGGAATCTTCCATCAGGGCGCTGATGAGGATCTGGTCAATGTCATCAGTCATTTTCAGCTCCGTTAGGCAAATCTGGAAAGTTGCCTTGATAAAAAAGGTCGAAACGCAGTTTAGCCTTTTTCCGGCCATGGAGAAGGCCCCGGTCTGCTCGGCATACTGTGTCCACTTGCTGAAGGAGACTGAAGATGGACAAGACCTTACGCCGCGGTTCGCTGGAAATGACCGCCGCCATGCTGATTTCCGGAACCATCGGTTGGTTCGTACTGGTTTCCGGCTTGCCGGTACTCGATGTGGTGTTCTGGCGCTGCGTATTTGGCGCCGTGACCTTGTTGTTGATCTGCGCTGGTTTTGGCTTCTTGCGCCCCGGCATCCTCACCCGTACCACCTTCCTGCTGGCGGTGCTCAGCGGTGTGGCGATCGTCGGTAACTGGGTGTTGTTGTTTGCCTCTTATTCTCGCGCTTCGATTGCCATCGGCACGGCGGTGTACAACGTCCAGCCGTTCATGTTGGTAGGGCTGGCGGCGTTGTTCCTGGGGGAGAAAATCACCGCGCAAAAACTGTTCTGGCTGGCGGTGTCGTTCCTCGGGATGCTCGCCATTGTCAGTGCCCATGGTGAACAAGGGCAGGGCGGCGGAGACTATCTGCTGGGCATTGCGTTGGCGCTGGGGGCTGCGTTGCTGTACGCCATCGCGGCCTTGATCATCAAGCGCTTGACCGGCACGCCTCCCCATCTGATCGCGCTGATCCAGGTCAGCACTGGGGTGTTGCTGTTGGCGCCTTGGGCGAACTTCTCGGCGTTGCCGCAAAACGCCCAGGCCTGGGCCAGCCTGTTGACCCTGGGCATGGTGCACACCGGCGTGATGTACGTGTTGTTGTACAGCGCCATCCAACGGTTGCCGACCGCATTGACCGGGGCGCTGTCGTTCATCTACCCGATCGCGGCGATCTTCGTCGACTGGTTCGCCTTCGGCCATCGCCTCGAGCCGCTGCAATGGCTGGGGGTGGCGGCGATCCTCCTGGCGGCTGCCGGCATGCAGCAGGGCTGGGGCATCAAGTGGCGTCGGCCAGCCCTGTCGTAGCTCGTCGTTTGAGCGTGATCAGAAGATGTAATCCGTGGTCAGGAAATTGGAGTCCCGCTCACGGATGATGTCGCTGATCAACGCCTTGTTGTTTTCCTGGAATTTGGTTGCCACCAGCGTGCGAATGGAAAAGGTGCGCAGGGCATCGTGGACGGACAGGGTGCCCTCGGCCGAGTTTTTCCGGCCATTGAACGGGAACGTGTCCGGGCCACGTTGGCATTGGGCGTTGATATTGATGCGGCCGACCTGGTTGGCGAAGATGTCCACCAGCTTGCCGACTTGTGCCGGGTTAGTGCCGAAGATGCTGAGCTGCTGGCCGAAATCGGACTCCAGTACGTAATCGACCACGGTGTTGAGGTCGCGGTACGGGACGATAGGCACCACCGGGCCGAATTGTTCTTCGTGGTAGACCCGCATCGCCGTGTTCACCGGGTACAGCACCGCCGGGTAGAAGAACGAGTTTCGCGATTCGCCGCCGTGGGCATTCTTCACTTCGGCACCTTTGGCAACCGCATCGGCAACCAGCGCATGCAGGTAATCGACCTTGCCCGCTTCGGGCAACGGCGTCAGCGCCACGCCGTCCTCCCAGGGCATGCCCGGTTTGAGGCCGGCGAGCTTGGCGTTGAATTTCTCGATGAATGCCGGTGCCACGTCTTCATGGACAAACAGGATCTTCAGCGCTGTGCAGCGCTGGCCGTTGAAAGACAGCGAGCCGGTCAACGCCTCGCTGACCGCGTTGTCCAGGTCCACGTCCGGCAGCACCAGCCCCGGGTTCTTCGCATCCAGCCCCAGGGCGGCACGCAGGCGGTGCGGACGCGGGTGGAGTTTCTTCAGGTCACTGGCCGCCTTGTTGGTGCCGATGAAGGCGAAGATGTCGATCTTGCCGCTGGCCATCAGCGCGCTGACGGTTTCCCGGCCGCTGCCGTAGATCACGTTGATCACGCCCGCCGGGAAGCTATCGCGGAAGGCTTCCAGCAGCGGTCGTACCAGCAGGACGCCGAGCTTGGCCGGCTTGAACACGACGGTGTTGCCCATGATCAAGGCCGGGATCAGTGTGGTGAAGGTTTCGTTCAGCGGATAGTTGTAGGGCCCCATGCACAAGGCCACACCCAGGGGAACACGACGGATCTGCCCAAGGGTGTCTTGTTCAAGCTCGAAACGGCTGGAGCGGCGGTCCAGTTCCTTGAGGGCGTTGATGGTGTCGACGATGTAGTCGCAGGTGCGGTCGAATTCTTTCTGGGAATCCTTGAGGTTCTTGCCGATCTCCCACATCAGCAACTTGACCACGGCCTCGCGCTGCTCGCGCATGCGCGCCAGGAAGGTTTCAACGTGGCGGATCCGTTCGGCGACGCGCATCGTCGGCCACTGGCCCTGGCCGCGGTCGTAAGCCCGGACGGCGGCGTCCAGGGCGGTAAGGGCGGTCTCGGCATCCAGCAGTGGCGTGCTGCCGAGAATCACTTGTTCATCGCCAAGTTCACCGGTCAGGTAGACGGGGCTGCGGACGACGGCCAGCGGCCCTTGCCAGGTTTCCAAGACGCCGTCGACCAGGTATTCACGCTGCTCGATCCGGCCTTCGAGACGGTAGGCGTCGGGGATGTCGGCAGCACCGCGGAACAGGTTGGCGAGGAAGGGGGCTGTGGTCATGTCGTTACTCCATCAATGAAATGAGCCAGGGGCGGGTGGCTTGCAGCGATAAAACACTTTTAGCGTTATACGCCTTAATGGAGGTGTTTTTTAAGTGCCTTGGGGCAGAGGAATTACGCCGGTATCTCCCTTGTGGCGAGGGGATTTATCTCCGCTGGGTTGCGCAGCAGCTTTCAATCAGTGAACTCAAATTTCCTGGTGCGCCGAGTTGTCTGTTTGGAGGCCGCTTCGCAGCCTAACGGGGATAAATCCCCTCGCCACGATTTATTCGACTGTTTATCCATCGGTCACCAACGCATCCGCACCCCCAAGCTGGTAATGACGCCGTTGAGGTCGTTGTCGTCGACGTCACTGCTGTAATCGGCGCTGACATACAGGCTGACCGTCGGCGTGACCCGAGCCACCAGCCCAAGGCCGACTTCGACGGTGGAGGATTTTCGGCTGCTGCTGATCTTGTCGACCTTATCCAGGGATACGGTACCGGCGCTCTGGACGGTGTGCCACAGGTTGGTTCGAACGTAAGGTTCCACGCCGAGACCGTTGACCTGATAGGTCCCTTTCAGCCGTGCGCCAACACGGCCGCTCCAACTGCTCAGTTCATCGCCGGAGCCGCTTTCGGCGTTCGGCGTGTCCAGGGTGACGCGCTGGTTGATCAGTTGCGCCTGGGGTTCGACCACCCAGTGGGTGCTGATCCCGATAGGAAAGCCACCTTCGACCGACAACGTCATTGCATGGCCTTCGGCGGCCTGGCGCTGGCCTTGTTCGGTGCGACTGTAGCCGTTGACCCGGCCGCCGCTGGCACTCAGATCGACGTGCCAGCCCGCCGGGCCGGTCAGGCTCCAATAGGCGCCGAGGCTCGAACCTTTCAGGTTGAGGGCATCTTTGCCCGGGTCGGCCAGGGCTGGCATCACCAGCAGGCCGCCGCCGGTTGAAATGACTTGGTGTTGCCCACTGATCAGCCCCATGCGCTGGGTATGGCCGCTGTCGTTTCGTAAGGTGAACAGGGCGGGGCTCTTGCCGGAAGCCGGCTCGCTTCCGAAATGTGCGGTATCGAGCTGGGTAGACGGTGCTCGGCCATACCAGGGCTGAGTCGTCTCCTCGGCAGGCCAGGCCTGGACTTCCATGGATGAAAGCAGCAGCAACGACGTCGAGACGGTATGAAAAGTAGTGGAGAGTTCTTGCGCACAGTGGGAAGTTTTCATGGGGGCCTGCCTTGCAATTGCATGCATTTCTCGCTTTTTTGGCGTCTCTCCTACCCCGAATGAGGGGCGACCGAATGGATTGGGGCAAACCTCTGGCGGCCCGTCTCGGCGGGTTCCAGAGGCCTGCCCCTGACTGTGTTTCCGGGGGTAGTACGGTGTAGTCAAGAAGACTGATGGCGGTGCGTCAAGAAAATGAACGACGAATGGCAAGATGAAATCAGCGCCAATAAGACGCTGATTTTAATTGATTATTAAGGTGGGTATTTCGGCGTCAAAGGCCCGTCGCGGACGCCTGCCTACCAACTGATTCGTACACCGATATTGCCTCTGACGCTGTGTTGCTGGTTGCTGTCGAGGTTTTGGTTGTAGTCTGCAGCGGCGTATACGGCGACGGCTGGCGCCAGGCTCAAGATGACGCCCACGCCCAGGTCCCCGCTGGACGACTGTTGTTGGGTTTCGACCCGCTCGGTATCGTCGAAGGTCACCGAATCGGTGCCGGAAAAGGTGTGCCAGAGGTTGGCGCGCAAGTACGGTTCCACGGGCATGCCGCTCACTTGGTAGCGCCCCTTGAGGCGAGCGCCGAGACGGCCGGTCCAGGCGCCGTCGGAATCGAATTCGACTTTGGAAACCCCATCGTCTTGGGTGTCCAGGGATACCTTTTGGTGGATGATCTGCGCCTGGGGTTCGAACACCCAGTCGGAGGTCACCGCGAACGGATAGCCGGCCTCCGCTGAAACGGTCAGGGCATGCCCGCGGTTGTCGATTTTCAAGCCGCGTTCGGAGCGGTTGTCGCCGTTCAATCGTGTGCCCATCACCACGGTGTCGACGTAGCCGCCGCTGGGGTCGATGAGGGTCCAGTAGAGCCCGTAACTGTCGCCGTCGAGTTCGATCTTGCCGGCGTGCCGGCCTTCGAAACCGAGGTTGAAGCCCTTGACGTCACCATTCAATTCCGTGTGCCCGACGAAAAAGCCGATGCGCTGGGTTTGGCCGCCGGACAGTTGCGAGCTGTACAGATCATTGCCCACCTGGAACCCTTTGATCGACCCATCGAACTGCGGCGCCACCGTGCCGGCCCAGGTTTTATTCAGGTCTGTGCCGTAGACCCGGCCCCAGCCCGCGCCGAACGCGCCGGTTTCCGTGAGCAGTCGCTGATCACCTTGACGGTCATGGAAGGTGCCGAGGGCCATCAGCGTTAGCTGCGCGGCAGCCGGCGGCAACACCGACCAGGTTGGCACTTCCGGGCGATACAACGGGATGGGCGCGGCGCCGGGCACCGCCGTTGGCAAGGGCGGCAGCGTCGGCACCGGTGGCGCGCCTGGCGCGGGAGGCACCGTCGGGATAGGCGCCGCTACCGGTCCGGCAACCACAGTGGAGCGCAGGTACCAGTTATTTTCATTGCCAGTCACGCCGCCCTTGAACAGACGGTAATCGAACGCACCGGCCGAGACGGACTGCGCCAGCGAAAAGGCATTGATGTCACTGACCGCACCGCCCTGGGCCTGGACCACTTCGATGCCGTCCTGGGTCGTTAAACCGCCTGTGCCGCCCAGGTTCGTGACCGTGATGGCGGTACTGCCGGAGAGTCTGCCGCCATTGACCACCAGTTTGTCACTGGGCGAGTCGTCGGCTCCCAGTACCGTTTGCAGGCGCAACTGACCACTGTTGCCGACGTAGTTGCCTTGAACGGTGAGGGTATCGTTGGTGCGGGTGTTGCCCTGGGTGAGGTCCACCGTGCCGGCGTTGTTGAGCGTCGCCAGTTGGCCGGCTGTAAACGGGGCGATGACGCCTTGAGTCGCCGTCAGCGTGCTGCCACTTTCGATGTTGAGCGTCCCGGTGGCGGTGGCGCTGTCCCCCAGGGTCAATGTGTCGTTGAGGTCCAGTTGTGAGCCTTGGGTGAGGTTGACCGTTTCCCAGTTGAGGTATCGGACGCCGGTGCTGGAGGTGCTGCCACTGAAGGTCAGAACGTCCTGCCCCAGTCCGCCGTCCAGGCTGGGGGTGGTGGAGAGCAGGGGCTCATCGAGGTTGCTCAACAACGCCGTGTCGTTGCCTACGTCCATTAAAACGGCCGAGTGAATGAGGCCGCCGCTCCACTGTAACTGATCATCGCCGGCACTGGCCCGGACCTCGCCGAGGATTTCGCCACCGCTGACGGTGATGCTGTCGTTGCCGCCGCTGACGCTGACATTGCCACCGATGCGTCCTGCGGAAAGGATGATGGTGTCCTGACCGAAACCGGTCACCAGGTTGCCGATGATATTGCCGCCGGACATATCGAAAACGTTGTCATCGAGTTTCATGTCGACCCGGCCGATGGTCCCGCCGGTCATCTTCGCCACGTCGCCGTCTTCAAAGGCTTCGACGATGGTCCCGCCGGTCATCAAGAACGTATCGAGGCCGTCGCCTTGGGCCAGCGACCGGATGCTGCCATCGTTCATGATGAAGTCGTCTACGCCGGAGCCTTGCTGGACATCACCGTCAATCACCCCGTTGGCGTTGATCACGAGGCTATCGACGCCGGCGCCGAACGTGACGTCGCCGGTAATGACGCCGCTGCCATTGGCAGGCATGGTCAGGCTGTTGTTACCCGAAAGGTCTGTCAACCCAGGACTGGTGCCGCTGTCGCAGACATAGGCATCATTACCTGCGGTGGGCGTCAGCGTACAGGCCGCCATGGCAGCGGGTGCGGAAAACAGGAAGGGAGCCGATACCCACAACGCGTTGAACAGCCGATTGAATCCTTTATCGTGCCGAATCATGTGCTATCCCTCTGCATCGGCATCCCCGTGGACACCGGTTCCAGCATCGGTTGCGCAGCAGATGGCACACAGGGTCTGGCAACGCTCGCTGTATGGAATGGCACCCTAGCAACGAATAAAACGCGTCGCTACTGTCAGAACTTACAGGTCGACGCGCAGAAAGCCCGAGGGCAGGCCCGTCCTACAAGTGCACTTCCACCGAAAGAGGCAGGTGGTCGCTCAGGTGGGTCCAGGGTTTATTGCCCAGTATTTGCGGGGAATGGCTGGTGGCGTTGCGCAGGTAAACGCGATCCAGGCGCAACAGCGGGAAGCGAGCCGGGTAGGTCCTGGCGGGACGGCCGAGGTGGTGTTCGAAGGCTTCGTGCAGGTAACCACGGCGGGCGAGGGCGAGGTTGCCCCGCAGTTGCCAGTCGTTGAAGTCACCGGCGATGATCACTGGCGCATCCTCGGGCAGTGAATCGAGCAATTGGCAGAGCAGTTTGAGCTGCAATTGGCGATGGCTTTCCAGCAGACTCAAATGCACGCAGATACCGTGGACCGCGGCGTGGCCCGGTACATCCAGCACGCAATGCAATAACCCGCGGCGCTCCGGGCCGGTGATGGACACGTCGAGATTGCGGAACTGGCGGATCGGGTATTTTGAGAGCAGGGCGTTGCCATGGTGGCCATCGGGGTAGACCGCATTGCGGCCATAGGCGAAGTCGCTCCACATGCTGTCGGCGAGGAATTCGTACTGGGACGTCTGGGGCCAGTTGTCGTAGCGTGACGCGTGGCGGTCATGTTCGCCCAGTACCTCTTGCAAAAACACCAGGTCGGCGCCGGTACTGCGTACCGCTTCGCGCAATTCGGGCAGGATGAAGCGTCGGTTGAGGGCGGTGAAACCCTTGTGTGTGTTGACCGTCAGGACCCGCAACCGATGAACCGCCGCAGGTGCGTCCAATGGCATGGGTTCGACGGCTCGCCAATCGGGATCTTGAGTCACGTTCGCTCCTGAATCAGACGTACTTGTTCATGCGACTGACCCAAGGCACCGGCAGTTCCGGATTTTTCATGTCCTTGCTGAGCGCCATCGCGAGCAAGCGCGCTCCCACAATGGATCGGTGGTGTACGCAACATCTGGGTACACCGCTAAAACCCTGTGGTAGCGGGCTTGCTCGCAATGGCGGTGAATCTGCTTTCACAGGTGTGTGTTCAGATAAAGACAATCTCATAGGGCAAACCCATCCGGTCAAGGATGACCCTGGGCAACAGTGGGGCAATACCACTCGCCGGTTCGCCGCTGAGTTGGCTGACGTAGGCGTGCATGGCGTGACGCTTGCGGGCGGTGGTCCAGACGTCGAGGCGCAGCTTGCGGGCCCGGTGCCAGGGGATTTTATTCTGCTCGCGGACCGGCCAGTGCCAGGCCCACACCGGCAGTTCGTTGAACGCCACCCCGATTCTGTCGGCGGCCAAGGCCCCGGCGCGTCCCACGGTGTCGTGGTCGCTGTCGCCGTCCTGGCGCCAGGTGCTGAACACCACGTCGCCGGGGCGCAGGTGGCGCGCAATGAAGGTGGCCAGATCAGCTTCGTGTTCCGTCAGGTCTTTTTCCGGAAAGCCGCCACGCACCCATTGCAGGCCATGGGTGGCGATACCCAGGCGGTGCAGGGCGTCGACGCTTTCCTGGGGGTGAGGGCGGTGCGTACGCAGGCGGTCGTCGGTCCATAACGGTGAGCCGGGATGGGCCAGGGCGCCATCGGTGATCGAGATCAGCAACATGGGCTGTTCGAGGTTGCTCAGCAATTGCAGCAAGCCGCCACAGGCCCCGACCTCATCGCCCGGGTGCGGGGCGAGGATGACGGCGCGGGCACCGGCGGGAATGAGCGTCTGGGTACTGATGATTGGAATATCGGCCAGTTGCGCAGCACTGTTCCAGATTTGCGGGTGCTGCCGGCCAGGCAAGCGAGAGGGCTTCATAAGCGACATCCTTGTTTGTGTTCAATCTTTCAGTCATGCACCGGGCCTACTGTCCGATGGCACCGATGTGGGCATGACCGCGATTCACAGCGCTCCGAATCCTGGAGACTACCGCAGGGGAAGTATTGACCATGTCAGCCGATTCGTCTCGCGACATGTGCGTCTGAGCTGCATTTTTTTCTTCAAACTGGACGGTGTGGAATAAAAAACCGCGTCCTTGCGGTCCCCATGGACTCACTACGAATCGTTCAATCGTCCTCTTCGCGTTGCAGCTCGAACAGCAGCAGCGAGCGCCCAGTGACAGAGTATTCGGAATCGAAGTCGAAGCGTTCCTGCCCGCGCACGGTCGGCTGGTTGGTGTCGACCATGCAGGTCCAGAAACTGCCCTCGGGGACTTCCGGCAAGCGGAAGTTGACGATGTCATGGTGCGCGTTGACCACCAGCAGCAGCGTCGCATCGCCACCTTTGCGTCGAATACCGGTTTCCTGGGCGCGGCCGTCCATCAGCATGCCCAGGCAGCGACCGTGACTGTCCTGCCACTGCTCGATGGACATCTCGCTGCCATCCGGAGCCAGCCAAGTCACGTCCTTGACGCCGATGTCCTCGTTGTAATTGCCCACCAGGAAGCGTCCACGACGCAGGATCGGGTAGGTAAGGCGCAACTTGATCAGGCGTTTGACGAACTTGAGCAGCGCCGCGCCATCCTCGCTCAGGTCCCAGTTGATCCAACCGATCTCACTGTCTTGGCAATAGGCGTTGTTGTTGCCGTGCTGGGTACGGGCGAACTCGTCGCCAGCGACGATCATCGGCGTGCCTTGGGCCAATAGCAGGGTGGCGAAGAAGTTGCGCATCTGTCGATGGCGCAGCGCGTTGATCTCCGGATCATCCGTCGGGCCTTCGACGCCATGGTTCCAGGACAGGTTGTTGTTGCTGCCGTCCTGGTTGTTCTCGTCGTTGGCTTCGTTGTGCTTGTCGTTGTACGACACCAGGTCGTGCAAGGTGAAACCGTCATGGGCGGTGACGAAGTTCACCGAGGCGTACGGACGCCGGCCACGCTGGTTGAACATCTCGCCCGAAGCCGTCATGCGACTGGCGAAATCGGCGAGCTGGCCGTCATCACCCTTCCAGAATGCACGCACGGTGTCGCGGAACTTGTCGTTCCACTCGACCCAGCCCGGCGGGAAACGTCCTACCTGGTAGCCCCCTGGGCCGCAGTCCCAAGGCTCGGCGATCATTTTTACCTGGCGCAGCACCGGGTCCTGGCGGCAGGCGACGAGGAAGCTGTGGCGCTCGTCGAAGCCGTCATGGTAACGGCCAAGAATGGTGGCGAGGTCGAAGCGGAAGCCGTCGACGTGCATTTCCGTGGCCCAGTAGCGCAGGGAGTCGGTGACCATCTGCAGCACGCACGGATGGCTCAGGTCCAAGGTATTGCCGGTACCTGAGTCGTTGATGTAGTAGCGTTTGTCGTCGGGCATCAGCCGGTAGTACGAGGCGTTATCGATGCCGCGCATGGACAGGGTGGGCCCCTGTTCGTTGCCCTCGGCGGTGTGGTTGTAGACCACGTCGAGGATGACTTCCAGGTTGGCCTCGTGCAGGTGGGCGACCATTTCCTTGAACTCGGCGATCTTGCCGCTGGCCAAGTAGCGCGGGTCGGGTGCGAAGAAGGCAATGCTGTTATAGCCCCAGTAATTGGTCATGCCTTTGTGCAGCAAGTGCTGGTCATTGACGAACCCGTGGATGGGTAGCAGCTCCACCGAGGAAACCCCGAGCTTGCGGATATGCTCCAGCACATCGTCGACCATCAGCCCGGCGAACGTACCGCGCAGGTTTTCGGGCACCGAGGGATGGCGCATGGTGAGGCCGCGTACGTGGGTTTCATACAGGATGGTCTTGTCCCAGGGCACGCTGACGCGATGGTCGTGGCCCCAGGTGTGCGCGGGGTCGATGACTTTGCACTTGGGAACGAAGGGAGCGCTGTCACGCTCATCGAAACTGAGGTCGCCGTCGGGGTGGCCGATGGTGTAGCCGAACAGGGCTTCGGACCATTTCAATTGGCCGACCAATTGCTTGGCGTAGGGGTCGATCAGCAGCTTGTTCGGATTGAAGCGGTGGCCGTTTTCCGGGTCGTACGGACCGTAGACCCGGTAGCCATAGATCAATCCCGGATGGGCATCCGGCAGATATCCGTGGTAGATCTCGTCGGTGTATTCCGGCAGTTCGATGCGTTCGAGTTCGACTTCGCCGGCATCGTCGAAAATGCACAGTTCGACCTTGGTGGCGTTGGCTGAAAACAGCGCGAAATTGACCCCGAGGCCATCCCAGGTTGCACCCAGCGGAAAAGGCAGCCCTTCACGAATCCGCGAAGCCTCGATAATGGGCGGCGGCGTGGTTTTGTTTGGACGGGTCATAGTTGCTCCTGCAAAAAACAGACAGATACAGCGATGCGATTCACTTGAAAGGGAGAGCGATGCCCTTCACCTGTGGCGACGGAATTTATCCCCGCCAGGTGGGACAACGCTGCTTCTCTGTGGGAGCGAGGCTTGCCCGCGATGAGGTCATGCGCTCCTGCAAGCATTCGAGGCGCTCGTTTCGCGAGCAAGCGTTGCTCCCACCCAGCGAGGAGACCGATAGGATGAATCAAACCGCCGGCGGCTTGCGCGGTGCCCGGGGCTTCTTGTCGGTTGCTTTGTTGGCCGGTGGCACTACCGCTGCTGTCGCCGCGGAAGGCTTGGCCGCTGGCTTGACCTTGGGCGTGGTGTTCTTCGCGCTGGTCTTGGCCGCGGTGCTCTTGGCTGCCGCAGGCTTGGCGCCATCGGT
>Ga0307408_100002062_pt1 | contig 14460 bp, 9 predicted proteins | sample 322Cmetagenome_FD_202116 | JGI IMG/M metagenome (GOLD analysis project Ga0307408, IMG submission 202116) | Maize rhizosphere microbial communities from greenhouse at UC Davis, California, United States - 322HYB-C-3 | ecosystem: Host-associated > Plants > Roots > Rhizosphere > Soil | place: USA...
AATCAGATCAATGCGTTAGGCACGAACCTGCTCGTCGTCACCGCTGGGGCGAGCAACCAGGCCGGCGTGAGCCAGGGCGCGCAGGCGTTCAACCGCCTCACGGTCGACGATGCGGAGAAGCTCAAGCGAGAGGGGACGCTCTTTGCCGGCGTGACGCCGGTGGTCATGACGCGCACGCAGGTCATCGCCGGCGGAACGAACTGGCGGACGACCATCAACGGCGTGAGCACGGACTTCCAGACGATTCGTGACTGGGACCTGCAGTCGGGAACGTTCTTCTCGGACAACGACGTCCGCGGCATGCGGAAGGTCGCGGTCATCGGGAATACGGTTGCGCAGAACCTGTTTCCGGGCGCGGACCCGGTCGGGTCACAGATCCAGATCCGTAACGTGCCGTTCGACATCGTCGGCGTGCTTGCCACGAAGGGGCAGAACGCAGGCGGTCAGGACCAGGACGACGTCGTGATCATCCCGTACACGACCGCGCAGGCGCGTCTGTCCGGCAGTACGCGGATCTTTCAGATCCTCGTCAGCGCGACGTCGCAGCAGGAAATCGCCGCGGCCCAGCAAGAGGTTACCGCGATCATGCACGAGTCGCACAAGATCGGCGACGGCGACGACGACTTCACGGTGCGGAACCAGACGGAGATCGCGAACGCGGCGCAGGGAACCACGAAGATCATGACGTGGCTGCTCGCCTCGATCGCGTCTGTCTCGCTGATCGTCGGTGGCATCGGGATCATGAACATCATGCTGGTGTCCGTGACGGAGCGGACGCGCGAGATCGGGATTCGCATGGCGATCGGCGCGCGCGGCTCCGACGTGCTCACGCAGTTTCTCGTCGAGAGCATCGTGATGAGCGTGCTCGGCGGGGCCGTTGGGTTGGTGGTGGGTGTGGGGGGTGCGTCGGTGCTCGCGCGTGTGACCGGCTGGAGCACTGCCGTTCCGATACAGGCCGTCGCTCTGGCAATTGGATTCTCCGCCGCGGTGGGGGTGTTCTTCGGCTTTTACCCGGCGAGAAAGGCCGCCGCACTCGATCCGATTCAGGCGTTGCGGTATGAGTGATGAACCAGGGACTGGGGACTAGTCCCTCACAACAACGTTAGGCAATGAACTCTGAAGGTATAGATCAATGACGACTCGACATCTTGTCTCACTCATGGCGATTGTGGCAGCGCCGCTCTGGGCGCAGAACACGCCACCGCAGACGAACGCGAGCCCGACTCTGGCCGCGCAAACAGCCGCGCCAACGCAGACCATCACCTTCGACGAGGCGATCAGTATCGCACTGCGGCAGAACACGACGCTCAAGCAGGCGAACAACGCCTCAGCGCTCAACTCGGCAAACGTCAAACAGCAGCGCCTGTCGCTCTTGCCGGACCTTCGATTCAACTCGACGACGGGGCAGAACTACGGGCGCGGGTTCAGCGAGGACGAAGGCCGGATCATCGATCAAACGACGCAGTCGGTGAACGCCGGGGTCTCGTCGAGCGTCACGCTGTTCAACGGCCTGAGCAACATCGCGAGTCTGCGCAGTGCGAAGCTCTCGGAGGACGCGGGTGAGCGCAACGTGCAGCGCGCCGAACAGACGGTCGCGTTTACCGTCGCATCGAACTTCCTGGCCCTCGTGCAGCAGCAGGAGCAGGTCGGCGTCCAGCAGGAGAACCTCGCAGCGCAGGAGGCACAGGAAAAGCAGATCCAGGCATACGTCAACGCCGGATCGCGCGCGATCTCGGATCTGTACCAGCAGCAGGCGACCGTCGCGGCCGCGCGGTCGCAACTCGTAAACGCCCAGCGCGCGCTCGAGCTGGCGAAGGTGGACATCATCCAGGCGCTGAACCTCGATCCGCGCGGCAATTATGCGTTCACCCCACCGGCGCTGGACACCACGACGGCGAACATCACCTCGGTCGCCTTCAACCTCGACAGCCTGCTGACGCGCGCCCTTTCGCAGCGTTCAGATCTGTTTGCGCAGCAAGCAGCTGTGAGTGCCGCGCAGCAGGATGTGAAAGCCGCAAAGGGCGGGCGCTGGCCCGCGCTGTCCCTCACCGCCGGGTACAACTCGGCGTACAACAGTGCCACGGCGCTCGGCTTTTACGACCAGCTCGACCAGAGACGCGGAGGTTCGATCGCGCTCGGGTTCTCTATTCCGCTGTTCGACCGCGGCACCGTCGATCTCGCAACGCAGAAGGCGGAGATCAGCGAGGACAACGCGCGACTGGATCTCAAGGACCGGCAACAGCAGATTGGGCTCGAGGTGCGTCGGGCCTACCTCGATTACGCGGCGGACAAACAGCAGCTGGATGCGGCTGGAGCGCAGCTTCGAGCGGCGCAGCTGGCGCTCGAGACGTCGCAGCAGCGGTACAACGTAGGCGCCGCGACATTGCTCGAGGTGACACAGGCGCGAGCCACCCAGCTGCAGGCAGCGAGCGCACTCGTCACGGCGCGGTATGCGCTGCTGTTCCAGCGGACGCTGATCGGGTACTACACGGGGGACCTGAATCCCCGGGCGGTATCGATCCAGTAGCAGCGCCGGGGTCAGGATCGCCAATTATCATTACTCGATGGCTGACGAACCCATCATCTCGCGCGGATTCCGCGGTCGGCGCGTGGCGGCCGAACGCCAGAGTCGCATCCCGCCGGGACAGTACGAGGAACGCGATTTCCCGGTACTGTCAGCCGGACCGACACCGCACACTCCACTGTCCAAATGGGATTTCACGCTGCGCGCCGTGGACGGCGCGACTGCGAAATGGACATGGGACGAGCTCCAGGCGCTGCGTCACGAGACGATCACGCGGGACATCCACTGCGTCACCAAGTGGACGAAGCTCGATACGACGTGGGAAGGCATCTCGGTCGACACGTTGATCGCCGCCGCCGCGGCGCGCGGCGTGAAGACGGCGCCGTTCATCGTCGCGTACTCCGACGGCGGGTACACGACGAACCTGCCACTCGACGACGTCACTGGTGGGAAGGCGTGGATTGCGTTCGCCTATGACGGGAAGCCGCTGCATCCCGAGCACGGCGGCCCCGCGCGCCTGCTCGTCCCGCATCTCTACTTCTGGAAGAGCGCCAAGTGGGTACGCGGGATTCAATTCACCGCGCATAACGAGCCGGGGTTCTGGGAAGTGAACGGGTACCACGATCGAGGTGATCCGTGGCGTGAACAACGTTACACCGGGGACCCGTGACCGACGGCTCCGATGTCGCGCCGTCGGTCGCCAGACCGCGGCGCATCGAGTGGCGTGCGGCGTCAGTCAGGCAGGTCATACGGGAAACCGCGCACGCCAAGACCCTCGTGATGGATGTCCCAGGCTGGCCCGGCCACACGGCGGGCCAGCATGTGGACGTCAGGCTCACGGCCGAGGACGGCTACCAGGCGCAGCGGAGCTACTCGATCGCGTCGGCTCCCTCTCGCTCGAGCCTCGCGATCACCATCGAGCGGCTGGACGACGGCGAGGTGTCACCGTACCTGACCGACGCGTTAGGCATCGGCGATCGACTCGAGCTGCGTGGACCGATCGGCGGATATTTCGTGTGGGAACCGTCGATGGGGGGACCGCTATTTCTCGTTGCAGGCGGATCGGGGATCGTCCCCCTCATGGCGATGCTGCGGACGCGCGCCACATCACCGGCGGCGGCTCGAGCGTCCACCCCGGCCACCCTGCTCTACTCCTCCCGGAGCTGGGAGGACGTCATCTATCGCGATGAGGTCGTGGCGCTTGCCGGCGATCCCGGTGTGAAAGTCTTCCAGACCCTAACGAGGTCGCAGCCCCCCGGCTGGACGGGGTTCACGCGACGGATCGACGCGGACATGCTCACCGAGGTCGCCCCCGCTCCATCGCTTCGGCCGCACATCTACATCTGCGGTCCGACTGCGCTCGTCGAAACGGCGGCTCAGATGCTCGTGGAGCTTGGCCACGAGCCCGCGCGGGTAAGAACCGAGCGCTTCGGGCCAACCGGATAGACGACCCACCCGCGGGCGCCATCGCTTGCCGACGGGCGATGCGCTGGCGAACTTTCAGCCCGGCGAATGGATCGCCTCCGGTCCGCGGAAAGGGCTGCGCCCATCCACGCGTACATGCGCTGACATACGCCCTCTTCGGGCCGATCGTGCGGACGCCGGCCATAACGAAGGAGGCGCACGTGTCATCACCATTCCGCCGTTCGCTCGCAGCCCGACCGAACCTCGAGCAGCAGAAACACCAGGCGAAGGAGCTGCTGCAGTCGTTCACTGCCGGCGACGCCGAGTCCCACGCGCGCGTAGGCTCGGAGCTCCCGGACAAGCAGCACATCACACTCGCCGACGCGCAGTTCGTCCTCGCGCGGGAATACGGCTTCGCCAGCTGGGCGGCGCTCAAGCAGCACATCGATTCGCAGACCGAAAATCGAGCCACGGTCATCGAGCGCGTGCATGACGCGTTTCGCCGCCGGGATGCGGGTGCGGTACGAGGCCTCTTCGAGGAGCATCCCGAGCTGCGCGCGCGGATCAACGATCCCATGTTCAGCTTCAATTCCCCGGCGATCGTTGCGCACGCCAACGATCTTCCGATCGTGGACGTGCTGCTCGAATTCGGCGCCGACCCGAACCGGCGGAGCGAGTGGTGGGCGGGCGGGTTTCATGCGCTGCACAGTGCGACCGGCGTGGCGGCGGAGCGCCTGATCGCTGCCGGCGCCGTTCCCGATGCGTGCGCGGCCGCGCATCTCGACCGCCCGGACATTCTCGTTCGGTTCATTGCCGAGGACCCCACCCGCGTGCACGAGCGCGGCGGTGATGGTCAGACACCGCTGCATTTCGCCAGATCGCGCGCTGTCGCCGATCTTCTGCTCGACGCGGGCGCGGACATCGACGCGCGGGATGTCGATCATCGCGCCACGCCTGCGCAATGGATGCTGGATCGTACCCGTGGCGCGGGGCGGTTCGACCTGGCAGGTCATCTGGTGAACCGCGGTGCGTCCACCGACATCTTCCTCGCCGCGGCGTTAGGCCTGACGGACAGGGTTCGCCGAATGCTCGAGGCGAATCGAGGCCTCCTCGATCTGCAGACCGGTCAGGGCGACTATGGCGAGCAGCCACCGAGCAGCTATCACATCTACTTCTGGACGATCGGCGCCAGTCGCTCACCGCTGGATGTGGCCGCCCAGTTCGAGCAGTGGCGTACGATGGAGACGATGCTGGCGTTCGCATCGCCGCTACATCGATTGCTGTCCGCTGCCCGCGGCGGCGATGAACAGCGCGCCAGGGCCGTGGTGCGTGAGCAACCCGGAATCGTCGAGTCTATGTCACCCCAGGACCATCGCGCGCTCGCGGACGCGGCGTGGAGCGGTGACGCCCATGCCGTGGCGCTGATGGTCGAGCTGGGATTCGACCCACGCGCGCCGGGTCATGACTCGGGAACCGCGCTGCACTGCGCCGCGTGGGACGGCTCGCCGGCAACGGTAGCGGCGCTGCTTCGGCACCCGGATGCCCGCGCGCTCATCGCGCTCAAGGATGCGCACTATGGCGCGACGCCGCTCGGCTGGTGCTGCCACGGGTCGCTGCACGGCAACCGGGATCACGACCACGCGGGCGTCGCGCGATTGCTGCTCGACGCGGGCGCGCAGCCGGGAGGGGACACGACCAACGCATCGCCGGCGGTGCAATCTGTAATCGCTGCAGCATAACGAGGAAGCGCTGCCGTCAGTCCTGGCGAAGCCTCGATCGGGTCCACCCGGGCCGCGCGCCTCGCCGGGACGTAGCTCGCAAGGAGCGCGATCGCGCTCAGCACGAACGTCACCGCGACGAAGCTCATCGGATCGAATGGTGAGACGCCGTACAGCATCGCGCGGAGGAATCGCGTGACGCCAAGGGCGCCCGCGAGTCCAATGCCGATCCCCGCACCGGCCAGCCCGGCGCCATGAGCGAGGACCAACCTCAGCACGTTCGACCGCTGGGCGCCTAACGCAACGCGTACGCCGATCTCCCGCGTCCGCTGAGCGACCGAGTAGGCGATCACTCCGTAGACCCCCACCGCCGCGAGGACGAGCGCGATCGCGGCGAACGCCGTGAACATCTTGCTATAGAGCGCCTGCTGCCAGTAGGACCGCTGGATCGTCTCATCCATGCTGAGCACGCGGTACGCTGGGAGGTATGGGTCTGCCTGCTTGAGGGCCGCCAGCACCGTTCCGGCGGCCCGCGTGGGGTCGCCCACTGTGCGCACGATGATCGCGGCCGAGCTCCAACCGCCTTGGGCGTAGGGCATGTAGCCCTGGAAGTCCGGCGGCGACGTGAGCTGCTTGTGCTTGATGTCCGCGGCAACGCCGACGACGGTGATCCATCGGTTGAGCGTGTCGGTGGCGTTGCCGAACTTGAACCGCTTGCCTAACGCCTCATCGGCCGTTTTCCAGAACTGCTTCGCCATGTACTCGTTGATGACGGCAACCCGTCCCGTCACACCGCTGTCCGCCCACTCCTGTTCCGTGAACATGCGACCGCGATGGATCGGTATGCGGAGCGTTTCGAGGTAGCGTGGTGACACCCACCGGATTTCGAGCAGGGGTTCCGAGCCGAGCTGCGTCGGCTGGCCTTCGGGTACGAAGAAGCTGTTGTTGTTGCCTCCACCAAGCGGGATGTTGTTCGTGATGCCGGCGGACACGATACCGGGATGTGCGTTCACCTCCGTGAGGAATCGATCCAGGAACGCCGCGCGTTTGTATGTCGAGTCGTACTGCGGTCCGGTCATCGTCACGCGCAGTGTCAGCAGACGGGTTGGGTCGAACCCCGGTTTCACGCTCTGGAGTTCCAGAAAGCTTCGGACGAGGAGCGTTGCGCCGACGAGCAGGATCACCGATAGCGCCACCTCGGCCACCACGAGACCGCTCCGCAGTCGCTGGCGTCCTTTCCCCACGCTCGAGCCGCGCGCGCCAGCGTCGCGAAGCGTCTCGATGAGGTTGGGGCGTGCCGCCTCGACTGCCGGTGCGAGGCCAAACAGGAATGCGGTCCCGACGGCGATGGCCACCGTGAACGCCAGCACCTGACCGTCGAGCCGGAACTGCATCCAGAACGGAACGCCGTTGAGCAAGCTCGCCTTGACCCACTGCAGAAAGCCGTAGGCAAATCCGACACCTAACGTGGCGCCGGCCAGAGCGATGATGAGGCTCTCGGTGAGCATCTGACGAATGACCTGCCAGCCGCTCGCCCCCATGGCAACTCGCACCGCCATCTCTTTCGATCGCACGGCCGCGCGCGCGAGCAGCAGGTTCGCGACGTTGGCGCACGCGATGAGGAGGACGAACGCGACCGATGCATCATGAGCATCAGCACGGGCCGGAGGTTGCCCGACAGATACTCGCGAAGCGACTGCACGTCGACGCCCCAGCCGAGATTCGAGGTCGGGTACTGCGTCTCGAGCGCGGCGGCGACCCGGGAGAGGTCGAGGCGCGCCTGGTCAATGGTGACGTCATGCTTCAGCCGGCCCATCACCTGCCAGGAATGATTCCCGCGCTCTTGCAGGGGATCGGTCTGCATCGTCCTCCACGCCCCGGCATTGCCCGGAAACTCGAACCCGCGCGGCATTACGCCGATGATCGTGTGGGGGACGCCGTTGACCATGATCGATCGACCAATCGCGTCCGGTCGCGCCTCGAATCGGTCGCGCCACACGCGGTCGCTGAGGATGAGGACCTTGGGTGCCCCGACCCGGTCTTCGTCTTCCCGAAAGTCGCGGCCTAGCGCCGGCGAGATTCCGAGCACGTCCACGAGACGGTGCCGCCCTGGACGTAGTCGGCGCCGTCCCCCGTCGCGAGGTTGAACGACGCACCGCTGTAGAGGCCGACGCTCTCGAGGGTGCGATTCTCCGCCTGCCAAGTCCGGAAGTTCGGGTAGGACACGACGTTCATGTGCCACCCGCGCTTCGGGTTGGACTCCCCGAGGGCCACGAGCTCGTCGGGCGCGCGATACGGGAACGGCCGCAACAGGATAGCGCGAACGCAACTGAAGATCGTCGCGTTGACGCCGATCCCCAGCGTCAGGCAGAGAACCGCGGCTATCGAGAACGCGGGGCTCTTGGCGAGCGTCCGAAGGGCGAAGCGGAAGTCCGAGAGCATGGGTCCGGAGGAAGGGTCCTTCGGCTAGGACATTCGGGCGCCCATGGTGGTTGGAATTCGCGCCAGATCGGCATCCAGACAGTGGTCATCGCGGATGCAACGGAAAGCAGGGATCAAACAGATGGGGCCTGCCAGCGGCGCGGCCATCCGTCGAAAGCTTTCAATAACAAGTACTTATTAGCTGATATCAGTGGGTTCCGCATGATCCGTTCACACCTTGGTCTGGATGCTCAGGATCGGCGAAACGAAACTTGGCGCTTGACAAACTCGTTGTTCTGTTGAATTTTCAGCACGGTTGAAAATTCAGCACCGGCACTCATCAGCGACGCGATATGTCCAAGAGCTTACCAATAGACGACCTCTCGAGGCGGGAACGCCAGGTCATGGAGATTCTCCACCGGCGCGGCGAGTCGACGGTCGCCGAAATCATGGCAGAGCTTCCCGACCCGCCGACGTACTCGGCAGTTCGCTCGATCCTTCGGATTCTGAGCGAGAAGAAGCTGATCGAGTACAAGGAAGACGGACCGCGCTACGTGTATTATCCGGCCTCGCCGACCGAGATAACGCGCGACGATGCACTCGAGCATGTCGTCCGGACCTATTTCGGCGGTTCGACCGAGCAGGCCGTCACGGCGCTTCTCCGAATGTCAGACGCCGACATGAGCGACGGTGAAGTCAACCAACTTCGCGAGCGGATCCGCCGCGCGCGTCTCAGCGGGAGGTAAGACGACAATGCCCGCCCTATTCTCCGCGTTCTCCGGCGAGACCTCCTCCGGTCTCTCCGTGCTCATGATTCTCGCCAAGGCGACGGTGGTGCTGCTTGCGGCACTCGGCGTGACCCGCGTAATGGAGCGTGGCTCGGCAGTATCGCGCCACCTCGTGTGGTTCGTGTCGCTCGGCGCTCTCCTACTCATTCCGCTACTAGCGTCGTGGAGCCCGATCCGTCTGGCGATTCTGCCGTCGGACGCAGCCGCTCCGTCTTTCGGAGCTCCGACATCGGCCGGTCCCGCCGCCGCGAACCTACCGGCCGTCGCGCCGCTGGGCGCGCCGGCGATCCCGGTCCCGGCGGCGCCCATTTCCACTCCCCGCAGCGAGGCAGCCGCGAACACGGTTCGGGAAATCGTCTCGCCGAACACACCGCTGTTCGGGATTCTGAGTGACCCGAAGCTTCTGCTCGGAATCTGGGCTACTGTCGCTGCACTGTTCGCTGGCTGGCTGGCATTTGGCGCAATGTCTGTGCGCCGTATCATTCGCCGCTCGCGCCCACTCGACTCCCGGGACTGGATGAATCCACTCTGGGAAGTGGCCGATCGGCTCGAGCTCGACAGGGCTCCTCGCCTCGTACGCAGCGATGATGCGAAGATGCCCTTCGCATGCGGGCTGCTCCGACCGACGATCGTCCTGCCCGCAGAGTCGGACAGCTGGACGCTCGACCGGCGTCGGGCGGTTCTGCTTCACGAGCTCGCGCACGTGCGTCGCCGCGACCTCGTGGGTCACACCGTCGGTCGGTTCGCGTGTGCCCTGTACTGGTTCCACCCGCTCGTGTGGACGGCGGCCAAGCGCCTCCGTTCCGAGAGCGAGCGCGCGTGCGACGACCTGGCGCTCAACTGCGGGGCTCGCGCGAGCGACTATGCCGAGCATCTGCTGGACATCGTGACTGGCGTTCGGCACCACGCGACGCCAGCCGTCGCTCTCGCCATGGCGCGGCGGAAGGAGTTCGAGGGACGCATGCTGGCCATCCTCGATCCGGAGCTCCGTCGCGGAGCGCCGAGCCGGCGGCAGACGGTCGGGCTGGTGGGCGCGCTGGCGGTGTTGTCGCTGGTGGTTGGCGCGGCGGTACCAGTTGCGCGGGCCGCGGACCGGTCGGTTCGTCCGAGCCTCGGGGCGGCAGTAGCGACCGGCGTGGCGGCCGATACGCCCTCGTTCCTCGACGAGGAGATGTCGCAGGCGGTTCGCACGGTGGAGCGCAAGGAAACGCGCGCGCAGATCTCGCGGCGTGTCGACTCGACGCGGGTGCGAACCGATCTCGGGACGGCGATCGGCGCGGCGGTGGGCACGGCCGTCGGCACCAGTGTGAGCAGGACGGTCGGGAAGTCGGTGGGTGAGATCGTCTCGAGCACCGTGAAAGAGGTGGTGCCGGCTGCCATCAACGGGGCGGTTCCGTCCATCGAGTCGCTGACCGCGGCCATCAACGCACCTAACGCGCAGCAGGGTCGAAACGACGACCGGCCGGCGCTGCTCGCCAACGTGCTCAAGACCGACACCAGCGCGACACTCCGCCGCGTGGCGGCGTGGGGGCTCGCGCAGTTCGGCGAGTCGCAGGTTGGCGTCGACGCGCTGACGCAGGCGGTTCGGCGTGACAAGGACGCGACGGTGCGGGAGACGGCGGCCTGGGCGCTGGCGGATGCCCGCTCGAGCACGGCGGTGATCGACGCGCTCTCGGCCGCGCTGAAGAGTGACGCCAACGCAAAGGTGCGGGCGACGGCGGCCTGGGCGTTAGGCAGCCTCGGCGACGATGACGGCGTGCCCGCGTTGACGGCTGCCCTGAGCGACACCAGCCGTACGATACGGCTTCGCGCCGCGTGGGCGATCGGCAGCATCTCGCCCAAGCAGGCGCCGAAGCCGCTCGTCGCGCTTCTGTCCGACAAGGACGAGGAGACGCGGCAGATGGTCGCGTGGGCGCTGTTCACGATCCAGGATCCCGATGCCGTTCCGGCTCTCACGACCGCAATGCGTTCGGAGACGGACAAGGACACGCAGCGCGCGCTGATCCGTGCGCTGGCGGCAACGGGCGAGCAGTCAGTCGATGCGATCAAGGCGCTCCTCGACTCGAAGGATCCCGACGTGCGCGAGGCGGCTATTCGCGCGCTGGCCGGGGGCGGCGCCACCGGCCCGTGGCCGAAGCCGTGGCCGCAGCCGCGGCCACACCCGTACTGATCGACGCTCGAACGGGCGCTGCCTAACGATCCGTCGTCATGGCACGCCCGTTTCTCGCCGTGGAAGTGCTGAAAATTCAACAGCAAGACGTACACTGCTGCCCTTACCCAGTGCTCACAATGGCCCGAGCCCGAGGCTTTTTCGGAGGAATCATGTATCGCACGAGCGGACTCATTCTCGCCGGCGTGTTCGTCGCCTTCTCGTCGGAGTCCCGGCGCACTCCGATCGTGGTATCGATGCTTTCCGCGGAGCCACGGGTGCCGACGGCACTCGTGCAGGCGGCGGCCGCGCCGCCCGGGGTGGCGGAGGCGCAGGATATCACGGCGCTGCTGAGCGCCGCGCGCGGCGTGCCGCCACTCATCTGCGCGTTCGCCGCGCAGTCGGTCGGAAACGGCGGGTGGGGATGGTACGACGCGCCGGCGTCGCCGGTGGCATCGGAGATGACGAGTCGCCTTCGTGATTTCGGGCGCGAGAAGCTCGCCGCGGGCGATGTCCGGCTGCTGCTCGACAGCCTGTCGAGTACCGACGCGTGCGTTCGCGAGCTGTCCGTGCGACTGCTCGGGCGGCAGCATGACACCACGATCGTGGCTGGGCTCGTGGAGCGTCTCGGGTCTCGCACACCGGAGACCCGTGAGGTCGCGGCGCTGGGGCTCGGAGCCGTCGGAGCGAAGAGCGCTGCGGACCCGCTGATGCGCACACTGCGAGACGCGGCACCGGGTGTACGCGCGAATTCGGCCTGGGCGCTCGGACACATCCAGGATGGCCGTGCGTTGCGCCCGATCATGGACCTCCTGCGCGACGAGGATGCTCGTGTGCGCGAGGCAGCGGCGGTCGCCGTCGGTCGCATGGACTCCTCGACTGCTGTGGAGGCGCTCATTCGCGTCGTGCGCGAAGATACGAGCCCCGCGGTGCGGCGTTCCGCGGCGTGGGCATTGGGCCAGCTCGAAGCACGGAGCGCGGTGGACGTGCTGATCGCGGTACTCCGGCAGGATGCGGACGCCCGAGTGCGTGAGATGGCGGCGTGGGCGTTAGGCAGCATGGACACGCGGTCCGCGGCGCCGGGGTTGATAGGTGCGCTTCGCCGCGACTCGAGCGATGCGGTGCGTGAGACGGCCGCGTGGGCGCTGGGCAACGTCGGGGACCGGACAGCGGTGGACATCCTGGGCGAGGCCGTCAAAAGTGACAAGAGCACACGTGTTCGCGGTACGGCGGCGTGGGCGTTAGGCCAGCTGGACCCGAAGGAGGCACCGCGCGGTCTCATCGACGCCCTCACAGACGATGACGACGACGTGCGACTCAAGTCGGCATGGGCGCTCGGCCAGATCGGTGATTCGGCGGCGGTGAACGCGATCCGATCGGCTCTCCGCATCGAGAAGACGGACCGGGCGCGCAAGGCCCAGATTCGTGCGCTGCTGCGCTCGGGTGGGCGGTCGGAGGCTATGCTGACGGATCTGTTGAAGTCGCCCGATCCAGAGGTGCGCGAAGCGGCGGTGCGCGGGCTCGCGGGGAACAACGGGTTCAACCCATGGCCCTGGCCGTGGCCGAGGCCGCGACCCATACCGTAGGGCGGCTGGCGGCTGGCGGCTGGCGGCTGGCGGCTGGCGGCTGGCGACTGGCGACTGGCGACTGGCGACGGAAACCCTCGGGATGCTTATCTCACAGCGAGATGCATCCCGAGGGTTTCCGCTATCTCCCCGCTTCCGTCTTCGTCTCCCGCGCGCTGGTACTTTGGTAACGCTCACACAATCACGCCACGCTCACCCGCTCCGACATCCCCATGCGGACGTCCTTTCGCACTGTCACCGCCGCGTGTGTCGCGGCAATCGCCTTCCACGACGTCGCCAGCGCGCAGGCACCTCGCTTCGAAGTCACGATCGATCCGGCAGCACGCGCGACGCCGCTCACTGGTCGCCTCGTGGTTGTGGTGTCGAAAACCGCGCAGCCCGAGCCGCGAATGATCATCGCGCCACAGGGGCCGGCGGTGTTCGCGATCGATCTCGACCAGCTGCGCGCCGGGCAAACGGCGGTTGTCGACACGCAGACGTCCCTCGGGTATCCGATGCCGCTCGCGCAGCTTCCGACTGGTGAGTACTACGCGCAGGCCATCGTGAACGTCTACGACCCGATCACGCGCGCCGACGGCAAGACGATCTGGGTGCACTTCAACGACGGGACGCAGGAGGTCATGCAGATCGCCGCGGGGAACGTCTACAGCGACGTACAGAAGATTCAGGTCGGACGCGGCGGCACCGTGAAGCTGCGCATCGACAAGCTGATCGCGGCCTCACCTCGGCCTCAGGACACCGAGTGGGTCAAGCACGTGCGCATCCAGAGCCAGAAGCTCTCGGTGTTCTGGCGGCGGCCGGTCTATGTCCATGCGACGGTGCTTCTGCCCAAGGGCTACACCGAGCACCCTAACGTGAAGTATCCGACCGTCTACACGTTCGGTCACGACGTCCCGTTCAGTTTCACGCCGGACTCGACGCGCGCTCGCGGAATCGGGAAGATCAGCCCGGTGACGGGGCTCGAGACCGGGTACGACTTCTACAAGTCGTGGATCTCGGATGGCTTTCCGCGCTTCATCGCGGTGAGCTTCGAGCAGGCCACGCCGTTCTTTCTCGACTCCTACTCGGTGAACTCGGCGTCGAACGGACCGTACGGCGACGCCATGGAGCAGGAGATCATCCCGGAGCTCGAGAGGCAGTTCCGCATGATCGGGAAGCCCCATGCGCGTCTCGCGGAGGGGGCATCGACCGGCGGATGGCAGACGCTCGCGCTGCAGCTCAAGCACCCGGACTTTTTCGGTGGCGCGTGGGTGCTGCAGCCCGACCCGATCGATTTTCAGCGCTACCAGCTCGTGGACATCTACTCGGACACGAACGCGTTCGTCATGCCGAACACGCAACTCACCACCACGGAGCGGCCGTTCCGGCGGACGGTCGAGGGACAGGTGGCGTGGACGCTGCGTCAGCTCAGCCTGTTCGAGGAGGTGCTCGGCACGCGAGGTCGGTCCAATTACCAGCTCGAAGGGTGGGAGGCGGTCTACGGGCCGCTCGACGCGGACGGGTATCCGAGGCCACTCTGGAACAAGCTCACCGGGACGATCGACCGGAGCGTCGCGAACTCCATGCGCGACAACGGCTACGACCTTCGCGACTACGCACAGAAGAACTGGGACACGTTAGGTCCGAAGGTCGCCAGCAAACTGCATTTCTTCGCCGGCGACATGGACGACTTCTATCTCAACCTGGCCGTGTACCGGTTCGAGGAGTTTCTCAAGGGAACGGAGCTCGGGAAGACCGTGCCGTTCACGTACGGCCGACCGATGAAGGGGCACAGCTGGCACGTGACGCCGTGGGCGGAGCTCGTTAGGCAGATGGGCGCCCACGTGAAGCAGCACACGCCGGCGGGAGATGACGCGACGGCGTGGTGGTA
>Ga0307408_100002063_pt1 | contig 14452 bp, 11 predicted proteins | sample 322Cmetagenome_FD_202116 | JGI IMG/M metagenome (GOLD analysis project Ga0307408, IMG submission 202116) | Maize rhizosphere microbial communities from greenhouse at UC Davis, California, United States - 322HYB-C-3 | ecosystem: Host-associated > Plants > Roots > Rhizosphere > Soil | place...
GTGGTCAATTTTTGCACAAACGGCATCATTTTGTCGCAACCTGAACAGTCGTGCGGCGGACGAGTCTGAATGATGCTCATGTGTAGAGTACGTAAACCGCTGATCCGTCAGGCGTTTGTATTCCGTATTAACGTCGCCGCTGTTTGTAGGCGAATAAGCACAACCTTTGCACAGTGAGCCGAAGCTTCGAGCGGTTCGCCGCGGCGTCATGCGCGGGTGCATCGGCGAGATCTTGTAGAAAAACAGGAATTGCTAGGTGCTGCGCGCGAAGAATGAGAAAAGAAACGAAGCATCCGGACGAGTGACTTCACGAAGGAGGATAGGTATGAAGGCGACATGGTTCAATTGGCGGATGGCGGGCGGAATCGCGGCGGCGGCGCTGATGTTCAATGCCAGCACGGTCCTGGCGGCCGGCGAGGCCGAAGTGGCGGAACATCTCATCGATCTGGTCAAAATCGGCCGTGGAGTCATGTCGGAGCAGATGGGGAATATCAACGACGCCTCCAAAAGCAACAAGGGCTTTACCGGCGACTACATGGCCGCTCAGGTCATCGAGCGGTTCAAAAAGAAGACCAAAATCGACCTCAGAATTCCCAACGCCGTTCCCCAAGCAGGTCTGTATCTCGCGCTGGTCGAGGCGGAAAAAGATGTCGTCGATGAAGCCCAACCGGTGATCAACCGTGCCGGCATCGGCTTCAAAGGATTCATCCCTGCGGTATTCGCCCGGAAGACCGGAGAAAACTTTTATAAAAAGACAGGGGTGAAGTTAAAGCTGACGGGAATTGATTATCGCAACGCCAGCAACAGACCGGATGATTTCGAGGCGGAAGTGCTTCGGATGTTCAGTGATCCGCGTCATCCCAAGGGCCAAACGTACGTCCGCAATACGATGCTGGACGGCCGGCCGGTGCTGCGCATGATGGACCCTGAGTACGCGGCGGCGTCTTGTTTGGCATGCCACGGCGCGCCCAAGGGCGGCAAAGATATTACGGGTGGTCATAAAGAAGGCTGGAAAGAAGGAGATTTGGCCGGGGCGATCAGCGTCGTGCTGCCCCTGAAGTAGTGGTGGAATCCGGACGTCATTCAATAACCAGAACAAGGAGAGAACCGATGAGCAAGATTCTTGTCGTTGACGATTCGTACGCCGAGCTCCAGGTGATTGAGGGAGTGTTGAAAGGGGCGAATCATACCGTCGTGTCCTTCCCCAACACGGAGAAGCTCGAAGATAAGGTGGTTGGTGAGAAGCCGGATTTGATCGTCATGGACGTCGTCATGCCGGGCCGTAACGGTTTTCAGGCCTGCCGCGATCTCAAGAACGACGACCGGACGAAGAATATCCCCATCATCCTCTGCACCTCCAAAGGCAATGAAAGTGACAAATTCTGGGGTCAGCAGCAGGGTGCCAATGCCCACGTCGTCAAGCCGTTCAAGGGTGACGAATTACTGGCGGCCGTGAAACGGGTGTTGGGATAACCGCCATGAGTGCTCCGCAGGGCGCCACCTCGGTCGCGACCTCCCACGCCGATGCCATCGTTGCCTCGCAAGGGAGTGCTGCCCCAACTTCCGGCACATCGACCATACGGGCGGCCATCGTCTCGTTAGGGGGCGAGATGTTCTCGATCGACCTGCAAAACGTACGGGAAGTGTTTGTGGTCGAATCGGTGACGCCGGTTCCGGGCATGCCGTCTGGATTGATCGGTGTCACGAACCTGCGTGGATCCGTCGTCCCCTTAATCGATCTCAGGCAGATGATCGGCGTGGCCGCTGAGACCGCTCTCAAGTATGCCGTGGTCGTCAAGCACGGCAACTGGCAGGTCGGGGTCTTGGTGGATACGGTTCCCGAAATTCGCACCTTGTCGAAGGATCAGTTTTTACCGGCTCCGGTCGGCACGGGAGACGGAGTCAATCCCTTCGTGTCGACGGTCGTGAAGCTGGAAGACCGGCTTCGCGGGGTCTTGGAGACATCGGCCATACTTTCTCATTTCGAAGGCACAGGATAGTCGGAAGATCATCAGGACAGGTGTGATGCTCATGGTGAGATCGGATCGCTAGGAGAAGGAGGAGGTTCCCATGTTGAGGCTCAACTTTCTGAAATGGTTTGAAAACTTAAAGACACAGGCCAAACTGCTGACGGTGTTCGGCTTGGTCGGCGTCATCATCGCCGCAATGGCCGGCGTCGGTATCGTGACCAACGGCCGCTTGGCGACGCAAGCGGAAACCGTGTACATCGATTACACGATCCCGTTGACCGAATTTAACCAGCTGCTGTTCAACGTCAACCGGTACCACGAAGCGTTGGTCGACGTCTCCCGCACGCCGCGCGCCTCCGACTTCGAAATCGAGTTGAAGGACATTGCTCCGTACCGCGCAGAAGTCGAACGGCTCCTCGCGAGCTATGAAAAGACGACGTTACGAACATCCAGCGGTGGCCGAGATGAAGCCAAAGACCTGGCCGAACTGAAGGCCGCGGTCACCCAATTCTTCAATGAGGGTGATGCCGCCATCACAACCATCAAGGAAAGTTTCGAGAACAAGGGGCTGACATCATCCCAGGCTCTGGCCATGCGGGAATTGGGCGCCCTGGCCATCACGGTGAGCATGAGCCCTGCCTATGAAAAGGTGACGCAACGCCATGCCGAACAGATCAAGACCATGTCGGAAGTGGCGAAAGACCTCTCCGAAGAAGCCAAAGGCATGGCTGCCAACGCCACCATGATCCTGGTGGTCGGCGGTATCGCGGCCGTGCTGTTGGGTTTGGCCCTCGGATATTGGGTGGCACACAAGCTCTCACTGGGTATCGGGCAGGTCGCCAGCGTCGCGCAGCAAGCGGCGAGCGGCAATTACCAAGCCCGCGCGAAGATCGCGTCCAAGGACGAATTGGGCCAGATGGCCACGTCGTTCAACACCATGTTGGACCGTATTACGGCGCTCGTGACGTCCGAAGGCGAACGCGACGAGATGCAAAAGCGTTTGATGAACTTCCTTGTCCTCGTGTCGGATGTCGGTAAAGGAGACCTCACGAAGCGCGGTGAAGTGACGGCCGACATGTTCGGCAACCTGGCGGACGGATTCAACCTCATGATCGCCCGGTTCGGACAGTTGCTCAAACAGGTCCGTGAGGCGGCCGAACGTGTCAACAAGTCAGCCGGCACGCTCCGTGACAGCGCTGGTCAGATGGCCGGAACCGCCAAACACCAAGCGGACGAGTCGGCTAAGACGCTCAGCGCGGTCGAGCAGCTCGCTTCGCAAATGCGTCAGGTAGCCGAAACGGCAGGCGCCTCTTCGGAATCCGCCAAACAAGTGTTGCAAGCCACGGAGCGCGGGCGTGTCGCGGTGCAGGAAACTGTGCAGGACATGCAGAGCATTCGTTCAGCGGTGCAACGCATGTCGAAGCAGGTGAAGGGACTCGGCGACCGGTCGCTGGAAATTTCACAGATCGTGTCGACGATTCGAGACATTGCGAATCAGACCAACCTGCTGGCGCTCAACGCCGCCATCGAGGCGGCAGGCGCCGGAGAAGCCGGAGCACGGTTCGCGGTCGTCGCCGACCAGGTCCGGAAACTGGCCGAAAGCTCCACGCAAGCGACCCGCGAAATCGCGGATCTCGTGAAAGTGATTCAATCGGAAACACAGGACGCGGTCGTCGCCATGGAACAAGAAACCCAGGCGGTGGAAGCTGGATCGGCTTCCGCGCTGCGTACCGGTGAAGTGTTCAATGAGATTTCAGGCATCGCCCAACGGTCCGCCGAATTGGCCCAGACCATCGCCAGTTCCGCTGCCACACAGACAGCGTCTACCGACCAGGTGGGTCGCTCGATCAAGGACTTCACCGGCGGTGCGGTGGCGACGCAGAAAGCCACCGATGCGGCACGATTGACCGTCGAAGACATGGCCAAACTCGCCGATGGTCTGACGGCGTCGGTCGCGCAGTTCAAGCTGGCCTAAGGTCTGGTACCCGGAGCGCCGTACCGGCGCTCCGGGTCAGAAAGGATAGGGATGAGCTCCGAACTGGACCGTCAGGGCCTCCTCGACATCTTTATAATGGAAGCCGCAGAAGCGCTCGCTGCGCTCTCGGCGGCCGTGAATCCTCCCGGCGACAGCGTGCCGAGCGCCTCAGAGCTCCAGGATCAGTATGTATGGGCGCACAAAGTTCGGGGGGCGTCCGGCATCTACGGCTTTACGGGCCTCTCGCTGTTGGGCGAGCTCCTCGAATCGACACTCGAACAGTCTACGTCCATCGACCCGGCTCTGTGGCTCAAGACCGTCGGTGCGTTGCGCGGCATGGTCGAAGCGTTTCAATCGCAACTGGATGTCATCAAGCAGGGCGGCCAGGAGGACCCATCGGTGAGTGCCCATTGGAAGAAAGAGGTCATGACCCTGTTGCCGGCTTCCTCAGATGCGTCCTCCGAGGATGGTTCGAAAGAGCTCGGCACGGACTACCTGGTTCCGACCATCGATGCCGAAGTGCTGTCCTATTTCGCCCCTGAAGCCGATGAATATCTCCAGACATTGGAGGTTTTGACCAACCGTCTCAAAGAAAATCCCGGGGACGCAGAGACCATCCAGGCGCTGTACCGGACCGCCCATACGCTCAAAGGGTCTGCACACACCATCGGGTTCAAGGTCATCGGCGACATCGCTCATCCGATTGAATCCTGCATGATCGCGGTGCGCGATGGACACATCCCCGTGTCGACGGCGCTCCTGGCCACGATCGGAGATGCTGCGGCCCTCATTCGCCTGGTGATGCGCCGGGACGAAAGCCATCTCGCACAATTGCGCCAGGGCGTCCCGGGTGTCACCCAGACCTTGCAACAGATACAGAGCGGTCAGCCCGTTGGCGCACCGGCGCCGGCCATCGCGCATGCACAGGAACCACCCGTCGCCCAGGTTGCGACGGCTGTGTTAGAGCCGTCGGTTGTCACGGATCAGCCCGCCGCTGCGGTGCCTGCTCACTCATTGACCGATGAGTATCTCATGCCGCAGCTCGACCCGGAGGTCTTGTCCTATTTCGCGCCCGAAGCACAGGAGTATTTGGAGTCCTTGGAAGCGCAACTGCTTCGCCTTGAAAAAGAACCGCAGAATCCGGATTTGATCAATCAATTGTTCCGCACCGCCCATACCCTGAAAGGGTCTGCCTATACCGTCGGCTTCCAATCGATCGGCGACCTGACGCATTACATCGAAGATTTTATGGGTGCCGTGCGGGAAAGCCGGGTCAAGGTCCTGCCGGGGCATACCGACGTCCTCCTGCGATCGGTGGATGTCGTGCGCCTATTGATGCGCCGTGATCCCACGCTGACGGGAACCGTTCGTCAGCGGTTTGCCGCGGCGATGACCGCGCTCAAACAACTTGAACAGACGAAAACGGTGGAGACCGTTGTCAAAGCGGCTCCTGTTCAGCCGATGCCCGAGCCGGTCGTCGAACAGGCTGCTCAGCAACCCGAGCCTGAGCAGGGCAAGGTGAGAGATGCGGCCGGCGAGGAACGGGAAGTCATTCGCGTCAGCCGTGATCGACTGGAACGGCTGCTCAACCTCGTCGGCGAATTGGTCATCGGTCGTGGGCGGCTCGAGCAGCGTCTCAGTGTCTTGGAGCAGCTGTCGCAGCAAGTCTTGGCTTGCAAAGTGCGATTGACAGATTCTGTTCGCTCGTTCGAAGAGAAACACACCTTTACACTTCCCACCTCCGCCGGCGGGACAGCGGATCAGGCAAGGACGGGTAGTGCCGCGGCGGCCTTCCAGGGACTGAGCGATTTCGGCAGCCTCGAATTCGACAAATATGACGACTTCAACATCCTGGCCCGGCGCATCAGCGAAGTCACGGCGGACATCTCCGAGTCGATGACGCAGTTGAGCGGATCCATCCGGCGGTCGCACGAGGACATGAGCCAACTGCAGCAACTCACACTCGGCATGCGGGATGAGATCGCCCGCGCGCGTATGGTGCCGATCGGTACGCCGTTCACACGCTTCCGTCGGGCGACTCGGGAAATGGCAAGGGCGACAGGTAAGGAAGTCACCCTGGTCACCTCCGGAGAACATACGGAAGTCGATACCGGCGTTGTCGAGCGTCTCGTCGATCCGTTGGTCCATCTGGTTCGCAATGCCGTCTATCATGGGATTGAGCCGGCGGCGTTGCGCGTCTCCAAGGGAAAGCCCGCGGCCGGCACGATCTATCTCCACGCCTCTCATCGAGGCAATGCCGTTTTGATCGAAGTGGAAGACGATGGGGCCGGTCTCGATATCGACAAAATCCGCGCGAAGGCGGTCGAGCGCGGCCTTGTGCGTTCTGACATCGCCAAAAATCTTCCCGAAGCCGAGGCCATCAAGTTCATCTTTCTTCCCGGCTTCTCGACCGCCGAGCAGGTAGGTGATCAGGCGGGCCGCGGCGTCGGCATGGATGTCGTCAAACGGGTCATCGAGAGCATGAATGGCCATATCGACGTCGAATCCATCCGCGGTGTCGGCACCAAGTTTACGCTCCATTTGCCGCTGACGCTGCTCATCGCGACCGCGCTGATGGTCCGTTCCGGAGAGGAACGTTACGGGATTCCGCTGCCGAGCGTCCGTGAGGTGACGATGCTCACGGCCGGTTCCCTCCAACAGATGGGCGAGCGGTCGATGCTGCATCTCGGAGACGAAGCCGTGGACGTGCAGCCTCTGCAGCAGCTGATGTATCGGAACGGCTCGGCCCGGGTGGAAGTGGGAAAACCGGTCGTCATTGTGCGCACCGGCACGGGCCCTGTCGGCTTGGCCGTGGACGAGTTGCTCGGCCGGCAGGAAATCGTCATTAAGCCGATCGGTGCGCTTAAATCATTGGAGCGGTCCTGTTTCGGCGGGGCCACCATCGATCCCGAAGGGCGCGTGGTGCTCGTGCTCGATCCTGCACGGCTGGTCTCGGGTGGCGAGCAAGCCGGCTCGCAGTTGGAAACACTGAATGAGACGGCCGCAGGCACCGACACGGAGACGCCGTTCCAAGAACCGATGCCTCAGCCGACCGTCGAGCAAAAGATTCTCCTGATCGACGACTCGTTAAGCATTCGAAAGTTCGTGGGGCGCATGCTGGAAACCGCAGGCTATGAGGTCGATACCGCCGTGGACGGCGAGGAAGGACTTCGCAAGGCGTCCGCGAAGAATTACCGGCTGATCCTGACCGATCTCGAGATGCCGAAGCTGAACGGATATGAAGTGATTCAGGCGCTACGCAGCAGATCGCAGACGCAACAGACGCCGATTATCGTCATGACGACGCGTGCCGGTGACAAACACCGCCAGATGGCGCTGAACGTCGGCGCGAGTTCGTATATCGCCAAGCCGGTTGAAGAGCGGGCGCTGATCCAGGAGCTGGAACGCTGGATCGGACAAGAGTCGCCCGCACGGAAAGCTTAGGACCTCCCGGCGGCCTGGCCGCAAGGATGGAGGGAGGACAGTGACACAGTCATGAGTTTGCGTGGCCATCATATCGCGACCACGGCCGTGGTGCAGACGGCCAGATTTCTGGTCGTGCGCTTCGACAGGATACTCTGCGCCCTGCCGTCGCAAGGCGTCCGGGGCGTCCTCACGCCGGCTGAGGCCGGTACCGGAAGCCAGGTCACGGCTGTCGGCATCACCTATCAGGATATAGATCTGGCAAGCCGGCTCGGGGTCACGCTCGATCCGGCCAATCCCGACATGCGCGTCGTCCTCTATTCCAACGGTCAGACGAATGGGGCGATGCGTGTCGAGGCTGTCATTGGCATGATCGAAGTCGAGCGGGAGGAGTGCCGGCCGTTGCCCTCGCACTTCCAGCACGAAGAACGCACCTGGATATCAGGGACGACGATGTGCAAGGACGAGCTCGTGTTGATCCTGACTGCGGAATGGGTGCTGGGTGAACTGGGGGAAGTTGTGGCGACAGCCACCGGACAACGAGCCCTTTCGGCCTCATAGGTGACGGATGTTACGAGCAGCGCAAAAACATGACCAGGTTAGCGCCAAACGATGGTGGAACGTCGTCGTGTTTTCCGTCGGCGGGAAAAAGCTGGCGGCTAGAACTGAGGATGTCGGCGGTATCGCGCCGTGGATCGAGCCCTTGCCGGTCCCCAGCCGTACGCCGTTTGTGGGAGCCATGCTGAAACGGGATAAAGACGTGATGCCCGTTTATGATCTTGGAGGCCGGCTTAGCCGGCACCCGGAAGGCGATACGCTACTGTGTCTGGTGGCCCGCCACGTCGACGGGCCGATGGCGATCTGTATCGACGGCGTGATCCCATCGCTGCACAATGTGGATGTCGCTCAGATCCTTCCCAGCAAGCGCGTGGACCTTGAAACGCTCGGGAGTTTTAGCGAAGAAGGACAGGATATCGAGATCGTGGCGCTTCAAAGGCTGGGCCGCAATCGCCAGGACTACGTAGGGTCGTAAGTTGAACAGCGAAAGGACTGATACATGCCGAAGATCCTGGTCGCAGATGATAGCATCGCCGTTCGCAAGGTCGCCGAACGGCTGCTGACGGAGGCCGGGCTAGGTGTGACATTGGCTGCCAACGGTGAAGAAGCCTTGGCGTTGCTCGCGCGAGAAGTGCCTGATCTCATCGTATCCGACGTCATCATGCCCGACAAAAGCGGGTATGAGGTCTGTGCGTTCGTCCGAGGACAGGCCGCCCTGGCCAATACACCGGTCCTGCTGATCTCCGGCATCGTCAACGACGAAGTCACGAAGCAGGCCGAGTCCTGTCACGCCGATGGCGTGCTCAAGAAGCCGTTCCAGGGCACCTCCCTCAAAGACCGGGTCCTCGAACTTCTCGGCAAGAAACAGAGCGCACCAACGCCGGCTCCGGCCAAAGCCGCCGTCACATCCGCACCGCCCACCGCACCAGCCAACGCTCAAGTTCTTGACGAGCAGGGGCCTGCGGCGCGCCAGGCGATTGAGAAGCTGAAGCAAATTGAAGAAGAGCTTCAAAAGGAGCGCCGGCAGACGTCGCTGCTGACGCAGCGGATCTCGCAACTCGAGACCCAGACAGGACGGATCAAAGAGCTGGAAGCGCAGTCTGGCCGCCTGAAAGAGCTCGAGGTCCAAGCGGCACGCATGAAGGAACTGGAGGTGCAGTCGGGGCGCATGCGGGAGCTCGAAGCCATGCTCGTCGCCGAGCGTGAGCAGACCGCCCAGGCGAAGAAAGCCGTCACGGAACTGACGGCGAACCTGCAACGTTTGAAAGAGCTCGAACCCTTGTTGAAGCATGAACGTGAACAGAGTGCACAATTCAAGAAACAAGTCGCCGATCTGCAAAGTCAGGCCGCCCGAGTCTCGGAGCTGGAAGGGGCGCTCCAGAAAGAGCGCGCGCTGGCCGCCCAGCAGACGCAGCGCATCACTGACATGCAAAAATCCGTCGGTCGGGTTCAAGAGCTCGAGGCCGCGTTGAATGCCGAGCGTCAAGCCGCGACGCAGCTTGTCCAGCAGATGACGACCATGGAGAAGGCCGTGAATCGTTCCCAAGAGCTCGCTCAGCAATTCGCACGGGAACAGCAGCGCGTCGAAGAACTCACCCGCCGGCTAGCCGATCAGGAAACGGGAGGGACCAAAGCGAAAGAAGTTCAGCAGCTCTTGGAGACCGAGCGAGAGCGCAATGCAGTGTTGGCCCGCCGCGTCTCAGAGACGGAAATGGCCGCTCAGCAGGCGACCAGACGCTTTGAAGAAATGGCCAAAAAGTTGGGCGAGATCGCGGGCTTGGCTTCCCAGCTGGGGAGTGGATCCAAGCGCGCGTGAAGCGTCTGCCCGTCTTGACCCAGCAGGCCGAGGTACGAATGCGACAAGCCGTCCGATTCTTCCTCGAACATCCGCAGGTGACGCCCGTGACTGCCCGATGTTCCGGCTGCTCCGGCTGGTCGCTGTATAGGTGAGGGAGTGCATCCATGTCGGGCGATACATCAGATGAATTTCAAAATGAACTCGTCGAATTGTTCGTTCAAGAGGCGCATGAATGGTTGCAGAACATTCACGTCGCCCTCGACGAGATACAGCAGGGGCCCCCGCCTGAGCGTCACGCCGTCTTGATCAATACGCTGACCGCCGGCGTGACCAATCTCGGCGGATCCGCTGCCACGATCAATCTTCCGAATGTCGAACAGGCGAGTTTTGCCGCGCTGCCTTTTATTGAGGCCATCAAAGATCCAACCAAATCGTTTTCCGTGCAGGATTTTCTCTCACTGTGCAAACAGCTCGGGCAGATCCACACGGCATTGACCAACGCCACCGGCGTGTCCTTCGACGCAGAGGCTGAAAGCGAAACGGTCGAGGCGGTTCCAGGATTGTCGCCGATCGAGTTCGTTGAGACGTTGCGGAAGCTCCAGTCGACACAGGAGACGACGGGACCATTGGAGCGAAATCTTATCAAGACCATGATCGATCAGATGGAAGGACAGGTACAGGCTGGTGTACAGCACGTCGGCGTCGATGTCATTCAAGGCTATCTCGACCGGATGTCGGAGTCGGAAGAGGCGTTTGTCCAGGTCGTGGACGAGCAGCTGCCGACGTTAACGGCTCAATTGTCTTCACTTGCCGATCCAGCAAGCCTGCCCGGCGGCGTGCTTGAAGTATCCATTCGAGAAGTCACCCAATTGAGAGCCGAAGCCCAACAGGTCAACGTCACTCCGGCGATGACGTTTTTCAGTGGGTTGCACAGCCTCTTATCGGTCCTCGCACAACATCACATGAACCTGGCGGCACCGCGGGTGCAGGCCATTACCGACAGATTGGGCGTCGTCCGGAAGCTGATTCATCAGTGGGTCGAACGAGGCAGAAGCGAACGGGCGGCGATAGGCCAGGCGCTGCCAGCGAGATGACCTTCGTCGTCTGCTTGTCTTGACATGCCCCACGGCCGATTGCATGCTGAATTCATCCGTCATGAACCAGGTGGGCGGGCCTCAATCCGCCGCATTGAGATGGAAGAACGACGAGCGACAGATCTGTACCGCCGGACAGAGCACACCCTGACGTCCGTGGCCTCGGCGATTCAACGCCAAGATCCGCTTGACCTCAAGGAGTTGTCTGCACTGGCCCGGGAGATTGCAGAGTCGATCGCCCGCAACGATCAGCTGGTCGTGCAGGCATTGGCGGGACCGAGCGGCTCCACGTTGATCACCAATCTGATCAATGTGAGCATCCTGGCGACGAAGGTGGGATCCGGCCTCGGATACTATGGGGAAGAACTGCAACGCCTCACGTTGGCCGGGCTCGTTCATGACATCGGGTTGTTTGCCGTCCCGCAATCCGTGGTGACGAAGTCGGGGAAGCTGACCCCCGAGGAACGCACGCTGATCGAGCAGCACCCGGAATTGGGCCATCAGTTGGTCAAAAAGCTCGGCGGAGAATGGCAGTGGCTCGCTCTGGTCGTTCGGCAGGCTCATGAACGCTCCAATGGACGGGGCTATCCGAACCGGTTAAAAGCCCGTGACATCCATGAGTTTGCTCAAATCATCGGCGCCGTCGATGTGTTCGATGCTCTCGTCACGCCCCGTCCGTATCGTCGCCGGTTTTTTCCGCATGAGGCCGTGCGCGAGTTACTGGTCGTCGAGCGGTCGGCCTTTCCGCGTGAAATCATCAAGGCGCTGGTCGAACAGCTTTCGGCCTACCCGCTCGGGACGCTGGTGCAGCTCACGACTGGTGAAGTGGGATCGGTCGTGGGAATCAATGTGCAGTTTCCCCTGCGTCCCATCGTCGAGGTTGTGGCCGATTCCACTCCCGGAAACGGTGCGGATAAACGCGAGATCGACCTCAGTCTGTCGCCGCTGGTATCCATCATCGAAACGGTCGAGTCTCCCGACGTTGGACGGGTGTCGTTTCGCTCCGACGCGCTGGCTGACCGGCGGTCTAAAACGCTTCCCACGGTCTCCGATCAATTTACGTCCTTGCTCGAGAATCTGGATGCACTAGCCAGCGCCATTCAGGGCGTAGTCGAGTCACGCACCTCGTCGGCATCCGACACGGGGCCGACCGAGACGCGGGCCGACAAGGGATCTACCGGTCGTTCAACCGAGCAGGATGTCTTGGATGCCAGCTTTGAGAAAGAAGTGATCGGTCTTTTTGCGCTCGAGGCACATGAGTGGCTGGCCCAGATACATTCAGCCTTGAAGCGCCTCAGCGAAGGTTCGAGCGGAACGACCAGATCTAAGCTCTCCGGCATTATGCTGCAGGGATTGAGTAATCTGGCCCGATCTGCAGCCACCGTGCACTTGACCGGCATCGAGGACCTGGCCTTGGGGCTCCTTCCCGTCCTTCATGATGTGGGACGTCACGAACCCCGGGCCATGGCTGCCGGGTTCGCCTCGCTCAAGTCTGGCCTCGATCGGATCGCCGCTGCGGTTCGTCAGGCCGAAGGAAGGCCGCCGGCCGATGAGCGTCCCGAATTCAGTGGAACGGAACTGACCAAGACTTCCTCTCCCGTCGCCCCCCTGCGAATGACCACTGGCGCATCATTATTGAGCGCATTGCGTGACCTTCAGCATGTTCGATCCCGATCGGTCCAGCCGACTCGTGATGTGCTGGATGGGGTTATCCGTCGGGCGGAACAGAAGGACGGGGAGGTGACGGTCGACGGCATCCGTCGCATTTTGGAAGAGCTGGATCGGATGGATGAACGATTCGTGGATGAAGTCGGCCGACGGATTCCTGTCGTGAGCCGCATTCTGGCCGAGCTGCAGAAAGATGACAGCGATTTTGTCACGTCTTCGCAGCTCACACCCATCCTCGACCAGGTTGAAGCCCTCCATGATGCGTCAGAAACCGTACAAGCCGGCATGATCACGATGTTCCTGCAAGGCCTTCGAGCATTTCTGCTGGTGGCGGCATACCGGAAAACTCCGACGCTGGCGAAACGGCTTGCAGCGGTTGAGTCCAGAATCCAGGCGTTGGTGCCCATGGCTGAGCAATGGGTGAGTATCGGGCGCGTGGAAAGAGCGGTGATTGCAGAGATCTTACCAGTCGGCTAGCCCGCGCTCCATCCGTTCAGCGGTTAGCGTTCGTGTCTTTCATCTGCTGCTCCCAGATCCTTCACGAACCAAACTTTTTGTCTCCTGTGAAGACGCATCTCGATTGAACTGCTGTGAGATGGCATGCGCAGGAGTTGTGGCGTATCCGTCGTAGATCCCTTGGTGGACCCACCTGAGCATTGGCGATGTCGGCTTCACTCTCCGAAGAATGCTATGATGCAAACTCCAAGCGGTCTCTACGGCGAGTCACGATGCCAAAACTGGTGAAGGGCTGGCGCAATGAGGACATCCATGCCCAAGCCCGGCATTACGTCCGGACCTACATTCTTCTCCCTTCAGGGTTCCTTGGACTGATGTGCGTGCTGGGGGGAATTGGGACGCTTGGTTATCAGCTCATTGCATCGGCCACCTATACCATGATGACGTTCATGACGAGCTCCGCGCTTCTGTTGCTCGGCGGACTCTGCGGGTGGTTGCAGACACGCTACCATCGATATCTCCTGGAGACGGTTCCCGATGTGTTCGCCGCTCGGATGCGCAGCGCAGTCCAGCGACCACACCGAAAGGCCAAAGCCGGCTCCACCATTCCTCCCATCGTCCATCGCGGCCGCAGCCTGATCCCGGTGGCCTATGTGTTGGGATGCGGGTTGCTGTTGTCCGCGTCAGGCTGGGCTATCATGCAGGGGGCGATGGACGCAGTGCCGGCGATCCTGATGCCCTGGGCGGGATTCTATTGGAGCAAACTGTTTTTTTGGCGGGGAATCGTCAACTAGGGGGAGGAGATCCCTCTCATGCCCGGCCGCCTTTGGACCGTTTGCCTTTCGGCGCTGCCTTGCTCTTGATGCGGGATTCGATCGCCTCCATCCGTTGTTCCAGGTTCCTGACCAGGTGCCGCAGCTCAGGAAGGCGGGGAATGACCGCCTGGGCTTTCATCCACGTCTCATGCGGCATGATGGGCGCCCCTGACACGATCTGATTCGGCTCGATACTGCGGTTGACACCGGCCCGGGCCGCAATCATCACCTCGTCTCCGATCGTCAAATGATCGGCAAGTCCGGCCTGCCCTCCGATCATGACGTGATGGCCGATGGTCGTACTGCCTGCAATCCCGACTTGAGCCACGATGATGTCGTGCTCGCCCACCGTGACGTTGTGAGCAATCTGGACGAGATTGTCGATTTTCGTACCCTGTTTGATGATCGTACGGCCGAGCGTCGCGCGATCGATTGTGACGTTGGCGCCGACTTCCACGTCATCTTCGATGGTCACGCCCCCGAGCTGTGGAATCTTCTGATGTCGGCCCTCATGCTGAACATATCCAAAGCCATCCGCTCCTATGACCGTTCCACTGTGAATGATGGCTCTGGCGCCGATCGAACAGCCTTCCCGGACGACCACATTCGGATAGAGCACGCTGTCGTCGCCCACCGTGCAATCGGCCCCGACGAAGACCCCGGGATACAGCGTCACCCTCGCGCCGATGGTCACG
>Ga0307408_100002066_pt1 | contig 14449 bp, 12 predicted proteins | sample 322Cmetagenome_FD_202116 | JGI IMG/M metagenome (GOLD analysis project Ga0307408, IMG submission 202116) | Maize rhizosphere microbial communities from greenhouse at UC Davis, California, United States - 322HYB-C-3 | ecosystem: Host-associated > Plants > Roots > Rhizosphere > Soil | place...
ATGCTCCTCCAGCATTTCTTATGTATGGGATAGCCTCATCCACTGGGCTTGAAACCAATATTCACGAAATTCGCAACCTGCGTATCAATTCTTTCGATCTCGATCCTGAGATTCTTCCTGTGGCGTTAGATGATAATGGTGGTACAGTTTACGCTAAAAAAACAGCAGAGATAGATGTTCTGAATAACGATGTGGCAGAGGTAAACCATACTATCCCTAAAGATCAGGTTTTTCTTAATCAGACGACTTCTGTGAAAGGAGGCACATTGGTGGTTGATCCCCTTACTGGAAAAATAAAATATACAGCACCCGAGAATTATTCCGGTGCAGATTCCTTCGTTTACTACGTGAAAGATGATAGAGGCTTACAATCGAACCTTGCTACTGTTACCCTTAACATAAAAGCGCTTCCTGTGGGGGTAGCTGATTTTCCACGAGTAGTATGGGGGGAAACGCTTTCTAAATTTAGCGTTAAAAGTAATGATGGTAAAGATACAGTAGGAGCAACATTTAAAATTAAAACTTATCCGGCAGTTACACTAAGTAGCCCTGGTAACTTCATATGGCATGGCGACGGAACATTTACGTACAAGCCAGTGGACGGGCCCTTCTCCGATTCGTTTAAATATGTAATTGTAGATGCAGGTGGTCAGGAATCGGAGCCTATAGAAGTTTCTGTTAAGATTTTGTATAAACCAGTTACTCTTCGTCCTAAATATTTTTATATTACAACGAACACTCAGGAAGCTTTGCATGTTGCTAAGGGGGATTATGATAAAGATACTGGCTTAAGTGATGATAAGTTATGGGGGACAGCTGAAGTTGTTCAGCAGCCCAAACATGCAACAGGAGATTCGAAGTTTCTGCCAGAAACAGGGGGGCATTATATTTATACTTCTACAAAAGGCATAACAGGAGAGGACTTTATAGGTATCGACCAGTTTACTTATAAAATTCAAGATGAGACGATTATTGACCCCTATGACCCATCTAAGCATCTTGAATCAGATCCTCAAAATGTATATGTGTATGTATATCCTAAACCTAGGATTGGAATAGCAAAATCAGCATTCGTTAAAGAAGCTGAGAATTCATCATACGATATCACTTATAAATTTTATATAAAGAACCTTAATCCTGTTTTACCACAATTCAGCTCGTCCGAACAGATGGTATTAACTAAGGTTGGGATTTTGGATGATGTGTCGAAAGCATTTGGGGGGTATGATTATACTATAAAAGAAACTCCCCGCATTCTGGGAAAAAGTGGCACGTTGTATGCAAACCCTGCCTTTACTGGTAAGAAGTTGAATGCGCAAGACTTTGAAAGTATTCAATTGCTTAATCAAACCGTGAGTAAGTTGGCTCCCGGAGTTTCAGATACTATTCAGTTCGTAGTGAATGTGAAATTCGATCGGTCTATCTCTTGGCCGATTAGTAATATAGCTACGGCATCTGGTACTTTCGAATTGTTATCATTTGATACGTTTCGTACAGATAGGGATGATTCTTATAATGGAGTTGATCCAAATGATGATGTGCAGGATGGACCAACCTCGGTGCTTTTAGAGGTTCCAGAAAAACCTGAAACCAAAGAAATAATCATTACAAGATACACAGATGAGCCTCCCCTGCTCTTTGAGGTTATTAATGATTATGTAATTGCTAAAGGGGGGAAAAGTATTGATCGTAGTTCTCTTGCCATAAAGAAACTTTCAGGAACTAACGTAGAGTTTTCTATTGAAACTGATCAGAAAGTTAAGTTTTCCCAAAATGGAACTACTGGGATAACAAGATTCTCTTACACCGTTAGAGATGAGCTTGGAGTATTGTCAGATGTTAAAACGATCACCGTAGAGGTAAAGCCCATTCCAACAGGTAATCCCGATGTGTTTTATACCTTAACTAACAAGCAAATCGACGATCTTAACATTCTAAAGAACGACGGTACTACAGTAGTTACCAATACCTATGATATTGAGCTTGATCCGACATTTACGGGTTTAACTCCTAACTCGGTTCATGGTTCCTACACATATACTCCTCCAACAGACCAGCATGGAGATTTTACCTTCCAGTACAAGTTGAAATTTTACTCAAATCCAGGTAAAACCTCGGCACCAATCACTGTAAAAATTCATGTCAATGATCCTCCAACAGCCACTGATGCCAATCTGAAAACAGGAATGAATACACCACTTTCGATTGATATTGCAGGCCGGGCGACAGATGTGGATGGAACAATTAACCGTTCGAGTGTTAAGCTTCAGAACGTTGATCTTAAAGGAGGTGAGCTTGTCGAGGATCCCAATAGTCCGGGTGTGTTTTTGTTCACTCCTAAAACCAATTTTTCAGGTTCAGTTCAGTTTCTATATACAGTGGATGATAGCGATCCTAATATTGTAGGTACATCACAACAAAAACTCATCGTTATACAAGTTGAACAAGGCGTTGTTGTGGTTACTCCAACCAATAAGATTGGATTATCAAAACACATGGCTGGCATCTCAGCCGGACTCAACGGAACTTATGATGTGAAGTATGTTTTCACTATTAAGAACTATGGTCAGGAACGATTGAATAATATTAGCCTTACGGATGATCTGGGACTTGCATTTCAGAATACCCAGTTCCTTATAAAATCTTTCAGTGCAGATGGAACTTTGTCTGTGAATAACGCTTTTAATGGTTTCGCAACGATCGAAATATTGGACAAAGCCAGCAGTTATCTTTTGCCCGGCACCTCGGCAAAGGTAGAGCTGGTTGTGAATGTTAAGCTGCTTGAAAAAGAAGGCGTTTTCATCAATACAGCTTTTGTGGAGGCCGATCCCGCGGGAAGTTCAACAAAAGCCCGCGACCAGTCTACTTCTGGTACATCTCCAGATCCGGCCGGGGATGGTGATGTTTCACCGAAAGATCCCACCTTTGTAGAACTATTGTTTCCAAGGTTATTTATTCCGGGCGGATTTTCGCCTAATAATGACGGTACGAATGATTTGTTTGTAATCCGGAACGCCAAAAACAGTAAAATAGCGATGGAGATATTTAATCGTTGGGGCAATAGGGTGCATAAATCAGCCGATTATCAAAATGACTGGGATGGCAAATGTACGGAAGGAATCAGCCTTGGCCAGGAACTGCCGCCAGGAACCTATTTTTATATAATTATTTTAGATGGGAAAGATAAGTATACCGGATATATTACATTGAACAGGTGATGAAGAAGTTTATTTCGGGCATAATCCTTTTAGTAATGCTGCAAGTAGCAGAGCGGGCAAAGGCACAGCAGGAAGCAATGTATACCCAGTATATGTTTAATACGCTTGTCATAAATCCGGCTTATGCGGGCAGCAGAAACGTTATCTCAGCCACCGGTTTATTGCGTTCGCAGTGGACGGGCATGGAGGGAGCCCCCAAAACACAAACTTTCACATTGGATGCACCGGTTTTTAAGAAAAAAGTAGGATTGGGATTTCAGGCTTTTAAAGATAGAGTAGGTATTGTTTCTACAACAGGTGCAGTAGCTACATATGCCTATCGTATACGTATGGAGAAGGCCAGTCTTTCATTCGGCATCCAGGGGGGAGTTAGTCAGTACAGAGCTAACTTTAGCCAGGTTGTGCTCGAGCCGATTGGTTCGTCAAATGATGTTGCTTTTAGCAATAATGCTAATAGCGCATTCTATAATTTTGGAGCAGGAGTGTATTACAATTCGGATGATTTCTACGTAGGGTTATCATCTCCGCAGCTTTTGCAAAACAAGTTGCCGAGTTATTCTTCCGACCAATCGAAGCAGAACAGGCAGTTTAGTCACTTGTTTTTAATGGCGGGCTATGTATTTCCTCTTGGTATTGATTTTAAGCTTAAACCATCTGTGTTGATGAAGGCTGTGCAAGGTGCTCCATTGGAGGCAGATGTAAATGCCAACCTATGGGTGAAGGATATTTTTTCCATAGGGGCGCAGTATCGTACCAATGCAGATGTTTCAGGGATGTTCGAGTTACAGTTAGGGCCTCAGATAAGGCTGGGATATGCCTATGACCATAGTTTAACAAGTTTGCAAAGTTATAATTCAGGGAGCCACGAGATTATGCTTCGTTTTGAATTAGGCGGCGATAAAAATAAAGTTTTAAGTCCGCGATATTTTTAATTTTAGATGGTGAGAAAGTACACTTGTATTTTAATTTTTCTTTTGCTTGCAGTTTCCATCCGGAAAGCCTCAGCGCAATTCACTTCTAAAATTAAAACGCAGCTTAAATTGGCCGATAGGGAGTTTAAAGATCTGCGTTTCGTTTCGGCTGTCAGATACCTGGATGCGGTTTTGGAGGAAGATTCAACCAATGTTAAAGCCATTGAAATGATGGCATACAGTAATCGTAACCTGAGAAATTATAAAGAATCGCTAACCTGGTTTCAGAAATTAAGTACTCAGAAGGAAATGAAGCCGGTTTGGGCATTGCATTATGCAGAGGCCCTGGCAAATAACCAGAAATACGAGCAGGCAGAAAGCTGGTATCGCAAATATCTGAAACTAATTCCTACCGATAAAAGAGCCAAAGCCTTTGTAAAAGCTGGTGCGTTTTCTATGCAGGATAATGCCGAATGGAAAGTAGAGCGAACCAAGCTAAGTTCCATTGCAGATGAGTACGCTCCTATGTATTTGCACGATGGTTTGTTGTTCGCTAGTAACCGTTTGGAATCAAAGTTGATAAACCCGGTTTATGGATGGAATCAAAAGCCATATTCCGATCTGTATTTCATCGATAATATTAACGATATTCTGGTTTCGGGAGGTAAAAGTGATGGCGGAGATCAACGGATTTTAAGAGTTAAATTTAATGACGACGACACTGCTCCAACAAGTAATGATACCAAAACGCCTGCCGAATTTGATCGTGACTGGTTACGCAATCTGGCGGAAGAGGGCGAACCCGAGGTGCTGATTCATGCGGTGAAGGGAAGGGTAAATACCAAATACAACGAAGGCCCGGCAGCGATGCTACCGGAAGGTGCTGTTATTTTTACGCGAAACAATTATAAAGGCTTAATAGCCGGCAAAAGCAAAGCTGGTGTTGTTAAGCTGAAGATGTATATCGCTAAGGGGCCTAAGTGGAGTAAAATCGAGGAGTTTTCTTACAACAGCGATAATTATTCAGTTGGTCATCCCACAGTCAGCAAAGATGGTCGCGTAATGATCTTTTCTTCGGACATGCCAGGAGGGCAGGGTGGTGTAGATCTCTATTATTCGGTACGTGCCGGAAATGGTAAAAAATGGGGCCGACCGGTTAATCTTGGCGCTAAAATTAATACCGAAGGTGATGAGATGTTCCCTCATTTTCTCAATGATAACACGCTTTTGTTTTCTTCGACGGGATATGCAGGTCTTGGTGGATTAGATATTTTTGAAGTGAGTTTAAAGGATTATCTACCCTCAGCTCCTCCTAAAAATTTGGGTGCGCCCATCAATTCCTATGCAGATGATTTTGGAATGATCCGTAGTCCGGATGGGAAATCAGGTTTTTTTAGTTCTAACCGGGAAGGTACGGACGATATTTATTACTACACCCGTCAGAAATTTCATGTGTATTTAAAAGGAACCCTGACGGATGCATCCACTAAAATAGCACCGCTGAAAAGTGAGATTTATCTTCGCCATGCTAATGGTACCGATACCTTACGAGTAAACAGAAAAGGCGAATTTGGGAAAGAACTAGCCAAATCCACTGACTATGAAGTGATAAGTTTTGCCGAAGGTTATGTATCCAAAAGAGCCTTTGTTACCACCAATAATATTAATCAGGATTCCACCTTGATTGTAAACCTCAAGGTGGATAAATCAGAAAAAGCACAAGTTTGGGTGGATAAGAACTGCGATTCATTAAAGCGCTTGTATGCTGTAAAGAATATTTATTACGACCTGGACAGGTCTTATATCCGTGATGACGCAAAACCAACTTTAAATGTGCTGGCCGAAATGATGCTGGATCATAAGGAGATTTCGGTAATTACGTCAAGTCACTGCGATACACGAGCTTCTGCTGAATACAATAAAGCATTATCGCTGAGAAGAGGAGAGGCGGCAAAAGCTTATTTAATTTCCAGAGGCGTACCAGCCAGCAGGATTAAGGTTGAGTATTATGGTAAATCGCGATTGGTGAACAGGTGTACGGATGGAATGCCTTGTTCGGAAGAAGATCAACAGCAGAACCGGAGAACAGAGTTTGATGTGATTGTAAACGGGGTAAACCTGACTCAGATGGAGTGCGGACCGTCGAAAAAATAAGGACTGCCGTTTTAAGTCAAAATTAAAAATTCAAAAGTCAAAAAAGCAAGCGGTTTATGCTTCAAATTGATGCTTTAATATTGCACTTTTGAATTTTTAATTTGATTTTTTAAATCGTTTTTCCTTTCATCGCCTGACTAATTGCTTGATCCATAATTCTTTCGGCAAATGGACGGGTGAATTCGTTAAGCTCATCAATCTTTTTATGTATCAGATCTTTGTCTGCCGATGCTAACGCGGATTTCAATGCATCAATAAACGTATTCGTGTCGGCAATTTCCTGAACGTCCAGATAGTTGCTGTTTTTTTCTATAAATCTCAGAGCGGTATAAACCATCTGCTCGCCTTCGGTACGGGCTTCAATCACCATTCGTTGCGAAACATCATCTTTCGCGTAGGTAATCGAATCCAGAAGCATTTGCTCAACCTCCTGGTCTGTTAGTCCATACGTCGGTTTTACTTCAACGGTCTGTTTAACCCCCGAGCGCAATTCAATAGCCTGAACGGTTAGTATTCCATCCGCGTTAAGCAAAAAGTTAATATCAACCTTCGGTAAGCCAGCAGGCATTGCAGGAATTCCTTTCAGATCGAACTCGGCAAGTTTCCGGTTTTCTTTTACCAGATCCCGTTCGCCCTGAAATACAGAGATCTTCATATTTACCTGACCGTCCACAGATGTTGTGTATTGACGGCCCGCCTTAGTAGGAACTTTAGAGTTGCGAGGGATAATCACGTCCATCAGGCCGCCCATCATTTCAATTCCTAGTGATAACGGGGTAACATCCAGTAATAGAATGTCTTTACGATTTCCGGCAAGAATGTCTGCCTGGATACCTGCACCCAAAGCCACCACTTCATCCGGGTTAATGTTATCGTGTACAGCCTTCTCAAAAAACTCAGACACTTTTTGCTTTACCAAAGGTGTACGGGTTGAACCTCCAACCATAACCACCTCGTCAATTTGAGAAACCGGCAAGCCGGCATCTTTAAGGGCGTTAGCGCAAGCTGTGATTGTTTCTTGTACTTTGCCGAGAATTAGTTCTTCGAATTTCGCTTTTGTAATTGCACAAGGCAGATCACCAATAGTGCTGTTAAAAATATTTTGAGAGCTTAACGCCTTTTTTGCTTCCTCGGCTTTAAGGCGAAGGCTTTGTGCGAGTTCTTTATTCTCGGTTACGGTTTGGCGGTCTAGCTTGTTCTGCTCAATCCAGTAGTCGATAATAGCACGGTCAAAATCATCGCCACCTAAAAATGTATTACCGTTCGTGGCAAGAACCTCAAATATGCCGTTCTGTATCTTCAGGATCGAAACGTCGAAGGTTCCGCCTCCAAGGTCGTAAACAGCAATCGTTTTTTCTTCTTCCGGATTTAAGCCAATTCCGTACGCCAGACTTGCGGCCGTAGGCTCATTCACAATACGCAGTACATCCAGCCCGGCTAATTTACCGGCATCGCGTGTAGCCTGCCGCTGACTGTCATTGAAATATGCAGGAACAGTGATTACAGCTCTTTTAACCGGAGTTTTAAGTGCGTGTTCGGCCCGTTCTTTCAGTTCTTTAAGGATGAGCGATGATAATTCAATAGGAGTAAAGAACTTGTCTCCTACATTAATCTTAACAAGACTTTCAGAGTCATCGTCTATAACTTTGTATGAGAAGAAGTCCTTATAGTTGGCAATATCATGATAAGAGCGGCCAAGCAGTCGCTTAACGGAAAATATAGTATTTTGAGGATCAGTTACGAGATATTCTTTCGCCTCGTTGCCCACAATAACGCTGCCATCGTGCTGAAAATGTACTATTGAAGGTACTAATGTCCCTTTTCCTGTATCATTAATAACCTGTGGCTGTTTTTCCTGATTGATAAAAGCCACAAGGCTGTTTGTAGTTCCAAGATCGATCCCAACGATGATATCTTCCTTTTGCAGAGAGCCTGTAGCAATATTTATTGAAACTTTTGCCATAGCGGCAAAGGTACTTAGTTTACAACTATTCTGAAATTACATTCGCGATATAACTCCGGTATGACAATTGCAGCTTTTAGTTTTTAATACTATCAGATATGAAAAATATAATTTACAGTGTACATGCCGAGAATATTGGAGGTACTTTCGACAAGGAATATGAAACTAAGAAGAAATTGTCTAAAATTCATATTGAGGATAAAACCCATGTTGAGAGTAGCGCCCGGGATGCTAAACGTGATAAGGAAAAAATTAAAGGTGTACATGCGGAAAACGTGGGAGGAACCGGGCTTAATGAAGATTGATAGGTAGAATAATTTAATAGGCGGATGAAAATGCAGTATTAAATGTAAGCGAGTTGAAACGCTTGTTGAAAAAATGTTAATAGATGGCCTTTAAATTAAGGTTGTGTTAAAGATTTATTAATCAATAGAGGGATAAATGGAGTTTTTGTAAAAAATGCAAAATATCCTTATAATATTTGTAAAATATTGTGGAGGCCATTATCTTTGTATCAGTTCTTTAAAGAATTGTATTAACACTGTAGGGTGGTGAAACTGGCAGACACACCTCCTTGTCTCGGTGGCGGAGATCATGGAAAATCCAGCAATGGGCTAACCACTCCTTGAAGGTTCGACTCCTTCCCCTACAGCTCCTTTCATATAATTTAGGTTTATAATTGGTTAGTTTGAGCAGGTGCCCATCACCTGCTTATTTTTTGCTCTGAAGTGTGTGTTTGTTAACTAAAACTTACATTTGAAGTGATTTTAAAGCTGTAAGCGAGGTTGAAGAATTATAAAACCTAAAAACTCAAACACTAAAAACTCAAACAGTAGGTACTTTAATATGGTGAAATTCCATTAAGTATCAAAGCACAGACAGTAAGCGTAGTCTTTAAATGAAAAAAGCCAAGATTCTAACCTTGGCTCGTAATGAATTTACTTATTCTTTAAAAAGTAATTGGAGTTCCCGATGGTCCCCAAGTTGGATTAACAGTTACCGTAAAGCTAGAAGAAGGATTTGTGCTAGTCGATCCGAACAAAGTCCCGGTTAATAAGGTCTTCTGGTTAGCATAGCATCTAACATTATTAACAGTCTTTTCAGAAATCAGACCATTGGCTGCATCGTAAGCCCTAATAACAACAGAGGAACTTGAATTAACATTCCCAATGTATGCAAAATACTTAGAATTTGTTTTTCCCTTATCAGCAGCAGTTAATGGAAAGTCAATCGTTCTGGATTCAGTATAAAAGTTATTTTTATTTGTCAAATAAAGACCTGCTGCTTCTGTTTGATATATGATAGATATCTTGTTTACATTGGTTGGAATCGCATCCTGAAGGGTGATCTCCAGTCCTCCAACAACCCTATCTAACCTTATCGCCTGACTAATGTTAGAAGTAGCGACTGTAAAATCAATTCTTTTGTAATAAGTATCATCCCATGGACTTGATTGAAAATAAGCACTTGGCAGATTGGTGCCTGTACCACTTGCAAACAGGTAGCTTTTGGACGCAGCCAGGAATGCGCTATAAGTTCCAGCAGGTAACCTGTCTGAAACACTTCCAAATGTAGCACCAGATGAAGTTTGGTCTATCGAATTTACCAAAACACCAGCTGCATTGTAGATTCTGTAAGATAAATACTTAGCATAATTAGCTAGTGTGTCCCCTACAGCAGAGGTTTTAGAACTGGACTTTCCCAGATTTACAACATCTTGATTAAAGTCACTAACACTGAAAGTCACATCATACTTCTTTTCTTCTGGTTGAATTTCTGTCTTGTTTGTTTTTTTACATGCAAAGAGAACTAATGCAAGTGATAAGATAGGTAATATTTTGTTTCATTGTAATTAATAGTTAATCTGCTGTAAATATAATGAAAGATCTTTCTATCCAATGTGAACCTTTTTCACTTTCTGCAGATAACGTATAGTAATTATCCAATTAGATCAAGACAAAAACAGGGTGCAAGAGATCCTATAGATACAATTGGCAAAATGCGTTTGGTTCTTTAAAGAGAAAATGCAGAAATCGCTTTTATTAAGGATTTCCTTGAACAAGTTGTTAATGAATTAATTGCCTACATAGTTGAATGCCATATAGCTAGAAGTCCTGGACGCTCCTTTACTCTGGATGTTGGGAATGGTACTCTGAAAAAAGCCTTTCAAATTTTAATAAATCCCCTCAGGAATTAATTGCTTCTTTGCAGAAATTACACGCATAAAAAAAGAGCCAGTCTTTTGGACATGGCTCTACATCTACCTATGAAAAACATGTCCTCTTGGAAAGGACACTATTAATACGTAGATAAAGAATCGAATGTTACACGTTAAATAATTTAAAATGCAAGAAAAAATAATTCTTAAGATATCGGCGATTGGAATTAAAGGGCTATTAACGGAAGCCGCAGAAAAAGAGTCGATTATCCTAAACGAGTTATTGTCCAATAAAAAGAAGATCGAGGATATGCTTCAAAGCTATTACTTTAAATCCCGAGGAAGGATATTTGGTGTAAAGATTGAAAAGCCGGCCCTGAAAGATGGCTTCAATGGTGTTTTTAAGGTAAGTTATAGTATCGGACACTTTAACGCATGTGCCGATGTCGATAGCCACGAGGAAGAAAAAATGTTGATCACGTTCAGTATCGATACTGAAAAAGGAGAAGCCCTATTGATAGGCGAATATTTTCCAGAACGGGAGCCAGATGAAATTTAAGCTATAGTATTGACTATAGCTCCATAATATCTTCATTCCAGAGCTCTGGTTTTTCCTTGATAAAAGTAGCCATCATGTCAACACATTCCGGTAAGTTGAGGTCTACAACCTCTACTCCATGTGATTCCATAAATTCCCTGGCTCCGTTAAAGGTTTGCGATTCGCCGACGATAACTTTGGGGATTTTAAATTGAACGATAGTGCCTGCACACATAAAACAAGGCATCAGTGTCGAGTAAATTACCGTATCGCGATAGCTGCCAATCCGTCCAGCATTGTTAAGGCAATCCATTTCGCCATGTAAAATAGGATTGTTTTGTTGCACACGTTTGTTATGTCCTTGCGCAATTATCTTCCCATTTTTTACCAACACAGATCCGATAGGGATGCCGCCTTCAGACTCACCCTTTTTAGCCTCGTCAATAGCTAACCTCATAAATTCATCCATAAAAAGCTATTTAATTTTTAATGTTTTAATGTAGCAAATAAGTTTAAACCTAAATACTAAAGTAGTGGTTATTCAATAAAATCATAGATATGAAACCACATCTAGATGCTGAGATTATAAAACTAGCAGAAAGTAAGGAAAAAGAACCAGGTTTAATAAGAGATAATAAAATTGATGTTGCGGTTGACCTCGAAGACAGCCATGGAACGGTACATACTTACGTTGTTACCTTCCAATGTAGTAGCCCGGATAAAAACGATTGGAAGTTTTTGGAAATTAATGAGTTAAGTTCTTTGTAAAGGGACTGCACAATTTAGCCGGCAAAGCATGTTTAAACGAATGAATTCGTATCTTTAATACTATATAGATTTAAAATATAAGGATTTAAGAAGCGTTAAAGCCTTTATAAACCTATCGATTTTTAATTCACTTAGTTTAGGCAATAATTAGAGTATATGAAATGGGCTTTTGTAATTCAGCAAAAGTTGAAAGCTGCTTTGCTGTTGTTAGGAATAATGTTTCTGGTAGTGTTATTTAACATTATAGAGAGGCATAATATAGAAGAGATGAATCGCTCGGTAAATTCAATTTACAAAGATCGATTGCTGCCGGCTGCAGATATTTTTCATCTAACGGATAATCTTTATAGTAAAAGGGTATTGATGGAACAGTACCTTATTTCTGAAAATGTCGATGTGCATGAACTTCAAAAAAGCCTCAATATGCACGATAGAAATATCGACGAATTAATTCGGCAGTTTGAAAAAACCTATCTGGTTGATAAGGAGTTGGTCTTTTTTAATCAGTTGAAAGCTGACGTAGGTGCATACAAAAGGCTTGAACAGGAAATAATAAGCCTGTGTGCGCAAAACTTACGAGCCGAAGCCAGTCTGTTATACCATCAAAGAGGTCAGCTTGCTTCGTCTGAAGTTATTAAACGCCTGTCTGAGCTTACTGAAATACAAACTCAAGTAGGAGGCGAGCTACTCAATAATTCAAAGGGCATACTTGCTAATTCTGACCTTTTATCCAGCTTGCAATTAATACTGGCAATGGGTATTGGTGTTATGGTTGTTGTTCTCGTTGCCGCCTCTAAAATTGCGAGACAGGTTCCCGGAAGTTTCAACTTAAACTAATTGTGCCCAAAAATTCTTATTCTTTTTTGCCGATTTCAACACTTTTTACTTCTTCAGAACGGTCTTTCTTAAAATCAAAAGATTTAAAATCGTTTGTTTGAGGGAATTGTACAGTAAAAGAATCGAGAAAGTCAATTTCAACCATCATGTCTTTTTCCGTAGTAAAGTCAATTACGTGTCCGCCTGCGTTTCTTTCGGCAGATATGAAATGGAAATGATATCCGGTTATGTTGGCGCCTTCCATATACGCTGGTAAATTATATCCCACAAAGTCGCCATCTAATGCCTTGTACTCAAAAAAGTGTTGTTTATTTAAAAGCTGTGCAAGCGGGGTATACGGTTTCTGATTTACAGGCGGGAATGCCCGGGTTTTAATATGCTTAAATTTCCCTTTCAGGTGAATGGCGTATATGCCAATGCTGTTTGCGGTAATGCTGTCTAACAAAGCCATTAATGAAGCTTTATTATATTCTGTCGAGAGCTTAATGGCTTTGTCGGCATGAAAATAGTTAACTGCCGCAAAAGGTGTAAGTGATTTAGGATCAACCTCAAAGGTTTTGCCTGTGTGCTGAGTCTGATAAATCTTGCCTTCCAGTATTACCAACTCGCCATCTAACTTGTCTGGAGCGCCCAACCCGAAATTTCCGTGTTGCTTTAGTTGCCAATACGGGTAGAATCCATCGTATAAACCACCGATAAAAGCATTAGCGTGACCGGCAGTAAATAGCTGGTTAAAGTTTTTTTGCTGGGCTTTGACTTGGGCGGAAATTAAGGCAAGCGATACAAGCGATAGGATAGCTATATTAAAGCGTTTCATTTTGTGAGTGTAGGTATAAGTTGATAGTAGATATTTCCATCAGGCGCTCAGGATGGGCAATTTCAGTAAATCCAAATTGTTTGTACAAGCCATGGGCATCCACGGTGGCAAGCATCCATCGTCTTAGCCCTTGCAGGCCCGGGTGGCTTTTGATGAATTCCATCAGCTTTTTGGAAACGCCTTTACTACGATATCGAGAAATTATAAAAACGTCAGCAAGGTAAGCAAATGTTGCGCAGTCTGTAATAACTCGGGCAAAGCCGATTTGTACATCATCCAAATAAACTCCAAAACATAAAGAATTGTCAATTGAACGCTTTACTGTTTCTATGGGGATGTTTTTTGCCCAGTAAGATTCTTCACTTAAAAATTTGTGTACAAACTGAAGGTCGAGTTTGGCTTTATCAGTTGAAATAATTAGTTCAGGCATTATCTTAATTTATGTGGAGGCGAAATTGAATCAAAGCCGGAGCTAAAAAAATGATCCTTAGCCCCGATTTAAAAATCTTAGTTCCTCATGTTGATATACTGTAAAGGCTGCCCAAAATCTTCGCCACGGCAAACTGCAATTACAGACTGTAAATCATCAATCTTTTTAGCCTGAACTCTAACTTGGTCGTCCATGATTGAGGCTTGAACTTTTAAGCCGCTATCTTTAATCTTCTTTACGATTTTTTTAGCAACTTCCTTATCAATGCCCTCTCTTACCTTGACTTCTTTACGTAACATATTGCCAGAGGCGTACTCTTCTTTGCCCATGTCTAATGCCTTAGGATCAATGTGTTGCTTTACCATGCGACTAATAATTGAGTCGATAATGGCTTTAAGGCGCATGTCGTTTTCAGTTACTATGGTTATTTCGCTGGTCTTCTTATCCAGTTCTATTGTACTTTTAGAGTCATTGAAGTCATATCGGTTCAGTATTTCTTTTTTTGCGTTATTTATGGCGTTATCAAGGGTTTGAGCGTCAATCTTGCTTACAATATCAAAAGATGGCATATAGATTTATTTGAGGTTTTAAAAATATGTCGATACATTTAATATTAAAACAAATTTGTTAACAATTGTATTTTATTATCAAAAAG
>Ga0307408_100002067_pt1 | contig 14448 bp, 7 predicted proteins | sample 322Cmetagenome_FD_202116 | JGI IMG/M metagenome (GOLD analysis project Ga0307408, IMG submission 202116) | Maize rhizosphere microbial communities from greenhouse at UC Davis, California, United States - 322HYB-C-3 | ecosystem: Host-associated > Plants > Roots > Rhizosphere > Soil | place: USA...
CCTCGTCTGGCCGGCACACCTTTCCGCCGAGTACAGCCCACAACAGATCCAGATACCAGGCGGACCGGGACCCGAGATCTTGCTCGGTTGCGCAATGGTCATGGCGAGCGCTGTAGCCCTCGTCTCTTTAGGCACCGGGACCGAGGCCACCCGCGCTCAGCGCAGGGTGGCGCGGCTCGGGCTGGCATGGCTTGCCGTCACCTTGCTGCCGGTGAGCAACATCTTCTCGGTCATGCTCGTCGCGGAGCGCACGCTCCTCTTGCCAAGCGTCGGCGCGATGCTGGTCGCCGGAGCCGCGATGTCGTGGGCGACCGCGAGCAACGCCGGATGGAGCGCGGGCCCGCGAGCTCGTGTGGGCTTCGCGACGGTCGTCGCGGCGCTCGTCACGGCCGGCGCGATTCGAAGCCGCGAGCGCCAGCGCGTGTGGCGCGACAACGCGACGCTTTTCGCCCAGACCGCCGAGGACGCGCCGCGGAGCTATCGCGCCCAGTTCTTCTATGGACAGCTCCTGTTCGAGCAGGGCAGACGCGCTGAAGGCGAACGCCGACTCAAGCTGGCGATCGCGCTCAACCCGACGGCTTCGGACGTGTCGCCGCTCAACTACCTCGCAACGCAGTACCGCGACGCGGGGATGTGCCCGCAGGCGCTGCCGCTGTATGAGCGCGCACTCGCGAACGACGCGGCGCGGCCGGACGTGCGCTACGGCATGGCTGCCTGCCTGCTCGAGACGGGCCGCGTGCGCGAAGCCCGCCAGCTCGCCGAGGAGGGCGCCCGACGCGGCGACCTGAAGGCGCTGTTCCTCCAGCTCATCGCGCGGTCCGACAGCGTCGCGTCCGGCGGCGGCTGAGCGCGCCGCAGTAACGCGGCCCCGGCGCTGAACGACTCGTCCCCATTCGGGCGCGTCATGGCCCTGCCCCGGTTGACAACGCCGCGCAACAAGCTAAGTCTACCTATGTAGAGTTTTACATAGGAGCCACGCTCGCGTGCGACCGACACGTCTCACCCTGCCGACCGCCATGGTCCTCATGGCAGTCTCCCGCAACTACCGCTACGGATTCGACATCTCCGACGCTACCGGCCTGCCGAGCGGCACCGTGTATCCGGTGCTGCGACGACTGGAGGAGGCCGGCCTGCTCCGCTCGCGTTGGGAAGCCGTGGAGACGGCGCGGTCCGAGCAGCGACCGCCCAGACGATACTACACGGTGACGGGATCCGGGACGCAGGCGGTCCGTGATGCGATCGACCGATATCCGACGCTGGACCGCGCGTTCGACAGGCCGACACCTTCACCCGAGCCACGACCCGCGTGATACGCCTGCCACACGATCGCGAGCCATCCGACGTGCGCGAGCTTCCCGCCGGGCCGACCCCGGGCGCACCGGGAAGCCTCATCGTCGCCGCGTGTGCGACGATCGTCCCGTCCGACCGCCGAGCCGAATGGCAGGCGGAGTGGTTGGGCGAGCTGGCGTATGCCTGGAGCGTCAGGCGGCGCGGACACGACACACCGTTTTCGGCGCGCGTCGCGCTGTGGCTGCGCTCCCTGGGCGCTGCTCCCGACGCGATCTGGTTTCGACGCCACTATGGAGGCGACTCGATGCTCTCTCAGGATTTTCGCTACGCGCTGCGCACGCTCGTTCGGTGGCCCGGCTTCTCCGCCGTGGTCATCCTGACGCTCGCGTTAGGTATCGGGGCCAACGCCGCGATCTTCAGCATCGTCAATGCGGTGTTACTGCGCCCGCTGCCGTACGCGAGCCCCGAGCGGCTCGTGTTCGTGTTCGGAACCCCCACCGATGGCGACTCGGCAAAGGTCGGGCGCGGCAGCTCGTACCCGGACTTCGCGGATATCCGCGCGCGCAGCCGCTCGTTCAGTCAGCTCGCGGCGTTCTCGGTGCAACAGACGACCGTGACCGGGAAGCAGTTCGAGCCCGGGATCGTGTCGGGTGCGCCCGTGACCGCCAACCTCTTCCCGATGCTCGGCGTGTCGCCACTGCTGGGGCGATCCTTTTCCGCGGAGGAGGACAGGCCAGGCGCGCCGCCGGTGGTGATCGTGAGCAACGAGTTCTGGCAGCAGCGGCTCGGCACGAACCCGAACGTGATCGGCTCGTCGATCTCGCTGAACGGAACGCCAGCGACGATCGTGGGCGTGATGCCGCGGCGGTTCACCTTCCCCGGCGCGACCGCTGTCTGGTATCCGACCGGCGAGCCCAGCGATCCGCGCTCGCGTGGTCAGCACGGCTTCACGATTCTCGGCCGGCTGGCACCCGGGGTCGCGATGGCGACGGCCGACCGCGAAGTGGCCGGCATCGCGAAGCAGCTCGAGACCGAGTATCCCGCGGACAACGCCAAGCGCGGGGCGCGAGTGCAGTCGATGACCGAAGCGATCGTGGGCAACGTGCGACCGCAGCTGTTCGTGCTGTTGGGCGCCGTCGCCCTCGTGCTGCTCATCGTGTGCGTGAACGTCGCCAACCTGTTCCTGGCCCGCGCCACGGCGCGGACCCGCGAGGTCGCGGTGCGAACCGCGTTAGGCGCCGGCAGTCGGCGCCTGGCTCGCCAGTTCCTCACGGAGAGCTTCGTCGTCACGGCGATCGGCAGCGTGCTCGCATTGGTCGTCGCGTACTGGGGTAGCAGGCTCCTCGTCGCCAAGGCGCCCACGTCGATCCCGCGCGCCAGCGAGATCGGGATCGATGGGAACGTTCTGCTCTTTCTGCTCGGGCTTGCGGTCGTGACGGCGCTGATCTTCGGCGTGCTCCCCGCCCTGCAGATGTCGCGAGGGATGCCGATCGCATCGCTGCGTGAAGGCGGCCGCGGCGCGCGCGGCGGCCTGGCGCGCCGCGGTCTCCGACAGGCGCTCGTCGTGTCGGAGGTGGCGCTGGCCGTCGTGCTGGTGGTCGGCGCGTCGCTGTTGGTGAAGAGCTTCTGGAAGATGGAGCGAGTGGATCCGGGCTTCGTCCCCGATCGCATGCTCGTCGTGCAGATTCAGCTACCGCAGTCTCGATACGGCGGCTACGCGGACGGGGATCGCGTGCGCGCATTCTACGCCGACATCTATCGGCGGGTAGCGTCGCGACCCGAAGTGCAGTCCGTGGCGGTGGCGATGCAGCACCCGCTCGCACCCGGTTGGACGTCGAGCTTCACGATCGACGGACGGGAACCGCCGCCAAGCGGACAGGAGCCGGAATCGAGCATCCGGCCGGTAATGCCCGGATACTTCCGCGCAGTCGGTGCGAAGCTGCTCCGTGGGCGCGAGATCCAGGAGTCGGATGGCATAGGCCAGCCCGGCGTCGTCGTGATCAACGAGGCGTTCGCGCGGCTGCACTTCCCTAACGAGGACCCGATCGGCCGTCGCATCCTGCGCGGGTCATGGTGGAAGGGGATGCCGGCTTCGTACGAGATCGTCGGTGTCGTGGCGGACGAGCGCTTCAACGGCCCGCGCGCCCCAGCCGATCCGGCGACCTACTTCTCGCTCGCGCAGTTCACGTTCAACGACAACTGGCTGCTCGTGCGGACGAAGACGGATGCGAAGGCGTTCGTGCCGACGCTGCGCCGCATCGTGTGGTCGATGGACCGGGACCTCCCGCTCGAGAACGTGCAGACGATGAACGAGCTGCTCGGCGACTCGGTCGCCGACTCCCGGTTCAACACGATGTTGTTGTCGTTGTTCGCGGTCGTCGCGCTGCTGCTCGCCGCGATCGGGATCTATGGGGTCCTGGCGTATACGGTCGCGCAGCGCACCAGCGAGATCGGGATCCGCATGGCGCTCGGTGCCCAGCGATCGAGCGTGCTCCGGTTGGTGGTGGGGAACGGGCTGACGCTGGCGGTCATCGGCGTGGCGATCGGCGCGGCCGTCGCGCTGGTGGCGACGCGTTCGCTCGAACGGCTGGTGTTTGGCGTGAGCACGACGGATCCCGCCGTGTTCGCCTTCGTCGCGCTGGCGCTGACGGCCGTGGCGGCAACAGCGGCGGCGATTCCCGCGCTCCGTGCGAGCCGCGTGGATCCGATCGAGGCGTTACGGAGCGAATAGTTGCGGATCCAGGCATCGCCGTAAGGCAAGCCTTTTCCGGGAACTGCGATAAAGCTGATCGTGCTGCGGAAACAACCGGATACTGCCTAACGGGCAAATGCCTCAGAGAGCCTTGTCATCCCGAGCCGTCAGGCGAGGGATCGCGAGCATCCCGAAAGAGCCCTCTACCGAGAGGATCGCGATCCTTCGCTTCACTCAGGATGACAACTCGCTCGTTGCGACAGCGAGTGTCAGCGCAAGGTCGGATCAGGCAGTTTCCGCAATATCCGCTTTATCGCAGTTCCCGAAAGAAGCTTGCCCCACAGCGATGCTGGATTCGCGCCAACCTCAACGCACGATCCATTTCAGTACCTGGAACGCCCAGTTGATACTCATGAGGGCGACGGGGAACAGCGTCAGGCCCACCGAGAAGACCAGGCCCTGACGGAACAGCGCCGGACCGACACGAGGCGTCTCCTCGCGCCACGCGCGCTGCATCGCCGCTTCGGTCACGAAGCCGAACGAGTAGAACAGGTTCGCCAAGAACCCGTACATGACGACTCCAGGCCAGGCGACCGGCATGCTCATCGACAGGGGCGGGAGGAGCGCGATGAGCTTCACAGCCGCCAGCGTCACGAGGCCGGCTCCGCCGACGACCACGTTGAACGTTAGGCGCCGCGATTCCCACCACCGGAAGATGCTCGCGGTGCTTCGGACCTCGGCAGGCGCTGGAAAGAGCAAACGGGTCAGGGCAGACACTCCGACACTCCGAACGGGCCACGACCCAACATACATCGAACCAGTCGGAGCATCAAGTACTTTGCGCTGTAGAGTACAATAACAGACCCGACTGGAACTCCCGAGCCACTCCGTGGTATCGTCTGGCACGAGCTCGCTCACCCGCCGCCCCACCATGGCGAACTACATCACGCTCATCCGGACGCTTCTCTCGTTCGCTGTCGTCGCCATGCTGCACGTGCGCACGAAGTGGATGTACGTGGCCGCGTTCGTCCTCACCCTTATCCTCATCTGGATGGACGCGCTCGACGGCTACGTCGCCCGCGTTCGGAAAGAAACCTCGAAGCTCGGCGCGGTCGTGGACATCCTTGGCGACCGCGTCGTCGAGATGTCGTACTGGATCGTCTTCGCGAAGTTCGGGTGGGTACCGCTGTGGGTCGCGATCCTCGTCTCGGCGCGGGGCATCCTCGTCGACGGCATCCGTGCGCTGGCGCTCGAGCGTGGCATGACCGCCTTTGGCTCGACGACCATGATGCGGTCGAAGCTCGGAACGCTGCTGGTGAGCTCGCGACTGAGCCGAGCGCTGTATGGAGGCGCGAAGACGCTCGCGTTCTCGCTGCTCATCCTCGCGTTCGCTCCGGGTCTGTTCCGGCACATCGGCCCGATCGTGACCTGGCTCGCCTACGCCAGCGTGTACACGACGGTCGTCATGTGTGTCGTACGCGGCCTACCGGTCGTCGCCGAAGCCAGACATCTAGTCCGGCGTTAGACGGCCCAACTGCCACAGGTTACAGGACCAATTACCTGTTCTGTTGCGCCGTTTCACCGGATCCCAAAGTCGACTGCCATGCGAAGCGTTAGGCCGTCACGCCGGAAGCCTGCCGTGACAAACGCCGCAGCGTGCGGGCTCTTCGTCGCGGCCGCACCGTCGATGCTCTCGATTTCCAGATCGTGGCGCCGTTGCACACCGGGAACCGGGAACTGGATGTGCGACACGAGTGATTCGACCGCGAGTCGCACATCCTCGTCGCTCGCGCCCGGTGCGACGTTCAAGCGTCTTCCCCGCCCCTCCGCAGCGATGATCACACGACCGCGTCGCGTCACCAGCAGCGCCCCTCGGCCCCGCGGACGAGTCAATGGCGGTCGGTCATCATCCGCACCCTCCAGGGGCAACGCGTACGCGTTCGCCGGATCGCTCGTGGACATCGTGATGGCGGGCGCGTTGACGTCGTCGGCAACCTCGCGCAGGGCATCAATGGCACTGGCCGTAGCGAACTGCGCACCGGCCAAGCCGCGCACGAAATATCCGCGTCGCACTTCGCCGCGAAGCTCGAGGCGACGTAGCTCACGATAGATTGCGCGCCACGAGACCGCAGGCCGCTCACGCCGCCACCAATCGCGTGTCACGATGGCGTAGCGCTCGAGCCATTGCCGAGCGACGGCCTCGGCCCGCGTTTCGTCGTCCCTGGCTGGCCCGAAGATGCCTGGCGTCGTGACGAGTGACCATCGGCCGACCCAGCCGTCGCGCCCACCCGGCAGATCGGGCCGGCGCCACTTCGGAAGACGGCGGAGATTGGGACGACGCTGCACGACGGGGCGCCCGGGCGATGGCGAAAAGTCCGCCGGAAGCCACCGCGTCGGGTCGGGATCGTCGCGCCGATTCCCCGGCAGCAGTGGCCGAAACCGGATCACCTCGCGCAGCGCTTCGGCGCTGTCGTTGGTGACGAGACCGGCCGCGGCGAGCTCGCGCAGCGCATCGCGAAGCGCGAGCATCGTGAGGGTCGTGGCGACCTGCAGGTCGGCGATGAACGACGCACCGTAGCCGCGCAGCGCGGCGAGCACCTTCTCGGCGCCCTCACTCAACGCCGCTCGCGTCGTATCGCTTTCGTCCGCGGCGTCGGGCGCCAGCCACAGCGCCGCGGTGCCTCGTTCGACGAACCGAACTCCCGTCAGTGCTCGCGCATCGCTGCGGTCGCCCGACCCGCCGTCCCCGATCCAAACGACGGAACCCGATTGGGTCAGCGCGCCGAGCGCGCTGGCGTCGTACGGCCTAACGCGCGCGGGCAGATAATCGCGCTCCCACGCATGGGCCGGTCGCACGAGGCCGGCCAGTTGTCGCACGGCGGTCGATACCCCTTCGGCTCCTCCCAGGTGGTCACGGGGATCGAGGTGCTGCCACCGCTGGAGGAACGCCACGAGATCCGGCAGACCCACCGCCGTGATCTGCTGTCGCGCCTTCGCGAGCGCGCGTCGTCGCGCGTGCTCGAGGATCCGCCGCGAGCACCAACGCGCGATCGTGCGGTCTTGCCCATAGAAGCCGCGCACGAGCTTTCCCTCTCGCTGCCACTCGTCCAGCCGTTTCGCGACCCACGCCTCGCTCAGGTCGTAGCGGGCGCGGACCTCATCGATCGAAACGGGCCCCGAAATGGTGAGCCATCGCGCGAGGACCTCTCGCCGAGCGGCTCCGCGACTCAACGATGGCTCGCGAAGTGTCGCGGGGACAACGTCGCTGACCGACCTCGGAGCCAGATCGGAGCCCGCTCGAACAACGCTGCCCGCATCCGCGCCGAACGCGGCCGCATAACGCGCGAACGTTTCGGTCAGGATAAGGCGAGGCGACGGGCCATCGGCCGTCGGCACGTCGAGCTGAATGACGCGTCCCGCCTCCAGGAGATCGGCGAGCGGGTCGCCTCGCGTCCACCGTGCTGGCTCCGCCACGCGGTCACGAGCTTCCTCGAGCGTGACGTCACCGGCCCGATCGATGAGCACCGCGAGCTCGTCCGCGTTCCGCGCGCGCCGGTTCGCGGCGGTCCCGCGGCGAACCTCGAGGACTTCGGCAATCGCCTCTGTCGTTTCGGGATCGGCACCTTCGCTTCCCATGACCTCGTCGAGCAGCGCACGATCGAGCGAGAGGTACGCAGCACGCTGCTCGGCGCGGGGGGTGTCGTCGACGTACAGCCAGTCCATTACGAACCCGAACTGGAGCGACGCCGCGAACGGCGACGGCCGATCGACCTCGACGACGCGAACCCGAATCGCACCACTCTGGAGATCGGTGAGCACGTTCGCGAGCGCCGACATGTCGAACGCGTCCTGCAACACGTCGCGATAGGTCTCGACGAGAATCGGGAAAGACGGATAGCTCTGGACAGTCTGAAGCAGATCGAGCGCTTTGAGCCGCTGAAGCCAGAGCGGCATGCGGCGCTGCGGATTCCCGCGGGGCAGAAGCAGCGCTCGAGCAGCGTTCATCCGAAACCGCGCGCCGAACAGCGTCGTGCTCCCGATCTCGTCGACGATGCGCCGCTCCGCCTCCGCCGGTTCGAGCCCGAGGATGGCGTCGACGGGAATCCGACCGCCGAGGTTGGGAAGGCGAAGCATGATGCCATCGTCTGTTGTCTGAACCTGCACATCCACATCGGGAATAGGGAATCGGGAATCGGGAATCGAAGGCTCCCGAGGTCGGCCTATTCCCGATTCCCTATTCCCTATTCCCGAGAGCGCGGCGCGCACGCGCTGCGCAAGCGCCATTCCCCACGGCGCGTTCACGCGACCACCGAACGGAGCGTGCAGCACCAGGCGAACAGCGCCCACCTCGTCCCGGAAATGCTCCAGCACGAGCTCGCGATCGTCGGGCACAGAGCCGCACACCGCCCGCTGCTCGCGAACGTAGTGAACGAGCGAGCGAATCGTCGCGCGATCGGCAGCATAGCGAGACGCGATCACGTCCAGCGCCGCGTCGTCATCGGGATCGACCGCTGCGACCGTTCGCCGCAGCTCGCCCACGCGGTGGCTCAGGTGGAAAGAGCGGGCCATGTACTCGCCGTGCCAGAACGGCATCCGTGCGGGCGCGCCGGGCGCCGGCGTCACGATCACGCGGTCGTGCTCGATGGCCGAGATCCGCCACGTGCTCGAGCCGAGCTGAAAGACGTCTCCAACGCGGGACTCGTGCACGAACTCTTCATCCAGTTCGCCAAGCCGCGTGCGATCCGGAAGGTTGACCGTGTAGAGCCCGCGATCGGGAATCGTTCCGCCGGAGATGACCGCCGTCATCCGGCTGGCGCGCGAGCCCGTTAGGCGATCGGTCGTTCGGTCCCATGTCACGCGCTGCGCGAGCTCGGCCGCGAGCTCCGACGGATACTTCCCGGACAGCATTGCCAGCACTTCATCGAACGCGGGGCGCGTCAGCGTCTGATAGGGGTACGCCTTCCCGATGACCTCGAACAGATGGGCCGACGTCCACTCGTCCACCGAGACCGCCGCGACGATGACCTGCGCAAGGACGTCGAGCGCGTTGTGCACGACTCGCGTGGGCTCGACGTCCCCGTCGCGCATCGCCTGGACGATCGCGGTGAGCTCCATCGCGTCGTCGAGGAACGTGGGAACGAAAACGCCGCGGCTCACGGCACCTAACGTGTGGCCGGCGCGTCCCACGCGCTGGAGTCCGTTCGCCACCCGCTTCGGGCTCTGGAGCTGAATCACGAGATCCACGGACCCGATGTCGATCCCGAGCTCCAGGGAGCTCGTGCTCACGAGGGCGCGCAGGTCACCCGCTTTGAGCCGCTGCTCGAGCAACAGGCGCCGCTCGCGGGCCAGGGAGCCGTGGTACGGCAGGGCGACCTGCTCACCCGCGAGAGTATTGATTCGGGCAGCCACGCGTTCGGCCTGGCCGCGATTGTTCACGAAGACGAGGGTCGTTCGCGCCGATCGGATGCGCTCGAGCACGAGTGGCGCGACGGACGTCCACACCGTCCCCGAGACGTCGCTCAGGTCCGGAACCGGCGAGACGATCGCCGTCTCCGTCTGCTTGACGAGCCCACAGTCCACGATGCGGCACTCGCGAGCGCCGACGAGGAACCGCGAGATCTCCTGGAGTGGCCGTTGGGTCGCCGACAATCCGATCCGCTGCAGCGGGCGACCGACGAGATGCTCGAGGCGCTCGAGGGTGAGCGCGAGGTGTGCGCCGCGCTTCGTGCCGGCCACCGCGTGAATCTCATCGACGATCACCGCGCGAAGGGCACTGAACATCCCGCGTCCGCGCAGGCTCGTCAGCAGGATGTGCAGTGACTCCGGCGTCGTGATGAGAATGTGCGGGGTCGTGCGCATCATCCGGGCGCGGGCCGACGCCGGCGTGTCACCCGTTCTGACGGCGACGCGAATCTCTGGAAACCTCTTCCCGCCCGCGATGAAGCGCTCGCGCAACTCCGCGAGTGGGCGCTCGAGGTTTCTCTGAATGTCGTTGTTGAGCGCCTTGAGCGGCGAGATGTAGAGCAGGTGGATCGCGTTCGCGAGCGGTCGCTCGAGGCCGTCCGAGATGAGCGCGTTGAGCTCCCACAGGAAAGCCGCCAGCGTTTTGCCCGTCCCGGTGGGCGCGAGAATGAGCGCGTTCTCGCCGCTGGCGATCGCCGGCCAGCCGCCCAGCTGCGGTTCGCTTGGCGCACCTAACGTTTCGGTGAACCACCGACGGACGATCGGATGGAAGTCGCGGAGCGCCGCTTTCGCGGCCGTCGCAACCGAACCAGTGCCCTTACCGGCTCGCGGCGTCGTCATCGTCAGTCGCCCTTGCCCAAGGCCACAGCCGAGCCGGACCACCGTTCGGCTTCGGGACGATTTGTCCCACGACCGCACAGCGCCTCACCGGCCCCCGTACCGAGCGACACGCCAAACGATTGTGACGCAAAGACATGGCCACGTTCGCCGACGGCACGAAGCTTTCGTTTGGAAGGAGGCAACATTTGCAGACGATCCATCCACTTTCTCCGCCCTCAGCCAGGTCATAGCAGCGTGCTTCAAGATATTCGCTACGCCGTGCGGAAGCTTTCGCGCACGCCCGGCTTCACGGCTATCGCCGCGTTCACCCTTGCACTCGCGATCGGCGCGACCACGGCGATCTTCAGCGTCATCGACGGCGTGCTCCTCAAGCCGCTCCCATTCCGCGACCCCGAGCGCGTCGTCCGCGTGACGAACATCCGCGATGGCAATCGCATGGTTTCGTCAGTCCCGGACTTCCTCGACATTCGCGCGCAATCGAAGTCGTACTCTTCGGTGGCCGCGCTCGATGCCCAGGCGATGAACCTGACCGGCGGCTCCGAGCCGGAGCGCGTTGCGGCAGCGCGGGTCGGCGCGATGTTCTGGAGCCTGCTCGGCGTCACACCGGATATCGGGCGCGGCTTCGCGCCGAACGAGGATAGCCAGTCCGCCGGGCGCACGGTGGTGCTGAGCGACGGGCTGTGGAAACGGCGCTTCGGCGCCGACCGACGCATCGTCGGCAAGACGATCGCCCTCGACGGCAACAGCTACACCGTGATCGGCGTCGCGCCTGCGGGGTTCAGCTTCCCCGATCGCCCCGACGTGTGGATCCCGCTCGTCTTTTCATCGGACGACGTCAATCCCGAGGGCCGCGGCGCGCACTGGATGGGGATCATCGGCCGTCTCGCGCCTAACGTGACGGTCGCTCAGGCCACGTCCGAGCTGGCCACGATAACCCGCCGGCTCGAACAGCAGTATCCCGAGTCGAACACAGGGATGAAAGGTGCAGTCATCCCGATGCAGGAGTACATGGTCGGCGATGTCCGTCCGGCGCTCTACGTCATGTTGGGCGCCGTCGCGTTCGTGCTGCTCATCGCGTGCGCGAACGTCGCGAACCTGCTGCTCGTGCGGGCGGCGTCCCGCGAATCGGAGATGGCGGTGCGCACGGCGCTCGGCGCCGGCGCGTGGCGACTCGTTCGGCAGCTCGTGATCGAGAGCGTGCTGCTCGCGGTGGTCGGCGGCGTGTTCGGGACGCTCCTCGCGCTTTGGGGGGTGGACCTGCTGCTGGCCATGGCGCCTAACGGGTTGCCGCGGATCAACGAGGTGAGCGTCAATGGCTCGGTGCTCGTGTTCACGGCCGGCGTGACGGCAGTCACCGGTGTGCTCTTCGGGTTGTTTCCGGCGCTCCATGCGGCGCGCGCGAACGTTGGCGGCATGCTGAAGGAAGGCATGCGCGGGTCGAGCGGCGGAGTCGCGAGCCGACGCGCGCGCAACACCCTCGTTATGGCAGAGATGGCACTTGCGGTCGTGCTGCTCGTCGGCGCCGGCCTTCTGATTCGCAGCTTCAGCAAGCTCCTCGCTGTCGACCCCGGGTTCCGTGCGGAGCGTGTCGTCACGTTCGCGATTGCGGCGCCGGATACGAAGTACGGTCAGTACGCACAGCGTCGCGAGCTCGTGAGCAAGCTTGTCGAGCGAATGAAGCGCGTGCCCGGGGCGCAGGGCGCAGCGGTCGTCACCGGCCTGCCGCTCAGCAACATCATGATGCGCACGTCTGCCCACATCGTGGGGACGCCGCCGGAGCGGCCGGCGGAACGAAAGTCCACGGACGTCGCCATGGCAACGCCCGGGTATTTCACGACCATGGGCATTCCGTTGGTCGCCGGGCGTGACTTCACCGATCGCGACGGGAGCGGCGCGCCGGTCGTGTCGATCGTGAATCAGGAGTTCGTCAAGCGCTACTTCCCTAACGAGAACCCGATCGGCAAGCGCATCGAGCTCGGCTGGGACCAGGACACCGCTTCTACCGGTGGCAACATGACGTTGGGCGGCGAGATCGTTGGGGTCGTCGCGAATGTGAAGCGGCGCGGGCTGAGTCAGGAGGTCTTTCCGGAGACCTACGCGTCGTACATGCAGCCGACGTTCTCGAGCTTCTCGGTCGTCGTCCGGTCGACTGCGGATCCATCGACGGTCATGGCGGCCATTCGCGCGCAGATTCGCGAGCTCGATCGCGACCTGCCGCTGAGTGACCTGCGGCAGCTCAAGGAGCTCGTCGCGGCGTCGGTCTCGCGGCCGCGCTTCTACACCACGATCCTTGGCGTCTTCGCGTCGATAGCGCTGATTCTCGCAGCGGTCGGGATCTACGGTGTGATCTCGTACGCGGTGAGTCTGCGAACTCGCGAGCTCGGGATTCGGATCGCACTGGGCGCAACGGGTCGTCAGGTGTCGGGGCTCGTGCTGCAGCAAGGCGTGGGGCTCGCGATCGCCGGGGTGCTGGTTGGTGGCGCGGGCGCGTACTGGCTCACGCGACTCTTGAGCAAGCTGTTGTTCGGCGTGAGCGCAACGGATCCGTTGACGTTCGTCGGCGTCGCCGCGCTTCTTACGGCCATTGCGGCGGTCGCGTCCTTCGTTCCCGCTCGTCGGGCAGCCAGAGTGGATCCGCTACTCGCCATGCGTGAGTAAACGGCGCAACTCATTGGTAACAGGTTACTGGAGCTGGTTGTTGGTTATTTGAACCCCCGGGATGCGCATCTCGCGAGATGAGCATTCGGGGGCTCTGATTACTTGTAACCTGTCCCAATAACCAAACCAATTAGCTGTGTTTGTTGCGCCGTTAGTGGCAGGTCCCCGACCCGGAATCCGTGAAGGAGCCGGTGGCGGGGATGAACTGCCAGTCGTATCCGCTCGACTTGAGCGTCAGCTTCAGCACGCCCATGGACGTGTTGTTGCGGCGCTCGCTGTTCGGCCGAATCGTCGAGCTGAACGAATACAGCGCCGCGCCACCAGTGCCGACCGTGAACTGGCGGATACCGTTGGGATCAGCGACGGCGTTAGGCGTCTGCGGTGCGAATCGCTCGTACACGTGCTCGTGGCCGTTCAGAACGATCTCTGCACGGGCCGCGTAGAGGGCGTCCCAGAATGGGCCCACCGCAGTCAGGTTGCCGTGCTCCGCGCCCGAGTTGAACCTGGGATGGTGCCAGTACGCGAGCGTGCATGACTTCGTGCTCGCGGCGAGGTCTGCCTTGAGCCACTGGACCTGTGCGGATGTGGCCGAACAGCTGATCGTCGTGCAGGCCGAGTTGCTGTTCAGAACGACGATGTGCCAGGCGCCCAGGTCGTAGCTGTAGTATCCCTTGCTCGGATCGCCCGCCGCGCTGCCGAAGTAGCCGAAATACCCGGAGGCGCCCGCGGTGTGATACTCGTGATTGCCCGGTGTTGGCCTCGTTCGGGTTTTCACGCGGCCCCACGACGCGTTGTAGCAATTCGCGTAGTTGGTCGCCGACCCGTCAGGGTACGCGTTATCGCCGAGTGTGAACACGGTGCCGCTCGTCGCGACGAGGATGTTCGAGGTGGCATCGTCGCCGGTCGAACCGCAGACCGCGATGTCGCCCGCGCCAATGAGCACGACGGAACTTGGCGCTGGCGGCGATGCGGGAACCGTGACCGTCGACGTTCCCGTCTTGCCATTGGCCGACGCGCTGATCGTCACCGTACCCGCGGCGACGCCGGTAACGAGTCCCGATGGCGAAACCGTCGCAGCCGCGTTGTTCGAGGAGCTCCACGTGAACGTCGCGGCGGATCCTGGCGGATTTGCCGTCGCCGTAAGCTGCACCGTCGATCCAACCGCGACTGTCGCGCTCGACGGGGACACCGAGACCGACTTCACACTTTTGGCGGCGCCGCCCTTGGCGAGCGATGGCGCCAGCGTGTCGCTGCCCACCGGGGCGGACGGGTCGGAGCACGCCGCGAACGCAAAGGCGACGCTGGCCACAATAGCGGCCGTAGCGACGTAACCCATGGTGCGTCTCTGCATGACCTCTCGCTCGGGAAAACTTGGTCGAACCGATGTTCGGCCCTCAAAGGTGCCCGAACAAGTGCGGGACCGTCCCGCGCCAGAGGTTATTCTGACCGGCTGACCTAACGGCGACAGGCTACACAGGTTATTGGTTGCTGGAATCGGTTATCAG
>Ga0307408_100002069_pt1 | contig 14442 bp, 12 predicted proteins | sample 322Cmetagenome_FD_202116 | JGI IMG/M metagenome (GOLD analysis project Ga0307408, IMG submission 202116) | Maize rhizosphere microbial communities from greenhouse at UC Davis, California, United States - 322HYB-C-3 | ecosystem: Host-associated > Plants > Roots > Rhizosphere > Soil | place...
GCGCTCAAGGCCGCAGGCAAGGAGAAGAACGTGCTCATCGTCTCGGTGGACGGCGGCTGCGCGGGCGTGGCCGACGTGGGCAAGGGCGTGATCGCCGCCACCAGCCAGCAGTACCCGCTGCGCATGGCCGCCATGGGTGTGGCCGCAGGCGTGGAGTACGCCAAGACCGGCAAGAAGGTCAGCGGCTACACCGACACCGGCGTGACGCTGATTGCCGCCAAGCCGCAAGCCGGCGTGGACAGCAAGGACGTGAAGACCGGCACAGACCTGTGCTGGGGTGCGAAGTAATCCGTCGCTTTTCCTGATGTGGCATGGGGCAGTCCTCCGGGGCTGGCCGATGTCCTTTTCTCCACCCGCACGGAGCCGCCATGTCCTCGCCCGCTTCCAAACTACCGCCCCTGGCCACGCTGGGGCCGTTCATCGCGCTGATCCTGGCGTGCGCGTTCTTTGCCACGCAGAGCGAGCGTTTTCTGTCCGCGCAGAATTTCGCGCTCATCCTGCAGCAGGTCATGGTCGTGGCCGTCATCGCCATCGGCCAGACGCTGGTCATCCTTACCGCGGGCATTGACCTGTCGTGCGGCATGGTGATGGCGCTGGGCGGCATCGTGATGACCAAGATGGCGGCGGACTATGGCCTCTCGTCTCCCGTGGCCATTGCGTGCGGAATGGCGGTGACCATGCTGTTCGGGCTGGTCAACGGCCTCCTGGTCACCAAGATCAAGCTGCCGCCCTTCATCGTGACTCTGGGCACGCTCAACATCGCGTTTGCCGCCACGCAGCTGTACTCGGGCGCGCAGACCATCACCGACATCCCCGACGGCATGACGCTGCTGGGCAGTACCTTCCAGGTGGGCGAGACCGCCATCGTGTGGGGCGCCGTGCTCATGCTGGTGCTGTACCTCATCACCTGGTTTGCGCTGCGAGAAACCGCCCCCGGCCGCCACGTATACGCCGTGGGCAACAGCCCCGAAGCCACGCGCCTCACCGGCATTGCCACCGACAAGGTGCTGCTGGGCGTGTACGTGCTGGCGGGCCTGTTCTACGGCATTGCGTCGGTGCTGTCGGTAGCGCGTACGGGCGCGGGCGACCCGAACGCGGGCCAGACCGAAAACCTCGACGCCATCAGCGCCGTGGTGCTGGGCGGCACCAGCCTGTTTGGCGGGCGCGGCGTCATCCTGGGCACGCTGGTGGGGGCGCTGATTGTGGGCGTGTTCCGCAACGGGCTCACGCTGATGGGCGTGTCCTCGGTCTACCAGATCCTGGTCACCGGCATCCTCGTGATCCTGGCCGTGGCCACGGACCAACTCTCGCGCAAAGGAGTGCGTTGATCATGAGCACCTCCACACACACAACGACCCAGGAAACGAACGCCCCGCTGGTCATGCAGGCCAAGGGCCTGGTCAAGCGCTACGGGCAGGTCACTGCGCTCGATGGCGCGGATTTTGAACTGCGCGCCGGTGAAATCCTGGCCGTGATCGGCGACAACGGCGCGGGCAAGTCCAGCCTCATCAAGGCGCTGTCCGGCGCCACCGTGCCGGACGAAGGCGAGATCCTGCTCGACGGCCAGCGTATCCAGTTCAAGAGCCCCATCGACGCGCGGCGCGCCGGCATCGAGACCGTGTACCAGGACCTGGCCGTGGCCCCGGCAATGACGATTGCCGAGAACCTGTTCCTCGGCCGCGAATTGCGCCGCCCAGGCCTGCTGGGCAGCGCGCTGCGCATGCTCGACAAGAAGAAGATGCTGGAAGAAAGCGTGGCCCGCATGGCCGAGCTTAAGGTCGGCATCCGCTCCATGACGCAGGCGGTGGAGACGCTCTCGGGCGGCCAACGCCAGTGCGTGGCCGTGGCGCGTGCCGCGGCGTTTGCGCGCCACGTGGTCATCATGGACGAGCCCACCGCCGCCCTCGGCGTGAAGGAGGGCAACATGGTGCTGGAGCTGATCCGCCGCGTGCGCGACAAGGGCCTGCCCGTGATCCTCATCAGCCACAACATGCCCCATGTGTTCGAGATTGCGGACCGCATCCACATCGCCCGACTGGGCAAGCGCGCGGCCGTAGTCAACCCCAAAAAAATCAGCATGAGCGACACCGTGGCCGTGATGACCGGAGCCAAGGCGGCCTCCGAGCTGCCTGCCGAATGCCTTGCTTAAAACCATGCTCAAGCACATCGACCCCCTGCTGACCCCCGACCTGCTCAAGGTGCTGGCCGAGATGGGCCATGACGACGCCATCGTGCTGGCCGACGCCAACTTCACCGCCATGAGCCTGGGCGCAGGCAAGCCCGTGCTGCGCCTGCCCGGCATCGGCATGGCGCGCGCCGTGCAGGCTGTCGCCAGCGTACTGCCCCTGGCACAGGATGTGGCCCACCCGGTGGCCTACATGCAGGTGGGCGGGACCGAGGCGCCGTACCGATCGGCCCTGCAGCGCGAGACGCTGGCCGTTCTGGCCCGCGAGGGCGTGGCCAGCGCGCAGGCCGAAGGCGTGGAGCGGTATGCGTTCTACGACCGCGTGAAAAAGGCCTATGCCATCGTCGTGACGGGCGAACTGCAGCCCTGGGGCAACTTCCTGTTGCGCAAGGGCGTCATCGGCGAAACTCTGCGGGACTGAACTGCCTACCCACCATGCTGGAAACCGACGCCTCCTCCACCACCGATCCGGGTGATTCCGCTGGCACGGGGCCCGCACGGCTGCGCCAGCGCGGCTCCAATCACACCGGCATGCGCCAGTTCAACGAGCGCGTGGTGCTGCAGGCGCTGCGCACGCACGGCAGCCTGGCCAAGGCCGAGATCGCGCGCGTCACGGGCCTCACGGCGCAGACCATCGGGCTCATCACCGCGCGGCTGGATGAGGACCACCTGCTGCGCCGCGAGGCGCCGGTGCGCGGCCGCGTGGGGCAGCCCTCGGTGCCCCTGGGGCTCAACCCCGATGGCGCTTTCGCCATCGGCATCAAGATCGGCCGCCGCAGCACCGACTGGCTGCTGGTGGACTTCACCGGCCAGGTGCGCGAACGCATCGTGCTCGACTACGCCTTTCCCGACATCGACGTGCTGCTGCCCGCCATCCGCCAGCACCTGAACCAGCTGCTGGACGGACTGGGCCCGCTGCGCTCGCGCGTGGTCGGCGTGGGCGTGGCCGCGCCGTTCCAGCTGGGCGGCTGGCACCGCATGCTGGGCCTCACCGACGCGCAATCCGAGGCCTGGAACCGCATCGACCTGGCCGAGCAGGTGCAGCAGATGACCGAGCTGCCCGTGAGCTTTGCCAAGGACACCTCTGCCGCTTGCGTGGCCGAGCTGCTGCACGGGCGCGGGCACGACATTCCGAGCTTTCTGTACCTGTTCCTGGACACCTTCATCGGCGGAGGGCTGGTGATCAACTCACACCTGCACCGCGGGCTGCATGGCAACGCAGGCGCCGTGGCCTCGCTGCCGCTCGGGGTGGCGCAGCAGGGAGCCGCCGCCCCCGCGCAGCTCATTAGCCAGGCGTCGCTGTGGGACCTGGAGCAACGCTTCCAAGAGCACGGTCTCGCGCCCATGGCGGCCTATGACGAACGCGCGCTGCAGGAACCTTGGGCATCGCACAGCCGGGAGTGGATCGCCAGCGCCGCCGCCGCCCTGGCCCATTGCATCGTGTCCGCAACGGCCTTCCTGGACCTGGAGGCTGTCGTGCTGGATGGCGCAGCCGACCCGGGAATGCTGCAGGCGCTGGCCGAGGGCGTGCAGGCTTCCCTGCGTGCGTACAACTGGGAGGGCCTGCAGACGCCGCCCCGGCTGGAGCTGGGCAGCATTGGCTCCGACGCGCGAGCGCTGGGCGGCGCGCTGCTGCCGCTGCACGCCTGCTTTGCGCCAGATACAGAGCTGTTTCTGAAGGCTTGAGGCATGGCCGGGATGGCCTCTTTTTTTGCTATTAAAAAGATAGCTGCTTGCGCTATCCACCAAGCGCTACGGCCTGATTTGAACAAAAATACCCTGGGGAGACGCCTGCGTCAGCGCCCGGCGCCACTTTCCATCCGCGCGGCCAGCAGCGCCAGCGCCACTTCGGCAAACCCGGCACCACGCTCGCCCCGCGCCACATAGCGCGGCAGGTGCGTGAGCTGCGGCACAAACCGCGCGATGTTGGCCACGCCCACGCTGTGGGTGAAGTGCTGGAACATGGCCTGGTCGTTGCCCGAATCGCCCACGAACACCCAGCGGTCCAGCTCCCGCGCCAAGTCGCGACCCAGCAGCTCGCGGACGATCCAGTTGGCGCCCTGCCATTTGTTGAAATCGCCAAAACAGCCGTGGATGTGGATGCTGCTCACCGTGGTCTGCATGCCCGCTCGCCGCAGCACGGCCAGCACCTGTTCCACGGTTTCGGGCGGGTGCTGATCGAACTCGGCATAGTCGAATGCCAAGTCGGTTTCGCGTCCCGCACTGTCGCGGCTCAGCGCCACGCCCGGCACCTCGGCCGACACGCGGGCGACCACCCCGCGCATCCGGGCTTGGTTGGCATGGCGCGTGGGGGCGTCCTGCTGGTAGAGCTTGGTCGGCTGCGGTGGCATACCTGTGCCTTGGACAAACGCCACGGCCCCGTTTTCCGCCACCATCGCATCGACCGGCCAGGCTGCGCCAGTGTGGGTCGCCATGAAGGGCTCGCACCAGCCGATCGGCCGCCCGGTGATGGGGATGACCACGAGGCCCGCCGCCTTCAGGTCCGCCAGGGCCTGCAGCGCATCGGGCGTGATGGCGCCCTCGGTGGTCAGCGTGTCGTCGATGTCGGTGAAGATGCCCACCACATCGCGGCGGGCCGCCTGCGGCCAGTGGTCCAGGGACAGCATGCGGCGTCAGCCCGCCTTTTGCAGTGCCAGCCCCGCGTGCTCGCGCAGCGGGTGGAAGTGGATCTTCGGAAACCGCTCCTGCGCCAGCCGTACGTCGTAGGGGCTGGTGCACAGGTAGGCCAGCGTGTCGGCCGCGTCGTGCGCCAGGCGCAGCGGGTAGGCGTCGGTGAAGGCGCGCAGATCGGCCGCGTTATCCGCCGTGATCCAGCGCGCGCCGGTGTACTGGCTGCCTTCCAGGCGCACGTCGGCGTCGTACTCGGCCTTCAGGCGGTGCTGCACCACTTCAAACTGCAGCTGGCCCACGGCGCCCAGCAGCATGTTGCCGCCGGCATCGGGTTTGAAGACCTGGATGGCGCCTTCCTCGCCGAGCTGGGCCAGGCCCTGCTGCAGCTGCTTGGTGCGCAGCGGGTTCTTGAGCACCACGGTCATGAACATTTCGGGCGCGAAGAAGGGCAGGCCGGTGAATTGCAGGTTGGCGCCGTCGGTGATGGTGTCGCCCAGCTGCACGCCGCCGTGGGTGGTGAAGCCGATGATGTCGCCCGCGTAGGCCTCTTCCACGGCCTCGCGGCGCTGCGACATGAAGGTCACGACCGAGGTCGGCCGCAGCTCCTTGCCGGTGCGCTGCACCTTGAGCTTCATGCCCGGTGTGTACTTTCCCGAGGCCACGCGCACGAAGGCGATGCGGTCGCGGTGGTTGGCGTCCATGTTGGCCTGCACCTTGAAGACCACCCCCGCAAAGCCCTCGTCCTCGGGCTGGATGGTCTTCACCACGGGCTGCCTGTTCACTTCGAGCGTGCTCACGCGCGGGCCGGGCGGCGGTGCCATGTCCACCAGCGCGTCCAGCACCTCCATCACCCCGAAGTTGTTCACGCCGGAGCCGAAGAACACGGGGGTCAGCTTGCCGGCCAGGAAGGCCTCGTGGTTCCATTCGGGCGATGCGCCCGTGGCCAGCTCCATGCTTTCGAGCGCGGCATCGAACTCGGCGCCGAAGCGCGCGCGCAGCGTGTCCACGTCGCTGAGCGGGATGGATTCGAAATCCTGCGGACGGCGCTCGCTGCCGGCTTCGAACACCGTCATGGTCTTCGTGCGCAGGTTGATGATGCCGCCGAAGCTCTTGCCCTGGCCCACAGGCCAGGTCATGGGGCAGCAGGGCATGCCCAGCTCGCGCTCGACTTCGTCCATGATGTCCAGCGGGTCGCGCACTTCCCGGTCCATCTTGTTGACGAAGGTGATGATGGGGGTGTCACGCTGGCGGCAGACCTCGATCAGGCGGCGCGTCTGCGCTTCCACACCGTTGGCGGCGTCGATCACCATCAGCGCCGAGTCCACAGCGGTGAGCACGCGGTACGTGTCCTCCGAGAAGTCCTTGTGGCCGGGCGTATCGAGCAGGTTGATGACGTGGTCGCGGTACAGCATCTGCATGACCGAGCTGGCCACCGAGATGCCGCGCTGCTTTTCGATCTCCATCCAGTCCGACGTGGCGTGGCGGCTGGCCTTGCGGCCTTTCACGGCACCGGCGATCTGGATCGCGCCCGAGAACAGCAGCAGCTTTTCGGTCAGCGTCGTTTTACCCGCGTCGGGGTGGGAAATGATGGCAAAGGTGCGGCGGCGCCGGGTTTCGGTGGCGTAAGACACGGGATTCCTGCAGGGAGAGGGGCGCTGGGTTGATGGCCCGGCGCGGGGTGATGGGCCGGTGCCTGCGGGGCGGTCCGGCAGGCAGGCGAGGTCCGGATTTTACCGTTGTGCGCCCACGCCCACCGCCGCCGTGCGGAGTGGCGGCCGCATGCTTTTATAATCTGCCGATCCGAGGAGCGTTGCAGCGTCCCCAGCACAGGCGGGGCGTGAGGCTCGGAACATCTACCCGCAACGACGCTCATCCACTTCTCGTGTGGTGAGCCTTGTCACTCCCCCGACCAGTGGTTTTTCAAACATGCTTTGGAGCACACCACCATGAACGCACGCGTCAACGCCCCGGTCCATACCGACTGCATCATTGCCGACATCGGCTTGGCCGACTGGGGCCGCAAGGAAATCAAGATCGCCGAAACGGAAATGCCCGGCTTGATGGCGATCCGGGAAGAGTTCGCGCCCAAGCAGTCGCTCAAGGGTGCCCGCATCACCGGCTCGCTGCACATGACCATCCAGACCGCCGTGCTGATCGAGACCCTGCAGGCGCTGGGCGCGCAGGTGCGCTGGGCCTCGTGCAACATCTTCTCCACACAGGACCACGCCGCCGCCGCGATTGCCGCCACCGGCACGCCGGTGTTCGCCGTCAAGGGCGAGACCCTGGCTGAGTACTGGGACTACACCCACCGCATCTTCGACTTCGGCCCCAAGGGCAGCGAAGGCGAGGGCCCCAACATGATCCTGGACGACGGCGGCGATGCCACCTTGCTCATGCACTTGGGCAAGAAGGCCGAGAAGGATCGGTCCGTATTGGCCAACCCCGGCAGCGAGGAGGAACGCATCCTGTTCGCAGCTATCCAGGCCAAGCTGGCCGAGGACGACACCTGGTACAGCCGCAAGAGCGCGCAGATCATCGGGGTGACCGAAGAAACCACGACTGGCGTGCACCGCTTGAAGGAAATGTCCGCCAAGGGCACGCTGATGTTCCGCGCCATCAACGTGAACGATTCCGTCACCAAGAGCAAGTTCGACAACCTGTACGGCTGCCGCGAAAGCCTGGTGGACGGCATCAAGCGCGCCACCGACGTGATGATTGCCGGCAAGGTGGCCGTGGTGGCGGGCTATGGCGACGTGGGCAAGGGCTCGGCCCAGGCCTTGCGCGCCCTGAGCGCCCAGGTGTGGGTGACCGAGATCGATCCCATCAACGCCCTGCAGGCCGCCATGGAAGGCTTCAAGGTCGTGACCATGGAATGGGCGGCCGACAAGGCCGACATCTTCGTGACCACCACCGGCAACCGTGACGTGATCACCTACGAGCACATGGCCGCGATGAAGGACCAGTCTATCGTCTGCAACATCGGCCACTTCGACAACGAGATCCAGGTGGCCAAGCTGGAAGAGAAGTGCCAGTGGGAAGAGATCAAGCCCCAGGTGGACCACGTGATCTTCCCGGACGGCAAGCGCATCATCCTGCTGGCCAAGGGCCGGCTGGTGAACCTGGGCTGCGGAACGGGCCACCCCAGCTTCGTGATGTCCAACTCGTTCGCCAACCAGACCATTGCCCAGATCGAGCTGTTCACCCACAGCGACTACTACGAAGTGGGCAAGGTCTACGTGCTGCCCAAGCACCTGGACGAGAAGGTGGCGCGCCTGCACCTGAAGAAGGTCGGTGCCATGCTGACCGAGCTGACCGACGAGCAGGCCGCCTACATCGGCGTGCCCAAGCAAGGTCCCTACAAGCCCGACACGTACCGCTATTGATGGACGTCGGGGCGGCTGCGCTGGCGTGCGGCCGTTCGCTATAAAAAGTGAAGCTTATAGCGCTTGTTGGACAAGCGCTGGAGCCATTTTTAAATCAAGTACTCTGACAGCAAGAGGAGCGCATGCGCGCAGATGTTTTTTTGGTGGAAGCTGGCCATGCGGCCACGCGCTCGCAGGCCCAGCGGCTGATTGCGGCCGGGGTCGAGTGGCGCCTGTCGCCGCTGGCGCCCTGGCAGAAGGTGGCCAAGAACGGCGATGACATCCCGTCCGTGGCCGAGGTGAAACTGCTGGACGATGCCGAGGCCAAGTACATCTCGCGCGGCGGACTCAAGCTGGAAGGCGCGCTGCGCGCTGCGGGCCTGTCCGTGGCCGGGCTGCGTTGCCTGGACGTGGGGCAGAGCACGGGTGGGTTCACCGACTGCCTGCTCCAGCACGGGGCGGCGCAGGTCATCGGCGTGGACGTGGGCCACGGCCAGTTGCACGAGCGGCTGCGCGCCGACCCGCGCGTGGTCGGCGTCGAGGGCCTGAACGCGCGCGCCATGACCGCGCAATCGCTGCAGGATGTCTGCGAGGAAGCGCTGTCCGAGCAAGTGGAAGTCGACGTCGAGGACAACGACACCCAGCCCGTGGCGCCCTATGCCTGGATGCGCAACGGCGGTGAGGTGGGCGAGGAGTATGACGACAGCGACGACGCCAAGGAGCAGGACGTGGAAGCCTTCAAGGCCGAGCGTGCCGCCAAGGCCCGTGCGCGTGCCGAGGGCAGCGTGCCCACCCGCCGCCAGCGCCGCGCGGGGCTGGAGCAGGTGGACATCACGCCCGAATTCGATGTCGTGACGGGCGACCTGTCGTTCATTTCGCTCACGCTCGTGCTGCCCGCCATCGTGCCGCTGCTCAAGGCGGGCGGGGCGCTGCTCATGCTGGTCAAGCCGCAGTTCGAACTGCAGCCGGGCCAGGTGGGCAAGGGCGGGGTGGTCCGGGACGAATCGCTGTACACCGTGGTGGAAAAGCGCATCCGCGACTGCTGCGCCGAGCAGGGACTGGCCGTGAAGGCGTGGTTCGAAAGCCCGATCCAGGGCGGCGACGGCAACCGAGAATTTTTTGTTGAAGCGAGGAGGGCGGCATGATGGCTGCTGTCAATGCACAGGGAACGGGCTTCCCTGTGAGCCTGGAGTTCTTTCCGCCCAAGACGCCGGAAGGTGCCGACAAGCTGCGCGCTGCGCGCCAGCAGCTTTACAAGCTCAAGCCGGATTTCTGCTCGGTCACCTACGGCGCCGGCGGTTCCACGCAGGAAGGCACGTTCGGCACGGTGCGCGAGATCCTGTCCGAAGGCGTGAGTGCGGCCTCGCATTTCTCGTGCATCGGCGCTACGCGCCAGTCGGTGCGTGAGCAGTTGGCCTCCCTCAAGGCGATGGGCGTGCGGCGCCTGGTGGCCCTGCGTGGCGATTTGCCCAGCGGCTACGGAGCAGGGGGCGAGTTCCAGTACGCAAGCGATCTGGTGGCCTTCATCCGCGCAGAGACCGGCCGCGACTTCCACATTGAAGTGGCGGCCTACCCGGAAGTGCATCCCCAGGCGAGGTCGCCGGAAGCCGATCTCAAGGCCTACATCGCCAAGGTGCAGGCGGGTGCGGACTCCGCCATCACGCAGTATTTCTATAACAGCGATGCCTACTTCCGCTTTGTGGAAGACACGCAGCGCCTGGGGGCGAAGGTGCCGGTCGTGCCCGGCATCATGCCCATTGGCAGCTCCACCCAGCTGATGCGCTTCTCGGACGCTTGCGGCGCCGAGATTCCCCGCTGGATCCGCCTGCGCCTGCAGGCTTTCGGCGACGACACCGCCAGCATCAAGGCCTTTGGCCTGGATGTGGTGACCGACCTGTGCGACCGGCTGCGCAGCGCGGGGGTACCGGCGCTGCACTTCTACACCATGAACCAGAGCGCCGCGACGCTCGAGATCTGCCGCCGGCTGGGGATTTGATGCGCGCGCGGGGCGACGTGGCGATGGTGCGAAGGCCTGCGGCGGAAAGCGCTGCCGCGTGGCGCCTGGGGGTGCGGTTGGCGGCGCTGGCCTGCTGCGTGATCGTGGCGGGCTGCGCGTCGGTGGAACGCCCTTCCGACGTCGGAGCGCAAGGCGCGCCTGTCGACGCCAAGGCGAGCGTGGCGCAACGGCGCGGCGTGCCCGCCAAGACACCGCCCGCCGATCCGCCGCGTTCCAAGGCGAGAGCCCCCGAAATTGAGGAAGCGGAAAAGGCAGCTCCTCCAGTGCCAGAGCCGGAGAGCCCACCATCGCGCGCCTCGGCCGACCAGGTGGGGCTGGCGTCGTGGTACGGCGGCAAGTTCCACCGGCGCCGTACCGCCAGCGGCGAACTGTTCGACATGCGGGCGCTCACTGCTGCGCATCCCACGCTGCCGTTCGGTTCCTTGGTCTGTGTTCGCAGCACGGTCAACGGACGCTCGGTGGTCGTGCGCATCAACGACCGTGGCCCGCACACGGGCAACCGCGTCATCGACCTGAGCCGGGCCGCCGCCGAAGAGCTGGGGATGATCGGGCTGGGGCTCAAGCCGGTGGAACTGTTTGCCCTGCAGGATGGAGAACGGGACTGCCCCGAACCTTGATGGGTTTTCTACGCGGAGGGTAGCGCAGGCCGGCGTGTCAGTCAGCCGCCCGACTCCAGCGTGTGCGCGGCGTGCCTGTCCTGGGCCAGCAGTTCGACCATTTGCGGCAGCGCGTCCTTCAGCGCGGCTTTCAGCGTATAGGGAGGGTTGATCAGGAACATGCCGCTGGCCGGCAGCCCGGGGCGCTTCAGGTCGCCTGCTGCGTTCTCCACCGGCTTGCTGTTCTTGACGGTGAGTGTGGCATGCAGCCAGCTTTTGCCGGCCTTGGTGGCCAGGGTCTTGAGGCGGCGGGGCAGGTCATGGGCCTCGGGACGCGGGATGATGGGGTACCAGAATGCATAGGTTCCCGTGGCAAAGCGCTTGAGCGAGTCGGCGGCCATGTCGAGCACCTTGGCATAGTCGCTCTTGATTTCATAGCTGGGATCGCACAGTACCAAAGCGCGGCGGGCCGGTGGGGGCAAGAACTTCTTGATGCCCTCAAACCCGTCTTCGTGCAGCACGGCGACCTGCCGGCCTGCCTCGAGCTGGGCCACGTTGCCCGCGAGCGCGCGCAGGTCGGTGGGGTGCAGTTCAAACAGCTTGAGCTTGTCATGACTGCGCAGCAGGCGCTGCGCGATGAACGGGGAACCCGGGTAGACGCGCAATGCGTCCCCTTGGTTGAAGGCCCGCACCATGTCCACGTACGCCTGCAGCGCCGGCTTGAGCTGGGGCGCGGCGGAGCCGATCAGACGGAAGATGCCATCTGCCGCTTCCCCGCTGGTGCTGGCGTAGTCGCCGTCGAGCCGGTACAGGCCGGCCCCGGCATGGGTATCCAGCACCGTCAGTGCCGCGTCTTTCTCGGTAAGGTGTTGCAAGGCGGCAATCAACACCGTGTGCTTGAGCACGTCGGCGTGGTTGCCTGCATGGAAGGCGTGGCGGTAACTGAACATGGCGCTATGGTAACGATTGGCCCGCTTGCGATGCCAACACCCCCTGCGCGGAAGCGCTGAGGGCCTGCCGGCCCTCATGCGGGAACTTGCGTGGTTTTGGTGGAAAGCTTTCTGATTCCCTTTGCTGAAAATCAGGGTTCGGCTCGGATTCTTCCGGCGCTGTTGCCGGGGTCCGGCGGACGCCGGGGCACAATCGGGGTTTAGCCCATCCGTCGGGCGTGATGTTTTTGGCAGACAGGAAGTCATTTGTTTCCGTGGAGGGACCTGGCATGCTTCATGATTGCAAAGGTCTTGGACCCTGTGCGCAGGTGCCGGGTTCCTGTTGACGCATGCAAGACGCCACCCTTTGTTCACCATGATTGAAAGTTCCAGCCAAGCTCCCGCCAGCGGTGTCAGCCATTTGGATGCGCTGCCCCCTGGAACCCGTCTGGCGGAATTCGAGATCCTGGCATTGCTGGGGGTGGGTGGCTTTGGCATGGTCTACAAGGCGTTCGACCATTCCCTGCACCGGGCCGTCGCGATCAAGGAATACATGCCCTCGGCGCTGGCTGGGCGGGCGCAGGGGCAGTCCCTGTGGGTGCGCTCATCGTCAGACCAGACAACCTTCAATGCGGGGCTGGCCTCCTTCGTGGGGGAGGCCCGCCTGCTGGCCCAGTTCGACCACCCCTCGCTCGTGAAGGTGTTCCGGTTCTGGGAGGCTAACAACACCGCGTACATGGTCATGCCGCTCTACAGCGGCATGACATTCAAGCAGGCCCGCGCCCAGATGCGCACCCCGCCGCCTGAGATCTGGCTGCGCAAGGTCCTGTGGTCGGTGCTGGGGGCCCTGCGGGTGCTGCACGACGGCAAAACGCTGCACCGGGACATCTCACCGGACAACATCTTCCTGCAGGACATCGGTCCGCCGGTGCTGCTGGACCTGGGCGCCGCGCGCCACGCGATCAACGACCAGGACCGCAAGCACACCGCCGTCCTCAAGGTGAACTACGCGCCCATCGAGCAGTATGCGGACGGCGACCAGGACTTGCGCCAGGGGCCGTGGAGCGACCTTTATTCGCTGGCTGCCGTGGTGCACGGCTGCCTGTGCAACGACACCCCCCTGCCTTCGACCTTGCGGTCCATCCGTGACCGCATGGTGTCCTTCTCGCGTGTGGCAAGGACCGTGAAGCGGCAGTTTGGCGTGGAATACTCCGAGCCGTTTGTCGCTGCCATTGCGCAGTCGCTGGCGCTCAAGCCCCAGGACAGGCCGCAAAGCATTGACGCGTTCCTGCAGATCATGGGGATGACCTCCGCGCCCGAGGGGATCGAGCTTTTCGATTTCCGGGCCGAACTGGGGGATATCTGGGTTGAACCCGCCGACCAGCCCGGCCCCGGCCTGCTCACCCCCACGGTGGACATCACCTCCGCGCCCCGCGTGGTGGCCGAAATCGAAGCCCAGGCGCAGGCCGCCATGACAAAAGTGGCGCCCCGGGAGGATGAAGTTGACAAATTTGGGGCGAATCGCGGAGGCGAAGAGCGCAGCAGGGACGTCGGCGGCGATACGGTCATGCTGGCTGGGCCCGACACCGTCGCTGCGGAAGGCGGCGACACGGTGTTCATTGACGCTGGCGATACCGTGGTGGCCGAAGACTCCCGCTACGACGATCTGGAAGCAGGGCAAACGCATGCGCGGCGCGAGGGTGTGCACCACCGGTCGCGTCATGGCGACCGGGACACGGCGCGCAGCCCGGGCAAGGCCGGCAGGACGGGGCGGCGGGTGCCCGTGCTGGTGTGGGTCGGGGTTGCTGCCTTCGCCGTGGTGGCCTCAGCGGCGGGTCTGCGGTGGGCGCAGGGCCACAAGGCGCCGCAAGACGACATCATTACCGAGATGGCCGAGCCGGCTCCCGTGCCGCCGCCGGTGGCGCTGGTGATCGCCGATGCGGCCAGCGCGGCCGACACCCAGGCTTCTGCCGTTGGGGGCGCCGCTTCTGAAAGTCCTGCCAGTACCCCGGTGGCCGCGGTGCCTGCCTCGGCACTCGTCGTGGCATCGGCCCCCCGCCCAGCGCCGCGCAACAGCAAGCGCGCCGCTCCCGAGCCGGCCCCCACGCCCATCGTGGTTCGCGAGGAGCCACCCCCCCCGCCGCCGCCTGTGGTGGCAGAGCCCAAGCCGCGACCGGCTCCTCCGCGCCTGCCCAGCCCACAGGAGGCATGCGCCGATGCGAGCTTCCTGGCGCGCCCCATGTGCATCCACCGCGAATGCCAAAAGCCCGCGCAGGCCAACCACCCCATCTGTGTGGAGAATCGGCGCCGCTATGAGGCCGAAGAGGCGCGCAATCGCCAAAGCCCCAACTGAGCCGAATCTGCCTCCAATCGGGGATTGGGCGTGGTTCCTCGAGCGCAGCTCCGCATGGCTGACGCGAGCGAGTCAAGGCTCGGGCTTGCACCGCTGTCGGTCTCCTTCGTATAATCGAGGGCTTCGCAGCGTTTTTGTGGTCCCGCGGCGAAGACTTGACGCCACCTAAGAGGCTTCCGAAAGAGAAGCACCGACCGTGGAAAAGGACCCGCCAAACCCTCTTTTGCAGAGAAATCTCATGACTACTACTTTCAGCGCCAAGCCCGCTGAGGTCGTGCACGAGTGGTTTGTGATTGACGCGACCGACAAGGTCCTCGGACGAGTAGCCAGCGAAGTTGCTCTCCGTTTGCGCGGCAAACACAAGGCCAT
>Ga0307408_100002070_pt1 | contig 14442 bp, 13 predicted proteins | sample 322Cmetagenome_FD_202116 | JGI IMG/M metagenome (GOLD analysis project Ga0307408, IMG submission 202116) | Maize rhizosphere microbial communities from greenhouse at UC Davis, California, United States - 322HYB-C-3 | ecosystem: Host-associated > Plants > Roots > Rhizosphere > Soil | place...
CGATCCGACAAGGCGCGGCAACTCGAACGACAGGTTCGCTGCCGCCGCCGCAACGGTTTCGGCGCGCCGCGGCGGCATCTCTTTGGTGTTCTGCTCGAAGGCCGGCAGCACGGCCAGCGTCAGGACCGAGCTCGCCAGCACCGCGCGCGCCGCAGGCACCGGTTCGTTCGGCCGCGCGAGCAAGGCAATCCACAGCGCGCCATCAGTGGTGTCCGCGGACAGATCCACCTGCGGCAGCGTGACACCCGTCGTCGGCGCGTCGAACGGCCGCGTCTCGTAGAAGTCGAGCGTGACGCCGGTCGCGGCGACGTCGCCGTACAGGCGTTCGTACAGTTTCTTGACTTCGTCCCTTCGCGCGTCGTCCAGCCGTGCCTTGCGGTACAACCGGCTCTCGATCGGCAGGACGGTCAGCGCGTTGAGCGTCCGGAACGGTACGCGGCCAGCCGTGACTTCGGTTTCCCGAGGGAGCGGCGTGATCGCCAGCGGGCCGCGCTGGTTCACGAAGCTCACGAGGCCGCGAGCCGGCTGCGCCGGCCGCAGCGGCACGTCGAGCAGTTGCAGGAACTTGCTCCGGTTGCGGATGGGCACCAGATCGGCGCGATACGAGAGCGTCTCGGTGAGGTAGGCGAAGAGCTGAACGATCGTGACGCCGGGATCGGCATCGTTCAGATTCGTCCACTCCGGGGTATGCGACGGCACGCGCTCCAGCGCTTCCCGTACCAGCTGGCGGTAACTGAGGAGCGCAACGGGAGGCGATGGCAGCGGCATCTCGGCTCTCCGTTACTCCGCGAGCCGCACGGTCAGGCTCGTGCGATCCTGAAGGCCCGTCGCCTTCACCGTGTAGCGAATCGTCGCGATCGCGGCGCGGTTGTCGGTCGGGTCCGCCGCGACGCGGACCGACTGCACTTCGATCCGCGTTTCCCACACCGCCAGCGCGTTCGTGATCGCTTCCTGGATCAGCGTGTGCGTCGTCGGCGTGTTCGGCTGGAAGAGATACCGCGTCAACCCGCCGCCGAAGTCCGGGAGCATCAGCCGCTCCTCACGATCGGTCGAGAGGATCACGCGGATGGATTCGCGTACATTCTCCGCACCGGCCGAGTAGGCGAGCCGGCCGTCGGGGCCAATCCGTGGCGGAAAGCTGATGCCGCGTCCGAGCAGCGTGGCTTCGGTCTGGACCATCTATTCGTTCCTCACCGGAATCGGCAGACAGATCTTGAAGAACGCCATCCACCAGAACACGATGTTCAGCAACTGCAGGAAAATCATCAGGACGATGAACGCACACAGCGTGATGATGGGAATCGACAGCGAGCAGATCATCCCGATGCCCCAGGAGGGTTCGTCGCCCACCTTGCCGTCATCGAGGTCCTTCAACTTCTGATTCCGGACGCGTTCGATCTGCTGCCGGAGCTTGTTCGACATCAGCACCGCGACGCCCTTCGGGAATCGGCGGAGTCCTTTCGGACTGGTGTCAAGCGGCATTCGGATCACCAGCGGTCGTGCCGGTGCGTCGGGATCGAAGAACCCGCTCAGGCGGAACGGACGCGACGGCTGGCTCACGACCGGATCGTGAAACGGCGCGCACACCGGGCGTTCGTAGACGAAGCGCAGCCAGTACAGCGCACCCTCCGCCTGACCACCCTCTGCGGCCCGCGCGGCCAGCACCGGCGGACCACCCACACCCGGCGGCGGCGTCGCCGGCGGTGCGCCGAGCGCTGCGAAGACCTGGTTCTGGAAAATGCCGCCGTGAATCAGGTTCGTCACGGCCGTGCGGATCTGCGCGCCGGTGAGTGAACTGGAGACCGGCGCGGGGCCAGTCCCTGCGCCCGTGCCGAGCAGTGCGGGACGGCGCGTATCGGCGCGCCGCAGCGCTTCGCGCCACGTGCCGGTGCCCGGGATCGTCACGACCAATGCGTCGTAGACCTGCTTGGCCGGCGCCCCGAGGCCGGCAGACGACTCGTTCTTCACGGCGTTCCAGACGATGGGCAGTTCGGCAGCGAGAAAATCGGCGAGGTCGAGCAGCGCGAAGGTCAGAGACTCGCGCATGTCAGGCGCCGCGGCAGCCAGCACCGCCGCCGCCGTTGGCACGAGCGGCGATAGCTGCTGGGGCGGCGGCGACTCGAGCAACGTCACGAAGGCCTGCATCACGCGGGCGGCGAAGGTCGCACGACGCGGATCGGCCAGTTCTTCGAGGGGATCGTCGGTCGTCCCTGATTGGAGCGGCGTGGGTACGGCGTCGGCCGGCCGGGCTCCTTCGTAGATCTCGCGCGACGCAACGGGAAGCATGCCGGCCCAGACCTGTCGCGTCCGTTTCGGCTCGATCGATGTTGCGAGCGGGAACAGGGGCAGGCGCTCTTCACCCGCTACGGGGATGGCCGACGCGGTCACCGCCGTCCACACGCCGGTCTTGCGATCGCCCACCCATGCCTGCTCGACGAACGTGCCCGCATTGGTCGGATCGACCGGCGTGCTCGCGCGAGGGACGAGCCGTCGCATCAGCATCGCCGTCCGCTCACCTTCGGCCGCATTCACGCGCCGCATCGGCAGACCGACCTTGCGGCACACCAGCGACGCTGCGCCGACATAGAAGCGGCCATGGACCGGTTGAAACAGATTGAGGGTCGCGGCGAGCGACGCATCCGACGCGGAGACCCATCCCGCCGCGGGCTTCTCCCAGGTTTCTGGTTTGGCGACACGATCCGCCAGCGACGCGGCGCCGGACTCCATCAGCGCGATCAATTCGTCCATGAAGCTGTCGGAATCGAAGCGCAGGAGCGCCGGCTGCCGGAACCGCGGCCGTCCGCCGGCATCGGCCTGCGCGACATCCCACAACGGCGGGGCGGTGACCCATTCGATGTCGTGTGGCATGGGCTTACCAGATGTTTCCTGCCCCCGGGGTGTACGAGGCGCTCACGACCGAGTTGGTGATGACGGTGTCGGCCTGTACCACTCCGCTGAACCTGCTCATGCCCGCGTTCACGGTCACCATGCCGGCGGAGACTTCAACCGTGCTCGCCTGCACGGTGACTTTCGCGCTCGTCGTGACGGTGATGCCCGACGACGCCAGCTCCACGGAGTTGCCGTTGCTGTCGCGGATCTCGATCTTTCCGGGTCCGTCCTGCAGCTTCAGCGACTGCCCGCCCGGCGTCTCGAGCGTCAGGCTTTCCTTCCCGCTCTCGTCGTTGAGCGTGATGACAACTCCGTTGCGCGAGCGGAGGACCTTCTTGTCGTTGCGGCCGCTGCCGTCCATCGATGCCGGTGGCGCGTCACGTCCATTCCAGAGCGCGCCGAGCACGTACGGCCGCCGCGGATCTCCGGCCTCGAACGCGAGGAGGACTTCGTCGCCGACGTCCGGAATGAACCACGCGCCGCGGTTGTTGCCCGCCATGAAGGCGGCCAGCCGCGCCCACGCCTCGTACGACTTGCCGGACGCGTCGGGCGACCACGGCAGCCGGACGCGCACGCGCCCCTGGCCGTCGGGATCGACGATGTCGGTCACCAGCGCGGCGTAGACGCCGTAGAACAGGCCGCCGTAGCCGACTGGCGCTCGTGCCGAGACGATCGGATCGAGGAGGCCGGCGATCATCAGCTCGTTCCCAATCCGGGGCGCTCGCACCAGAATCGCGAGCTGTATCCGTTGCGCATGTCGAACGTGTGGCGAACCGCCGTCACGTACCAAGGCCCGTCGAACAGCGGGCCGAGTCCGCCGAGCGTGACCTCGGTCGCGACCTTGAGCCGTGCGTCCCCGTCGGCAATGCCTTCCGCTATGAGGAACCGCCGCGCGATCGCGCGGTATTCGGCCTGGGCGACGGCACGTGCTTCCTCGTCGGTGAGCGGCACGGTGTGCACGACCCGCTCCGCGCGCTCGCCGAACTTCTCGCGCAGCAGCCTGCCGCCGCTCGTCCGCCCGCCCAGCTCGTTCGACACGGCGGCGTCGTCGGCGGCCTCGTCGATCGCTTGTTTCGCCGCAACGTTCCAGCCGCCGACCGCAAGACGCGTGCGCTGATTGGCGAGATCGGCGGTGGCCGTCACCTCGCGCAGCCCGTGTCCGTAGGTGAGCGTGACCGGCGCCGCCGCCTTGCGGCGCGTGCGCACCTGCGCGAAGAGCTTCGTCCCCTCGACCCACACTTCCGCGTCGATGGCGCGCGCGCGTTCGCGCAGGAAGGCCAGGTCGCTCTGATTGACCTGGGCGAGCGTCTTGTAGGTGGGACCGTCGATGTCGAGCTCCGGCGTCAAGCCGTGCTCACCGGCGATATCGCGGAACACGTCGCGATCGCTGACATCCTCGAAGGTCCGCGTGCGCCGGACCATGCGCAAATCCTGGCAGCGATCCTCGGCGAGCACTTGCAGCTCCGGGGGCCGCTGACGCGGGTAGCGCCCCTCGAGCGCCGTGATGCGGCCCTCGAACACCGGAGCCACGGTGTCGCTCTCGCCCATGATGATCGCGAGCGGCGCCCCGAACTCGAGGAGGCGTCGATCGAAGTAGAGGAAGCCGACGCCGCCCGGAACCGAGCCCCAGTTGCCGAACGACGCCTCGCAGCTGAACAGACCCGCTGTCGTTTCCTCGATCGACATCTCGAGCAGTCCGGCGGCCAGTTCCGGCACTTCGCGTCCCGCGACACTGATCCGCGGCCGCGGGGCGTAGAAAGCGGAGGTGGTTCCGGCATCGCCCATCGGTGTCCCTCGTCAGTGCGCGAACAGGCGGTGCGCGCGCTCGTCACGCAGCCGCACGATGTGTCGCACGTCCTCTGGCGTCGGTCCGCCCGGCTTCGGCGGAGTGGACGGCGCCGGCATCGCCGCTTCGCCTGGCGGCGAGCTGGCGTCGGGAACGATCTCGAACTCGTTGATGACCACGGCCATGAGAACCTCCTGACGCTAGCGGCGGAGCCGCAGGTCGAACGATGCGTGCGCTTTTGAAACCGCGCTCGATGCGGCGCCGCCGAACGTCGCGTTCACGGTGGGAGCACTGAAACCGCCAGATACGCCTGCGCCCATCGAGAGCCCGCCGCCGATGCCGCTGCCGATCCCGGCACTTCCGCTGATCCCGGCGGTGCCGCCGAAGCCTGCGGTCCCACCGCCTCCGAAACCTCCCGACACGCCGGCACCAAACCCGCCGCCGACGCTGCCGCCAATCCCGCCGCTGATTCCGCCGCCAATCCCGCCGCCGATTCCACCGCCAATCCCACCGCCAATGCCGCCGCCAATGCCGCCGCCGAGGCCTGCGCCGCCTGCCGCACCCGCACGCAATCCGCCGCCGAGCGATCCCGAGGCGCCTGCGCCGAAGCCGGCTCCCGCACCGAAACCCGCTCCCCCACTGCCGCCGAACCCGGCACTCCCGCCGACGCTGCCGGCGACCGGCGCGCCGGCGCTGAAACCGGCACTCGCACCGAGCGCAGCGCCGGGGCTGAATCCAGCGCCCGCGGAGCCTGCGATTCCCGCCGCGGCACTCGTGTCGAGCACCGTGCCCGGAGGAATGGATCGCGGGTTCTCAATGCCATTGGAGGCAGCCATCGCCGGCCAGTTCTCGGGGTTGCCACCGCGCGCGGCGACGTTCGCCGCCGTGTCGTTCTGCCTGGCCTCTTGTCGCGGCTTCTCGTCGTCCTTCTTCTTGGGAAAATCGAACTTGATTTGGCGCTGCGTCAGGCTCACCGACACCTTGGAGCGCAAGGGGCGGCCGTCCTCGGAGAAGAAAGACAGCTCTTCGTTGTACGACTCCATGATCCCTTCGAAGAGAAAGGTCCCCCAGATGAACCGCACGCCGGGCGGGATGAACTGCTTTGAATTCTTCTTGTCCGGCTTCGGGTCGATGAAGAAGGCCACTTCTCGCGTCAGCTTGCGCACGTCATCCGGTATCTCCCCTCCGCCCTCACCGACCGGCCGCTGGTTGTGCTCGGGAGTCGTGACGTCGAACCAGAGGTCGAACGTGAGCTTGCTCGTCCCGGACCCGACGTACTGAATCGCGGAGGCGCCCGCGTTGTCGCTCCCCGCGAGCTGGTTGCTCAGGCTCACCTTCAGCGAGTCGGGATTGAACTGGACGGGGACGGTCTTGCCCTTCGCCACCTCCGTGGCCTTGTTGTCCTTGTCGAACTGGACCTGAACGAGCTGCGCCTTGACGAGAGTCATGCGCGCGTCCCCCGCTTCACACGCGTCAGCGTCTCGTAGGCCACCTGCATCTCCTCGATTGCCACGAGGCCGTCCTTGGCGTTCAGACCGGGCGCCTTCAACTTCACGGGCATGCAACCGGTGAGCTTGAAGGCCACGAGATTGGTGCGCGTCTCGGGAGCGCCGGCGGTGCCGGGCTGGATCGCAATCACCGCGGTGGCTCGGATGCCGAGGCCCTTCGTCTGCTGAACCGTCTCGAACCACTCCCACAAGCCGAAATCCGTCGTCATGCCGCGCTTCAACGTGAGCTGGCCGTAGCTGACCGGCCCGACGAAATGGATTGGCCGGCTGTTGTTGCCGCCTTCGCGGATCGTCTTGGGCTCGATCGACATCTCCAGGCCGTCGCATTCGGCGAACTCGCCGGCGCATACAGGGCTGGCGGCGCCGCCGTACGTGATGTCGATCCGGAAGTTGAAGGTGGTGAACGGGTGCACGTCAGACCTCCTCGACGGTGAGCCCGGCGGCGCCGGCGGTCACCAGACGCACGGTGAGGTACGCAAGCGCCGCGGCAGGCGCGACGCGCAGCTCGACGAGCAGCTGGCCGCGATCGACCGAGGCGGGCGGGTTCACCGTGTCGTCGGTGATGACCTGGAACGCCGCGTCGGGGTCGTCCCCCTCGAAGGCACCGCGCTGATACAGCTCACCAAGCGCCTGTTCGAACACCGTGCGCACGCGGCGGCGCAGTTCCAGGCCGTGCGGCTCGAACACGAAGCGCTCGCCTTCGCGAAGCGCGAGCCGGCGCAACAGGATCACCAGACGACGCACGTGCACGCGACCCAGCGCGCGCTCGCCGCCGAGCGTGTCCTCGGACTTGGCGATGAAGCCGCGCGGATCGCGCAGCAACACGTTCACACGCGCGGGCACGAGACGACGCCAGACCTCGACGTCGAGCGGCGGCTGAAACGCGAGCACGCCGATGAGCGGCCGGTTCGCCGGAGCGCGCCACGCGCCGACCTCCGCCGCCGTCGCCGCCATCAATCCGGCGACGGCGCCGTCCGGAGGAGCGAGCCGGATCGGCGCGTCGATCTCCCCCAGATTGCGGCCGTTCGTCGTCCGAGTGACCGGCCACGGGTGATAGAGCGCGCCGAAAGACAGAAGCGGGGCCTCCCCCTCCGTCAGCGGCGGTACCCGCGGAAACAGCAGACCGCCTCCGGCAGGCGATGGCTCCTCTTCGTCGCCACCTGGTGTGAGGAGTCCGCTGTGTTCGAGCGCTTCGGGCGCCCGGTAGTGATCGGGCAGCGACAGCAACGCGAGAAAATCGCCGCGGGCGGCGGCGAAGCGCAGCAACGCACGATGGATGGCGAGGAGTGCGCTCGCGTCGTACGCCGCCGAAGTCACTTCCGTGAACTCGGCGCGCTCGGTGGCTGACACGTACACCGTGTTCGACCACACGCCGTAGACGCCGGCCGCTTTGCCACGGACGCGGTAGTACAGCCCGGCGACGCGGCGACGCGGAAGCGGCGCGAACCCTGCGCTCGCGCCCTCCCGATCGAACGGCACGGCGGTGCCAAAGCCGGAGTCGGTCGCCTCCTCTAGATCCCACTCGGCGGGGAGCGGCTCCGACGGATCCTCGGTGGTCCACGTCAGCGCGGGACCCGGCGACGCAAGATCCCCCGTAAACTCGAGGACGAGCGCGGCAGGTCGCTCGCGCTCGCAGCCGAGGAAAGCTTCGGCCGGCAGGTGTGCCCCTCGCGTGTTCGACCAGGGTCCGACCTCGCCAAGGCGAGCGGCGCGTACTCGAAAGAAGAACTCGCGAGGACAGCCGGGAGGGATCACGACCGCGCTGATCAACTCGGCGCCCTCGAATACCGTCAGCGCCGTCGCGAACGCCGGGTCGATGTCACGCTGCAGAATGTAGCGGTCGGCTCCGTCGACGCCGGACCAGGTCAACGGATAGCGGCCGGCCGCATCTGGCGAAGGCACGGGATCGAGCACCGGCGCGCCGAGCGGGATCGGCTGCGGCGGCAGCGTACGGTTCCACTGGCGGTGCACCGCGTCGGGCACCGCGACGAGCGACACCTCATCGACCGGCAGCAGACTGTGCAGTCCGGTCAGCGGGATCTGCGCGACGTAGTGACGATGCTCGGCTTCGCGGAGCAGCGCGCCGGAATACATGCGCGCGAGGCGATCGTCGAGGAACAGGCCGGGCGCGAAGGCCTCGAGGCCATCGCGCCGAAACTTCGTCGATCCCGCCGTCCCTTCGGTACTGAGTGGGAGCGCGTCGTCAACGGTGCGGCGGCGTCCCATGCCCCAGGGCAGGAAATAGCGGATCGGCGGTGTCGTTCCCGGCGGCACGGGCGTCACCGCCGGTCCAGCCAGCGGGAACCGTGGGGAGGCGGCCTCGCGCGCGAGCCCCGTAGGTTCAGCGACCCCCTTCTCGCCGGGCCGTGGACTGAACAGCTCGTCGTCGGTCGGCAGGTTTCCCCAGAACCGCGGATGTCGACTGCAGAAAGCCAGACTGCTGAGGCTGATCTGCTGTTCGGCACCTCTATATATAAGGAGGTCGAACGACAGCCTCCGGACCACGGGCCGCTGTGGACTGCCGATAGAGGCCATGGCGGCCGCGACGGCGGGCGCTTCAGCAACTGGCAGCGGCGGATTCGTCTCGGGATCGATGGGGCTGGCTGGCGAGCCGGACGGGGCCGGCTGGATCCAGTACGCACCCTCGGTGTCGCCGGCCGAGTCGATCGGTGCGCTCTCGAGCCGCATCCCGCCCGTAATCGGCACGACGCGCGCAGCAAAGAGCAGCAGCACCGGGGCTCCCGGCCCGAACGTGATCTCGAACAGGTCGCCCGGCTCGACGCGCGCTCGATCGACGGCGAGGTTGACGCGATAGCCGCCTGGCGTCAGCGTCAGAGCGCCGCCGAATGAATCGGCAAGCGGCAGGGCATCGCGAGTCAACGTGGCGCCCACCGCCAGGCCTTCGCACCAGGTCCCCGCCGCTCGCGCGCGCGCCCGTGCCAACGTCCCGGGACTCGACAGCCGATCTTCGGACGCGATCAAGCCGGGGATCTCGAACTCGTGGCTCGTAATCGTTGCCGCATCTGCGACACGTACGATCCAGCAGCGGGCGCCGCCGTTGGCGAAGAATGCCTCCACTGCGGCGCCCAGATGTCCGCTCCTGAACTGACCGCGCTCGTCGTCCCACGCAAGGACCGGATCGGGGCCAAACAGATCGCGGAACCGGCGGGGACTCTCGATCGCGACCGGGACGTGCAACGGCCCGGACGCGGCAAAGCCGACGAACGCGCAGATGTCCATCCGCGGCAGCGTGTCCTGCCGCTGCGGCGGCGGCGCCTCGAACGTGACGCCCGGCAATCGCGCCAGCTCGGTCACCATCGAACAGCTCCCGCTATGCCGCCAGCTCGATGTCGATGCGCTCGGAGGCGAGCACCAGCTCCTCGATGGCGAGATCCGTTCCCTTGCCGTTGAGCGACGGCCCCGTGTATTTCATGGGCCGCGCATTCGTCAGCTTCCACTGGACGACCGTCGTCACGCGGTCTTCGGCCATCAGCTTGATGGTCACGTTCTTGAAATGGTTCGGCGTACCGTTGCGCACGTCGTTGATCCATGTGTAGAGCTCAGCGCTGCCGATCACGCCGCGCTTGAGCGTGACGTCGGTGACCTTGTGCGTGCCGTTCACCTTCATCGTGCTGTTGAAAGCGTGATTGCCCGGCCGGTACTCGGCGACGGTGATCTCGGTCCCGAGGCCGGACACCTCCTGGAAGCCGGCCTCGACGGTCGTCTCGCCAAGGCCGTCCCAGCTCACGCGGAAATTGAACTGGCTGAACGGGTGGTCGCGTTTGAACGCCATGTCTCAGCTCCTTCGAAGCTTTCCCGTGAGGGCCTGCGCGTGAGACCCTCCGTCGTTCCTGTTCCTGGATCGGTCCCGCTCGTTTACGCGCGGCTGTCGGCGGTCTTCTGGCCGATGCGGAAGATCACGAACTCCGCCGGCCGCAGCGGCGCAACGCCGATCAGGCAGACCAGCCGTCCGTTGTCCAGATCGTTCTGCGTCATCGTCGAGCGATCGCAGCGCACGAAGAACGCCTCGTCCGGTTTCGTGCCGAGCAGCCGGCCGTTGCTGAACTCGTTCATCAGGAAGTCCTCGACGGTGCTGCGGACGTTGGCCCACAGCACCGACCCGTTGTTCTCGAACACGGCCCACTGCGTGCCGCGCTCGATCGAGCGTTCGAGGTAGATGAAGTAGCGGCGGACGTTCACGTATTTCCATTCCGGATCCGAAGTGGCGGTCCGCGCGCCCCAGACGCGGAAGCCGCGGCCCTCGAAGTAGCGTAGACAGTTGATCCCTTCCGGGTTCAGCACGTCCTGCTGTCCCTTGTTCAGCAGCAGCTCGAAGCCGGTCGCCAGCCGGACGACTTCGTTCGCCGGCGCCTTGTGCACGCCCCGCTCGACGTCGTTGCGCGCGTAGATACCGGTGACGAAGCCCGACGCCGGCAGGTGGATCTCCTGCTCGGTAAAGGGATCGAACACGCGCACCCACGGGTAATAGAGCGCGGCGTACTTCGTGTCGATGCCCGCCTTGAACGCGCGGACGTTCGTGAGCGTCTGGCCGTCGCCGGAATCGAGCACGGCGATGCGGTATTTCATCCGCTCGCTGTGCGCGATGAGTTGCCGGGTGATCGTCTGGGCCTGGATCGCGTAGTTGTCCTCGAGGCCAAACGTGGATCCAGGCGCCGCGATGATCGAGATCTCCTCGATGTCCTCGAGCGCGCGGAAACCGCTCTTGCTGCCGTCGGCCTGCTCGTCTCCCTCGTACTCGCCCGGGCCCGGCCGGTTGCCGTCGAGGCCGCCTTCGAGGCGTACGCGGAACGTGCGCGAGGCATCGCCAACGTTGGGGTCCGTCAGGTTGTCGATCACCAGCGTGGCGTCGAAGATGTTCGTCTGATTCAGGAGCGCATCGGCAATTTCGGCGCCGTGCGTCATCGCACCCCGATCGAACGTCAGCGGGACGCGGAGATACGCCGACGGGTTCGGCGGCGCCGGATCGAACACCCGCGAAAGCGACTGCCGATGTTCGGGGTGGAACGTGAGCCCCTCCCAGGACTGTTCGAACCCGAAGCGGCCCAGCTCCGAGACGACGACGCCCACGGTCAGCACGCGAACGTCGCTGACCTCGTCCAGCGTGACGGCGCCAACCGGCGCATTCGCGGGATTGTCGTCGCGCAGTCTGAACGTCCAGCGGCCGGCCGGCTCGTCGAAGAATCGGTCGACCCAATACAGCGTCCCGGCACCCGCGGGACCGGACGGCGGCGATCCGGCGCCGACCGCCAATACCGTGTCGTACGGCTGCACGCCGCGGAGCACGTTGTGTGGTGGGGACGTCGGATCGGCCGGGTCCACCGGTTCGGTGCGTACCGCGTTGCCGCCGAGGCGGAACACGAACGTGACGGTGACGTTGCCCGCTTGTCCGGGGAAGCGCGCCTGCAGAAGGAAGGCCTCCGGGGAGCCTCCCGCTGCAGGCCAGCGCGCCCGTCCGTACACGGCTTCATCGACGGGCGCTCCGTTGGGATCCGGATAGCCGTATGTGCGGACGACATAGAGGCGGCTGCCGCCTTCTTCGTAGAACGCGCGCGCCGCGTGCGCGACGAAGTTGTCCATCGGCGCGCCGACGTCCTCGAACTCCAGCCGATCGATGCCGCCGTAGATGCGTTCGAAATCGGTGAAGCTCGTGATCAGCTCCGGCTCGCCGAAGATCGGCCCGAAACGCGTCGGACCGATGAAGCCGGTCGTGGACGTGCTGACGCCTTCGATGGTCTTCTGCCGGAACGAGACCTCCTCGACGTAGACTCCCGGCGCGAGATACTCGGGCATGACGACTCCTCCTGCACCGCGTTAAGGCGACCCAAAGCTGGCAATGAAAAGTTGATGGCGGCCCGCCGTGGCCGCGAACAGTTCGCCATCCCACCCGAGCGTGCCCGTCCATTGGGGCGCCGCGGTAGGCGGTGACGTGGAGAGCGGGAACACATCGGCGACGCCCTGCTGAAACACCTCGGCGAGATCCGGCAGGTCGGTGCCAGGCAGCGGGCCGAGCCGCGACGGCTCCGACAAGACGGAGATCGAGATCTCCCAGCTCCGTTCGGACACCGGCGGCCCCGGCGGAGACGCCGGCCCGCTCGGCGACGAGAACAGCTCACCGAACGCCGGCGTCAACAGTGGCAGCGGAAACTGCACCGCGACCCGTCCGACTTCATCGGCGAGTCCCCAGCGATCGCCCTGGCCCGCGATCGAGACGCGCACGACGGCCCATGACGCGGGGGCGTTACGCGCGAGATCGACCAACTCGGCGCGCACGGCCGCCACGTGGGGCTGACGCTGCCGCACCGGGGAGCTGAAGAGAAAGAAGCCGGGGAGCAGAGTGCCGGGGCTGCCAACCACCGGCGGCATGTAGACGCCGCGCGTGGGGAGCGGCAGATCGACACGAAACGCAACCGGCAGGAACCGACGATCGAGATCGCGCACCTCGACGACGAACGGCCGCGCGATCGGCGGACTCGCGGGTGAGCCCGGCGCCGGCGTGCCGCCGGGCAGCGCGGCCGGCCGTTCGATCTCGAGCAGTCCGGGAAGGCCTTGGAACGCAAACACGTCCGACACGGTGCGGAACGCACGCCGGATCGGGCGCAGCGCGGGCAGCGGCCAGGCAGTGACCTGCAGACCCTCGCGGATTTGCGCGTCGGCCACCGCGTCCCAGAACCGGAGGCCAAGCGTGCAGAAGGCACCGACCTCTTCCAGCACGGCGTACCGCCGGCCGTCCGCAAGCACGCCGCGCTCGAGGATCACGGCCGCCCTCCCACGGCTTCGAGCTCCGCCGCGCGCAAGACGCGCTCTTGCACGAGCCCGCCCCCCTCCTCGACGTGCTGCGTCGATTCGAGACGGACGACGCGCGCGATGTATGGCACGGAGAGCTGATAGACGTTCTGGACGAGCGCGTCCCAGATGCGCAGCAGGTCCTCGTTCGTCAGCTCGGTGAGCGACAGCTCGACCGTCTCGTCGGGGTGAAACACTCCCGGCGAGATGGCGTTGAGCAGCGATGCCGGGTAGATTGGCTGATCCTCGAGCGTCCGCATCATCCAGCCGGCAATCGTGTGTTGCAGCGATGCTTCGCGGCCCCACACCGTGAGCAGCATGTGCATGTCGAGCGGCAGCACTGTCTGAAGCCGGCGGCCGTCCAACCCGACGCGGCCAGGTGGTGTGCGATGGACGCCATTCGGAAAGATGCGGTACAGGAAGAGCGAGACCCCCGCGTTCAACGGTTTCGAAAAGTCTTTCGCCGTGAACACCTTGAATTCGAGCTGCTGATCGAAGTCGGCGGGGTGGTAGTTGCTGCGCAGGAACTGCAGCACCGCCTCGGTGATCGTGGCGATTGCACGGTAATCCGCCATTACCGTTCTTCCCCGCCCCTGCGCCTGGGTCGTCCGGCGGACCGGTTCCCGCGGCTTCCGAAGCGTACTGCGTGCTCTTCGAGCGACTTGCCGAGGGTCGCCAGGAGCGCCCGCGCGTACACCGGACTGGTGACGATGCGCGTGTGGCAAGCGGACTGCTTGTCCGCGTAACGCTGGCCGAAGTCGATGACGAACTCGAACGCTGTATGCCCCACCTCGAAGTAATTCGCGTAGAAGCCCTTGGACGGCGAAAGCGCATCGGATTTGGCGGACCGGGTCATCGTTCGGGCGGGCGATGCGCACGATCGATGCCGTCGGGCCCGCGCGTTCGTCGTCGCGCGCAAACCCGCGCCAGAACGCGAATTGGAGATCAGAGCGCTGGGGATGCGCGGATTGGCAGAAGCGCCGGCTGTGACGCCTGCCCTTGACAGTGGTGTGACACACGCGCGTTTCGAGCGGAGTCTTCTCGAACCGCCCGTTACATGTGATGTGACACTGCGAGGGACTGAACATGTCGCGCCGCGAACGGCGGCGACGCCCGGATGGAACGTTGGCGCGCGGAAGGAGGCGGCATGGATGGGGAGCCGATGGTCTGGACCTATTGGGAAGGACCGTGTCCTGATTACATTCGACTCTGTCTGGAGACGATCGGGCGCCGATGCAACGCGACGGTGCTCGATCGCGCGAGCTTCGATGCGCTGTGGACCGAAGATCGCGACCTGCCGATCGATCAGCTCTACGTCGCCCACCGCGCCGATTTCATTCGCGCCTACCTGCTCCGCCACTACGGCGGCATGTGGATCGATGCCGACTGCATCGTGCTCAAGAGCATGACGCCGCTCGCCGAGTTGCTTGCGCGATACGACCTGGTCGCCTACCG
>Ga0307408_100002072_pt1 | contig 14440 bp, 11 predicted proteins | sample 322Cmetagenome_FD_202116 | JGI IMG/M metagenome (GOLD analysis project Ga0307408, IMG submission 202116) | Maize rhizosphere microbial communities from greenhouse at UC Davis, California, United States - 322HYB-C-3 | ecosystem: Host-associated > Plants > Roots > Rhizosphere > Soil | place...
ATCGAGATCCAGCGCATCATCGGCTTCCTGAAGTCGCGCGGCATCGGCGTGCTGATCACCGACCACAATGTGCGCGAAACGCTGGGCATCTGCGATCACGCCTACATCATCAGCGACGGCCATGTGCTGGCCCAGGGCACACCCTCCGAGATCGTGAACAACGCCGATGTGCGCCGTGTGTACCTGGGCGAGCACTTCAAGATGTGAAGATGGCTCCCCCTCCGTTGTCAAAAAATGGTTCCCCCCTGTTGTCGCTCACTTCGTGTAGCTCCCTCTCCCCCTCCGGGGACGGCGCCTGCGGCCCGGCTAAGCCGGTTCCGCGGCCCCTGCTCGAACTCGTTTTGCTCACCTGTCGGCGAGCCGGGTTGAGGTAGGCATGAAGCAGGGTCTTTCGCTCCGCGTCTCGCAGCATCTTGCGCTGACGCCCCAGCTGCAGCAGTCGATCCGGCTGTTGCAGCTGTCGACGCTGGAGCTGAGCCAGGAGGTCGAGCAGATGCTCGACGAGAACCCGTTTCTAGAGGTGGCGGACGAAACCGCGGTGCGGGAGGAATTCGGGCTGGAGCATGTCAACACGCCGGTCAGCCAGGACAGCCGCGAGTTTGAATCGGCTGCGGATTCGGCGGGCGGCAGCGGCGCGGAGGATGCCGGCACTTCAGCGGCAGGCGAGGCCGAGCCCAGCGCGGAACCCAAACTCGAGGAAAGCTGGGACGGCGACGGCACGGTGGAGACCGCGCCCGACGACAGCGAATGGGGTGGCGATGCGCCGGCGCGCAAGAACAACAATGAAGAAAGCGACGCCGAAGCCTCGGACCTGGCGGGCGGCCATGAGTCGCTGCAGGACCATCTTCACCGCCAGTCGCTGGGCCTGCGGCTGTCCGACGAAGACCGCGCGGCCCTGCACTTCCTGATCGAATCGCTCAACGATGACGGCTACCTCGAAGACAGCCTGGCCTCCCTCGCCGCCGGCCTGGCCGGTGACGACCTGGAACAGGCCGAGGAGATCGCGCAGCGCTTTGCCGTGGCGCTCAAACTGCTGCACCACATGGAGCCGGCCGGGGTCGGCGCCCGCAACCTGGCTGAATGCCTGAGCCTGCAACTGCTGGACTGCAAGGACTGCGAGGAAACCCGCGCCGCCATCGCCGTGTGCAAACATCCGATGGAACTACTGGCCAAGCGCGATGTGAAGCGCCTGAGTTACCTGTGTGGATTCACCGAGGCCGCCATCAAAGGCGCGATCGCAGTGATTGGCCGGCTCGACCCCAAGCCCGGGCGCCGTTTCGTGAACGTGGAGCGCAACCTGATCGTGCCCGACGTCATCGTCGTGAAGTCGGGCCGGGGCTTCAAGGTGACGCTCAACGGCGACGTGATGCCGCGCCTGCGCGTGCACGACATCTACGCCAACGCCCTCAAGCAGCACAAGGGCCAGGACGGCCAAGCACTGCAGCAGCGCCTGCAGGAGGCGCGCTGGTTCATCAAGAACATCCAGCAGCGCTTTGACACCATCCTGCGCGTGAGCAGCGCCATCGTCGAGCGGCAAAAGAACTTCTTCACGCACGGCGAACTCGCCATGCGACCGCTGGTGCTGCGCGAGATCGCCGACGAGCTGGGCCTGCATGAATCCACAATCTCGCGCGTGACCACCGCCAAATACATGGGCACACCCTTCGGCACCTTTGAGCTGAAGTACTTCTTCGGCTCCGCGCTGGGCACAGAAACCGGCGGCAACGCCTCCAGCACGGCGGTGCGTGCGCTGATCAAGCAGTTTGTCTCTTCCGAGAGCGCCAAGAAGCCGCTCAGCGACAACCAGATTTCCGAGATGCTCAAGGAGCAGGGCATCGAATGCGCGCGCCGCACGGTGGCCAAATACCGGGAAGCTTTGCGGATCGCCCCGGCCAATCTGCGCAAATCACTCTAGCCGCGCGACCATGCCCGTCGCCCCGCCCCTCAAAGTCAGTCATGAATCAACTCCAGCTTTTTTTACCCTGCGCCGCCGGCGTTGAGACGCTTCTGGCGGCCGAAGTGCAGCGCGTCACCGGCATCCAGGGCAAAGCCTGGCGCGCGGGCGTGCAGCTGCAGGCCTCCTGGCGCGATGCGTTGCAGCTCAACCTGCACAGCCGCCTGGCGCAGCGTGTGCTCATCGAACTGCAGCACAACCGCTACCGCAGCGAGCAGGACCTCTACAACGCCGCCGCCAATGTGGCCTGGGAGATCTGGTTCACGCCCCAACAGACCTTCAAAGTCGAGATCACCGCCCAGCACAGCCCGCTGACCAGCCTGAACTTCGCGGCACTGAAGATCAAGGACGCGATCGCCGACCGTTTTCGCGCGAAATTCAACGACGTGCGGCCCAGCGTCGACACCCGCTGGCCCGATGTGCGCATCTATGTGCACCTGACGACGGACACCGTCACGATTTACATCGACACCTCGGGCGAGCCGCTGTTCAAGCGCGGCTGGCGTGCAGACAAGGGAGACGCCCCGCTCAAGGAAACCCTGGCCGCCGCGATGATCGCCGCCAGCGGCTGGGACCAGCTGTGCAGGGATGGCGTGCCGCTCTACGACCCCTGCTGCGGCTCGGGCACCATCGCCATTGAGGCGGCGCAGATCGCCTGCAACATCGCACCCGGCATCAACCGGCGTTTTGCCTTCCAGAAGTATCTGCCCTTCCAGGGCCATGTGTGGGACGGCCTGCTGGACCAGGCCGAAGCCGCCATCACCGCGCCCACGGCGCCGGTGTTCGGCAGCGACGTGTCCTTTCGCATGGTCGACTTCGCCGAGCGCAATGCCGAGCGCGCCGGCGTGGCCAAGGCGGTGGAATTCCGCGGCGGCGACGCGCTGCAGCGCATGCCGCCCGCGCCCTCGGGCGTGATGCTGGTGAACCCGCCCTATGGCGAGCGCATCGATGTCGCCGGCGTGGCCGGCATCACCGGCGTGCAGGGCCGCGACCAGCGCCGGCAGCAGGCCCAGCGTGTGCAGCATGATCACCGCAACCAGCCCATCGACGAGTTCGGCCAGCCGCTGAACCAGGATGCCGGCGATCACGGCGACACCCGCGATGAGCCGGCTTTTGAAACTTCCCGTGACCGCTCGGCCAACCCAGGCCGCGAACAGGCGCAAAACGCCTGGGGCGAGGAAGCCGCCGACTTCTTCCCACAGTTGGCCGCGCACTGGAAGAAGCACTACGCAGGCTGGACGGCCCACGTGCTCACGCCCGACCTCAAGCTGCCCGGCAAGATGCGCCTGAAGGAGTCGCGCCGCGTACCCATGTGGAACGGCCCGATTGAATGCCGGTTGTTCCGCTTTGACATGGTGGCGGGCTCGGCGCGCGGCAAGCCGGGGACCGGCACGGCGCGCGAGCCCGCGCCGTGACGCCGGCGGCGCGCCAGCCGGTCGTGCTGGACACCAACATCGTTCTCGACCTGTTCGTGTTCAATGACGATGCCGCGCAACCGCTCAGGCGGGCGCTGGAAGCGGGCGAACTCGACTGGCTGGCCACACAGCCCATGCGTGATGAACTCGAGCGCGTGCTGGCTTATCCGCAAATCGCACCGCGCCTGGCGTTTTACCAGCTGGCACCCGGTGACGTGCTGGCGGCGTTCGACCGCCATACCCGCCTGCTGGAGCCGGCCTCCAAGGCCCGTATCACCTGCCGCGATGCCGACGACCAGAAGTTCATAGACCTGGCGGTGTCCGGCAAAGCATTGCTGCTGAGCAAGGACAGGCATGTACTCTCCATGGCCAAGCGGCTGCTCAGTCTTGGCGTCAGGGCGCAAAGCGCAATGCGGCCCTGATGCACGCAGCGTCCGGGGTGCATGGTGGCCTGGCGCACTCAGGCGACAGCGGCGGCGCTTGAAGCCGCGACGCCATCCGGCCCGGCGGGCGTCTGCATCACCGCGCCGTTAGCGCGAAAGCTGTGCGCGTTGGCCAGCGGCCAGTAGTAGCTGAACACCTTGTGCTGTTGTTCCAGCGAGCCCAGCAGCGCGCCGGGCTCCACCTGCATGATCAGGTTGCTGAGCAGCCGCACCTCGGTGTCGGTCAGGCGCCGCACGATGTGATGGGCATTGACCTCACGCGGGTGCTGCAGGCCGGCGGCCTGCACGAGTTCCTTCAGGGCATGCAGCGTGCTGCGGTGGAAGTTGCGCACGCGCTCGGCCTTGTCGGGCACGACCAGCGCCTGCTGGCGCACCGGGTCCTGGGTGGTGACGCCGGTCGGGCATTTGCCGGTGTGGCAGCTTTGCGCCTGGATGCAGCCCAGCGCCATCATGAAGCCGCGCCCGGCGTTGCACCAGTCGGCGCCCAGTGCCATCAGCCGCACCATGTCGAAGGCGCTGACGACCTTGCCGGCCGCGCCTATGGAGATACGGCTGCGCAGGTTCACACCGATCAGCGTGTTGTGCACCAGCAGCAGGCCCTCCTGCAGCGGGGCGCCCACGTGGTCGGTGAACTCCACAGGCGCGGCGCCCGTGCCGCCTTCAGCGCCGTCCACCACGATGAAGTCCGGCGTGATGCCGGTCTCCAGCATGGCCTTGACGATGGCGAACCATTCCCAGGGGTGCCCTATGCAAAGCTTGAAGCCGGTGGGCTTGCCGCCCGAGAGTTTCCGCAGCCTGGCGATGAAATGCATCATCTCCACCGGCGTGGAGAAGGCGCTGTGGCTGGAGGGCGAAATGCAGTCCTTGCCCTGCGGCACGCCCCGCGTCGCCGCGATTTCATCGGTGACCTTGGCGCCGGGCAGTATGCCGCCGTGGCCGGGCTTGGCGCCCTGGCTCATCTTGAGTTCAATGAGCTTGACCTGCGGGTCGCACGCGTTGGCGGCAAAGCGCTCTTCGCTGAAGCTGCCGTCCTCGTTGCGGCAACCGAAGTAACCCGAGCCGATTTCCCAGATCAGGTCGCCGCCGTGCAGCCGATGGTGCAGCGATATCGAGCCTTCGCCCGTGTCGTGCGCGAAGCCGCCCAGCTTGGCGCCCTTGTTGAGCGCCATGATGGCGTTGGCCGAGAGCGAGCCGAAGCTCAGGGCCGAAATGTTGAAGACGCTCGCGTGGTAGGGCTGGGTGCAGGGCTCGACCGAGGGCGAGGGATGGTCGGGCGAGCCGCCTATCCAGATGCGGAAATCGTGCGACGCCAGCCTGGTCGGCGACATCGAATGGTTGACCCATTCATAGCCCTGGGCGCCCACGTCGAGCTGCGTGCCAAAGGGCCTGTTGTCCGGCTCGCTCTTGGCGCGCTGGTAGACCAGGGAACGCTGGGCACGCGAAAACGGCGAGGCCTCGCTGTCGCTTTCGATGAAGTACTGGCGCATCTCGGGCCGTATGTACTCGAAGAGGAAGCGCATATGGCCTATGACCGGATAGTTGCGCAATATCGCGTGCCGCGTCTGCCGCAGGTCGTGCACCCCCACCCCGACGAGTGCGATGCAAACCAGCAAGGCCAGCCAGCCGACACCAAAGGCCGCCAGGCTGAACAGCGACAGCAGCACGCCCAGCGCGCACAAGGCCATGAAGGTGTAACGAACCGGGAACCGGGCATCCAGACGCTGGAGGAACATGGTGGCGCTTCCGTGGCAGAGAGGGCAAGATACCGCGACGCGGCAGATACACTTTGCATCATAAGAGCCTCGCGTGGGGCTCAGGACTGTTTTTTCATGAAGCCCACTCCCAAAACCGCCAAACCTTCCACACCTTTAACGGAGACGGCTTTCCTCGAAGCCGAGGACTTTGACGAGCTCGATGCCATCCTCGATGACCTGCGCACGCGCTATGACGAGACGCCGCAGTGGGAGTTCTGCGAGGGTTTCATGGCCGCCGTGATCTGTTCGCGCCGGCCCATCCCCGCCGAGGAATACCTGTCCGTGCTGCTGGCCGTGCCCGCCAAGGGTGCGGCGCCTGACCCGGAAGGCGGCTCCTTCGCGAGCGACACGCAACGTGAGCGCTTCCTCACGCTGTGGAACCGGCGCTGGCAGGAAGTCATCACCGCGCTGGATTCAGAAGTCGATTCGCTGGAAGACGAGAACTGCTACCACCCGGAGGTGATGGACATACGCGGCGCCGTGGCCGAGATGGCGCCCGAAGAACGCGCCGCCTTCAAGCGGGAAGACCTGCCTGCCTTTGCCCAGGTCTGGGCGCTGGGCTTTATGTTTGCCGTTGAAAGCTGGCCCGACGAATGGACGGCCCCGCGCGACAAGGATGCCGCCAAATGGCTGGACGGCGCGCTGGAGGCCGTGGTGGCCATGACCGAGGATGACACGGCCGCGCCCGAGGTTTCACCGCTGAGCGAAGACGGCGCGCCCAGCACCAGCATTGCCCGGCTGAACGCTTTCGGAGAGGCCATCTGGGCGGTGTACGACCTGCGCGAACTGTGGAAGACGCTGGGCCCTAAAGTGGAAACCGTGCGCGTGGAAGCCACGCCGGGGCGCAATGATCTTTGCCACTGCGGCAGCGGGAAAAAATACAAGAAGTGCCACGGCGCGGGATAAAACCCCTGGCCCGCGGCGCGATGGCTACAGCGACAGCAGCAGGCGCTCCATGATCGCGTGGGCATAGCGGCTGGCGACTTCCTCGACAAAACGCGGAAAGTCCACATGCGCGCTGTCATCCGCGCGGTCCGAGATGGTGCGCACGGCGGCAAACGCCACGCCGTAATCCAGGCACACCTGCGCCACGGCGGCGCCTTCCATCTCCACCGCCAGCACCTTGTGGCCGGCGCCTGTCAGTGCGGCATGCAGGGCGCGCGACTCGCCGGCGCCTGACACAAAACGATCACCGCTGGCAATCAGTCCCTGGTGAACGCGCGCGTCCGGAAAGGCCGCACTGGCGCCGCCGTCATCCGGCCCACCCAATGCCGCCGATGCCGCCTTGAACAGCAGGGCCGTGAGGGCCGCGTCGCCCTCAAAGCGTGTGCGGCCGTACAGCGGCACCTCGTAGCGCGGAAACAGCGGCGAGGCATCGATGTCATGCTGCACAAAATCGCTGGCCACCACCACATCGCCGACATTCACGCCCTCGCCGAGGCCACCGGCCACGCCGGTGAACACCATGCGGCGCACGCCAAAGCGCTCGATCAGCGCGGTGGCCGTGGTGGCGGCCGCCACCTTGCCGATCTTTGACAAAGCCAGCACCACCGGCCGGCCGTGCAGGTCGCCGAGCCAGAAGTCGCGGCCGGCATGCGTCACCTTGTGCGGCCGGCTCAGCAATTCCATCAGGCCTTGCTGCTCCTGCAGCAGAGCGCTGAGGATGGCGGTGGGCGGTGGGGAAGTCGGGGAGATCGAGGACATCGGCATGGCAGGATTGTGCCCAGAAAGCACCGACGCAAAAAAGGGCGACTCGCGCCGCCCTTTAGAAAACCTTTGCAGGCTCTAAAAATCGTCTTGCTTCTTGTAGCTCCGGCATAACAAGCCCTGCAAGCAGGGCAATTGTTAGCCTTCGCTGAAAGAAGCGAGGCTTCGCCTCACTTCTTGTCCCGCAGTTCCCGGCGCAGGATCTTGCCCACCGGCGTCTTGGGCAGTTCGGTGCGGAACTCCACCACCTTGGGCTGCTTGTAGCCGGTCAGGTTGGTCTTGCAGTACTCGCGCACCTGGGCTTCGGTGAGCTCGGGGTTTTTCTTGACGATCACCAGCTTCACGGCCTCGCCGGACTTGTCGTCGGCCACGCCCACGCAGGCGCATTCCATCACGCCGTCGAGCTTGGCCACCACGTCTTCGATCTCGTTCGGGTAGACGTTGAAGCCGCTCACCAGGATCATGTCCTTCTTCCGGTCGACGATGCGGAAGAAGCCGTTTTCATCGAGCACGCCGATGTCGCCGGACTTGAAGTAGCCGTCCGGTGTCATGACCTTGGCGGTTTCATCGGGGCGCTGCCAGTAGCCGGCCATGACCTGCGGGCCCTTGATGGCGATCTCACCGGGCTGGCCCTGCGGCACTTCATTGCCGTCGTCGTCGAGCAGCTTGAAGTAGGTGCCGGGAATCGGCACGCCTATGGTGCCGGTGAAGGCCTTGCTGTTGGTCGGGTTGCAGCTGGCCGAGGGCGAGGTCTCGGACAGGCCGTAGCCTTCGCAGACCGGGCAGCCGGTTTTCTCCAGCCAGAGCTTGGCGACCGCGCTTTGCACGGCCATGCCGCCGCCCAGCGAAATCTTCAGGTGCGACCAATCCACCTTGTTGAAGTCGGGGTGGTTGGCCAGGCCGTTGAACAGGGTGTTGACGGCCGGGAAGCTGTTGACCTTGTGCTTGGAGAGCTCCTTGAGCACCGCGGGCAGGTCGCGCGGGTTGGGGATCAGGATGTTCTTGCCGCCGGTGCGCATGCCCAGCATCATGTTCACGGTGAAGGCGAAGATGTGGTACAGCGGCAGCGCGCAGACGTAGGTGGGCTGGTTGCCGCTCTGCATGCTGGCCATGGCCGGGCCGTTCCAGGCTTCGGACTGCAGCACGTTGGCGATCACGTTGCGATGCAGCAGCACCGCACCCTTGGAGATGCCGGTGGTGCCGCCGGTGTATTGCAGCACGGCTATGTCATCGGGTTTGATGTCGGGGCGCTTGAGTGTCAGGCGCGTGCCCTGCGCCACGGCGTCGTTAAAGCGCACGGCGCCCGGCAGGTTGAAAGCCGGCACCATCTTCTTGACGTTGCGCACCACGTAGTTGACCAGTGCGCCCTTGAGCATGCCGAGCTGGTCGCCCATGGCGCACAGCACCATGTGCTTGACCGGCGTGGAGGCGATGCATTGCTCCAGCGTGTTGGCGAAGTTCTCGATGATGACGATGGCCTTGGCGCCCGAGTCCTTGAGCTGGTGCTCAAGCTCGCGCGGCGTGTAAAGCGGGTTGACGTTGACCACCACATAACCGGCGCGCAGGATGGCGGCGACGGCCACGGGGTACTGCGGCACATTGGGCATCATGATGGCGACGCGGTCGCCCTTGGCCAGGCCCAGGCTTTGCAGGTAGGCGCCGAAGGCCTGCGAAAGGCTGTCGGTCTGGGCAAAGGTGATGTCCTTGCCCATGAAACTGTAGGCGACGCGGCTTCCGTGCTTCTTGAAGCTTTCCTCCATCAAGGCCACCAGCGACGGGTACTGGGACGCGTCGATGTCGGTGGGAACGCCCGGCGGGTAGGCCTTGAGCCACGGGCGGTCAATGGTCGCTGCATTCATGTTTGTCTTCTCCATTACGTTTTGCTTACAGCCATGGATTCTCACGGCGTGCCATCTTCGTGGCTATTGCGTTTTCCCTAGGAAACCCGGGAAATCAGAAGGGAAGTCCCTCTAAAGTGCAGGGGCCCGCGGCGCCCGGCCGCGGGGATCAGGGGCCGCTCTTACTCGACGGCCTTGCCCATGTCTTCGATCACCTTCTTGGCATCGCCGAACACCATCATGGTCTTGTCCATGTAGAAGAGTTCGTTGTCCAGGCCCGCGTAGCCGGCCGCCATGGAACGCTTGTTGACGATGACGGTCTTGGCCTTGTAGGCCTCCAGGATGGGCATGCCGTAGATGGGGCTGCCCTTGACGTGCGCCGCGGGGTTCACCACGTCGTTGGCGCCCAGGATGATGGCGACGTCGGCCTGGCCGAACTCAGCGTTGATGTCTTCCATTTCATGCACCTGGTCGTAAGGCACTTCGGCCTCGGCCAGCAGCACGTTCATGTGGCCCGGCATGCGGCCGGCCACCGGGTGGATGGCGTACTTGACGTTGACGCCCTTCTCGATGAGTTTTTGCGCGAGTTCCTTGACCGAGTGCTGCGCACGCGCCACCGCCAGGCCGTAGCCGGGCACGATGATGACGGTTTCGGCATTGCCCAGGATGAAGGCCGCGTCGTCGGCCGAGCCCGACTTGACGGGGCGCTGCTCCTTCGCGCCCGCAGCGCCCGCGCCACCCTCGCCGCCGAAGCCGCCCAGGATCACATTGAAGAAGGAGCGGTTCATCGCCTTGCACATGATGTACGAGAGGATGGCGCCCGACGAGCCGACCAGCGAGCCGGCGATGATCAGCATGGAATTGTTCAGCGAGAAGCCGATGCCCGCGGCGGCCCAGCCCGAGTAGCTGTTGAGCATGGACACCACCACCGGCATGTCGGCGCCGCCGATGGGGATGATGATCAGCACGCCCATGACGAAGGCCAGCGCCAGCATCGCGAAGAAAGCGCCCCAGTTGCCGGTGAGCATGAAAGCCAGGCCCAGGCCTATGGTGGTCAGGCCCAGCACCAGGTTGAGCATGTGCTGGCCGCTGAAAGTGACGGGCGCGCCCTGGAACAGGCGGAATTTGTATTTGCCGCTGAGCTTGCCGAAGGCGATGACCGAGCCGCTGAAGGTGATCGCGCCAATCGCCGCACCCAGGAACAGCTCAAGCCGGTTGCCGGTGGGAATGGACGCGCCCTTGGCCGCAATGCCGAAAGCATAGGGCTCGGCCACGGCGGCCACCGCGATGAACACCGCGGCCAGGCCGATCATGCTGTGCATGAAGGCCACCAGCTCGGGCATCTTGGTCATCTCGACGCGCTTGGCCATCAGGGTGCCGGCCGCGCCGCCGACCAGCAGGGCTGTCAGCACATACACCATGCCCAGGGCCTTGCCGCCCGAGGTCTCGACAATCAGCGCGCCCGTGGTCAGCACGGCAATCGTCATGCCGACCATGCCGAAGATGTTGCCGCGTATGGACGTGGTGGGATGGGAGAGGCCCTTGAGCGCCTGGATAAAGAAGACGGAAGCCACCAGGTACAGCAGCGTGACGATGTTCATGCTCATTTGGAAGCTCCTGCTTCAGCGGCGGCCGGGGCCTTCTTGTCTTTCTTGCGGAACATTTCGAGCATGCGGCGCGTGACGAGGAATCCGCCGAAGACGTTCACCGCCGCCAACGCCACCGCGAGCCAGCCCATGGTTTTGCCCAGCGGCGTTTCAGTGAGCGCGGCCGCAAGCATGGCGCCCACGATCACGATGGCCGAGATCGCGTTGGTCACCGCCATCAAGGGCGTGTGCAGGGCCGGGGTGACGGTCCACACCACGTGATAACCCACGTAGATGGCCAATACAAAAATAATCAGGTTGATGATGGTGGGTGACACTGCATCCATGGTCTTCTCCGTGAGAGCTTGAGAGCTGCGCCGGCTGGGGCCGGCCTTGGCAATGGTTCTGGGGTCCGGTGGGGTTGGGCGGCTACTTGCGTTTGACTTCGCCGCCCTGCGTCATCAGGCAGGCCGCGACGATGTCGTCTTCCATGTCGATCTTGAGTTCACCCTCTTTGGTGATGATGAGCTTGAGGAAGTCGAGCAGGTTGCGCGCGTAGAGTGCGCTGGCATCGGCGGCGACAAGGGCCGGCACATTGGTTTCGCCGATCAGCGTCACGCCGTGCTTCACTACCGTCTTGCCAGCTTCGGTGAGCGGGCAGTTGCCGCCCTGCGGCGCGGCCAGGTCGACGATCACGCTGCCGGGCTTCATGGCTTTCACCATGTCTTCGGTCACCAGCACCGGCGCGGCTCGGCCGGGGATCAGCGCGGTGGTGATGACCACGTCGGCCAGCGCCACGCGCTTGGCGACCTCGGCCTTCTGCCGCTCCAGCCAGCTGGGCGGCATGGGCTTGGCGTAACCGCCCACACCGACGGCGGCTTCGCGCTCTTCGTCGGTTTCATAGGGCACGTCGATGAATTTCGCGCCCAGGGATTCGACCTGCTCTTTCACGCTGGGTCGCACGTCGCTGGCCTCGATGACCGCGCCCAGACGCTTGGCCGTGGCGATGGCCTGCAGGCCGGCCACGCCGACACCCAGGATCACAACACGCGCGGCCTTGACCGTGCCGGCCGCCGTCATCAGCATGGGGAAGAAACGCTGGTAGCGGTCGGCGGCCATCATCACGGCCTTGTAGCCGGCGATGTTGGCCTGCGAAGAGAGCACGTCCATGCTTTGCGCACGGCTGGTGCGCGGGGCGGCCTCAAGGGCAAAAGAGGTCAGCTTGCCGGCGGCCAGGCGCTGCAGGCCTGTGGCATCAAAGGGGTTGAGCATGCCGACCAGCACGCCGCCGGCCTTGGCCATGCCCATTTCGCTGTCCAGCGGGCAGCGCACCTTGAGCACGATGTCGGCGCTGTAGGCGCCTGCCGCGTCGGTGATTTCGGCGCCAACGGCCGTGTAGGCTTCGTCGGGAACGCTGGCGGCGACGCCGGCGCCCGACTGCACCCGGACGGTGTGCCCCTGGGCCTTGAGTTTTTTGGCCGTTTCGGGCGTGATGGCGACGCGTGTTTCTCCGGCCGTGATTTCGGCGGGTACCCCAATCAGCATGGGTCTCTCCTCAGTATGTTGGTATGGGCTTGGTGGACGTCAGCCCGCGGGCGGGCTTGTGCGCGATCTGTGTGGTGTTCTGCGTGTGCGTTTTTATACCTGTCATGAAGCTTACATGAGATTTTTGCGATTTTTTGTCAGGGCAGTCTATAGTTTTTGTGTGTCCCCGGGCTGCCCATGAAAAAGCCCCCTCGACCGCCGCGCGGCTGAGGGGGCTGTCGCAGCCTTCCGCGCCCTGCGCTATTTGGCCGTCGGCATCACGAACTCGGCGCCCTTGCCTATGCTCTCAGGCCAGCGCTGCATGATGGATTTCTGCCGGGTGTAGAAACGCACACCCTCTTCGCCATAGGCGTGCATGTCGCCGAAAAGGCTTTTTTTCCAGCCGCCGAAGCCGTGCCAGGCCATGGGCACCGGGATGGGCACGTTGATGCCGACCATGCCCACTTCAATGCGGCGGCTGAATTCGCGCGCCACGTGGCCGTCGCGGGTGAAGCAGCTCACGCCGTTGCCGAACTCATGCGCATTGATGAGGTTCACCGCCTCGGCGAAGTCCTTCACACGCACACAGCCCAGCACCGGGCCGAAGATTTCTTCCTTGTAGATGCGCATGCCGGGCGTGACGTGGTCGAACAGCGTGCCGCCCATCCAGAAACCCTTGTCGCAGCCGGCGCCGGCCTGGGCGCCCTTGAAGCCGCGGCCGTCGACCAGCAGCCTGGCGCCCTCCTTCACACCGGTATCGATGTAGCCGGTGATGCGCTGGTGCGCGGCCGCGGTGACGATGGGCCCCATTTCGGCGTCGAGTTCCACGCCGTTCTTGATGACCAGGGCCTTGGCGCGCGCCTCCAGCATGGGGACCAGCTTGTCGGCCACATTGCCGACCAGCACCGCGACCGAGATCGCCATGCAGCGCTCGCCGGCCGAGCCGTAGCCCGCGCCGACCAGCGCGTCCACCGCTTGCTCGAGGTCGGCGTCGGGCATGACCACCATGTGGTTCTTGGCGCCGCCCAGGGCCTGCACGCGCTTGCCGTGGCGCGCCCCGGTTTCATAGATGTAGTTGGCGATGGGCGTGGAGCCGACAAAGGACACGGCCTTGACGTCCGGGTGCGCCAGCAGCGCGTCGACCGCCTCCTTGTCGCCCTGCACCACGTTGAAGACGCCGTCGGGCAGGCCGGCCTGCTTGAGCAGGTCGGCGATGAAGAGGCTGGGGCTGGGGTCTATGGGGCTGGGCTTGAGTACAAAGCAGTTGCCCGCGGCGATCGCCACAGGGAACATCCACATCGGCACCATCACCGGGAAGTTGAAGGGCGTGATGCCGGCCACCACGCCCAGCGGCTGGCGCAGCGTCCAGTTGTCGATGCCGGTGGAGACCTGGTCGGTGAAGTCGCCCTTGAGCAGCTGCGGAATGCCGCAGGCAAATTCCACGATGTCGATGCCGCGCGAGACCTCGCCCTGCGCATCGGTGAAGACCTTGCCGTGCTCGGCGGTGATCATGTGGGCCAGCTTGTCCTTGTTCTGGTTGAGCAGTTCGAGGAACTTGAACAGCACGCGGGCACGGCGCAGCGGCGGGGTGTCGGCCCAGGCCGGGAAAGCCGCCTGTGCGGAGGCCACCGCAGCGTCGACCTCGGCCGCACTGGCCAGCGCGACATGGCCTGTCACGGCGCCGGTCGCGGGGTTGAAGACCTCCTGGCTGCGGCCCGAGCTGGGCGCGGCGACGCGGCCATTGAGGTAGTGGCCTATGGTGGCCTGCGGGGCGGTGGCGGCGGGTGATTGGGACATGGGATTCCTCTGGACTGGCTTGGCGGCTGGATGAGGCCCCCGAACAGAGGGCGGCTGATGGCAGTCTAGGCCGGCGGGCAAGGATTGATAACTCCCTCATTTGTGATTACATTGTTCATCAATCTGAACAATCAGGCGCGAACAGGCGCAACCGCCCTCACCCATGTCCTCCGACCAGCTTTCCCCCCTTGTCGCCGACCTGCACCTGCTCACCGTGCTGGCCGACACCCGCAGCTTCACCGAGACGGCGCGCCGCCTGGGCGTCTCCAAGGCCTCGGCCAGCATGCGCATCAGCGAGCTGGAGCGCGCCGCAGGCGTGATGCTGGTGCGGCGCACCACACGATCAGTGGGCCTGACCGAAGCCGGCCAGCAGCTGGTCAACGGCATGCAGCCGGCCTTTGCCCGCACCAGCGAAAGCTATG
>Ga0307408_100002073_pt1 | contig 14439 bp, 6 predicted proteins | sample 322Cmetagenome_FD_202116 | JGI IMG/M metagenome (GOLD analysis project Ga0307408, IMG submission 202116) | Maize rhizosphere microbial communities from greenhouse at UC Davis, California, United States - 322HYB-C-3 | ecosystem: Host-associated > Plants > Roots > Rhizosphere > Soil | place: USA...
GGATGCGGACCTGGGCAGCGCCCAGCGCACTTTCAGCGGCAACGGTTCGGGCAGCGTGGTCAACCAGGGCAGCATCAATGCCGCCACCGGGGGTTACGTCGCCTTGGTCGGCAATACCGTCAGCAACCAGGGCAGCATCAGCGCTCCCAAGGGCACTGTGGCGATGGCCGCCGGCAGCGCGGCCACCCTGACCTTCCAGGACAACCAGTTGCTCAATGTTGTCGTCGACCAGAGCGTGCTCAACAGCCTGGCCGAGAACGGCGGGCTCATCATGGTCGATGGCGGGCAGGCGCTCATGAGCGCCGGCGCGCGGGATTCGCTGCTGGCCAGCGTGGTCAACAACAGCGGCGTCATCCAGGCGCGCACGGTGGAAAACCGCAACGGCACCATCATCCTGCTGGGCGGCATGGCCGCCGGCGCCGCCAAGGTCGCGGGCACGCTGGATGCCTCGGCGCCCAACGGCGGCAACGGGGGTTTCATCGAGACCTCCGGCGCGCACGTCAACATCGCCGACACCGCCCGCATCACCACGGCGGCCCCTGCTGGCAACAGCGGCACCTGGCTGATAGACCCGGTGAATTTCACCGTCGCCGCTTCGGGAGGGGACATCACGGGCGCGGCCCTGAGCGCCAACCTGGGCGCGGGCAATGTCGTCATCCAGAGCAGCAGCGGCGCCGCGGGTACGGCGGGCGACGTCAACGTCAACGACGTGGTGAGCTGGAGCGCCAACCGGCTGACGCTCAGCGCACAGAACAACATCAACATCAACGCCAACCTCAATGCCTCGGGCACGGGCAAGCTGGCGCTGGAATACGGCCAGGGCTCGACAGGCGGTAGCGGCAGCAGCTACAACTTCAACAACGGCGCGAAGATCAATTTGCCCGCGGGCAATAACTTCAGCACCAAACAAGGCAGCACCGGCACGGCCCTCGACTACACCGTGATCACCAGCCTGGGCGCTGCAGGCAGCGCCACAGGAACCGATTTGCAGGGGATCAGCGGCAATCTCACCGGGCGCTATGCGTTGGGCGCCGACATCGATGCTTCGCCGACCAGCACCTGGAACAGCGGGGCAGGCTTCACACCGGTGGGAACCAACCTGGCGCAGTTCAATGGCACCCTGGATGGCTTAGGTCACACCATCAGCAACATTGCTATCAACCGGCCCACCAGCACTTACGTGGGCTTGTTCGGCTATGCAGGCGCCTCGGGGCAGATCAACAATGTGGGTCTGGTCGGCGGCAGCGTCACGGGCCAAACCAAAGTCGGCGCGCTGGTCGGTTGGAGCTCCGGCGATATCACTGGCAGCTACGCCAGCACCGCCGTGACTGGTTCCGGTTCCGAAGCTGGCGGGCTGGTGGGTACCAGCCAGGGTGACATCCGCAACAGCCACGCCAGCGGCGCGGTGAACGGTGCGTTCATTGTGGGCGGGCTAGTCGGCTGGAACCAGGGCCTTATCAGCGACAGCTATGCCACTGGCTCCGTCAATGCCTCGAGCTCGCGGGTCGGCGGTCTGGTGGGCGACATGCTCAACAACGGGAGCGTGAGCAACAGCTACGCCAGCGGCAACGTCACCAGCACCGGCCAGGATGTGGGCGGCCTGGTGGGGTATTGGGACAGCAATGGCGTCACCAGCGCCAACGTTGCGATCAGCAACAGCTATGCGACCGGCTCGGTGACCGGCACCACCAACGTCGGCGGCCTGGTGGGCTACAAGGAAGATGCCGGCGGCACTATCAGCAATAGTTATGCAGCCGGGGCTGTGAGCGGCACCAGCAACCTGGGCGGCCTGGTCGGCTTGTGGAGCACCGGTACGGCAATCACCAACAGCTTCTGGGATGCCACCACGACCGGGCGCGCCACCAGCTCCGGCGGCGGCACCGCCATGACCACGGCCCAGATGCAGCACCAGGCCAACTTCAGCTCGGCCACGGCCGCCAACGGCAATGTCAACCCGAACTGGGATTTCAACAACGTCTGGCGGCTTTATGAGGGCAACAGCCGTCCCCTGCTGAAATCGCTGATGACGCCCGTTACGGTCACTGTCGGCAATACCAGCAAGACTTACGACAAGCTGGCCTGGAATGGCGGAACCGGCATCAGCTGCTCCAACAACGTGGCCTGCGGCAGCCTGTCGGGCAGCATCAGCTTCGGCGGAAATGCCCAGGGCGCGGTCAATGCGGGCAGCTATACGGTGACGGGCTCCGGCCTGTATTCGAACCAGCAAGGCTACGACATCACCATTGTCAACGGCACGCTGACCGTCAATCCCGCCAGCCTGACGGTCAGCGGCGTGAGCGCGGCCAACAAGGTGTACGACGCCACCACCAGCGCCACACTCACCGGCACGGCCAGCGTCACGGCCATTGCAGGTGACACGGTGGGCGTGACGGGTACGGGCAGCGGCGCCTTTGCCAACAAGAACGTGGGCAGCGGCAAGGCCGTCACCGTGACCGGCTACACCTTGACCGGCGCCGATGCCGGCAACTACACCATCGTGCAGCCCACGGGCGTGACGGCCGACATCACACCGGCCAGCCTGGCCGTCACCGGTGTGGGCGCCAGCAACAAGGTCTACGACACCACCACCACGGCCACGCTCAATGGCACGGCCAGCGTTGCGGCCTTGGGGACTGATGTGGTGACGGTGGGCGGCACGGGCAGCGGCACCTTTGCCAACAAGAACGTGGGCAATGGCAAGACGGTGGCCGTGACCGGCTACACACTGGGCGGCGCGGACGCCGGCAACTACACCATTGTCCAGCCCACCGGCGTCACGGCCAACATCACGCCCGCCAGCCTCACGGTGACGGGTGTGAGCGCGAACAACAAGGTCTACGACAGCACGACCGCCGCCACGCTCGGCGGAACCGCGGCTGTCACAGCCCTGGGCGGCGATACGGTGACGGTTGGCGGCGCCGGCAGCGGCACTTTTGCCAACAAAAACGTGGGCAATGGCAAGGCCGTGACGGTCACCGGCTATACGCTGGGCGGCGCCGATGCGGGCAACTACACCGCGGTGCAGCCCACCGGCCTCACGGCCAATATCACGCCCGCCAGCCTGGCGGTGACGGGCGTGACCGCCAACAACAAGGTGTACGACACCACCACCGCCGCCACACTCAGCGGAACGGCGGCGGTTGCGGCGCTGGGTGGCGATGTGGTGACAGTCGGCGGTACGGGCAGCGGCGCTTTCGCCAACAAGAATGTGGGCAACGGCAAAGCTGTCACGGTGACCGGTTACACCCTGGGCGGCGCCGACGCCGGCAACTATACGGTGGTGCAGCCCACCGGCCTCACGGCCAACATCACCCCGGCCAGCCTCACGGTGACGGGGGTGACCGCCAACAACAAGGTGTACGACACCACCACGACGGCCACGCTCGGTGGCACGGCCAGCGTTGCGGCTCTGGGCGCGGACGTGGTCACCGTTGGCGGTGGCAGCGGTGCTTTTGCCAACAAGAACGTAGGCAACGGCAAGGCCGTGACCGTCACCGGCTATACGCTCGGCGGCGCTGACGCAGGCAACTACACCGTGGTGCAGCCCACAGGGCTGACCGCGAATATCACGCCGGCCACCTTGACCGTTACTGGAATAGGGGCCAACAACAAGGTCTATGACACCACGACCACCGCCACGCTCAACGGAACAGCGGCTGTCGCTGCCCTGGGTGGTGATGTCGTGACGGTGGGGGGCGCCGGCAGCGGCGCCTTCGCCAACAAGAATGTGGGCAACGGCAAGACGGTGACCGTGACCGGCTACACGCTGGGCGGCGCGGACGCCGGCAACTACACCATCGCCCAGCCCACGGGGGTTACGGCCAACATCACTCCCGCCAGCCTGACGGTGACGGGTGTGACCGCGAACAACAAGGTCTACGACAGCACGACCACGGCCACGCTCAGCGGCACGGCGGCGGTGACCGCTTTGGGCGGTGATGTCGTGACGGTGGGTGGAGCGGGCAGCGGCAATTTCGCCAACAAGAATGTGGGCAATGGCAAGGCCGTCACGGTGACCGGCTACACCCTGGGCGGCGCGGACGCCGGCAACTACACCGTGGTGCAGCCCACAGCCCTCACGGCCAACATCACCCCCGCCAGCCTCACGGTCACGGGTGTGACCGCGAACAACAAGGTGTATGACACCACGACCGCCGCCACGCTCAGCGGTACGGCAGCGGTTGCTGCCCTGGGTGGCGATGTGGTGACGGTGGGTGGTACGGCCAGCAGTACTTTCGCCAACAAGAACGTGGGCAATGGCAAGGCCGTGACCGTCACGGGTTATACCCTGGGCGGCGCCGATGCCGGCAATTACACCGTGGTGCAACCCACTGGCCTCACGGCCAACATCACCCCCGCCGGCCTGGCTGTGACGGGTGTGACCGCGAACAACAAGGTGTACGACACCACGACCACCGCAACACTCAGCGGCACGGCGGCGGTGAGCGCTCTGGGCGGTGATGTCGTCACGGTCGGCGGGACAGGCAGCGGCAATTTCGCGAACAAAAATGTGGGGAATGGCAAGGCAGTGACGGTCACTGGCTATACCCTGGGCGGCGCTGATGCCGGCAACTACACCGTGCTGCAGCCCACCGGATTGACCGCGAATATCACTCCTGCCAGTGTGACCGTGACGGGTGTGAGCGCCAACAACAAGGTCTACGACGCCACCACCACCGCCACGCTTGGGGGGACGGCGGCCGTCACGGCCCTGGGCAGTGACGTCGTGACCGTCGGCGGCGGCAGCGGCGCTTTCGCCAACAAGAACGTGGGCAACGGCAAGGCGGTGACCGTGACCGGCTACACCCTCGGCGGCGCTGATGCCGGCAACTACACCGTGGTTCAGCCTACCGGCCTCACGGCGAACATCACGCCCGCCAGCCTCACAGTCACAGGCGTCACGGCGAACAACAAGGTTTACGACACCACCACCACCGCCACGCTCAGCGGAACGGCGGCGGTTGCGGCGCTGGGTGGCGACGTGGTGACAGTCGGCGGTACGGGCAGCGGCGCTTTCGCCAACAAGAATGTGGGCAATGGCAAGGCCGTCACGGTGACCGGCTACACGCTGGGGGGCGCCGATGCGGGCAACTACACCATCGCCCAGCCCACGGGCGTCACGGCCAACATCACGCCCGCCACGCTGGCTGTGACGGGTGTGGGCGCCAACAACAAGGTCTACGACGCCACCACCGCGGCGACCCTGAATGGCACGGCTGGCGTTGCTGCTTTGGGTGGCGATGTCGTGACAGTGGGCGGCACGGGCAGCGCTACCTTCGCCAACAAGAACGTGGGCAATGGCAAGGCTGTGACGGTCACGGGCTACACGCTGGGCGGCGCCGATGCGGGCAACTATGTCATCGCCCAGCCCACGGGCGTGACGGCCAACATCACGCCTGCCAGCCTGGCTGTCACCGGCGTAGGGGCCAACAACAAGGTGTACGACACCACGACCACGGCCACCTTGAACGGCACGGCGTCGGTCGCCGCCCTGGGCGGTGATGTGGTGACGGTGAGCGGCGCCGGCAGCGGTGCTTTCGCGAACAAGAATGTGGGCAATGGCAAAACAGTCACCGTGACCGGCTACACCTTGAGTGGCGCCGATGCGGGCAACTACACCGTGGTGCAGCCTACGGGCGTCACTGCGAACATCACACCGGCCAGCCTGGCCGTCACCGGCGTGGGGGCCAACAACAAGGTTTACGACACCACCACCACGGCCACCTTGAACGGCACGGCGTCGGTCGCCGCCCTGGGCGGTGATGTGGTGACGGTGGGTGGCACCGGCAGCGGCGCCTTCGCGAACAAGAACGTGGGCAACGGCAAGGCCGTCACCGTGACTGGCTACACCTTGAGTGGCGCTGATGCGGGCAACTACACCATCGTGCAGCCCACGGGCGTAACGGCCAACATCACACCGGCCAGCCTGGCCGTCACCGGCGTGGGGGCCAACAACAAGGTCTACGACACCACCACCACGGCCACCTTGAACGGCATGGCGTCGGTCGCTGCCCTGGGCGGTGATGTGGTGACGGTGGGTGGCACCGGCAGCGGCGCCTTCGCGAACAAGAACGTGGGTAACGGCAAGGCGGTCACCGTCACGGGCTACACACTCGGTGGCGCCGACGCCGGCAACTACACCATCGTGCAGCCCACCGGCGTCACGGCCGACATCACGCCCGCCACGCTGGCCGTGACGGGTGTAGGCGCCAACAACAAGGTGTATGACACCACCACCGCCGCCACCCTGAACGGCACCGCGAGCATCACCGCCCTGGGCGGCGATGTGGTCACCCTGGGCGGAACGGGCAGCGGCAGCTTTGCCGACAAAAATGCGGGCAACGGCAAGGCCGTCACCGTGACTGGTTACACCCTGGGCGGCGCTGACGCGGCCAACTACGTCATCGCCCAGCCTGCCGGCGTCACGGCCAACATCACGCGCGCCACCCTGGCCGTTACCGGCGTGAATGCCCAGAACAAGGTGTTCGACGGCACGACGACCGCCACCCTCGGGGGCGCCGCCGCCGTGGCGGCCCTGGCCGGCGACGCGGTCAGCGTCAGCGGCGGCAGCGGTGCTTTTGCCGACGCGAATGTGGGCAACGGCAAGGCGGTGACCGTGACCGGCTTCACCCTGGGCGGCGCCGACGCCGGCAACTATACGGTGGTGCAGCCCACCGGGCTGACGGCCTCCATCACGCCTGTGCCTGCGGCGCCCGCGCCTGTGCCCGCGCCTATGCCCGTGCCGGCGACGTCCGGGCGGGGATTGGGCGCGGACGGTGACAGCATTCGTTCCGCCGCGCAGCAGGCACTGGAAACGGATCGCTCCAAATCCGACTCGCAGGAGGCATCGTCGATCGTCAGGGTGACCCGCAGCGCGAGCGTCGATGCATCGTCAGGTGGGGACGGGCTGGAGGTGGATCCGCCCGTCCCTGCCAGCAAAAAAGACCCCAGGTTGCATATCGTTGACGGCGGCGTCCAGTTGCGAAGCGCCGTGCCGGCCGGCCAGAAATGACCCAGTCGCCCCAGGGAAGCTTTTTCATGAAATGTCTCGCATCCGGAAAGCGCGCAGTGCTGCTGCTCGCGGCCGCCCCCTTGTTCACGGCCCATGCGGCCGATCCCGCGCCCGTCGGCGTCGGCAACATCCTGCAGGAGGTCCAGCCCTCCCAGACTTTTCCCGCGCCGCCCCGCGGGCAGGCGCCGGCCCTCAGCAGTGAGGACAACGTCCCGCCGCCGCCCGCGCGCCCCCCGGTTTCGGTGGACGTCAAATCCATCAAGATACTCGGCAACACCCTGGTCGAGACCGACACCCTGCACGGGCTGGTGGCCGATGCGGAAGGCAAAAGCCTGACGCTGGACCAGCTTGATGAAATGGCCACGCGCATCAGCAGGTACTACCGCAGCCGGGGCCAGAGCTTCGCACGGGCCGTGGTGCCCGCGCAGGTGATCCAGTCGGGTGTGGTGCGCTTTCTGGTGATAGAGGCGCGCTACGGCAAGGTCGGCATCGACAACCAGACGCGCGTGAACGACATGCTGCTGCAGCAGACGGCGGCGCCGCTGCAGAGCGGCAGCCCGGTGGAGCAGGCTTTGCTGGACAAGTCCCTGCTGCTGATGTCCGACATACCCGGCGTGGCGGTGCAGGCCACGTTGAGGCCGGGCGACGGCCTGGGAAGCTCGGACTTGAACATCCATGTCACCCCCGGCCAGACCGTTACCGGCAACCTGGCGCTCGACGACTTCGGCAACAGCTACACGGGAAGGGGCCGGCTTGGCGGCACCGTGTATTTCAACAACCCCCTGCGGCGTGGCGATGTCCTGGGCCTGGGCGGCTTGAGCTCAGGGTCCGGCGTCAACTATGGACGCGTGAGCTATGAATCGCTGCTCAACGGGCAGGGCACGCGCGGCGGCGCCGCTTACTCCATGCTGAACTACAAGATCGGCGGTTCCTTGCAGGAGATCGGCGCGCATGGTTCCGCCGAGACTGAAAGTTTCTGGGGCAGGCATCCCCTGGTGCGAACCCAGGCGCTCAATGTTTATGGCCAGGTCCAGTACGACGACGTCCAGTTGCGCGAGCGCGTCGACATGGCGGGAATGCAAACGGACCGGCATCTCGCAACCTGGACTTCCAGCCTGACCGGGGACTGGCGCGACACCTTGCTGTCCGGCGGCATCAACACCTGGAGCCTGTCATGGACCCGGGGCCGTGTCGGCTTTGATGTCGCCGAAGCCCAGCTGGCGGACGCGGCCAGCGCAAGGACAGAAGGCTGGTTCTCAAAAACCAACCTGAGTTTCACACGCCTGCAGCGCTGGGGTGAAAGAGGCACCCTGTATTTCTCCTGGGCGGGCCAGTGGGCGAACAACAACCTCGACGCCTCGCAAAAAATGTCCGTGGGCGGGCCGTACTCCGTGCGTGCCTACGACGTGAGCGCGTTGTCGGGCGATGCCGGCTACCGCGCAAACATAGAGCTGCGCTACGACCTGGGAGCGGCCGGCGGCGGAAGGCTGCAGGCGCTGGCGTTCTGGGATGGGGCTTACCTCAAGGTCAACCAGCGCCCCTGGACGGCGGGTGTCAACACCGCCACCTTCAGCGGCGCCGGTGTCGGCCTGGACTGGAGTGGGTACAACCAATGGCGGGCCCGCGCCTACCTGGCCTCGCCGCTGGGAACCGCGCCCGTGCTGGTCAAGGCGCCCGACTCCATGCGGATGTGGACGGAGCTGGCTTACCGGTTCTGAGTGCTTAGGGGTTAGCAAGGTCCGCCTTGGTTTTCCTCCCTCTCCCTCTGGGAGAGGGTTGGGGTGAGGGCCCGGCGGAGGTCGGTAGGCCACCGCTCCGTGCACAAGCCGCAGCCCTCACCCCCGCCCTCTCCCGGAGGGAGAGGGAGTGAAATGCAATTCATCTTCCCAATTCAAAGAAATAAGCCCGGTTTTGCGCGCTGTTCCAGCGCAGCCTGCACGGCCTTTCTTGATACCGTCCATGGGCCAAGCCTCTGCCGCATCTTCAGACGGAAGCGGCTTGCAGGAGACGACACGATGCAACTGGACGATTTGAAGGTCAGCACACGGCTGGGCCTGGGTGTTGGCCTGGTATTGCTGCTGGCCGGCAGCTTGATGACGGTGGGGTTTAGCCAGCTTTCCGGCGCCGGCGCTTTCAGCCGTGGTGTGAGTGGCGACGCCTGGTCCCGTACAGGTGCTGCGGCATCGCTGGGCACCTGGTCGCAATCGAATGCCCGCACCATTCTTGAGTTGTCCCTCGCGGGCGATCCTGCGCAAGCGGCCGCGGCGCGCCGGCAGCTCGCGGCCGGCGACAGCCATATCACGGACGCCCTGGCGGCGCTCGAAGGCAGAACCCCACCGCCAGAAGAAAAAGCCTTGCTCGCCAAGGTGCGCAGCGCTCAGGCTTCTTATGCGCAGGCGCTGGCCAAAGTGGCCGCGCAGATCGAAACCGGCGACCGCGAGGGCGCCTTGCGCGCCTGGGCCGGCGAGGGCAGGGCGGCGTTGGACCGCTTGCAGCAAGATCTGATTGCGCTGACCGAAACACAGGCACGGCAAGCCAAGGCCGGCGGCCAGCTGGTAGAAGCCGGCATCGCCTCGGCACAACACTGGATGCTGGGCCTGGGGCTCGCGGCCCTGCTGGTGGGCGTCGCCGTGGCATGGCGGGTAAGCCGCGGCATCGCGCAGCCGCTCAATGAAGCGATCTACATCGCCGAGACGGTGGCCGCCGGTGACCTCAGCCAGGAGTTCTCCACCGAGCGCGGTGGCGATTTCGGCCGCCTGCTCGGCGCCCTGGGCGACATGGAAGACACGCTGACCGACCTCGTCAGCCGCATCAAGGCTTCGACCGATTCCATCACGCTCGCGTCCGGCGACATCGCGGCCGGCAACGCCGACCTGTCGCGCCGCACCGAAGAGCAGGCCGCCTCGCTGGAAGAAACCGTTTCCAGCATGGAGCAGCTGACCTCCACCGTCAGGCTCAACGCCGAGCATGCGCGCTCGGCCAGTGGGCTGGCTGCCACTGCATCGGACACTGCCGAACGTGGTGGCGCCGTCGTCGCCCAGGTGGTGGACACCATGGCCGCCATCAGCGGAAGCTCCCGGAAAATCGTCGACATCATCGCCGTCATCGAAGGCATCGCCTTCCAGACCAACATCCTGGCGCTCAACGCTGCCGTGGAAGCCGCGCGCGCCGGCGAGCAGGGACGTGGTTTTGCCGTGGTGGCCAGCGAGGTGCGCGGCCTTGCGCAGCGCAGCGCCGGCGCCGCGCGCGAAATCAAGGCCCTGATCGCCGATTCCGTCGCGCACGTCGAGAACGGCTCCGAACTGGTCGGCCAGGCCGGGCGCACCATGCAGGACATCGTGCAGGCCGTCAGCCGTGTGAACAGCCTGCTCGAGCAGATCTCCGCCGCATCGGTTGAGCAAAGCAACGGCATCGCGCATGTGAACCAGGCCATGGTGCTGATGGACAAAGCGACCCAGCAGAATGCCGCGCTGGTCGAGCAGGCCTCTGCGGCGGCGGCCTCACTGGCCGAGCAGACCCTGCAACTGCAGGCGGCGGTGGATGAGTTCAAGCTGGATGCCGAGCCTGAAGGAACACCGTCCGGACCGCCCGCGAGTTCTACGCCCACCGCGCCATCCGCAGCGCTGCATTTCCACCTGGTCGGCAAGGACCTGCGCCGGGCGGAGCCAGAGCCGTCCGGACCTGAAGTGGTTTAAATGCCCGGCGGCTTCTTGAGCGTCAGCATGCGGTCCTGGCCGCGCAGCACAATGGTTTTGATCTCGGCGCCTTGCAGCACCGTGAGGCGGATCTCCGCGTCCGGCGCCGTGTGGTCCCAGAGCTTTTTATAAAACGCCTCCAGCGTCGCGACTTTCGCATCGTCCACCGCCAGCACCACGTCGCCCGCCGACAGCCCGGCCAGCTCCGCCGGGCTTTCCTTGTTCACGCGCTGGATCTGTATGCGCCCGCCCTGGTCGTTGGACGTAATGCCCAGCCACGGCCTGCGGCTCCTGGCGCTGGAGCCCGAGCGCTGCATCTCCCCGAGGATGGGGCGCAGCAAATCCACCGGCACAAACATATTGCCCGGCAGGCGGCGGTTCTCGCCCGTCGCATCAGACACAAACAGCGAGCCTATGCCCATCAGCTCACCCCGCTGATTAAAGAGCGGCGCGCCGCTGTGGTTGCCACCGCCGCCCAGCACCGGCGGGCTGGTGAACAGCGCCGATTCAATGTGGTATTCCCAGCTGCCCGAGAACGCGCGCCGGCTCACCAGCCGCGTCATGCTCACATCGCCGTCTTCATCCGTTTGCGGGCCCGTCACCGCCATCAGCGGCTCGCCCGGCTGCAAATCACGGCTGCTGCCCAGGGATGCCACCGCCACATTGCGCAGCGGCAGCAAGGGCCGCAGCAAGCCGAAGCCCGTGGCCAGGTCATAGGCCACAGCGCGGGCCGGCAGCGTCCGGTTGTCCTGCGTCACCACCTCGATCTGCTCCGCCTCCAGCATCAGGTAGCCAATCGTCAGGATCAAGCCATCCTGGCTGATCAGCACCCCCGAACCCGCGCGCCGCAGACCGAGGGTTTCGGCGGAGCGCGCATCCTCCATCGCCATGACCTTGACCCCTACCACCGCAGCCGTCGCCCGGTTCAGCGCATCCATCATGGCCTGCGCCGCAGGCGGCGGCGCCGTGGCCGCGCCCGCCGCGTTCACGAGCAAGGTGCTGGAAAGAAGAAGGTAGAGCCAATGACGCAGGGTGCACATGACGGACTCCAGACGCGGCCGGAACGCATACACAGCAAAAACATCAGCCGCGAATGAAGAATGCGCCTGATTAAATGGCGTTGCAAGCGGCAGGGTCATAAGCGGGGTGGAAATCCGTCATCCGGGCGAAAGGTGAGGGGCCGATTGCGTGCGTTGGGCGTCACGCATGTGCCACGGAGGCAATCGGTGTGGGCAGGAAAACAAAACGAAAAAGCCGTCCATGACTAAGGTCATGCGACGGCTTTCGGAATGTGGTGCCCGGGGCCGGAATCGAACCGGCACGCCTTGCGGCGGGGGATTTTGAGTCCCCTGCGTCTACCAATTTCACCACCCGGGCTGGAATGAGCGAAGCCTCAAATTATGGCACAGTGTGGGCATGAACTATCCCACCATTGAAGACGCGATTGGCAAGACGCCTCTGGTCGCGCTGCAACGTATTTACGCTGCCGAGAACGCCGCACGCGGCAATGTGATCCTCGGCAAGCTGGAAGGCAACAATCCCGCCGGTTCGGTCAAAGACAGGCCGGCGCTCTCGATGATCAAGCGCGCCGAGGAGCGCGGCGACATCAAGCCGGGCGATACCTTGATCGAAGCCACTTCGGGCAATACGGGCATTGCCCTGGCCATGGCGGCGGCGATCAAGGGCTACAAGATGGTCCTGATCATGCCGGAGGACCTGAGCATTGAGCGGGCGCAGACCATGAAGGCCTTCGGCGCCGAACTGATCCTGACGCCCAAAAGCGCGGGCATCGAATACTCGCGCGACCTGGCCGACCAGATGCAGAAAGAGGGCAAGGGCCGGGTGCTGGATCAGTTCGCGAATGCCGACAACCCGCGCATCCATTACGAGACGACCGGGCCCGAAATATGGACAGATACGTCAGGTAAGGTGACACATTTTGTCAGTGCCATGGGTACGACGGGCACGATCACCGGGGTTTCGCGCTACCTGAAACAGAAAAACCCGGCCATCAAGGTGATAGGCGCCCAGCCCAGCGAGGGCTCGCGCATCCCCGGTATCCGCAAGTGGCCGCAGGAATACCTGCCCAAGATTTACGACCCCCGCCAGGTCGATGAGCTGGTGCTGGTGAGCCAGGCCGACGCCGAGGACATGTGCCGGCGCCTGGCGCGCGAGGAAGGCATTTTTGCCGGCATTTCGGCCGCGGGCGCTTGCTGGGTGGCGCAGGAGATCGCCAAGACCGTGGAAAACGCGGTGATTGTGTTTGTCGTCTGCGACCGGGGTGACCGTTACCTGTCCACGGGTGTGTTTCCGGCCTGAAGCCCATCGGGTAAGCGCCTGTAGCTATTGAAAATATAGCGGCTGGCGCGCCATCCTTCTTCGACGCCTTTCTTTTTCCCCATCCTGAATCCCCACCATGACCCACGAATTCCGGTTTTGCCCGAACTGCGCGACGCCGCTGGCCATGGTGACGCAGATGGAGGACGGCGGCGAAAAGGCGCGGCTGCGCTGCCCCGCCTGCGGCTTCACCCACTGGAACAACCCCACGCCGGTGCTGGCGGCGGTGATTGAATACCACGGCCAGGTGCTGCTGGCGCGCAACGCGGCCTGGCCGGGCAAGATGTATGCGCTGATCACGGGGTTTATGGAGGCGGGCGAGACGCCGCAGGGCGGCATCGCGCGGGAGGTCAAGGAAGAAACCAACCTGGAAACCACCTCGCTGGACCTGATAGGCGTTTACGATTTCCAGCGCATGAACCAGGTGATCATCGCCTACCATGCGGTTTGCACGGGCGAGGTCCGCCTCTCGCCCGAACTCGTGGATTACCGGCTTTACGACCTGGACAAGCTCAAATGCTGGCCTGCGGGCACCGGCTATGCCCTGGCCGACTGGCTGCGCACGCGTGGCCATGAGCCCGAGTTTGTGGACTGGGCCACCGTGCTGAGCAAGGTGGAGCCGGAGGCGGACAAGGCTGGATAACCCGGGTGAAGGGCTATTGCCCTTTGCTTAAAATCCCGGCAACCCAAGGATTTTCATGAACATCGACAAAGAACTCGACACCCGCGGCCTGAACTGCCCGCTGCCCATCCTGAAGGCCAAAAAGGCGCTGACGGAGATGGTGAGCGGCCAGCTGCTGCGCGTGGTGTCCACCGACGCCGGCTCGACCCGGGATTTCCAGGCCTTTGCCAAGCAGACCGGCAACGAGCTGGTCGAGCAGCAGGTCGCCGGCGGCGATTTCATCCACGTGCTCAAGCGCCGCTAAGGCGCCCGGCCTTTGGGGGCCAGCAGGCGGCTCAGGCCTGCTTGCGGCGTTCCCGGCCCGACCAGCCGATCTGCAGGTTGTCCAGGTAATTGCGGAAGTGCACGCCCACCTCGGGGTGCTGCAGGGCCAGCTCGACGGTGGCCTCCAGAAAGCCTTCCTTGCTGCCGCAGTCATAGCGTTTGCCTTCGTACTGGAAGGCGTAAACGCTTTCCTTGTCGAGCAGGCTTGAGATTCCGTCGGTGAGCTGCAGCTCGCCGCCCACGCCGGTCTTCTGGCTGCGGATGTGCTCAAAGATCGCCGGCGTCAAAATGTAACGGCCGGCCACGCCCATGCGCGACGGGGCGACCTCGGGCGCCGGTTTTTCGACGATTTTCTTGACTTTCATCAGGCCGCCATTGGCCGCGCCGTCGGTGGCCACGATGCCGTAACGGCGGGTCTGGTCCTGCGGCACTTCCTGCACGGCCAGGAT
>Ga0307408_100002077_pt1 | contig 14426 bp, 10 predicted proteins | sample 322Cmetagenome_FD_202116 | JGI IMG/M metagenome (GOLD analysis project Ga0307408, IMG submission 202116) | Maize rhizosphere microbial communities from greenhouse at UC Davis, California, United States - 322HYB-C-3 | ecosystem: Host-associated > Plants > Roots > Rhizosphere > Soil | place...
CATGTCCTTGCCGGCGCCGCCGTCGATGCGGGCGTTGCCGTCGCCGTTGCGGATGTTGTCGCCAAAGGCGCTGCCGGTGATGGTGTCGTTGCCGCCGTCGCCGTCGATCCACACGCCACGCTGCTGCGACGCTATCTCGGATTGCAGGCTGGAGGGCAGCAAACCGCTGCCGCTGCTGGCGTCGATGGTTTCCGCCATACCGGTGCCATGGATCCAGGCCTGGTGATACAGGCCGGTGGCGCCGCCGGTAGCCACGTTGACGGAGACGGCGAGAGGCACTTCGCGTATCCAGGCCCCACTGTTCAACGTGATGACGACTTTTTCGATGTTTTTGATGTAATCCGTTTCCGTGCCGCTGATAACCTTATAGGTATAGCCGGCAGTGAGCGCCGCCACGTCCGCAGCCTCCGTCGCGCCGGCCAGCGCGCTGACCTGCACGGCATCGGCCGCCGCCTGGTCGGCCACTTGCACCCGGAGGATATCCTGCGCCGGAGCGCCATTGGGCCATACACCCTGATTGAGCCCGCCATCGATGCGATTGACGCCGGCACCGGCAATCATGTAGTCGCCATAGGCCGAGCCGGTAACCGTGTCATCGCCGGCACCCATATCGGCGAAAACGCCATGCTGGTAAGTGTCCATCAACGTACGCGATGCCGACGACACGTCGGTGCCGGCATCGAAGCTGTCGCCAAACGGCGAGCCGCTGACCCAGGCCAGCATGTCGCTGGCGGTGAGCTCACTGGCGCCCAGGCCATGGGTTTCACGGACACTGGCGGAGAGCCGGTAGTTGGCCAGGAAACTGCGGTCGCCGGCATGAAACACCTGCACTTGCTCGATATTCTTAATGTAGTTGAGCTCGCTGCCATTGACCACCTTGAACTGGTAGCCACCATTAAAGGCGGCCAGGTCATCGCCGGATGAGCCGGCCGACAGTTGGGTAATGGCGACGGCCGCCGCCTGTGCCGCGTCGGCGGCATACAGCACCAGGTTGTCCAGGGCTTGCTCACCGGACAACGTGCTGCCCAGGTCGGTGCCGCCATCGGCGTAATTGGTGCCAGCCCCCAGCGCCATGCTGTCGCCATAGGCGCTGCCGGTCGCGCTATCGTTGCCTCCGCCCATGTTCACGGACACCCCGCGTTCATATAGCGCCATGAGGTTGCTGGTATTCGTGCTCAGGTCCGATACAAAAAACTGTTCATCAGCGTCGGTGCCGCCGGCCAGCGCAAAGTAGGGCTGGTCCGCCAGCTTGGCGCCCCAGCCGGTCAAAGTGGGGTCACTTGTGCTGACGGTAATCTGGCTGACCGTAACGGAGGGTGTCGTGTTGGACATGTCAATCTCCAGAATGCGAATGGCGAACGCGGATTAAGTTGGGAAGCTGGTTGGCGGCGCGGTGGGGGCGCTGGTCGGCGCGGCCGTCGGTGCGGCGGTCGGCGCCGGTGTGGGGGCGGCGGTGGGCGCGCTGGTGGGGGCTGCGGTCGGCGCTGCGGTGGGCGCTGCCGTCGGCGCCGCCGTTGGCGCGCTGGTGGGCGGCGCGGTTGGCGCTGCGGTGGGCGCGGCGGTCGGGGCCGCCGTTGGCGCTGAAGTCGGCGCGGCAGTCGGCGCTGCAGTCGGCGCTGCCGTTGGTGCCGCAGTCGGTGCCGTAGTCGGTGCCGTAGTCGGTGCCGTAGTCGGTGCAGTAGTCGGTGCAGTAGTCGGTGCAGTAGTCGGTGCAGTAGTCGGTGCCGTAGTCGGTGCCGTAGTCGGTGCAGTAGTCGGTGCAGTAGTCGGCGCCACAGTCGGTGCCGTAGTCGGTGCCGTAGTTGGCGCCACAGTCGGTGCCGTAGTCGGTGCCGTAGTCGGCGCCGTAGTTGGTGGCGTAGTCGGTGCCGTAGTCGGTGCCGTAGTCGGTGCCGTAGTCGGTGCCGTAGTCGGTGGCGTAGTCGGTGCCGTAGTCGGTGCCGTAGTCGGTGGCGTAGTCGGTGCCGTAGTCGGCGCCGTCGTCGGTGGCGTAGTCGGTGGCGTAGTCGGCGCCGTAGTCGGTGCCACAGTCGGTGCCACAGTCGGTGCCGTAGTCGGTGCCACAGTCGGCGCCGTGGTCGGTGCCACGGTCGGTGCTTGGGTCGGGACCTGCGTCGGGGCTTGCGTCGGCGTAATGGTCGGCGTTGCGGTTGGCGCCTGGGTAGGCGCCTGGGTAGGCGCGATCGTAGGCGCGATCGTAGGCGCCGCCGTGGGCGCTTGTGTCGGCGCCTGTATAGGGGCTTGCGTAGGCACCTGGCTCACAGTTTGCACGATGGCGTCGAGCACGGCATTGGCCGTGCCCGATGCAGCGGGAATGGAAGCGAGCGTGGTGGCGCTGCTGACCAGCGCCTGGACCGCGGTATTGGCATTGGTGTTGCGGGCGATGTCTTCCAGCCGGCTCACCGGCGTTCCGGTTGCCGGTGCTGGTGCGGCGGCGGCCTGCGTTGCCACCGCCACTGACGTTTTCTGCAAACTGTCGATCGCCGCCAGCCGCGTATCGACCAGGTTCGACACCGCGCTCGCCAGGCTGGCACCGCTGCCTGGGCTGCTTTTCAATACCTGGCTGACGCCCGCCGCCACTGTCGCCTCCGTTAAATTGGCGACATCCGATGCCAGCGGCGCTAGTTGCTGTACGTTGGCGCCGCTGGCAAAAAAGCGCGTCTGGTTGGCGACGGCGCCCGTCACCAGAGTGGCCACCGACGGTAACGCGGAACTGCCCTGGCCGGCCGGCAAGGCGGCGGCCTGGCGTACGATTTCCGCTCCCATGGCCGCTGCCGTGCGGCCGACCGCTGCCGCGACCGTGCCGCCATTGCCGGTATCGGCGCTGGACAGCACTTCCATGGCTTTTTGCAACGCCACCATTTTTTGCAGCACGCTGGGATCGCTGGCGACGGCGGTCAATGGGTCCTTGTCCAGGACGGCGGTGGACGAGGCGCCGATCACCTTGGCCACGCTGTCTCTCGCCTGCGCCACCGACGGCGCCGCGCCGGAGGCGACGATCGCTTCCACCAGCGTGCTGAGCGGCGTCACCGGCACAAACGGCTTGCTGGCCGGGTCTTCGACCACGGAAGCCATCACATGCGTAAATGGCTTTCCGGTGGACATGTCGGTCCCGCCCGTCATCCGCAGGCGGGCCCCCGTGAACTGGGCGGCCGTGCCGTTCAGCGACAACGCAAACTGGCCCGCGCTGTCGGAAGTGGTGCTGGGTTCGCCGTTGTCGAGCACGCCATTATTATTGCTGTCCAGATAGACAATGGCGCCGTTGATATAACCATCGACGACGACGCCGTTTAATCTCAGCAATAAGGGGGGAGCAGTGGGGGGCTGCGTGGGCACGGGGGAGTCGTTTCCGCCGCCACCGCCACAGCCGCCGAGCGCCATGGTGATGGCAATGACAATGGTACGCGGGGAAGGTACTTGTGCATCGCTCGCCATAATCCCACCTTTCTTGAGAAGAAGAGGATGGACCGAGGATGCCACCATTTATTGTCGACTGTAAATAATTAGAAGGCGGAGTTTCTTGGTATTGATATTGGAAAGCAACACTCGCAAAAACTAAGCATGGGAACGATTTCGTATCAGAATAGCCACATCCATATCATGATGCTATTGCAACAATGATTGCTACTGGCAAAAAAACACTTTAGAGTGAGACGTTTTTTAGCTGTTTGTACTGTTCAAACTTGTCAGTCTTGCCATGCCTGCCCGACATGGCGCCTTCCCCAGATACACCATGACCCTGAAATCGTTCGTGCGCACCGGCCTGCCTGCCGCGTGCGCGTTGCTGGCCCTGACTGCCCTTCCCGTCCACGCGCAGAAAATGTCGGCTGCCGACAAATTGAAACAGGAAGTCGCGGCCGCCATCGCGGCAGCCAATGCCGCCAAGGGCGATGGTGCCACCGGCACGATCGAAGCCGCGAAAGCGGAAGCCGAGCGCCAGGCCCGTATCAAGGAAGCGTTGGCGGCGCCGACGCTGTCGCCGTCGGCGCTGATGCGCGGCGCCGCGGCGCCAGGGACGCCGGGATTGCCGGCACAAGCCACGTCAGCCACGGCGGCCTCCGGCGCGGAGCAGGCCACGCCCGCCAGCCAGGATGCGCAAGCGCCCGCCATCCCGGCCGGGCCGGAAACCGTCGCGATGGGCGCCGAGCAGCGCCTGGCGCTGGTGATCGGCAATTCGGGCTACAAGACGTCGCCGCTGATCAATCCGGTCAACGATGCGCGCGCCATGGCGATCAAGCTGCAGCAACTGGGCTTTACCGTCATCAAGCGTGAAAACGCCAGCCTGGAAGAAATGATGTCGGCGGTGCGCGAATTCGGCAACCAGCTGAAAAACGGCGGTGTCGGGCTGTTCTATTACGCCGGCCACGGCATCCAGGCCAAGGGCGTCAATTACCTGGTGCCGGTCGATGCGAACATCGCGCGCGAAGATGAACTGGCGACGCGCGCCTACAACGCCAACGAAGTGCTGGAAAAGATGGACACGGCGAAAAACCGCATCAACCTGGTGGTGCTCGACGCGTGCCGCGACAACCCGTTCGCGCGCAGCTTCCGCTCCGGTGCGCGCGGCCTGGCCGGCATGGATTCGACGCCGAAAGGCACGCTGGTGGCGTACGCGACCTCGCCCGGCTCCACCGCGTCCGATGGCAGCGGCGCCAATGGGCTGTACACGGCGCAATTGCTGGCCGCGATGGCGGAACCGGGCGTGAAAGTCGAAGACGTGTTCAAGCGCGTGCGTGAAGGCGTGCTGGTGGAATCGGAGGGCAAGCAAACGCCGTGGGAAATGTCGTCGATTACCGGCAATTTCTATTTCAATCCGACCGCGGAGCAGCAGTCGCAACCGGTCGTCAGCGCCGTGGCGGCGCCGCGCGTGGGCGCCATGGCGCGCAACGCGTCGCAAACGCTGATCCCCCGCAAGCTGATTGAAAATTACCAGTTGGCGGGCAACTTCGCGATCCAGTCCGGCGCGGCGCAGGGCGGTTTTTCCGCCAGCGGCCACCATTTCGCGCTGGTCACCGGCGACAAGACCCTGCACGTGTGGAATACCGATACCGGCATGGCGACGGTGACGGAACCCGGCTATGGCGTGTCGTCGATGTCGGCCAATCGCCGCTACCTGCTGGGCCTGGCCGACAGCGGCAAGGTCACCATCACGGATCTGCATAACGAAGCGGCGCCGAAAGTGCTGGCCGGCCTGCCGGCCGGCATTACGAAAGCGGGTTTGTCGCCGGACGGCCGTCGCCTGGTCATCCATACGCGTGAAGACGGCTTTATGCTGTACGACGCGGAAAGCGGGCAGCGCATGGCCAAGCTGGACAGCGTGGACGGCGAGCCGCGCTTTGACTTTGCGCCGGCCGGTAACCGCTTGCTGACCTGGGGCAGCCGCGACAGCGCGATGAAACTGTGGGACAGCGAAAAGGGCAGCAAGGTGGCGCGCATGAGCGACCACTGGGACCCGGTGGCGCTGACCCGCTTTTCGCGTGACGGCGCCCTCTTGATGAGCGCGGCGGCCAATGACAAGGCCGTGATTTTCCGCATGTCCGACGGCGACAGCCTGCGCCGTTTCAACTTCGGCGATGGCAACCCGGTGCCGCAGTTCGCCGAATTCTTCCAGGACGGCAAGCGCGTGCTGGCCTATGTGCTGCGCAGCGCGCGCCAGGAACTGGGCGCGGTCATGCACCTGGGGGTGTGGGATACGGCCAGCGGCAATTTTGTCGGCGCCCTGCTGGGCGACGGCATCACGGTGCGCAATGTCCGCTTCTCGCCGGACCGTTCGCGCCTGTTCGTCAATGCCGGCGACCGCAACCTGTACGTGTTCGACATGAACAACCTGAAGCGCCTGTCGACCCTGGCCGGCGCGGAATTGCTGCACGTGTCGCCGGACGGCCGCCGCGCCATCGTCAAGGGCACCGAAGGCGTGCGCCTGGTCGATGTCCAGACCCTGTCGCCGCTGGCGCGCATGCCGGGCCAGGTCAGCGCCTTCATGTCGCCCAAGGGCGGCCTGTTCGTGACCAGCACGGAAACCGGCTTGCTGACCCTGTGGAGCCTGGAAAACGGCGACGCCATCGGCCACCTGAAAGGCCACCTCGATGCCATCACCGGCGCCCTGTTCTCGGACGACGGCCGGCGCCTGGTCACGGTCGGCACCGACAATGTGGCCAAGCTGTGGGCGCTGCCGGACATCCGCGAAGCGAACCAGCTGGTCAAGGACCAGTTCGAGTCGAGCGCGGAATACCACAAGCGCATGAGCAACTGGACCTCGCCCTACAGCGCGCTGGCCCACCTGGTCGGCTATAACGCCGATACCCAGACCTATTCCGTGAAAGTGGGCGACGTCGCCATCGACGTGCCGTTCGACCGCGATGCCGCGCGCAAGCTGATGGGCCAGCGCCAGGCCATCGTCACGGGCAACCTGCGCTTCTTCGACGTGGAGCAACTGGTGCTGGCCGATGCGAAGCTGACGCGGTTGCCGTAAGGTTCGCCGCCGTTACATCGGGCCGGGGCCACCCGGCCCACCCGGCCCACCCGGACCGCGTCCCGCTGGCGCGCGGTTGCCGGCGGCGCCGCCAATCCGGTACGACAGCCCGAGATACACGATGCGCCCGTCAAAGCGGCGCAGTGTGTGCTCCTTCAGCAAGTCGGTATCGGTGACGGATGCCATCTTGTTGGAATTGAAGATGTCGGTCACGTTCAACACCAGGCTCAGCGCAGGCGTCAGCGTATGGCGCAGGCTGACGTTGGCGGTGGTGCTGGGTTCGCGGTAGCCCTGGCCGGTCAGCGTCTTGCCCTGCGCCTGCACCATGAATTGCATTTGCGTGGCTGGCGTGACTTGCGCGTTCAGGCGCAGGCGCCCGCTCAGCGACGAGGCGCTGCGGGTATCGCCGGTCGGCGCGCCGTTGCTGTCGAGGATGCGCTGTTCGCTGCGCGCCAGGTTGCCGCTGGTGTTCAGGGTCAGGCCCGGCATCAGTTTGCCGTTGACCGTGAATTCCAGGCCGCCCGAGGCGCTGCCGGGGCCGTTGCCGCGCGTGGTCAGCAACACGGTGTCGCTGATGAAGACCTTGCGTTCCAGGATCGCGTCGTCTTCCTTGCGGTAATAGCCGCGCAGCGCGGTTTCCAGTCCGGCGATGCGGGTTTCATAGCCGACCTCGAATGAATTGGTCCGGGTCGGTTTCAATTGCGGATTGCCGGACGATACGTTGAATTCGTCGCGGTACACCACGAACGGATTCAAGTCGCCCGCATTCGGGCGGCGCAGCCGGTGCGCATAGGACAAGCGCAGGTTGGCGTCGTCCGACACTTTATATGTCGCGAAGAAACTGGGTATATAGTTTATATAGTTGTTCTTCGCGCGGATGCCGCCGGTCACCTGGTTCAGGTCGATATTGGTATGTTCGGCGCGCAGGCCGGCCTGCGCACCCCATTGTTCGTTCAGGCGCAGCTGGTACGAGCCGTACAGCGCCGTCACGCTTTCATCGACTTCAAACAGGTTGGTGCGCGCCGGGTTGATGGTCTCGGTGCCATTGGCCAGGATATCGGCGTAGTACGCGTCGAAGCGGTTGCTGTTGCGCGCGACTTTCCAGCCCGCCTTCAGCGTGCCGCCCAGCGCCGGCGTTTCATAGTCTCCCGTGAAATCGACGATGCGGTTGTCGCTGTCGTTGCGCTGGCGGTTGTGCGTATCGAAGCGGCCGGGCGGCGTCACCGCGTAGACGCTGGTGTAGTCGCTGGCGCTGGTGTTGTCGGCGGACGAGACGCGCAAGTCGACCTTCAGCGTTTCGCCATCGGCTTCGCCCTTGTGGTCCCAGCGCGCGCCCCACGCGTAATTTTTGTTCTCGCCTTCGCGCAGCGACGTGCGGACGTAATCGCTGATGGTGGCCTGGCCGGGGCCCGTGTTCACGTAATGGTCGCGGCCGCGCTGGTCGTTGTCGCGCTGGTTGTATGACAGGCTGGCATTGAAGGTATCGTGGAGGCCGTGGTTGTAGCTGACGGCGCCGTTGATGCCGGCGGAATCATTAAGACCGGCCGTCATTGACTGCTGCGCGCTGTGCGTGGGCGCGCCGTTGCGGCTGTCGATGCGGTCGCGCACCGAATCGCCCTGGGCATTGCGGCCGTCGTGGCGCACGTGCGCGCTGCCCTGGAAGCCCCAGTAGCCTTCGTTGTAGCTGCCGGACACGGACGAGTTGTAGCGCCCCGCCGTGCCCGCGTTGGCGTTGGCGGAAGCGAAGCCGCCCGCCTTGCGGTTGCGCCGCATGACCAGGTTCAGGATCGGGCCGCCGCCCCCTTCATTGCCGAACTGCGCGCCGGGATTGTTGATGACTTCAATCGAATCGATGTCTTCCGCCGCCAGCGCGTTCAGGGTGGCGCCCCGGTTATCGCCTTGCAGCATGGCGGATGGTTTGCCATCGATCAGGATCTGCACATTGGTGCTGCCGCGCAGTGACACCGCGCCATCCGGATCGACCGCCACCGATGGCACGCTGTTGAGCGCATCGGCCGCCGTGCCGTTGCTGCTGGCGATATCGGATTTGACGTCGTACACCTGGCGGTCGATGCGGCCGGTCGGGCGCTCCGCCGCCACCGTGACGGACGTGATTGCCACCGGTTCCGGCTGTGCCGGTTTGGGTTTTTCCTTGGGCGGTGGCGTCTTGCCGGTAATGGTGACTGCCGGCGCGGTGGGCTGCGCACTGGAGATTTGCGCCATGGCGGCAGGCGTGGCCGACAGCAGCGCAAGGGCGATGCTGGTGAAGCGTGGAGTGCGGGTCATAGTGGTCGGCGGGCGGCGCCGCAGTGATGCCAAAAACCCCAAGCATAGTTCCAATGAGAATCACTCGCAAATGAGAATTACTCATATTTACGATTATTTAGGGACTATGTCCGGCTTATTGCTGCCTTATTGCCGGCATGTTTCAACATTCAGCGCAACAGTGCATACAGCAGGATGCCGATCACGACGGCGGCCACCATGACGATCATTTCACTGACAAAAAAGCCGATCACACCGCCCAGCAGCGACATGCCCGCCACCGCGGGCGTGCCGTAGGACAGCAGCACGGGATTGGAGAGGGTCACGTAGCAGGCAAAGGCGGCGGCCAGCACGGCGCAGGCGAAGCGGCCCAGCAGCCGGGTGGTGCGCGGGACCTTGACGCGCTTGCGTGGCGCCGGGGCGGCAGGGGACGCAGGGGAGGTCGGTTTCGTACTTTCCATCCCGATAGCATACACCGCGCTCGGTCCGCCTTAAAAGCGCGAACAGTCCGTGATTGCCCCGGCAATTTCGTGCCAGGACGCCCGCTGCGCCCACTGCTGTCCAGAGTGCGATTCTTATAGTTGCCATATTGTGCAACTAATAGTTATCGCATCGTATAAATCAATAATCGTATCAAAGTAATAAGGCTCCTGTTGATCGATTCACCTGAAGTAAGCATGTGGCAAGCCGTTTTTTACTGTGCTGAACCTCGGAGGTATCGCTGTTATGAGTCCGACTTTCCCCCTGTGGCCAGCGTCAGAGCTGTCGCCCATGCGGTCCGGTTATGAATTGCTGACCAAGGCCGTGGCCGGTGTGCTGCGGCATGCCAGCGTGGATGTGCTGCCGCCGTTCGTGCGCACGCTGGGCTTGCCGCAGTCCGAACTGATGGCGGCGCTGGCGTGCTGCCGTCCGCATGAAGCCTATGTGCCGATTTCCGACCTCAAATATGCGGTGGTGGTGGGTACGGTGCCGCCGCTGTTCCATGAAGTGGTGGCGCATTTGATGGCGTCGCGTACGGCGGAAGCCGATGCGCGGCACGTCAACTGGCTGGCGCGCGCGATTGCCGCCGCCAGCCTGGGCAACCGCATGCTGTGGCAAGACCTGGGCCTGGCGGGACGCCATGAAGTGACGGCGCTGATGAAGCTGTACTTCCAGCCGCTGTTCCAGCGCAACCTGACGGACTTGAAATGGAAGCGTTTTATTTTCCGCGAACTGGGTGACAAGCTGGGACGGCACGACATGCGTCCACCCGGCTGCCACCGCTGCGCGCAATACCGCAAATGCTTCGAGACGGGCCGGCTGGCGCCACCCGCCGCGTCGGCCCTGAAACGGGCTGTCGCGGCATAGCTCCGTTCAGCACAGCGGCATCAGCAACGCCAACTGGTGCGCGAATGTCGGCTGCCGCAGGGCCCACACGGTCCACGCGCACACGGCGGCCAGCACGGCCGCCAGCAGCCATGGCGCGGCGCTTTTCATGCCGGCTGCGCCCGCACGATGGCGCGGTCGTCGATCGGCCAGTGCAGCGCGGCCGCGATCAATCCCAGCGCGACCGACGCCAGCCACATGATGTGGTACGACCCGGTGGCGTCGAACACGCGACCGCCCAGCCATACGCCGAGGAAGCCGCCCAGCTGGTGGCCGACAAAGACCAGGCCGAATAACGTCGAGATATAGCGCACGCCAAACACTTGCGACACCAGCCCGTTGGTCAGCGGCACCGTGCCCAGCCACGTCGCGCCCATCACGAAGGCAAACGCATATACGCTGGCGGTGGACAGCGGCAGCATGGCGAACAGCAGCATGGCGCCCGAGCGCAGCAGGTACAGGTACGCCAGCAAATGCTTGCGGCGGTACTGGTTGCCCAATTCCCCGCACACATAAATGCCGCCCACGTTGGCCAGCGCCACGATGGCCAGCGCCGCCACGCCGGTGTTGGCCGACAGTCCCCGGTCCGCCAGGTACGCGGGCAAATGCCCGGCAATGAACGCCAGCTGGAAACCGCACGCAAAAAAGCCCAGGTTCAGTAGCCAGAAACCCCGGTGCGACAGCGCTTCGGCCATCGCCTGGCGCAGCGTCTGGCCGCCCTGCTGCGCATTGCGCGCCGCCGCGCTGTCGTCGAGCGCATAGGCGAAGGGCGCGGCAAACGCCAGCACGAACGCCAACAGCACCAGCGCCACCAGCCAGCCCAGCGCGGAAATCAGGCCTTGCGTGGCCGGCACCATGGCAAACTGGCCGACGCCGCCGACCGCCCCGGCCAGTCCCAGCGCCCAGCCGCGCCGCGCCGGCGGCACGATGCGGCTCAGCGCCCCGTACACGGTGCCGAAGGCAGTGCCGGACAACGCCAGCCCAACCAGCAGCCCGCCAGCCAGCACCAGTTCCATGCCGGTCGCCGCATGGGCCATCAGGTACAGCCCCGCCGCATACAGCAGGCAGGCCCCCGCCAGCACGCGGCGCGACCCCCAGCGGTCCGCGATCATGCCGGTCACGGGCTGGGCCAGGCCCCACACCAGGTTTTGCAGGGCGATCGCCAGCGCGAATTCTTCGCGGCCCCAGCCTCGCGCGGACGTCATGGGCAGCATGAACAAGCCCTGCACGTGGCGCATGCCCAGCGCCAGTCCCATGATGATGCCGCCGCACACGATGGCGGCCAGTGGCGATTTCAGATTTTCCTGCAGCTTGTCCATGGTGCTCTCCGTCGATGCCGTGACGCCAGCATAGCGATGCGGGCGCCTGGCGCGCCAACGCTCATTTGGCATGCCTCCGATGCGCGCGGCGCATGCGACGGATGCGAATTCGCCGTTTGTCCCGGCGGCGCGGGGCGCCGACAATGCAGGCATTGAACACAGCCACGCCAGCCAGGGAGGACATCATGGAATTCACACTACACGCGGGAGACAGCGCCACGCTGGCGCCGGCCGGGACGGTGCGGGTACGTTGCCACGCGGGATACCTGTGGATCACCGGGTTCCGCAACGGGGAAGACGTGGTGCTGGGAGCGGGGGACAGTGCGCTGCTGCCTGGCGCGCAGCGGCATTATTTTTCCGCGCTGGGGCGGGTGCCGCATGCGGCGTTTGAGTTGCGCCGGGAAGATGATGCGCGCGGGTTGGTGCCGCGTGCGCTTGCGGCGGTGCGGGCATGGCGGCTTTCGCCAAGTCGGTAACCACGCTACGAGTGTTACGCAGCGTGCAGGTTCAGGCCACCGCCATCTGTTGCGACGTCTGCGCCACCTGTTGCAGCAGCCAGTCGCGGAACACCGCCACGTCCGGGCGCGGGTGCGGCGCGGCCTGCAGCAGCCAGTAGCCGTAGCCGTCGACCTGCATGCGCTGGCCCATCTGCGCGGCCAGGCGGCCGTCTTTCAGCATCGGCAACACCAGCGCCAGGCGGCCCAGCGCCACGCCGTGGCCTTCGATGGCGGCCTGGATCACCTGGTCGTACTGGTTGAAGTGCAGGTAGCCCTTGGGCTGGCGCCGGTCCATGCCATGCGCGGCCAGCCATGGGGTCCAGTGCAGCCAGGTGCGGCCACGGTCATCCAGGTCCAGCAGCACGTGATCGAGCACGCTGTCGGCCTTGTCAAACGCCGTGGCCGCCAGCGCCCTGCTGGCCACCGGCACCACCGCCTCGCCAAACAAGTGCAGCGCATCGTCCGGCACGTGGGTGCGGCCGCCATAGCGGATCGCCAGGTCGACCTCATCCTGTTTCAAATCGACCAGGCGGTTGCTGGTGGCCAGGCGAATGTCGATATTCGGGTGCGCGGCCTGGAACGCGCCCAGGCGCGGCAGGATCCACAGCGACGCCACGCCGATGCTGGCGGAAATCGTCACGGGCTTGATGCGTTTTTCTTGCTGCAAGGCATCAGAAAGGTCGGCCAGTTTGTCCAGCCATGGCGATGCCAGGTGGAATAATTGCTCGCCGGCTTCCGTCAGCGCAATGCTGCGGCTGTTACGGATAAACAATTGCACGCCGAGCCGTTCTTCCAGCGCCTGGATCTGGCGGCTGACGGCGGACTGGGTCAGGCACAGGTCCGCCGCCGCGGCAGTAATGCTCAAACGCCGCGCAGCAGCAACGAATCCGCGCAAGGCATCGAGGGGCGGCAGTGAAACTAGCCTGTTTTGCATCATAACTCCGGAAGAAATATATTTAACGCATTAAAATGCCAAAACCGACATTATGAGGGAGGTTGCGATGAGTGATTGCGATGTCATCACTGAACGTATCTTCGATGCACCGCGTGAGCGCGTGTTTCGCGCCTTCAGCGATCCCTCCGTGCTGGCCCGCTGGTGGGGGCCGGACGGCTTTACCAATACCTTCAAGGTATTCGATTTTGAACCGGGTGGCCTGTGGAAATTCACCATGCATGGCCCGGACGGCGTCAATTATCCCAACGAATCGGTTTTTTCGCACATCGCGCGGCCGGAACGCATTGAATTCGACCATGTGCTGGGCACGCCCTTCAAGGCCATCTTCGCGTTCATCGAGCAGGAAGGTAAAACCCTGCTGCACTGGACCATGCGTTTTCCCTCGGCGGAAACGTGCGCCCGGATGCGCGAGGTCGTCCTCAGCGCCAATGGCGAAAACCTCGACCGGCTGGAAGAGCAACTGGAGCGGATGAGTGGCCGCGCGCCGGCCTGACGTTGCCGTAAACGTTGCCTAAATCGGGGTGGTGGAACCGATAGCCTTTGCCATGCCCCGGCCGACGCGGGAGCGGCAATCCTGCAACACTTGCCGGTCGGCTTGCGCCCACCGTATTGCCGCGTGACATAATGGACAGGCTTCCATATTGCAATCTCTGCGTGGACCACCATCATGGATCGGCGCCCTTCCAAGGATTTTTGGCTGACCGTGGCATCGGCGTCGCTGATGCTGGCGCTGATATGGGCGGCCGTGTGGCGTATCGATGGATCGGAACGGGAGCGCTACCTGCAAGACCAGCGCGCCGCCGTGCAAAGCAAGATCGGCGGCATCCGCGCCGAACTGGAAAAAAACCTGAACCAGCGCCTGCACCTGGTGCGCGGACTGGCGGCGTTTGCGCGCAGCCAGCCGCACATCGACCGCCAGGCATTCGACGTCTATGCCCGCGAGTTGCAGGGCAGCCAGGCGGGCATCATGAGCCTGCAACTGGCGCCTGGCGGCGTGATTACCTACATCCATCCGCTGGCCGGCAATGAAGGCGCGCAGGGCCATGACTTGCTGCGCGACGAGCGCGCCCGCCCCATCGTCCTGGAAATGCTGGAAACCCGCGAATTCCGCCTGGCCGGTCCGATGACGCTGCGCCAGGGCGGCATCGGCCTGATCGGCCGCATGCCGGTGTACACCGCCACGGCCGCCGGCGCCGCCGCCGCTTTCCGCGATGGCGAGCGCGCCGCCGGACACCAGCGCGGCACGGCGCCCGCCATGGCGCCACAGGCCGGACGCACCGGCCTGTCGAGTCCGGTGCCGCCGCCGGCCCGCGGCCAGGGGCAGGCGGGCGGTGAGCATTTCTGGGGTTTTGTCACGGTATTGATCAACTGGACGGATTTGCTGCGCGATACCGGCTTGGCCGGCGCGGTGGCCGATGTCGAGTGGGCGCTGCGCGGCAAGGATGGCAAGGGCGCGCTGGGCGACGTGATTGCCGGCGATGCGGCGCTGTTTGGCGCCGCACCACCGGGGCGCGCGCCCTCCGCCCCCGCGCAGGCGGGTCCCGACCCGGTGC
>Ga0307408_100002080_pt1 | contig 14415 bp, 7 predicted proteins | sample 322Cmetagenome_FD_202116 | JGI IMG/M metagenome (GOLD analysis project Ga0307408, IMG submission 202116) | Maize rhizosphere microbial communities from greenhouse at UC Davis, California, United States - 322HYB-C-3 | ecosystem: Host-associated > Plants > Roots > Rhizosphere > Soil | place: USA...
GTACGGGCCGAGGTCGCCGAGTTTCGAGCCACGCGAACCGGTGAAGCTGAAGAACGGCACCGGCACGGGAATCGGGATATTGATGCCGACCTGGCCGACGTCGATTTCGGTCTGGAACTTGCGCGCCGCCGCGCCGCTCTGGGTGAACAGGCCGGTGCCGTTGCCGAACGGGTTGGCGTTGACCAGCGCGATGGCCTGATCGAGGGTGTCGACCTCCAGCACCACCAGCACCGGGCCGAAGATTTCCTGGGTGTAGATCTGCATGGCGGGGGTCACGCCGGAGAACAGGGTCGGGCCGACAAAGTTGCCCTGCTCATAGCCCGGCACCTTGATGTCGCGACCGTCGAGCTCCAGTTTGGCGCCTTCCTTGATGCCGCTTTCGATCAGCTCGAGAATCCGTGCCTTGGCCTTTTTCGAAATCACCGGCCCCACGTCGGTGCCCGGCTCATTGCCAGCGTTGACCTTGAGTTTCTGCGCCAGCGCTTTCAGGTCTGGCAGCCACTGCTTCGCCGCCCCGACCAGCACCACCACCGAGGTTGCCATGCAACGCTGCCCCGCCGCACCAAAACCGGCGCCGACCAGCGCGTTCAGCGCTTGCTCGCGATTGGCGTCCGGCAGGACCACGGCGTGGTTCTTCGCGCCCATCATCGATTGCACGCGTTTGCCGTGCTTGCCGGCCAGGTCATAGACGTGCGTGCCGACCGCAGTTGAGCCGACGAACGACACGGCTTTGATGTCCTTGTGCGTGCACAGACCATCGACCACGTCCTTGCCGCCATGCACCACGTTGAGCACGCCCGCGGGCACGCCAGCCTCGATTGCCAGTTCGACCAAGAGCATGGTCGACAGCGGATCCTGTTCCGAAGGCTTCAGCACGAAGGTGTTGCCGCAAGCGATGGCCATCGGGAACATCCACAGCGGAATCATCGCCGGGAAGTTGAACGGTGTGATGCCGGCGCACACGCCGATCGGCTGGCGCAGGGTGTAGGTGTCGACACCGCCGGCAACGTTTTCGGCGAACTCGCCCATTTGCAGGGTGCCGATCGAGCAGGCGTGCTCGACCACTTCCAGACCGCGGAAAATGTCGCCTTCGGCGTCAGCGATGGTTTTGCCCTGCTCGGCGCTCAGCACCACGGCGATACGTTTGGAATGCTCGCGAATCAGCGCTTGCAGCTTGAGCATGATGCGCATCCGTGCGCCAATCGGGGTCAGCTTCCAGGTCTGGAAGGCGCGCTGCGCGGCGCTGACCGCCGCATCGACTTCATCAGCGGTAGCAAACGGCACTTTGGCCAGCACTTGCTGGGTCGCCGGGTTGACGATGTCGTGCCATTCGGTGGTCTGCGATTCGACCCACTCGCCGTCGATCAACAGTTTGACCGTCTGCAGCATGGTGTCGTTGGGCGTAAGCGATGCGTTCATGCTGGTCTCCAGAACTTGTTTTTATCGGAGGAGCCAAGGCGAGAGGTTCGCCTTGAGATGAGGCGTGTGTCCAGAATGGTTGTCGGACGGTTTTTGGAGTATAGATGTGCAAACTTCTAATAAGAACGCACATATAAGCCCGTCCATCATGCAAAAAAACATCACCTCGTTAGGCTCGCTGAACTGGGATGACCTCAAGTTTTTTCTCGAAGTCGCCCGCACCCGCAAAGCCAGCACCGCCGCCAAACGGCTGGCCGTCGACTACACCACGGTGTCGCGGCGCATCAGTTCGCTGGAAGCGGCACTGGGCACTTTGCTGTTTGAAAAGTCGCGCACCAGTGGCTTCGTTCTGACCACCGAAGGCCAGCGTCTGCTCGGTTACGCCGAGTCGATTGAAAGCACGCTACACATGGCCTGCGAGCAGGTTTCAGGCTCCGGCGTGGCCCTCTCCGGGCACGTGCGCATGGGCTGTACCGAAGGCTTCGGCAGTTTTTTCATCACCCCGCAGCTGAGCCATTTCGTCGACGCCTACCCGGCGATCTCCGTGGACATCCTGCCGCTGCCGCACTTCATCAGCCTGTCCAAGCGCGAGGCCGACATCGTCATTGCTCTGGAGCGACCGGAACACGGCCCGTACGTCTGCTGCAAACTCTGCGACTACCGTTTGCAGCTCTACGCCACTCAGCAATACCTCGACCAACACCCACCGATCCGCCGCCCGGCAGATTTGAGCAAGCATCAATTCATCAGTTATGTCGACGATCTGGCGTTCAGCTCGGAACTGCTGTACCTGGCGAACGTCCTGCCCGGCGCCAACGCGCACTTGCGCAGCACCAGCGTCATCGCCCAGTACGTCGCGGCGCAGCAGGGCCGCTCACTGGCGATCCTGCCGTGCTTCCTGGCGGCGCAGGATCCGCGATTGTTGCCGGTGCTGGCAGAGGAAATCGATATCACCCGGCAGTTCTGGATGTACTGCCGGGAGGATCTGCGCAAGTTGAAGCGGATTACGTTGTTGTGGGATTACATCAGAGAGGTGACGGAACGTAATCAGGGGCTGTTGATGGGGCAGACGCGGGTGATGCAGTTCGCCGATTAGTCGGCGCTGACCACAATCGCCACCCGGCGGTTTTCCGTGCGGCCGGTCGCGGTGTCGTTGGACGCTACCGGCTCACTGCTGCCCAGGCCTTGTAGCTGAATGTTTTCCTGCTTCATTCCGACCGTTTCCAGTACGTTGGCAACACTCTTGGCCCGGCGCAGCGACAGTTGCTGGTTGTAGGCTTCCTTGCCCGAAGCATCGGTGTGGCCGTCGACGCGCACGCGTTCGATGCCGACACTCAACAAGGCTTTGCCGATGCGCTCGACGATCTCGGTGCTTTGCGGGTTGAGGCTTTCGACGTCGCTGCCAAACAGCACTTTGCCCGACAGACCAAATTCCCAGCCGTCGTCGGTCAGTTCGAAGCCCTGTTGTTTGAGCACGGCAACTTGCGCCGGGCTCAAACCTTTTGGCGGCGCGGTCTGGCAACCGCTCAGGGCCAGCACCGCCAGCAACAACACGGCGTAAAAACAACGAATGGACAAAGTGAACACGGCTATCAGCTCCTGGAGGGTTCGGAATCGACCGGGTGCTCCGCCCCGGCAGTGAATTGGGCGCCACGCGACAGGCGCTTGGCTTGGTACATGGCCGCATCGGCGGCATCGAGCAAGGCGCTCGGGCTCGCGCCGTGGTCGGGAAATACGGCAATGCCGATACTCAGCGATGTCACCACGCGGGTGTCGCCCGGCAGCGCGATGGGCATGTCCATGCTGGCGAGAATCTTGTCGGCAATGCGCTCGGCATCTTCGATCGCATGCAGCGGCGCGAGCAGTACGGCAAACTCGTCGCCGCCCAACCGCGCCACCAGATCGCCCTCGCGCAACTGCGCGCGAACGCGGTTCGCAACGGCCACCAATACCGCATCGCCGGCAGCGTGCCCGAAGTTATCGTTGATGCCTTTGAAACGGTCGCTGTCGAGAAACAGCACGGCAGCGCGTTCATCGTGCTTGCTGGCGCTGCGCAACGCGCGGATCAAGCGCCCTTCGAAAAACGCACGATTTGGCAGCCCGGTCAGGCTGTCGTGGCTGGCCTGATGGGCGAGTGTTTCGTTTTCGTTCTGCAGATGGGTCTGCCATGACTCCAGCTCGTCGAGCAACGCATTGAAGTCATTGCCCAGATTATCCAGTTCGGCGATTTGCGCCGGTGGCACCCGCCGATCCAGCGCTCGTTCACTGCGGGCGGCGTGCGCCACGGCGGCGAGGCCGCGCAGCGGGCCGATGATGCCGCGCAACTGACGCCGGGCCAGATACAACGCCACCCAGGCGCTGATCGCCGTGCACAGGATAATGCCCGCCAGACCGCTGAGCAGAAAGCGCATCAGACTGCCGCCATGCCCGGTGAGCAGCACCCGGCCGATCTCGCGGTCCTGATGTTCAATGGGCAGGCTGACGGGTTTTTCCAGAATGGCGCGGGCAATCTGCATTTCCAGTGTGGAAATCAAACCGTTTTCCGGGCGCTGCCATTGCGCTAGCAACCGTCCTTGGCTGTCGAGCACCTGAGCATCAGCCACTTCTTCGGTAGAGGCGATCAGCGCCAGCGCTTCAGTGGCGGCAGCCTTGTCGTTAAACACCACCGCGGCCTCAACGGTGTAGCTGATCGAGCGCGCAATCAGATGCAGGTTGTGATCGGCATACACGCGCAATGCGAGCACACCGAGCAAGGTCAGCGAGACACTGGCCATCGCCACGGCGATCAGCGCGACAATCAGATGCCCTCGGCCGATCACCGAGCCCAACGTCGGGCGGTCACTCGCTCTGGACAGCCTCATGGCGCCGCCGCCCTGCGCCGCGACAATTGCAGCACGCTGGGGTGGATACGCACACCGCTGCGGGCCACGGAGTCGAGATTGACCTCGAACGACACTTGTTCATCGCCCACACGCAGACAGAACAGGCTGCCAACCGTGCATTGATCGCCACCTTCGCTGATGCTCAGCACTGGATGCCCGATCAGCGAAGCAAACAAGCGACTGCGCTCATCATTGGTGAGCTTGCCGATATAAACCGCATTGCATTCGCTGATGATCGCCGGGTTGTCGGCCAAAAGCCGCCGTACCAGCACCGGCCGGCCAGTGGCCTGAGCGGTGCCTTTGACCAGATCATCGGTGTATTCGGTGGGGCCGACGATGCACAGGCGCAACTGCGCCGGTTCGACCGGCCAGCGCGCATAACTGAGAATCCCCAGCACGACCTGGGTGACGGACTTGGCCCGCTGCTCAGCCATACCTGCGGGCGCTTGCGCCATCGCCACGCCCGTCATGAGCCAGAACAGACCGACCCGCAACACCTGCTTGCAGACAACAACGCGCCCTGTCGTCCAGACCGACACCTTCATGCAGGAATTCTCTTGGAACGTAGCGAAATGATGCCGCAACGATAGCACAGCGCCGAAAGGCCAGCGAGGCAGCGCCCACTGACCGGTCAGTCAATAATCGCCGCCTGCCGCAGGATTTCAGTCGCGAGAATCGGTGCCCTCCTCCAGCTCCAGCATCAGGCCGCTCAAGCGCTTGACCTTGCGCTGCACCGCTTCCTCGAACACTCCGGCCCGCGATTCGATCAAGGTGAACCAGTGTTTGGCTCGGGTGATGCCGGTGTAGATCAGCTCTTTGGTCAGCACCGGATTCAAGGCATCGGGCAGGATCAGCGCGGTGTGGGCAAACTCCGAACCCTGGGATTTATGCACGGTCATCGCGTAGACGGTTTCGACATCGTTGAGCCGGCTGGGCAATACGAAACGCACGCCGCCCTGGCCGTCGTTGCGCGGGAAGGCCACGCGCAACACAGGCTTGCCGGCGTCAGGTCCCTCGCCCTCGGGCAGCTTGAGGGCGATACCGATATCGCCATTCATCAGACCCAGACCGTAATCGTTGCGCGTCATCAATACCGGACGGCCTTCGTACCACTGCTGGTCGTTTTCGATCAGACGCGCCTTGAGCAATGCCGCAGTGATCCGCTGATTCAGACCTTCGACACCCCACGGTCCCTTGCGCACGGCACACAGCAACTGAAACGTATCGAACGCCTGCAACACATCCCGCGCCCAAACGACCCAGTCCGGGTGTTCAAGTGGCCTGCCCGATGGCGGACGCTTGTCGCGCAGCACGCTCAGGTAATGGCGGTAACCTTGCGGGCCATCGCCGTGCCCCTCCAGCAACAGTCGCTCCAGCCGGTGGTCGTGTTCGCCCTTGAGCGCCAACGAATACACGTCTGCATAGTCGCCGGCATCAAGCAACTGCCGCGCCTGCTCCGGCAACTGTTGGTTAACCCGCCGCGCAAGCTGACCAATGCCGCTGCTTTCGCCGAAGCGCCGGGAATAACGCAGCATTACCACTTGCTGGGCCAGCGGATGAGAACCGTCGACGTCCTCATGCAAGCCGCTGTTTAGTAACGACTCGCCACTGACCGATTCCAGCCACTGTCGGGTCTGCGGGTTGTACCAACCGCCTTCGGCGTCGCGGCACAGATCGCCCAGCACCGCACCCGCCTCCACCGATGCCAGTTGGTCCTTGTCCCCGAGCAAGATCAATCGCGCATGAGTCGGCAGGGCATCGAGCAGATTGGCCATCATTTCCAGGTCAATCATCGAGGCTTCGTCGACCACCAGCACATCCATTGGCAAGCGGTTGCCGGCATGATGGCGGAAGTGGCGAGTGCCCGGACGACTGCCAAGCAAGCGGTGCACGGTGGTCACGTCGCAAGGAATTTTCGCCCGCACCTCTTCGCTGACTTGCAACGATTGCACTTGTTGACTGATCGACTCGGTTAACCGCGCTGCCGCTTTGCCGGTCGGCGCCGCGAGACGAATGCGCAACGGCTGTCCGGCTTCGACGGCCGGTGCTTGCAGCAAGGCCAGCAAACGCACCACCGTGGTGGTTTTACCGGTACCAGGCCCGCCAGTGACGATACTGAAAGCACCACGCGTGGCGAGGGCACAGGCGAGTTTCTGCCAGTCGATCACTTCGCCAGGCCCGCCCGATTCGAACAACCCGTTCAAGCGCTGCGGCAAGTCAGCAGGCGTCGGCTCGACCTGCTCCAGGCGCTGACGCAACGCCGTATCGATGCGCCGCTCGTACGCCCAGTATCGACGCAGGTACAGGCGCTTGCCGGATAACACCAGCGGACGCTGCTGCGCTGCATCACTGGGATCCCCCGCCAATGCCACCAACGAACTGCTCGCCAGCACCTTGCACCAGTGTGCACCATCGAGCGCGTCGAGCAACTGTGAAGGCAGCAACAACACGCCACCTTGCACGTCACCCTCCGGTGGCAGCGATAACGCGAAATCGGGCGCCTTCAGGGTTTCGAACAGATCAAGACAGACGTGACCGTGGCCGAGTTGATGGCTGGTCAGTGCCGCCGCGAGCAACACCAACGGATCGGTGTCCGGTTCCAGTTCATGAAGGAAGGCAACGAATGCCTTGTCCAGCGCACGCAGCCAACCACGCTCGACCCAGCGCGTGAGCAACAGCAACAGGTCATCGGCACGGCTCAGCGGCGCGAGCTTCGACAGACTGTCGGCTGCCAGCGGCGTGGGAAGCAGATCGGCAAAGGTACGGCTCATAGCAGGACTCCCTGTTCCCAGGCGGGTTCGGTCTTGGGTTCGGGTTTGCCTTGAAACATTCGGTCCAGGCGCTCGATCAGTTCGCGCGGCGGGCGAGCGAAATAAACCCCACGACTGTCGGCGCGCGTACCGCGCAGGAACAAATACAACGCACCGCCGATGTGCCGGTCGTAATCGTAATCCGCCAGCCGCGCCTTGAGCTGTCGATGCAAGGCAAGCAGATACAACACGTATTGCAGGTCATAGCGGTTGTCGAGAATCGATTGCTCCATGGCTGCCTCGGTGTAAGCCTGATCGTCCTGACCGAGCCAGTTGGACTTGTAGTCAGCTACGTAATAACGCCCGCCGTGTTCGAACGTCAGGTCGATAAAACCCTTGAACATGCCGTTGAGTTGCACCGGTTCCGCCGCGACCCGGGCGACGCCCTGGTGAGTATGCTGACGCACCAGTTCATCGAGTTTGAGCACATCGACTTTATGGCTGGCGAACCAGAACTCCATTTCGACGCGAAACTGCTTCAGCTCTTCCAGCACCACGGGCGCTTGCCCGTCCGCAACAGGAAGCGGCAGCTTGAGCAAATGCTGCAGCCAGTCACTGAGCGTGGTAATCCAGCCCTCCCAGCCACGCAGATTGCAGCGCCGCGCGATTGCATCTTCCAGGGCCTCACGGGAAACGGCGAAACCTTCACCGCCGGCCCATTCGAGCAGCCCGTGGAGGAACGTGCCCGGATTGGGGCCGCGAGGAAACCGATGGATATCGGCGCCACCGGCAATGATCTCTCGCGGCGCGTCCGGATCGAGCCGTTCGTCGTCGAACAGTTTTTGCGCTTGCGGACTGTCCGGTGCCTCGTCGCTGCCGACGCTCAACACGTCGCTGATGCGCAACGCGCTGTAGGAAGCGATCCACCAGTTTTCGCTGGCTTTGCGCTTGGGCACGCGGGTGGCACTGAGAACCGCATCATTGCGTGGCGGCCGGTAATGCTCGTCGGTAGGTTGCGGCATTTCCGCGATACTGATCGCGGCACAGCCCTGCTGCAGGTCTCGCAGCCAACCCTTGAGTTCGCTGGACTCGCTCAGCGAAGCCCCCCCGCCGAGCAAGTAGCCCAGCGCGGAAAGATGCAGCACCGAGCTGTTGTTATTGCCGCGCTTGAGATCCGTCACCCCCAGCCAGCAAGCATGTTGCGCGCGCGTCAGAGCGACGTAGAGCAAACGCAGATCTTCGGCGAGGCGTTCGTCATCCGCTTGCGCAATCAGCTCGGCGGTTGGCTTGAGGCTCACCCGCGCCTTGGCTTCAGCATCGTGGTAATGCAGCGGCAAACGGCTGCCGTCGACAGGCTTCGCCGAACAGATAAATGGCAGAAACACCAAGGGATATTCCAGGCCCTTGGATTTGTGAATGGTCACAACTTTGACCAATTGCTCGTCGCTTTCCAGGCGCAGGATCTGTTCTTCACCCGCCTGCCCGGACAACACCAGCAACTCGGCCAGATGGCGGATCAGCGCTTGTTCGCCGTCCAGTTCCGCGGCGGCTTGCTGCATCAGCTCGGACAGATGCAGAAGATTGGTCAGCACGCGCTCGCCATCACTGCGTTTCATCAGGGTTTGCGGCAAGTGAAAATCGTGCAGCAGGCGCCGCAACATCGGCAGCACGCCTTGCTTGCGCCAGAGTTCGCGATAGCCACGAAACTGCATGACGCGGGTCTCCCAGAACAGCTCATTCTGGTTCAGACGTTCGAGCTCGGCCAAGGGCAGGTTCAGCGTGACACAGGCCAGTGCGGCTTTGAGCAAGCGCTCGACATCCGGTTCGGCACAGGCCTTGAGCCAAGCCAACAGGTCGTGGGCTTCTTGCGCGGCGAATACCGAATCCTTGTCCGACAGATACACACTGCGCACGCCACGGTTGGCCAGCTCACTGCGCACAGCTTGAGCTTCCTTGCCATCGCGAACCAGAATCGCAATGTCGGACGGCCGCAAGCCTCTGAAGTCTTTGCCATCCTGAATGAATCCCGCGTGAGCATTCTGCCCGCCATTGAGCAGCGCAGTGATTTCGCTGGCGCAAGCTGCCGCTAATTGCTGACGATAAACCAGGCCCGACAAGGGCTGGTCGGAAGACAACTGCCAGACATTCAAGGCAGCAATGTCTCGCCCGTCGACCTGCAGGCGTTCCTTGCGCCCCTGAGACTCAACAGGGAGGAATGGCACCGGGTTGTCGCCGGTTTTCTCGCGGAATAAAAACGCACCGCGCCCCTGCTCGCGAGATTCGGCGCGTGCAAAGACATGATTGACCGCCTCGACCATGCCATGGCTGGAGCGGAAATTGGTACCCAGCGTATGCAGTCGGCCAGTCGTGGCCTGACGCGCACGCAGGTAGGTGTAGATGTCCGCTCCGCGAAAGGCGTAGATCGCCTGTTTCGGGTCGCCGATCAGAAACAGGCCGGTTTCGGCATTGTTGTCTTCGATGCGATAGATGCTTTCGAAGATCCGGTACTGCACCGGATCGGTGTCTTGAAATTCGTCGATGAGCGCGACAGGGAATTGCTCACGGATCAATGTCGCCAGACGTTCGCCACCGTCGGATTGCAATGCAGCATCCAGACGCAGCAGCATGTCGTCAAAGCCCATTTCGGCGCGACGGCGCTTCTCTTCTTCGAAACGTGTGCCGACCCATTGGGCGGCGTGTTGCAGAACCGCAGCATCGGGCGTTGGCAGCGCATCGAGGCTCGCCTTGAGAGCCGACATGGCATCCAGACCCGGGTGCGATGGCGGCGGCCCCTTCCAGGCTTCTGCCATACCGTCAGGCGTCAGACGCGCGAAACCGGTGCCGATGTCCAGTTGCTCCAGGGATTCGTCTTCAGCCCATGCCTTGAGCTTTTCGAACCACGGTTCGAAATAGCGTGCCTGCATCTTGCGACCGTCAACCGTTTTGCCGGCCACGCCTTGATGGCAGATGGCGAGCAACTCGTCTGCCCACAGGCGCCAGGGCATTTTCAGTTCAAGCAACGCCGTGCGGCGCTCTTGCAGGCATTCATCGATCAGTTCGGCGGGAGCCCTTGTTTCAACGTTGTCGCGCTCGCTGGCAAACAGACCGCGCACCCGTGGCAACAAGGCCGCAGGCCCGCCCCAGTTGTTGCGGACCCAATTCAAGGCATCGCCCTGCATTGGATAACAGAACAGACGCCAATAATCGCGCAGCACTTCGCCAAGTAGGTCGCTGTGATCGGTTTCCAGCGACTGGGTGAACAAGCTGCCGCTGTCGAACGCGTGCTCACGCAACATGCGCTGACACCAGCTGTGGATGGTCGAAACGGCAGCTTCATCCATCCATTGCGCGGCGACGTCAAGGCGGTTCGCGCAGCCTGGCCATTGCTGGGGTTCGAACTGATCGCGCAGTTCGGCGATCAGTGCGTCAGGAGCCGGCGTCTCGTCGCGGAAAAATCGAGCCGCCTCAGCCAGACGTGTGCGTATCCGTTCACGCAGTTCCTTGGTCGCGGCATCGGTGAATGTCACCACGAGTATTTGAGGCGGCAACAACTCACGACCGAATCCGCTCGACTCGTCACCGTGCCCGAGGATCAGCCGCAGATAGAGGGCAGAAATGGTAAAGGTCTTGCCAGTACCGGCGCTGGCTTCGATCAACTGGCTGCCATGTAACGGAAATGCCAGCGCGAGGGGTGTTTTGGTACTCATGTGCGTGCCCCCTCGGCGGACAGCGAACGCCATGGCGCTTCGTAAAGCGGACGGTACAAGGCATCGCACCAGCCGGAAAATGTTTCGTCGGCCAGCAGCGACTGGAAGTCAGCGAACTGCCTTAGCAATGCGGGGCTCTCGCGGCGCTCACCGTCAGTGGTCTGCCCGTCACCTTCATAGGCCTTGCAAGCGGCAGCTTCGGCTTTCAACGGGTCGGACTGAGACAGCCACGCGAACGCGGTCTTCACCGCTATCGGTAGCGGCTGGCGCATGCCCGCCTGCCAGGCGAGGAGCAGATCGCCAAGAAAACGCGTCGCCCGTGCAGGCTCCAGCGGTTCAAGCAGCAGCGTGTCATCGCTGGCCACCAAAGCGGTCGTCAGCGAAAGGCCACTGGCGCAAGCGACGAGATGGTTGACCCAAGGCTTGGTCAGGCGATGCCATTTACGGTTTTTGATCGAGCCGATGCTGTTGGGAATGGTCGTGACGGACAACAGACCGCCGTCGGCGCGCTGATGCAAACCGGCGAGCCAGCCTTCCAGACGCAGATCCTGCAACTCCAGAATGACAGGCAACGCACTGGTCAGCGGAACCGGCCAGAGCGTCAGTAATTGTTGATAACGCTTGAGCAGATCCGGCAACGGCTCGATCAATTCCCGCTGCAGGCATTCGCCGAATCCTGCCATTGGCAACAGACCGCTGTTTTGCAGGCGACGGGCCTGTGTGTCGAGCGCTTGATCGATATTTTCCGGTTGCCTCAGCGCCGCATCGAGCAGGCTCTCGCTGAGCATATATCGCTGTAATGCGTCCAGCACGAAAGGTTCTTCGTCCGCCAGTGGTGCTTCGGCAGCCTCGAAATACACCTTGAGTCGCTGGGTGAAGAAATGTCGAACCGGGTTGCGCAAAAAGTCCTGCAACAAAGCGAGGGTCAACGGTTCTTCTTGTACATAAGGGGCAAGCAACTCGACACCGGTCTGAGGCTTGTGCTCTTGATGCAGCACCTGCCACTCGCTGGCATAACTGAACAGCTGATCGCCTTCATGAAAATAGCGCGCACTGAACGGTTGCAGCGGGTGTTCCTCAGTCAGGGCATCCAGCAACTCGCCGTGCTCATCGAGCAATCGCCAACCGCTGGCCAGATGATCGCGTAACTGGCCAATAAGCACAGACGCCGGCCGTTCGCTGTTGTCGCGAATGCTACGGCCTACCCAACTGATATAGAGCTGATTGCGCGCAGACAAAAGTGCTTCAAGCAAAAGATAGCGGTCGTCTTCACGTCGCGAGCGATCGCCGGGGCGGTAATCGCTGCCCATGAGGTCAAAGTCCAGCGGAGGCTGCGCGCGAGGATAGTCGCCATCGTTCATGCCCAGCAGGCAGACCAGTTTGAAAGGAATGGCGCGCATGGGCATCAGCGTACAGAAATTCACCGAACCGGCGAGGAACCGCTGAGACAGTCGCCCCTGATCCAGCCCGGCGAGCCAGGCCTCGCGAACCACAGTGAGCGGCAGCTCATCGGTGAGATTCACCGCTTCGCAAGTCTCCAGCCAGGTTTCGCGAAGCTCCTCGAGTTGCGTCAGCAAGTAGTCGTCATGCTCATTGCTCGCTTTGAAAAACAGCTGCATCAGCGCTTGCAAGCGATACCCCCACGCAACGGGCTGTGCCGGTTGCGTGAGCTGCTGGTGGGCCAGTTCCAGCGCATCAAGCAAGGCCACAAGGGGCCCAATCAGCGCGGCATCCAGCCCACCGATTTCATCGTAGGGCTCGATACCTTCACAGGCGCTTGCGCTGCCGACGGCGTATCCGAGCAGCATCCGGCGCAAGCCGAAATGCCAGCTGTTCTGCTCAAGCTCGTCTGGCAAACCAAGGCCTGCTCGCTGCTCAGCGTTCATTCCCCAACGCACGCCCGCACCTTCGATCCAGCGATGCAGTGTTGGCAGGTCGCGCTCTTCAACTCCAAAGCGTGCGCGTAATGCGGGAACGTCGAGCAAGTCGAGGATTTCACTGACCGGAAAACGGCTGTCGGGGAGCTTGAGCAGATGCTCGACCGCAATCAGCAACGGATCACGACCGCGCTGCCCCTGATCCGCCAGTGTGAATGGAATGAAGCGGGGATCATGCCGGTCGAGTTGGCCAAATACGGCGCGGATATGCGGTGCGTAACTGTCGATGTCTGGCACCATCACGATCACATCGCGTGGACGCAAATACGGGTCGCCACTGAAGCGTGCCAGTAGCTGGTCATGCAGAATTTCGACTTCGCGCTGTGCGCTGTGGGCAATGTGAAAACGGATCGACTCGTCCTGTGCCAGATCGACAGCAGGCCAGTGCTCGCGCGTTTCATTGAGTGGGCGTAACTCCAGAATGTCATCTTGGAGCTGGTTGAGCATGTTCTGCGGCTGGGTTTCACTGAACAAATCGATGCGACCGTCGCGAAATGCTGCGCGGTAACTGTTCGGATTGTCATAACTGTCGAGCAGATTGATGTAGTCGCGGCCTTGTTTACCCCATGCGGCCAGTAGCGGGTGCGCATGTTGATGCAGGGTTTCGGCGTCCAGCACGACCGGCATGCCGCTCTTGCGCGATTGCCGCTTGTACTGGTGACGGAGCAAATCCTTGTCGGCGACGATATCGGCCCAGTGGTGCCGACAAGGGTTGTGCACACAGAGCAAAACCTGGCTGAAACGCGCAAGCCCTGCCAGCGCCTCGAGGACTTGCGCGGGGAGCGAGGAGATCCCGAAAACGATCACTCGCGGCGGCAGCCCGGTGGGGGCCACTGCCAGGTTATTGATGCGTTCGATGAATCGCTGATGCACACCGGCGCGGCTTTGCGCCATGCCCTTTTCACCTACGTCGTCCAGCAGCGCCCGCCATAATGCGGCTTGCCAGCAACTGGTGGCGGGGAGCGCTTTTACCTCGCCTCGGACATTGCGCAACTGGTGGCGACCCTCGGCCCAGTCCTCAAGCCAGTCAGCTCGATATACCTGATATTGGTCGAAGAGATCGGCAAGGCGCTCGGACAGTTGATAGCGCTTGCGCAAGTCCGTGTCGTGGGTAAGGAAACGTTGCAACGGTTCGAAATGCGGGCGGTCGATCAGTTGCGGCAACAAGCGCATCAGCCGCCAGGTCAGAGGCGCTTTATCGAGCAGGGATTTAGGCGGGATTTCATCGCGGCCCAATACCAGACGGTATAGCTGCCACATGAAACTGCCCGGCAATTGCACATCGATCGCTGCAGCGATACCGCAGCCGCCGAGATCGTCTTCCTGCGGATCTTCTGCCAAGGCCAGCTTGAGCCACTGCGCGATGCCGTTGCTCTGCACCAGAGCGATCTCGTTCTCCAGGGGCGCCAGCGGGTAGCGCCGCATGATGCTGATCACAAGGCTGCGCAGCTCGTCCAGGCTGTTGCTCTGAACCACCATGAATGCAGCGTTGAGGGACGGGGCGTCCGGCATAAAGGCTTCCTTGGAGAATACAAAAGCTGAGGCAGAACCTTAGCATTGTCGGCAGGCTGTGACAGCCGGACGGCGTCGGTGAATGCTGTAAGAACTTTCTCGCAGGCAAAACAAAACCCCAACTGCTTTCGCAATTGGGGTTTCGGAATTTAATCTTGACGATGACCTACTCTCACATGGGGAAACCCCACACTACCATCGGCGATGC
>Ga0307408_100002084_pt1 | contig 14397 bp, 9 predicted proteins | sample 322Cmetagenome_FD_202116 | JGI IMG/M metagenome (GOLD analysis project Ga0307408, IMG submission 202116) | Maize rhizosphere microbial communities from greenhouse at UC Davis, California, United States - 322HYB-C-3 | ecosystem: Host-associated > Plants > Roots > Rhizosphere > Soil | place: USA...
CCATCAGCCAGTATAGTGAACGAATGACTTCCTCTCTTACAGTCGCGATCGCTGTACCCCTCGAAGCCGAGCTGGTGGAGCAGATCCGCGCCGTCGACCCTTCCGTTACTGTCCGGTACGAGCCGGACCTCCTCCCACCGGAGCGGTTCCCCGCCGACCACTCCGGCGACCCCGCGTTCAAGCGAACCCCCGGCCAGGAAGAAAGCTACTGGGCCATGCTCAACAGCGCGCAGGTGCTGTACGGCTTCCCCAACGAAAGCCCTGCCGGCCTTGCCCGCATCGCCCGCGAAAATCCCCACCTGCAGTGGATCCATGCGATGGCAGCAGGGGCGGGCGGGGCGGTCAAGGCGTCAGGCCTGGAGCAGGAGACGCTGCAGAAGTTCAGGATCACCACGTCGGCAGGCGTCCATGCCCTGCCGCTCGCCGAGTTCGCTGCGTTGGGGATCCTCAATGGCTTCAAGCGGAGCGCGGAACTGGCCCTGGACCAGGCCGCCAAGGTGTGGCCGGAACTCCGGATTCCCACCCGCCTCGTCAACGGCTCCACACTGGTGGTCACGGGACTGGGTGAGATCGGGCTGGAGACGGCACGGATTGCCAGGGCGCTGGGAATGAAGGTCAGCGGGACCAAACGCTCAGTGGAACCCATCGACGGCATTGACCACGTGGTGGACAACGCCGGCCTTCCGGGCCTGCTGGCCACGGCCGATGCGGTGGTCAATACGCTGCCCGGCACGGCGTTCACCGAGAAGCTCTTCAACCGGGAAGTGTTCGCCGCCATGAAGCCCGGGACGGTCTTCATCAACGTGGGCCGCGGCACCGGCGTTGACGAGGAGGCCCTGCTGGAAGCCCTGGACAACGGCCAGGTCAGTTACGCCTGCCTGGACGTTTTCGCCGTCGAACCCCTCCCCCAGGACAGCCCCCTGTGGGAGCACCCCAGGGTGATGGTTTCCCCGCACACCTCCGCCCTCAGCGCCGCGGAGAACCGCCTCATTACCGAACGCTTCTGCAGCAACCTGCGGACCTTCCTCGACGGCGGCGACCTCCCCCACCTCGTGGACACGGTCCACTTCTACTAAACCCGCCGGCCGAAGCACGATCAGGAGATCCATGCGCATCGCACGCATCAAGACAGCAGAAGGCGCCCGGCACGCAGTGGAGCGGGACGGGACATGGCACCACATTGTTGACCCGTTCGCGGAGCCCTTCAGCTACACGGGGCACACCACCCCGGACGCCGACGCCGTGTTCCTCGCCCCGGTCCGGCCCGCGGTGGTGCTCGGAATCGGGCACAACCGGACACTGAATGACCATCCGCTGCCCATCCAGGCCTGGCATAAGTCCGTGCACACCCTCGCGGATCCCAACGATCCGGTGGTCGCGGCCCGGGACCGCGGCACGGTCAATGTGGAAGGCGAACTCGCGGTGGTCATCGGGAAACAGGCGAAGGAACTGACGCCCGGCAACGCGCTGGAGCACGTTCTCGGCTATACCTGCGTCAATGACGTGACCAACGTGGACCAGGGCCTGGTGGACGAACGGAATTTCCAGGGAAAGGCCGGCGTGAACTACACGCCCCTTGGCCCGTGGATAGAAACAGACATCCCGGATCCGGACAGCGTGGGCATTGACGTGATCGTGAACGGCGCGGTCCAGGCAAACTCCGGGACGTACAACCTGCCCTCCTCCGTGGTGGGGTGCCTCGTCTACGTCACGTCCTGGCTGACCCTGGAACCTGGCGACGTGCTCATGACAGGTGCTCCCGGGACGGCAGTGGCCGTTCAGCCGGGCGACCACGTGGAGATTATGGTGGAGCGGATCGGAAGCCTTACCAACAGGATCTCCTGATCCCGCCTGCCGCCTTCGGGTTGAGGCACGGCTTCGGCGCGATGAGAAGCGCCCTCTATGATGGATGGTGTTCAGTCACATGAACACCACTCGTCCTGCCGCGGCAACCCGAAGGAGAATCATGGCCGATTCCCGCAACCCAGGTCCATCAGACAACCAGGGCGCCACTTCCCCCGCCCCCGCCGTGACACGGGCGGCTGCCGTCCTGGATGCGCTGGCCTCCTCCGCCACCGGCCGCCTCACGCTCAGCGACCTTTCGCGTGAAGTGGGCATTCCCAAATCGTCGACGTCCAACCTGCTGCTGGCGCTGGAGGAAGCCAGGCTCATCAGCCGCCAGGGCAGCGAGTTCACCCTGGGCCGCAAGCTGGTTGAGCTGGGCGCGGCCTACCTTGGCCGCCTGGATGAGGTGCAGGAGTTCTACCGCTACTGCGAGCAGGCCCCCGTCCTCTCCGGCGAGACGGTCCGCATCGCCATGCTTGACGGCCTGAACGTCATCTACCTCGCCCGCTACGAGGGGCACCCCGCCGTGCGCCTGACATCGAATATTGGCGACAAAATGCCGGTCTCGCTCTGCGCTGTGGGCAAGGCACTGATCGCGCGGCTGCACGACCATGACATCGAGGAGCTCTTCCCCGACGACGCCGAGCTGCCCGTGCTGACGCCGAAGTCGCTGCGCACGGGAGCCGAATTTAAGGCACAGCTGCAGACCATCCGCGAGCAGGGCTATGCCTTCGAGGACGAGGAGTCCACCACGGGCGTGGTCTGCCTCGCCGTTGCCGTCCCCACCCGGGGAGCCCACGGCCCCAGCCTCGGCCTGTCCGTGACGGCCCTCAAAGCCACTTACACCCCGGAGCAGGGCGCCCAGATGGTCAAGGAACTCCAGGAGCTGGCCCACTCGCTGGGCAATCCCATGGGCTGATCCCAGCCGACCACCGCGGAATTTTTCCGTCACAAACTTCACACCTTGCCGTCTGTTCAACTTGCTGTATTGTGTTCAGCATAGTGATCGACGCAACAGGGTGTCGTTGCTATCCCACCACCAGGCCAACGTGGGCCTGGAGTGCGTTTAAGGGAGTTACTGTGACAACTCGTACTAAATCACCGCAGATTGAGGCGGGCGGCGCCGTCGTCGAACCGGAACAGCTGCGAAGGGCAACTCTTGCCAGCTCCGTGGGGTCAGCCCTCGAATACTACGATTTCTACATCTACGGCCTGGCGTCAGCGCTGATCTTCGGCCCCCTGTTCTTCTCCCCCCTGGGTGAGAGCGGCGCCGTCATCGCCTCCTTCGCAACCTACGGCGTCGGCTTTGCCGCAAGGCCGTTCGGCGGCGTGGTTTTCGGCTACATCGGAGACCGTTTCGGCCGCAAGATGGTGCTGATCCTCACCATCGGCCTGATGGGCATGGCGAGCTTCGCCATTGGCCTCCTGCCCACGTTTGAACAGGCGGGAATGCTCGGTGCCGTCCTGCTGGTGGCCCTGCGCATCCTCCAGGGCCTGGGAGCCGGCGCCGAGCAGGCGGGCGCCACCACGTTGATCTCCGAGGTGGCCCCGCCCCGCCGTCGTGGTTTCTTCGCTTCGCTGCCTTTCGTGGGCATCCAGCTCGGCACCCTGCTCGGTGCCGGCACGTTCGCCCTGATGGCCCTCGCGGACAAGGAGGTCCTGCAGGGCTGGCTCTGGCGGGTGCCGTTCCTGGCCAGCGTCATCCTGATCGTCATCGCCGTCTTCATCCGGCTCCGGCTCAAGGAAACCCCGGTGTTCCAGGAGCTTGAAAAGCACAAGGCCGTGGTCAAGAACCCTGTGGGCCAGATCTGGAAGCACTCCAAGAAGAACGTGCTTGTCGGCATCGGCCTTCGGATGGGCGAGAACGGCAACTCATCGGTCTACTCGGCGCTGCTGGTCTCGTTCATCAGCCTTCCGGCAGGTGTCTTCCCGGGAGACAAGTTCATTGGTCCCACCGGCCTGCTGATCGCCGCCGGCTGCGCGGCCGTCATGGTGGTCGCTTTCGGTGCCCTGTCCGACCGTTTCGGCCGGGTGCCCGTCTACCGCTACGGCGCCCTCTTCCAGGCCGTCATTGCACTGCCGGCCTTCTACCTGGTCACGCTGGGCAACCCCGCCCTGGTATGGGGAGTCATGGTGGTGGGCATCGCCCTGGGCGTGCAGTCCATGCTCGGCCCGCAGTGCGCCATGCTGCCTGAGCTCTTCGGTTCCCAGCACCGGTTCACCGGCGTGGCCCTGAGCCGTGAACTTTCGGCGGTCCTGGCCGGCGGCTTCGCCCCGATGATCGGCGTTGCCCTGCTCGCCGCAACCAACCACTCCTGGCTGGTTCCCGCGCTGTACTCGCTGGTCCTGGCAACAATCTCCTTCATCACCACGTTCTTCACACCCGAAACGAACGGGCGCGACCTGGTGGTGGTAGAGGACGCCAGGTAGCAGTCCCTGAAACCCCTGGGGGGCGGCCTCTGCGGGGGCCGCCCCCAGGGGTCGTCAGCAGCCCAAGCACTCCCCACATCCCACAGGTCACCAAAAGGTTGAACATGAAGCACGCCAGCACCTCCCCCGCTCCCCCTTCTCCTGCCGATCCTCCGCAGCGCGCAGGCTTCGTCGGGCTGGGGCTGATGGGCGCCCCGATGGCCGCGAACCTGCTCACAGCGGGGTGGGGCGTTACCGGATGGAACCGCTCGCCGTCGGCAGTTGAGGACCTCGTCCGCCTGGGTGGGTCCGCCGCCACAACAGTGGAAGACCTTCGAAACGAACCCGTCATCATCTTCATGCTCCCGGATCTTCCCCACATCGAAGAGGCCGCCGGCGGGCTCCTCGACGCATGGCGGGCCTCACCGCCCGCACCGGGAACGCTTGTGGTGGTGATGAGCAGCGTTTCGCCCGTGGGCGTCCAGGCTTTCGGCCTGGCCGTGAGCGAAGCAAGCGCCGGCAACGCGGCAGTGCTGGATGCCCCCGTCAGCGGCGGCACACAGGGCGCACAGCAGGGGACCCTGGCCATCATGGCCGGCGGTTCCGAGGAGGACTTTGCGCGGGCACTGCCCGCGCTGCAGGCCATGGGCACAACAGTGCGCCGGCTCGGCGGGTTGGGCGCCGGGTCCCTGGCGAAGGCATGCAACCAGCTGATTGTGGGCACCACGACGGCGGCCCTCGCCGAAGCGGCCGGGCTTGCGGAACGCTCCGGACTTAACGTCGAAGCACTCTTCGACGTCTTGTCCGGCGGGCTCGCAGCCAGCCGGGTGCTGGAGGTGGTGGGTCCGCGGCTGGCAGCGGAGGATTACGCGCCAACCGGACCGGCCAAGTTCATGCACAAGGACCTGTCCTTTGTGCTGGAAAGTGCCCGCAGTGTGGGTGCCGCGGTTCCAATGGCATCTGCCGGCGTCGAACTCTATGCCCACCTCATCAGGCAGGGCCTCGGGGACCTCGACCTGGCCGTGGTGCGGCAGGCCATTGCCAGCCTCAGCACCGCTTCCCAGGGGAATGCTCCGGCGACTATCAAGGAGACTTTGTCATGACCGCCCTTTTCGACCTGACCGGACGTACAGCCCTGGTCACGGGATCAAGCCGTGGAATCGGCAATGCCCTTGCCCGGGCCCTGGCGGACGCCGGCGCCACGGTGGTGCTGAACGGGGTCAACCCGGAACGGCTGAAGGCCGCCGAAGCCGCAATGGCCGACGATTATGCTCCGGGCCGGATCCACAGCTGCGCCTTCGACGTCACCAGTGACACCGAAGTTGCTGACGCCATGGCCTGGTTGGAAGAAAACGTGGGTCCGCTGGAGATCCTGGTCAACAACGCCGGCATCCAGCACCGTGTGGCCATGCTTGACCTGGACGTCAAGGACTGGGAGCGGGTCATCAGCACCGACCTCACCAGCGCGTTCCTGGTGGGAAGGGCGGCGGCCCGTTTCATGATCCCCCGGGGCCGCGGCAAGATCATCAACATCTGTTCCGTCCAGACGGACCTGGCCCGGCCCACCATCGCACCGTACATCGCCGCCAAGGGCGGGCTGCGGAACCTCACCCGGGCCATGACGGCGGAATGGGCGGCCGCCGGGTTACAGATCAACGCACTGGCGCCCGGCTACATCCACACCGAGATGACCCAGAACCTGGTGGATGACGAGCAGTTCAACTCCTGGATCCTCGGGCGGACCCCTGCGCACCGCTGGGGCACGCCGGAGGACCTGGCCGGCCCGGCAGTCTGGCTGGCTTCCAGCGGTTCGGACTTCGTGAACGGCCAAACCATCTTCATCGACGGCGGAATGACGGTGGTGGTCTGATGCGTACCGTGGCCGAACTTCCGGCGGCGGGTCCCGCCGTCGTCGCCCATGCTGCAGGCGACCTGCGCATTGAAAGCATCCCGCTGCCGGCGGCCCGTCCCGACCAGGCAGTGGTGGAGATCGCCTACGGCGGCATCTGTGGCTCCGATCTGCACTACTGGCTGCACGGCGCGGCCGGGGAATCGGTCCTGAAGGCCCCGATGGTGCTGGGGCACGAGATCGTGGGGACGGTCATCCGTGCGGCAGCGGACGGATCCGGACCGGCGGAGGGTGCACCGGTCGCCGTGCACCCGGCCACGCCCGGGCCGGGAGACGGTCCCGACTTCGCCAGGTATCCGGACGACCGGCCCAACCTGTCCCCCGGCTGCACCTATCTCGGGAGTGCCGCACGGTTCCCGCATACGGACGGGGCCTTCAGCAGGTACGTCAACCTGCCGTCACGGATGCTGCGGGTCCTGCCGGCCGGACTGGACCTGAAGACGGCGGCGCTGGTCGAGCCGGCCAGCGTGGCCTGGCATGCCGTGGCGCGCGCCGGTGACGTCAGGGGCAAGACTGCCCTGGTGGTTGGTTGCGGCCCGATCGGCACACTGACCGTCGCCGTCCTCAAGCGCGCGGGCGCAGCCCGCATCGTGGCGACGGACCTGCACCGGAAACCCCTCGAAATCACCCGGGCAGTGGGTGCGGACGAGGTGCTGGAAGCAAGCGACGCTGAAGCGCTGGCTGCGGTTGAGGCCGACGTCGTCATCGAGTCCTCCGGCTCCCACCACGGACTGGCGACGGCCATCAAGGCAGCGGTCCGCGGCGGAAAGGTGGTGATGGTCGGCCTGCTGCCGTCCGGACCGCAGCCTGTCCTGATTTCACTGGCCATCACGCGGGAACTGGAACTGCTGGGCTCGTTCAGGTTCAATGACGAGATCGACCAGGTCATCACTGCGCTGGCCGACGGGTCCCTGTTCGTGGATCCGGTGGTCACCCACGTCTTCCCGCTGGAACGCGGCCTCGAAGCTTTCGAAACGGCCAGGAACTCGGCCGAGTCCGGGAAGGTCCTGCTCGACTTTGGTGCCAGGCGCTGAGCTTCGTCTAACTACAACAGGATCCAACAACAGGGCGCTTTACCGCTCAATGATGAGCTTGGACGGATTCGTATCCCATGCTTTCGCTGATTTTTTGGCCGGCCGCTTGCAGCTCTTTGATCAGTCCGGGCACCTTTTCGGGGTCAAACCTGAACGACGGGCCCGCGATGCTGACCGCCCCGATGACGGTTCCCTCATGGCCACGAATAGGGACGGCGATGCCGTTGAGTCCGTCTTCGAGTTCCCCGAGCACTGTGGCGTATCCGCGCTTTGCTACTGTCAAAAGTTGCTCCTCCAGTTCCTGACGTGACGTGACGGTCTGCTTTGTAACCGCGGGCATCCCCAGATCCTTCAGGATGCGGTCGCGCTGTGAGGGCGGGAGTGCTGCCAGGAATACTTTTCCGCTGGACGTCGCGTGAATGGGTGTCAAACGGCCCATCCAGTTCTGGGTGGCGGCGAGCGTGGAGGGCCCGAAGGCTTCGTCGATGTTAACGACGTGGTTCGAGCTTAGAACGGCTAGATTGACAGTTTCCCCGAACCTGGCCGCTAGGGCTTCGAGGACAGGCCGGGCTTCCCTCGTCAGATCAAGGCGCATCGGTATCGCATTGGCCAGATGCAGGATGCCCAGTCCGAGCTGGTACTTGCCTCGTCCGCTGCTCTGCGCCATACCTTGTGCTTCCAGCGCCCGGAGAAGCCGGGAAATGGTCGACTTGTGCACGCCCATTTCCTCGGCAACTTCTGTTACGCCCGCACTGCCCGTGCGCGCCAGAATCCTCAGAACAGCAATGGCACGATCAACCGATTGAAGGCCACCCCCCTGAAGTTCGGCAGCGGAGTGTTCGCCGTCTTTCGCCGTGTCAACATCGCGCACTGGAAATGCCATGTATTCATACTCTCAGACTCGCTCCCTGGTCAACTGAGCGTCATCGAGAGCTGCCTGCGGCTCGCGGGGCAGCTACAGCCCACGGCCAAATATCACACTCGCACGAACAAGCACCGAGAAACAAACGCCCAACTCCAGAAAACTCTTGACCAGGACAGTGATTGAGGTAACACTAGAACTAAGAGTTGCGGACAACGCAACTTGGTACACATAGCGAACTAAGATCGAAACATGTGCTTGCAGTGAAGAAGCCACCTCTGCAAGAGATGAAAAAGTCAGACAGCGGAAGTAAGTGCTCGACATCATCGTGGACTAACTTCAGCGGCGTGCCATCAACGAGGGAACCCAGGCACTTTGGCCGCCGAGAACGGCCAAGCCGCACCGCTGCGCTGAGCGAGCGAAGACGTGCGTCATGGTGAATCGTATTGTCTTTCCCCCGGCTGAAGTGCAAGTCAACGAACAGAGGTGCATGTTGCATGGCTAAAGACTTACCGTTTACTAAAAGAGGGAACGGAGACCAAGCTAAATACCCCGGTCGCAAGGGCGGCAAGCCGATAGGCAGTCTTGATTACATCCGGCCCCGCTACCCCCATAACCTTCATCCGGCGTTAGTGCCGGGAATCAGCGTCGATGAACAGCGCCGGCATTACAGTCTGGACAAGGTCGTCCTCACTGTGGCTGGTGCATTGACCGTGGCTTTCGTCGTCTGGGGCATCATCAGCCCATCCAGCGTTTCCGACGTGGCCGGCGCGGCATTCTCCTGGACCACCACCAACCTGGGCTGGCTCTTCAACGCCGTCGCCACCGTCGTTCTGGTGGCCCTGCTGTGGTTGGCCCTTAGCCGATACGGGAAGATTCCGCTCGGCAAGGACGGGGAGACCCCGGAATTTTCCACCTTTTCCTGGGTTGCGATGCTCTTCGCCGCCGGCCTCGGCATCGGTGTGTTGTTCTGGGGCCCCGCCGAACCGCTGACCTACTTCGTGAGCCCGCCGCCACGAACCGTCGAGGCCGAATCAGTCGAGGCCATGCATCAGGCGCTGGCCCAGACTTACTACCACTGGGGATTCCACGCGTGGGCCATGTACGCTCTGGTGGGTGGTGCGGTTGCCTACGTGGGATACCGGCGCGGGCGCGCACTGCTGATGTCGTCGATATTCCGGCATCTCTTCGGAAAGAGGCATACTGACGGGTTCGCCGGAAAACTGGTGGACATCTTTGCCATCATCGCCACTCTGTTCGGCACGGCTGCAGCCTTGGGAATTGCTGCACTCCAGATTGGCCAAGGGGTTACCATCGTCTCGGGTGTCTCCGAACTGACGAATTCAGTCATCGTAGGTATTATCGCCGTGCTGACGCTCGCCTTTATCCTCTCTGCCGTTTCCGGCGTCGCCAGAGGCATCCGCTATCTCTCGAACATCAATATCATCCTCACTTTGGGCATCGTTGGAGTGGTGTTCATCTTGGGGCCGACGCTGTTCCTGCTGAACATGCTGCCATCGGCGGTAATGGAGTACATCGGCTCACTGTTCGATCTGATGGCACGATCTGCTTCCTGGGGAGAGGAAACACTCGAGTTTCAGTCCACGTGGACCGTGTATTACTGGGCCTGGTGGATCTCCTGGTCACCGTTCGTCGGCATCTTCATTGCTCGCATCTCCCGCGGCAGGACCATCCGACAATTCATCCTGGGTGTGATCTTCATCCCGTCCGCACTGCTTTTTGTTGCCTACGGAACCATGGGGGCTACTGCGATCTGGATGTACCGTGAGGGGAGTCCGGGCTTCCACGATTCGATGGCTCCTCCCGAAGTGCTTTTCACCTTGGTGGACAATCTTCCCTTCGCGGAATGGCTTCCTCTGGTGATCATGGTTGTGCTGGCGATCTTCTTCATCACCTCTGCCGACTCCGCCTCAGTGGTCATGGGTATTCTCACCACGCGGGGCCGCCAGGATCCCCCCAAGCTCGTGGTGGTTTTCTGGGGCCTGGTCATGTCCGGGATCGCCGTGGTCATGTTGTTGATCGGCAACGCGTCCGCTCTTGCCGGCCTGCAATCCCTGGTAATTGTCACGGCTGTACCGTTCGCCTTCGTGATGTTCCTGATCATCTTCGCGTGGTTCCGCGAGCTTCGGTCAGACCCGCATATTCTGCGCGCCCGGTACGCCGAGATGGCGGTAAGCAATGCCGTATTGGACGGCGTCCATAAGTATGGAGACGACTTCGGCCTTCAGGTCGTCGAAACCGAGCCAGGATGCGGAGCCGGTGCCGAAACCGACTCGGAAGACAAGGAGTATACGGAGTGGTATCAGCGCACTAATGCGGAGGGCGAACCGGTGGGGTTTGACTACGAAACCGGCAAGTGGGCCGACGGCTGGGACCCTGAAACCGGCGAGATCGGCACCGTGCCTGCCCAGGCGACCGCAGACGCGAAAACCGGTGAAGACGAAAAGTCCATGAGCGCGGGGCCGGCAACGGAAGGGGCACGCCCGGCAACTGATGTCGAGGATCGTTTCCACAAATCTGAGCCTGTCGCCACCAAACCATAACGGCGTTCGATAGAGAGCCTTCGATTGGAGCAAGAAAATACTATGAATGAGATCCGCGACATCCTTCCCATCCCGGCACGGAGAAGCCAGCCGGTCACGGCGGCCATGGGAATCCACCAGCAAGAGGCACCCTTCAACCCTGTCGCACCTCTTCGCGCCCCGCACGGCGCTCCCAATGTGGTTGTCGTCCTCATCGACGACATGGGCTTTGGCGCTTCAAGTGCCTTCGGTGGTCCATGCGAGATGCCGACAGCGGACAAACTGTCAGAGGAAGGGCTGCGCTACAGCCGCTTCCATGTCACAGCACTGTGCTCCCCCACCCGCCAGGCCCTGATGACCGGACGGAACCACCACTCTGTAGGCATGGGCGTGACCACCGAAATGAGCACCTCCGCTCCCGGTTACACGGGTTTCCGCCCGGCCAGCGCAGCCACCATCGCCCAGACGCTAAGCCACAACGGGTACAGTACAGCGGCGTTCGGCAAGTGGCACCAGACACCGCCGCGCGAAGTCAGCCCCTGCGGCCCGTTCGACCGGTGGCCAATTGGGGAAGGCTTCGACAAGTTCTACGGCTTCATGGGCGCGGAAATGAACCACTGGTATCCACAGCTCTTCGATGGCACCACCCCCGTCGAACCGAGCCGGCGGCCCGAGGACGGCTACCACCTCTCCGAAGACCTCGTTGATCACGCCATCGACTGGGTCCGCACCCAGAAGACCCTCACGCCCGGGAAGCCCTTCTTCAGCTACATCGCCTTTGGCGCCACCCATGGTCCATTCCACGTCTCCCCCGAATGGAAAGACAAATATCGCGGCCGCTTTGACCAGGGCTGGGACAAGCAGCGGGAAGAAACCCTGGCCCGGCAGAAGGAACTGGGAATTGTCCCCGAAACAGCGGAGCTCGGACCCTGGGCCGACGTTGTGCCCCACTGGAACGAACTGGGCGACACCGAGCACCGGGTTGCCGCCGCATTCATGGAAACCTACGCCGGATTCGCCGAACACACGGACACCCAGGTGGGACGCTTCGTCGACGCCCTGGACGAACTTGGCGAGCTCGACAACACCCTCTTCATCTACATGCTCGGTGACAACGGCGCATCAGGTGAAGGCGGGATCGAGGGCACCATGCGCGAGCACCTGGTCGGGCACGGCTTCAAGGACAGCACGGAAGCCATGGCCCAAGACCTGGACGCGCTCGGGGATGCGACCACGTATGCCATCTACCCTGTCGGGTGGGCGCTGGCCATGAACACTCCCTACCAGTGGACCAAGCAGGTCGCATCCCACCTGGGCGGCACGCGCGACGGCATGATCATGCGCTGGGGCAACGGCATCCTCCAAGGCGGCGGCGTGCGGCATCAGTACCACCACGTCATCGACATCGCCCCAACCATCTTCGAAGCAGCTGGTATCCCCCACCCGGTCACGGTCAATGGAGTAACTCAGCAGCCAATCGAGGGCACCAGCATGGTCTACACCTTCAACGCTCCGGAAGCTGAAGACCGCAGGCGGACCCAGTACTTCGAGATGTGCGGCAACCGCAGCATCTACCACGAGGGCTGGACAGCCGTGACCCGCCATGGCACGCCTTGGGAAATGGTCCCCGAAGGGCTGCCCTCCTTCGACGATGATGTCTGGGAGCTCTACGACATCCGGACGGACTGGAGCCAGGCCCATAACCTCGCCGACAAATACCCGGAAAAGCTGCGGGAACTGCAGCAGCTCTTCCTGATCGAGGCCAGCAAGTACAACGTCTTCCCGCTCGATGACCGGGTCACAGAGCGGGAAAACCCTGAAGTCGCCGGACGAATCGACCTGCTTGGCGACCGGACGTCGGTAACGTACCGAGCCGGCATGGGGCGCTTCACCGAAGAAACGACCCTGAACGTGAAGAACAGGTCACACAGTGTCACGGCTCGGGTTGATATCCCTGAGGGCGGCGGCGAAGGTGTCCTGATAGCGCAGGGCGGCCGCTTCGGCGGCTGGTCCCTGTACCTGGCGAACGGGTACCTCAGCTACGCCCACAACTGCTACGGACGGGACCTGTACACAGTCCGCTCCGACGAGCGTCTTGCGCCGGGACCCCAGGAGTTATCCCTGGAATTCCAATACGACGGCGGCGGCATCGGCAAGGGCGCGGAAATTCGGCTCGCGTCCGACGGCATGGTCGTCGGCAAAGGCAGGGTAGACCAGACCACCGCTTACTACTTCTCATTCGACGAGACGCTTAATATCGGCGTCGACCGTGGAACGCCGGTCACCGATGACTACCTCCCGATCGATAACGCATTCACCGGGACAATCCATACCGTGCGCATCGACCTGCACGACGACGGCCACGACCAGCACCTCACGGCCGCAGGCCGTCAGCGCATGGCACTGGCCCACCAGTAACCAACGCACGGGAAGGTTGCCCTTCCCCAAAAACCGGCGCGCGGCCCGGACATGACGGGTCCTGTCCGGGTCGTGCGCCTCCACCAGCAGTTTGTGTCGCAGGCCGCGATGTCCGAATGCCCCCCTGAGACGAGATGTTCCGGCTTGATCCCACAGCTCCGGGTCTAGGACGTCACAGGTTTGCGCGCCGCTGACGCCTCAGTAATGCCCGATCTCGTAGCGGTGAATCTCATCGTCACCGACCCGACGCGGAACCACGGACCGGTCAATCACCCCTGACACACCAGACCATCCCGTGGCGGACCTCTCAGCGCCTGCCAGGCGAAGGGAAGTTGGCGGAAAGAACTGGTTAGGCTCTATAGGGTCAGCAGCCCGATGGCTTCCGGCTGAAGCGACGGAACATTATCTGCAAACCCCTATCCGGCAAAGGGAACTTAGGAGGAAGAATTGACGTCGCTGCCACTTGCCAGCTCATGGGCCAGTCACGAAAAGAGTTGCTGCGCACCATCCCGGCGGGCAGGAGAATCTCCGGACCGGGAGGCAGACTTTGTCCACGCTGTGCCAGCGAGGAACCTTCACGAAGACGTTTCCATCCCCGACGGAACCTATGTCATGGGGGACGCCTTTGGCGAAGGGTATTCAAGTGACGGGGAATCACCCACCCACGAGGTCAGGATGGATCCCTTCAGCATTGATGCCACCACGGTCACCAACCGAATGTTTGCCGCCTTCGTTTCGGCAACTGGCTACCGCACTGAGGCGGAGACCTACGGCTCCTCGGCGGTTTTTCACCTGCTGTCCACCGCCAAGAGCATGGACATCCTTGGCGTCGCGGCCGGCGCCCCCTGGTGGCTGAATATCCGCGGCGCAGACTGGGCTCATCCCACCGGCCTCGACTCACGCTGGGAGGACGTGCCGGACCACCCTGCAGTCCACATCTCCCACAACGACGCCCTGGCCTACTGCCGCTGGGCGGGCCGTCGGCTGCCAACCGAGGCCCAATGGGAATATGCGGCGCGGGGCGGACTGGCCGGGAAAAGGTACGCCTGGGGTGACGACCTCACACCTGGCGGGGAGCACCACTGCAATATCTGGCAAGGAACGTTCCCCGAGGCCAACAGCATTGAGGACGGGTACTTGGGCACGGCGCCGGTGAAGTCATTTCCGCCCAACGGATACGGCCTCTACGAGGTGGCCGGAAATATTTGGGAGTGGTGCTCCGACTGGTTCCTGCCCAAGTACTACCGAACCTCACCCCGGGACAATCCCCAGGGGCCCACGATCGGGGCCGGACGTGTCATGCGCGGCGGCTCGTACCTCTGCCACGACTCCTACTGCAACAGGTACCGCGTGGCAGCCAGGACTTCGAACACTCCT
>Ga0307408_100002085_pt1 | contig 14396 bp, 9 predicted proteins | sample 322Cmetagenome_FD_202116 | JGI IMG/M metagenome (GOLD analysis project Ga0307408, IMG submission 202116) | Maize rhizosphere microbial communities from greenhouse at UC Davis, California, United States - 322HYB-C-3 | ecosystem: Host-associated > Plants > Roots > Rhizosphere > Soil | place: USA...
CCGTTTCATAGGACAGCTTCCATTCGCGTCCCATCGGGCCGTTGGGCGCACCAGGCTTGCTGTAGGCGCTGTTATAGTGGCGCACGATTTCCAGCCCCAGCACGCCGGGTAGCGCGGGCATGTCTTCTTCGCGCTGGTACTTGTTGCCAGTGATGACGTTGATCGGATTGCCGGCCCCGGCGCCGGGGGCATCGCTGCCGATGCTGGCCGGCGCGCTGGCGGTGCACAACGTTGGCGGTCCGCCTGGCGCGGGGCCACACCCTGCAGCATGGACGAGGCCGGACGGCAGGGCGAAACAGCCAGCCAGCAGGACGATGCATGCGTGGCGATACCGAGAAGTGAACCGGACGGAAAGATGAAATGACGTATGCATATGCGTCCTCAGCCAGGTTTGCAGCACATGTTGGCACACGGGTCCGTGGCGCAACGCTTGGGGTCGGCGACTGGATTGCAGGCGGGAGGCTGCGCGGGCTCCGTACTGGTGCAACTGGCGGTATTACAGCTCGGGGGCGGATCGCGGCTGACCGGCGGGTCGCCCGGATTGGTGGACTTGCCGCCGTTGCCCAGCCCCGGCGTGGAGACGGGGGCGCCGGGTTCGATGGCGTCCGACTGCATGTGCAGGGTGACATTGGTCACCACGGGAATGCGGCCGTCCGCCAGCAGCTTGGTGTGAAAGGCGTCGTTTTTCGGGTCCAGCCAGGTCAGGTAGGCGCCATACATATTCTTGATGAGCGGGACCTTGGGCAGGTAGCCGTGCGTAATGCGCAGCTTGATCAGATTGGCATCCTGGATGGTTTGGCCCGAAGTCGGCCCGATGGCCTGGCTCTTGAATGCCTGTCCGCTGTTCGGAATGACGCGCCGGTTGCCGGTACGTAGCTTGGCTTGCAGCGGCACGTCATTCCAGTCCTGAAAACTTTCCTTGGTCGGGTTGAGCAGTTCGATGTTGACGTTGCCGAGACCGTTTGCGCCCGCATCGTCGGTGGCCTTCGCCAGCGCAGCGGCCAGCTCGGCCGGCGATTGTCCGCCGCCATAGAGCGGCACCAGTGCGCGCAGGTAGGCGGTGTACACGCTGTCCATGTTGGCGTTGGCGGTGGTGCCTTCGCGCGCCGCCATGAACCCGGCATGGTTGATTTGCACCTTGGCGAAATACAGCATGCCGTATTGCAGTGTCGCCAGTCCGAGCAACGTGATAATCGGACCGACCACCGTGAACTCGACCATCGCGGCGCCGCGCTGCGAGGTGTTCAGCGTCAATGGCGGCGGCGATGCCGGCTGGAGCTTTGTATGTTGCAGGCGGTCGCCTGGCCGGATGGACATTGCCGCGATCGCCCCCGCCGCCAGTTCCAGTGTATGGGCTGCGCGCGGATAGCGCCGGCCGTCGGCATCCCTGCCGACGCCGCTGATGCTGGCGCGCCACGGCCGCAAATTGGGCACGCACTGGGTAACGATGCCATGCCGGTCGAGGTACACCAGGTCGATGGGAAAGCGCATGAACGCGCCATGCACGCTGGGACAGTGCGTGATCAGCAGGCCTTGCCTGCTGTGCAGTGCGCAGGCCAGCATCAGGCCCCGAAAGCGCGCCAGGAATGTATCGGCCACCCGCAAGTCGAGTTGATGTGAACCACTGGCGGTGAACAACGTGGCGCTGTTGGCGGCCCGGGCGTCCTGGTGCGTTGTCATGGCGGGCTCCCTACATCCCCGAATGCATGAACTGTATGGCGATGGGGAAGAACAGCACGATGAAGGTGCAGGGGAAGATGAATGCGATCAGCGGCAGCAACAGCTTGACGGGCGCCTCCATCGCCAGTTTTTCCGCGCGCAGAAAACGTTCCGAGCGCCGCTGGTCGGCCTGCGCCCGCAGCACCGGTCCCAGGTTCATGCCCATCCGTTCGGCCTGGATCATGGCCGAGATAAAATTGGTCACGCTGGGCTCTTGCAGCCGTTCGCTCATGGTGCGTAGTGCATCGGCGCGCGCCTTGCCATTGCGCGTATCGCGCAGCACCCGCTTCAATTCGTCACACAGCACGCCTTTGGGGCCCTTCAAGACGGCCTGATTCAACGCGCCTTGCAGATTCAGGCCAGCTTCCACGCATAAGGTGATCAGGTCCAGGAAGAACGGCAGCGTTTTATGCAACTGGCGTTTGCGCAGGGCCATGCGGTCCCGCAGCCAGATGCCAAGGTAGCCCCAGCCTGCCAATGCGCCAATCATGGCTGCCGTCCCGTAATGGGAAGCCTCGAATCCGCTGGATGTGCCGCCTTGTCCCAGCGCTTTCAGTATCGAGCAAAAGATGGCGGCGACGATGCCAGCGCACAGCAGGCGGCTGGCGACGAATTGGGCCGGACTGAGGGCATATTCCAGGCCGGCCTTGCGCAAGCGCACCGGTAGCGATGCGGATGGCGTGCGTGCCACGAAAGGCGCAAGCAGGTAACTGCCCCAGTGAATCGGCCACCACAGCAAGCGGAATCCGAGCGGCGGCGCGTCCTTGTAGCTGCGGTCTTCGGGGGGGATGGCGGCGACGCCGCGCGCCACCAGCACGGCGAGCAAGCCCACCGCCAGGCCGGCCAGCGCGGCCAGCAGGATGATCAATAGCTGTGTGCGGTCGGGAAGCATGGTGGTGGCTGGTTGAAGCGCCGGCTAGACGTCGATGGCGACGATGCGGCGGATGACGTAAATGCCGACACCTTCCAGCAGTGCGATGGCGGCCAGGGCTCCCCAGCCCATGCTCGTATGCCAGAGATGGCTCATGGCGGCGGGTTCCATGTGGTCGAGCACGAACATGAGCAGCACGGGCAGCATGCCCACCACCCAGGCTTGCAGCTTGCCCTGGGAGGTCAGCGCGCGGATCTTGCCTTCGATTTGCAACCGGCTGCGCACCGTGTTGGCGGTTTGTTCCAGCATTTCCGCCAGGCCGCCGCCGGTTTCGGTGGCAATGCGCATGGCGGACACCACCAAGATCGTGGTTTGGGTCGGGACCCGGCGCACCAGGCCGTTCAAGCTCTGTTCCAACGTGACGCCCAGGCGCTGCTCGCGCAGCAGCAAGGTAAATTCCTGTCCCAGCGGCGCTGGCGCCTCGACCACCAGTTGAGAAATAGCCATGTTCAGGCTCAGCCCCGCGCGCAGGGCGCCTGCCAGCATCATCAAGGCATCGGGCAGTTGCTCTTCGAACTGGCGCAGCCTGCGATGGCGCAGCCATGCATACCCGATGCGTGGCAGCAGCGCCAGGGCGCCAAACATGGCGGCGGCGATCAGCAGGCTGCCGCTGGCCAGGCCCGCAGCGATGGCGCCCAGCGTCATCACGGCGACGTGCACCATAAAAATCCTGGCGGGATCAATGAACAGGAAAAATTCGCGCACCTGGAAGCGCGTGCGTTCGGTGAAGTTGGCGCGATAGCGGGCCATCGTGACGATGCCGATGTCGATCACCAGCCAGGCCAGGATGGCCGCCGCCAGCGCGGCGACGCCGCTGACGAAAGCGGGCATGTAGGTGTTGCTCACAGGCGTGCTCCTTGCTTGAAGATGGCGACATCGAGTGCGGCGCCGGCGCAGCGCAGTTCTTCAAAAAAGCTCGGCACCATGTCGCAGGCGGTGAAATAGCCTTGCACTTTGGCGCCCTTTTCCGTTTGGGTATAACCCTGGTTGGCAAAGCGGAACAGTTCCTGCATTTGCAGTTTGCCAGCCTCCATCCCGGTCAGCTCCGTGATGCTGGTGACCATGCGCGTGCCGCAGGCAAAACGCGTCTGCTGCACGATCAGGTGTATGGCGGAGGCGACTTGGTCACGGATGGCCGGGAGTGGCAATTCCATCCCCGCCATCAGCACCATGGTTTCCAGCCGGGCCAGGGCGTCGCGCGGGCTGTTGGCGTGCAAGGTGGTCAGCGAGCCGTCGTGGCCGGTGTTCATCGCCTGCAGCATGTCGAGCGCCTCGCCGCCACGGCATTCGCCGACCACGATGCGATCCGGCCGCATGCGCAGCGTGTTGCGCACCAGGTCGCGGATGGCGACCGTGCCTTTGCCTTCCACGTTGGCTGGCCGGGACTCCAGGCTGATCCAGTGGTCATGGTGCAGTTGCAGTTCCGCCGCGTCTTCGACGGTGATGATGCGTTCACCGGCCGGAATGAAGTTGGACAGGATGTTGAGCAGCGTGGTCTTGCCGGAGCCGGTGCCTCCCGCCACCACGATGTTTTTGCGGGCCGTCACGCACACTTCCAGGAAAGTCGCCATGTCCGTGCTCATGGCGCCCAGCGCGACCAGGTCGCTGGCCGTCATTTTGTAGCGGGCGAATTTGCGGATGGTGAGCGCGGCGCCTTTCAATGCCAGCGGCGGAATGATGGCGTTGACGCGTGAACCATCTTTTAAACGCGCATCGACCATGGGCGAGGATTCGTCGATGCGCCGCCCCAGCGGCGCCACGATGCGTTCAATGACGCCGAGCACGGCACGTTCGCTGGTAAAGGTCAGCGGGTGCTTTTCAAGACGCCCATGGCGTTCGATGTAAATCTTGTCGAAACGGTTGACCATGATTTCGGTGACGCCGGCGTCGGCCAGCAAGTCCTCCAGCGGGCCCAGTCCGACCGCTTCGTCGAGCACTTGCCTGGACAGCAGTCTCCGGTCGAGTTCTTCGGGGATGCTGGCGTCCTGTTCGCGCATGATGGTGTCGATGTGGCGCCGGGTTTCCAGCCGCAGTTGTTCGTCGCTCATTTTTGAAACGTCGTGGCGGCGCAAGTCCATCGACTCGAGCAACAAGGCGTGCAGGCGGCGGCGCCATTCGAATTCGATTTCCTGCCGTGCCAGCGGGGCCACGATCAGCGGATAGCCATCCGGCCTGGCTTCCTCCGGCGAGGGTGACGAAGCGCTTGCATGCGCATCCTGTTGCCGCAAGATCCGGTGCTGGACGCGTTCCGCCGCCAGGCGTGAAGCGTGGATTTCCTCCGTTGCGCGCTGGTTGCGCTGTGGTGCGCTGGCCGAGCGCGAATGCGGCGCCGCCGCCTGCACCGGCGGCAGCGTCTGTGCCGTGCCGGACGGATTAGCAACCTGCAATCGAAACGGGCCGATGGCGATGATGTCGGTTGGCGCCAGTGGCCCATGCGGGGCAACCACCCGCACGCCATTGACGCTGGTGCCGAGATAGGAACCCATGTCTTCCAGCAGCACGCCGGATGGCGTCTTGAGCAGCCTTGCATGCTCCTTGGCCACACGCCAGCTGTCGAGCCGGATATTGTTGCCGCTCCTGCTGCCGATGATGCACTCGTCCGGCACCTCGATTTGCCGGCCACTGCCGTCGGGATTGGTGATGTCGACCTGGAACATGGCGCCCCCTTTCAATGGGCTGGTTCCGCAGGGACGTGGCCCTGCGGCGTCTGGTTGAAACGGGCGGCATCAAAGCCAGGCTGGAGCGGATTGCTGAGGTAAGGGGGCTTGCCGAGCTCGTGCTCCAGCCGCTCGTTTGCGCGCCGGATTCGGTCCGTCAGGCCGGCGCTGCGGCTGTCGACGATACTGGGGGTGACGAACACCACCAGTTCGGTTTCCTTGTTTTGAAAGCGCTTGGAACGGAACAGCGCACCAAGGATAGGGATATCGCCGAGCAGCGGCACCTGGTCGATATCGGTGCTGCTATTCCGCTGTAGCAGTCCGGACAGGACGATGGTTTCTCCATCCCTTACGTTGAACTCGGTCTTGGTGCGGCGGGTGAGCAGCGCGGGCCCGTTGGCGGTCGACATCGAGGCGTCGATGGAGCTGACTTCCGATTCGATGATGGCGCGGATAACGCCGTTGGGCCCGACCTTGGGTTCAATATCCAGCTTGACGCCGTAGGGCTTGAATTGCACGGTCACGCCGTTGATGGTCGCGACCGAATAGGGTATCTCGCCGCCGGCCAGGAAGCTGGCCTTGTAGCCGCTGCGGGTGGACAATTGCGGCTCGGCCAGTACGCTGGCCGCTCCCTTCTGCTCGAGCGCCAGCAACTGGGCGTTCAGTCCCATGTTGATGGCGCTCAGCACGGTCAGCCCCGATGGCAGCGGGACGGGCCCTCCTGTACCCGGGGCGGTAATGGGCGCCGCGTTGCCTTCACCGGCACGGACCGTGATCGCATAGCCGCCAGTGTTGCCCCGCTTGCCGGGACCCCAGATGCCGCCGAGCGCCGCACCGCCCGTGGCGCTCCATTTCAAGCCTAGTTCGCGCAAGTCGCTCTTGGGGAATTCGACCACTTTCACGTCCATCATGACCATTTGTTCCCATCCGACGGGACTGGTGAAGTTGACGATTTGCGGGTAGCGCTTGGCCAGTTCGGCGACCTTGTCGCGGTCGGCGTCCGACAGTTCGTCGCCTTCGACGATGACCTTGTCGCCCACCACGCTAGCTTTCGCTTTCGGTATCGTGGCCAGGAAGGTGGCGATATCGCGCGCGTAGCGGGTCATGTCGACCGGCAGTACGGTGACCTTGACGCGCTGAAAGCGGCCATCCTGGTTCCATACGAACAAGGTGGAGGCGCCGGGGCCGTTGGCGAAGATGATGACATCCTTGTCGTCGAGGGCGTTGGCGGTAATGACCTGTCCATTGCCCACCGCGATGCGCGCCACACCCGGGGTCGGGAAAACGCGGGATTCGCCGGTGAACAGTTCGATTTCCGGGATGGCGTCGGCGTCGTCCTGCTTTTTGATGGGGGCGTAGCGTTCCACGTTTTTGCCGACGGCTGCCGCGGATATCGGATGATCCAGGTGTGGCGGCCGTGCGGCCCGTGACGACCGGGTAGCAGTGGGCGTGGTACCGGTTGGCGCAGTCACGATCCGGGCGGTGGCGCCGGGCGTATGGCCCGTGGAGGTGGCCGGTCCTGTGGCCTGGCCGTGCGCCATTCCCATCGCCCCGCACAGGCTCAATGCGCCGGCGGCGCATGCCCGGAGCCAGCCTTTGCCGGCCTGGCGGAAGACGGCGCAGGCGGTGCGCCGCGACAGCGTCCTTGGTACGGGTGATGGTGGTTGCGGTGTGTTTTTCATGGAGCCGGTCCGTATAGGCGTGGGGTGTCCGCAGGTGGCGCCGCCACCTGTTCCGGGGTGAAGTCTGTGGTGCGGCTATGGGCTGTTGGCTGCCGTGCGGATGGACTGGACGGGTGGCGGTTTTACCGGCGCCGCAGACGAGGGCTGGGTTTCAGCTGCATCTTGGTGGCGGCCCAGATGCAGCGCCGCAGGGGGATAGGTGGCGCCGCTGCCGCCATACAGCACGGGGATGCCCCGGCGGGCGTTCGGGTGTCGTTGCGTCGCCGGAGTTTCGGACGGGAAGAGCAGGTTATTGCTCAGACGGCCGATGGCTTGCTTGTCGTCCGGATTTCTCAGCAGGGCGATCAGCTTGCCGGTTTCGCGTGCCAGGATAATGTTCCTGGCCTGGTCCGGCGTGGCGTTCAGGGTGACGGTGGCGAAGCGCAGGTGTTCGCCGCCTTTGGGGTCGTCGGCGGAGCGCTGGCCGGTGGCAATCACCTGTACGCTTTGCATGACGGGGAACGCGACCTTCTTGCCATGCTGGTCGGTGGTATACATCAGGTCGATCAGGTCGCCCGGTTCCAGCATGCCGGAAATCGAATTGATTTCGTCGACCGCGACGGTGATGGCGCGTTGTCCTGGCGCCAGCCGCGCCGAAAAGGTGGGGGCGCGTTTACCCGCCATTTGGCTCCATAGGATCATCTCGCCCTGATTGACGCCATACGCGATGGCGCCGCCATCGATGCGGTCGAAATCCTCGGGTTTGACGGCGCCGGAGTGCGCGTATTCCACCGGTATCTTGCGCACGGCCAGGTTCTGCTTTGACAGCACCGAGTTCTTTTCGATGGCGGTCTTGGCCACCACGATTTCGACCGTTTGATACTTGCCGCGCGCTTCGATTTCCTCCACCTGCGCGCTCAGGAAGCTGCGGGTTGCGAACGCCGCCACCAGGCCGATGGCCAGCGCGGCGCCCAGAATGGCCCAGGTCTTGTTAAGTTTTGGCAGGCGGGGTAGGGTCAGTTTCATGGTCAGCCCGGGAGTGAAATGGCGTAGCTGAAATTCTGATAGGCGGTCTGGAATGCATCGAGCAGTTGTTTCAGGACGCTGCCGTCACTGGACAGATTGACGCCCAGCGCCAACGCCAGCGCCGCGCAGACAATGGCGAATTCCATGCTGGACTGGCCGCGTTGCCGGCGGCGTCTTGCTGGCCCGGGATTCATGGGCGCGCCTCCATGACGGAGACGGTGTTGAACGCGATGGCCGTGTTGCCGCCGGCGTCGCGAAAGACCACGGCGCTCGCTTCACCGTTGGTGCGCTTGAATAACAGCGTGGTTCCGCTGTGCCTGGCGCCAAGGCCGGCGGCTTTATCCGCATCGGCCGGGGCGTTTTCCCGTACCAGCGTGTAGCCGTCGCGTCCCAGCATCTGCTTGATGTGTTCGACGTTCAGTTCAACACCGTGCGCGTTGGTCAGCACCAGGAATTCGTCGCGCTGCTTGCCGTCGGCGGAACTGGTTCGGCTGACCAGGCGCGAGTTGGCGGGAAAGCGCGAGACGATCCGTCGTCCGCTTTCATCGATGGTGGTACGCCGTTCGATGGACGTGCTCAGCATGCTCACGGCAAGCACGCCGCGCGTGCCGGCACCGGCCGGCTCGAGCTGCACGGTGACATAAAACGCACCATGCGGCCGCCCCAGCACCAGTTTGGCGCCTTGCGTGTTCTCGGCCAGCGGTGCGCCCAGGCTGGTCCGGAACAGTGCGGCTACCCGGGCCGGCGGCAGCGTGGACAGCAAGCCGCGCATGCGCAGCGGCATGCCGTTGACGTCCATTTGGCCGCCGGTATTGAATGTCTCGACCCCTTGGGGAATGGCCGGTTCGGGCCACGCTATTCCGGGTTCGGCCTGGATGTTGGCGCTGTACAGCAGGGCGCTCGCCAGTGTGGCGCGCATCAGGCTGCGCAATGCTGGACAGAAGCTGGTGGCGGAAGCTGTTCGATGCGGCATGCTGTCGCTCCTCGATAAATGGCTGCCGAAAGTGTATTCCCGCATGGGGGGCCAGAAATCAGTGCTGAGTTCGTCCATTTAACTACGCGCGCCAATTAGGTTATTGATAATTGGCAATAAATGACGGTGGGAAATGCGAAGCATCGAGGGAAGGGGAGTGGTCGCCAAGTCGCTGTCCCGTGTTGCCAAGACTGGGCCGCCTACGCGCTCCATTAATTGTCCGGCCATTGTCCGAACCGCTTGCGATTGTTATTCGCACGTGCCGAGGATTGTTCGTCTAGGGCCGTGTAGAGCTTGTCGGCGCCGGTGACTTCGTTGTCTTCGATGATGACCCCGGGGCTGTTGATCAGCATGATGGCTTCCTTTGCGTTGAACAGGCCTTCGATGGTGATCTTGTTGCCACGAATGATGAGGCCAGGGGCGTCGCGGATCCAGATGGCGGCGTATTCCTCGTAATAGGAACCGATGTTCAGGTGCGCCGGAGGCTGGTATGGTTTTGCGGGCGCGGCCCTAGTGCGTTTGACGATGATCTCATTGTCGATGAGCTGGTTGTTCGCGCCGAAGAGGGCCACCGCCTCATGGCCTTCGACTTCGATGCGGCAGTGACGGATGATGTTGTTGCGGCCGACCAGATAGGCGGCCAGGCCGCCGCTTTTGATGGTGAGGTTTTCCAGCAAGATATTGGTGTCACCGAACTCGCGGAAGTTGGGGCCGTACCAGTTAATGGCCGTATCAATTTGGTCGGGGCTTGGCTGAAAACTGGGGGCGTGTCCACTGTACTGCCATCCAGTCATCCATATACCATCTCCGCCAACATCAATGGCACCGTTGCGAAAGGTGTAATTGCGTTTTCTAGGTTCCTGGAGAATACCCCATACCCCTGAATTGATGGCAGTACTGGCGCGATTCGAACGCAATGCTCGGCCGTTCAAGTCCAGCGAGATATCGCTGCCGTTCAATTCCACCAATGGGCCCGAGCCTCCAGGCTCTCCTATAAACCTGCCTAGAGGGCTTACATGGCGCACAATGTCCTGTTGCATAAGGAAGCAAGCAGGTCCGTTCAAGGCTAGATTTTCTCCGCTATGGAATAAATCGAAGCCAGGTGGATTCGTCGTCGCGCCTTGCGGGGTTTGCCTGGATTTGAGCGGGGGAACGCTGAATCTGGTTGCATTCGCGGGCAAAGACACTTGAAAGCATTCATCCGCATGGGCCTGATAGAGAAAACATAGTCCCATTCCTATAAAAACGAACCTCGCAACAATCGTCAAATTCATCATATCCTCCTTGAAATAAGGTGATTACCTGGGAAGAATGGTCCCCTGGTAGCGCTTCTGATCCAATGCATTCTTGGTCTTGTCGTACAGGTAGTTCGCCCTATTTTTTTCAGCTTCTTCAGTCTTAAATGAATGCGCTCCCGTACCTATAAGATTGATACTCGTGTAACCCATGGTTTTCAAAGTTGATTGCAGCAAGTCTATTTTTGAGGGATACCCTTTCTGCCGCGCCTCGGTAGTCTCCCCGCCACCCTCGCTCTCATGAATGGCATTGAACTCCCGTAACGTCGCCTCAATATCGGCGAAGTTTTTTGCCTTGCCCGCATCACCCCAAGCCGCTAGCTTGGCGAACACTTCCTTCTCGGCTTGCAGGGTGCGCGCTTCGTTGGTGTGCCACTGCACGCCGGGCTGAGGCGGCCTCTCGCCCGCTGGCGAAGTGCGCACCGTATGGTTATAGGTGTAATCCGGGTTACTGCCAAATCCGCCGTGGCCGAGCCCGATATTGAGCGGGAACGGCCGGTCGTTCGAATCGCGGTGCGCGAAGGTGTCCTCGAACGCGTGCAGGTACTCGCCGAAAAATTGCAGCTGCGTGCAGCGCGCGTTGGACAGGTTATTCGCGTTGCCGGCGGTGGTCACAGCCGCGTACAGGCGCCCGAGCTGGTCGTTTTCCGGGATGTTGGCGTAGGCCGGATCTTCCGGTGGCGATCCGTAGCTGGATGGGCTGCCCATGACCAGGCCGGTGGCCGGGTCGACGCTGGACGGCACCATGGTGAAGTGATATGTCAGCAGCCGGGTCCGGTGCTCGTTGATGGTCTTGGCAGACACGTTGAGCGGCATGGTGTCGGGATTGTCGTCGATGTACTGCGCCGCCAAGGCGATCACGCGCGCCTCGTCCGGATGGACACCGGCCGCCACGCCCAGGAAGAAGGTCATGTAGTAGTGGATGTCGCTTTGGAACAGGCCGAGCGGATCGATGTTGGTCAGCGGATTGTTGGACACGTACGCGTACGGGTTCGCCCCGGCTTGCCGGACCGGGTCGGGCGTCAGGTAGCGGCCCAGTTGCGGGTCGTAGTCGCGCAGGTAGTTGTAGTGCAGGCCGGTTTCGGCGTCGTGGACTTGCCCGGGCAGGCGCAACGGCATCTGGAACGGCTGGCCGTTGGCTTGTTGCGCGGCGTAGGTGGCGTGCGCCTGGCCGAACGGCGCCGTGACGGCTTGCCACACCACTTGCCGGTGCTCATCCATGACTTGCTGCGGCGTGCCCAGGTGGTCGGTGATGATGGGGTAGATATTCGGTGCGGTATCGGGGGGCGGCGTGCCGAAACACGAGACGATGGCGCGCAGCAGGCGGTGCATCACACCGGTGTTGGGCGTCATCTCGATCTTGGCCACCGGCTTGCCGTGCAGGTAGACATAGTGGGCCGTGATGCGCCCCCGGCCGTCCGTCTCGGCGGCCAGGCGCCGGTCGCGGTACAGGCTGTAGCGGGTGTCGCCGTGCGGCGTGGCGTTGGTCAGCGCAACCGGGGTGAGCGCCGGGCGCGTGGGATAAACGGTCTTGGCGATGCGTTCGCCCAGGGTGTTGTAGTGGTAGCGGGCGATGAGCCGGTCGTTGTCATGAACGGCGACGGGACGCTGGTCGCTGTTGTAGACCGTGCGGCGGCTGGTGGAGCCGCCTTGCCATTGCAGCCGCGCCAGCGGCAGGCCGGTCGGGTGGTAAAGCCAGGCGCCGCGCAGGGTGGCCGCTTCGCCATCGGATGCACTCTGTGTCGCGGCGTGAAGCCAGTTGCCATTGCGTGCGTAGTGGTAGCGGCGCTCGTCCTGTACTTCCGTCAGGGGCCTCATGCCGGTTCCCGGCTGTAGAAGAAGGTCCGCTTCGGCAATGCGGTTGCCGGCCCGGTCGTAACGGAAATGTGTGCCGGTCCAATCGTTGGCGGTGATGCCGGTCAGGCGGTCCAGGCGGTCGTAGGCGTAGTCTTCGCTCCGCATGGGCGGCACGGCGCCGCCGGTGGACGCCAGGTCGCGTTCCACCCGGATCAGCCGGTTGGCCTCGTCGTACTGGTTGCTTTGGCGATACACCGTGATGCGGCCCGCGCCGCGAGCGAACCAGTCCACGAGCCGGCTCCACAGTCCCGCTGGCGGCGTGGCGCCGGCGGCCTCGGTGCGCAGTTGTTCGACGCGTCCGCGCCGGTCCAGTGCGATGTACTGGCGCGCGCCGTTCGCCATCGTGTACCCGGTCACCCCGCCGGCGATGGTTTGCGCGATGTCGGCGACGACCACCTGGTCGTCGAACAGGATGGCGTCAAGCTGGCCGGGCCGGCGGCGCGGCTCCGGTGCCGGGGGGGCGCCGTTCCCGGCGGACGCGTAGCGGTAGCGCAGGTGGTGGCCGTCCGGCAGCGTCAGCCGCGCCAATCGGCCGGCCTGGTCGTACTCGTATTGCGTCACGAAGAGCAGACCTTGAGCCGCGGCGCCGGTGGCCACGCCATTGCGCAGGGCGACGTCGGCGATCCAGCGCGATTCCTTGATCAATTGGCCGAGCGCGTCGTATTCGTAATCGACCTTTTCGGTCGCATGCGCGGGGTTGCCGTCGGGGGTACTGATCATGGCCGCCAGCTGACTGCCGCGATAGCGGTATTGCAGCAGGTTCGGCAGGTGGTCCTTGCCGGCCGCCAGCAGCCGGCCGGCGTGATCAAAGGTGTAGCGTGTCGTGGTGCCGGTCTGGTCGATGCGCGCCACGACGCGCCCGGCGGCGTCGTGCCGGAACAGGGTGACGCCACGGTCGGGGTCCGCTTCGAACACCGTGCGGCCGAAGTCGTCGTGGCGGCGCAAGGTCTTGACGTCGTTAGGGGCGGTGATGTCAGTCGCATGGCCGGACTGGTCGTAGGCAAGGCGCAGCATGGTGGCGTCATCGCTGTTGGCGGCGCTGGTGCGGCGCGACAGCCGTCCCTCGGCGTCGTAGTCGAACGCCGTGGTGGCGCCGAGCGCGTTGGCGTACGCGATGACTTGTCCCGCGTCGTTGTGGCGGTAACGCGCCAGCAGGCCCACGATGTCGGTCACCTGGCTTAAGCGGCCGGGCCGGTCCGCCGGGTGTTCATAGTCGAAACGGGTGGCGGACAGCGCTTCGTCGATGACGGGGAGCATGTCGCGGTAACGGGCCATGCCGGTGATGTGGTTTTCTGTATCGTGCTCGAGCGCCAGTCCACTGCCATCGGGCAGGATGACGCGGCTGGCGCGGCCGGCCTGGTCGTATTGAAACGTGCTGCGCAGGTTGCCGGGCCGCGTCACGGCGGTGATGCGGCCGTCGGGATCGAAGTCGTAGCGCCAATGCCGGCGCAGGGACCCGGCCGCCACCTCGATGTCGGCGGGGGCGCCGCGCCAGTGATAGCCGATGGTGGCCAGTTGCACCCGGTCGCCGTCGCTGGTGCGCAGTCGGGTGGGTCGCAGGGCCTCGTCCCGTTCCAGCACGTCGGTGCTGAGATCGCCGGGAGCGATGATACGGGTGAGCAGGCCGCGACGGCCCCCCTCGCGCTCGTCGTATTGCTCCAATTTTCCAGGTTCGGCCGCGATGTTCTTGTCGGGGGCAGCGTCCGGCCGCTTGTCATATTCGAAGATGGTGACGTCCGAGTCGCGCGGGCTGTCGGATGGACCGTTGGGCAGCGGACCGTCGATGCGCGTCAGGAGGCTTTTGCCGTTGATGATGGCGTAGCGGTAGCTGGTGGCGCGGGTGATGGGCGCCGCCGCCCGGCTGCCGTCGTAGGTGGGAATCGTGCCCGTTTCCGTCACGCTGAGCAGCTGTCCGGCGCTGTTGTAGGCGATGCGCGTTTGAACTTCCCTGCCGGGCACCACGCTGGGCCGGGCGATCAGCGTCGGCGCGGAATGATCACCGGCATATTCGAAACGCCGTTGCCATTGCAGCGGCCCCGGCTGGCCGTTGAGATAAACGACCTTGCCGACAGCGACGATGCGGCCCAGTGGGTCGAGCTGGCGCCGGGTGGCGCCGACCGGGTTGCCATGGTCGTCCAGTTGGGTGGTTTCCACCCATTGCCCCAGCTTATCGTAGCCATAGCGCACATTGGTTTCGCCGCAAGTGGCGCAGCCGGCGCCGCGCACCTCCAGCAAGCGAAATTCGCCGCCGACGATGGCGTGGCGATACACGGTTTG
>Ga0307408_100002087_pt1 | contig 14391 bp, 19 predicted proteins | sample 322Cmetagenome_FD_202116 | JGI IMG/M metagenome (GOLD analysis project Ga0307408, IMG submission 202116) | Maize rhizosphere microbial communities from greenhouse at UC Davis, California, United States - 322HYB-C-3 | ecosystem: Host-associated > Plants > Roots > Rhizosphere > Soil | place...
GCATCCGACCGGCAGTCGTTTCCCGGGAGCAGAACCACCACGACCACCAGAAACGACCTGTAAGTCGCCCACGTCACCCAGCCACGACCCTAACTCGGCGATCACCGGCGGAGGGTCCCTATACGCTCTGTCAGGCCAAGGGAGCCTGAGGAGCTTCGATCGTTTGATACCCACAGCGTTCCGTTCGCGACTGCCGCACCACCAGGTCCCCCAATCGCGGCCTGCTCCACCACCCGGTTCGTCTCCTTATCGATACTGACGAGATGCATCCACAGCTGACCTCTCCAAAAAGACGGGTGCCGCTAGGTCGCCGCCCGGCTCGATCGTTGCGGCGACTTTCATCTGCCGTGTATGTACCTTCTAGATCTTTACTGGGGAACCGCATCTATACAACCGCCTGCGAGCCAAAGCCTGGCTCCTGAGGTTGCGAGGTCGTGGCTGCCGGCGCCGGGGATGGTGAGGGGGCCTGAAACCTTGTTCGTTGCCGGGTCGATGTGCGCGACCTCACCGCTCCTGGACACGCCGACCCACAGATAATTACCGCCGCGACCGACCGAGCCAGGACCTGCCGTCCCTGCGGTGCTGGCCTCCACATTGGCTTGATCCCGCTGAGGTCGGCGACCTGAAAGGCGGCGATCCCCCGCCTGAAATCCCTCGGTTCCCGCCAATGTTGTTGACCGCGAGGTCGGCGGCGAGCGTCGCGGGCCGATCCGGTGACGGCTCGAACTCGTGCGGTGACAAGGTGAGGCATTTGACGCTGTCGACGGACTTGACCTCGGCCCTGACAAACACCGCCCCTGATCGCATCCACGTACCCCCAGCACAAAGCACCTCTCTCATGTGCCATACACCTGATGCACCGGAGGTAGTCACCCGGCTCGACCTGACCGCGTAGGCGGCATGTACCGCCTTTGGGTGGCTGTGACGATGAGTATGCACAAGCTCACAGCGGGGGCAGGGTATGACTACCTCACCCGGCAGGTCGCCGCTTTGGATTCGACCGAGAAAGGTCATACTGGGCTGGCGTCTTACTACACCGAACGCGGTGAAGTGCCCGGGGTGTGGATCGGTTCCGGCTTGGACGGGATCGATGGCCTGACCGCCGGCGACCCGGTGACCGCCGAGCAGATGCGCACTGTTTGGCTGCGGTCTGCACTCGCTTGCCGAACTGCGACAACAGCAGCTAGAAGGACCCGACCTCACCCAACGCGACTACCAGGACGCGGCCAGGCGCGGGGCGCCGTTCAAGATCGTTGACAGCGAGGACAGCCCCTTCCGGCTCAAAGTGGCACGACGCCTCACAGCCATCAATACCGCAGCCGGCCTTTCCCCCGGCGCTCCGCTGCCAGTCTCTGATCGGGCGCGAGTGCGGACCGAGGTGGCCTGGGAGCACTTCCTAGCCGAGCATGGCCGTGAGCCGATCGATGCCCGGGAACTGGCTGGGCAAATCGCGAAAGACTCGCGGCCGCGCACACAGACGGTGGCTGGTTATGACTTGACGTTTTCCCCGGTGAAGTCAATTTCGACGTTGTGGGCAGTCGCGGATCCGAAGGTGGCCGCTGTAATTGAACGGGCTCACCACGCCGCCGTCAGCGACGCTTTGACGTTCATCGAGAAGCATGCCCTGTTCACCCGAATCGGGCCGCAAGGCATCCGGCAAGTCAATGTCCGAGGCCTCGTCGCCGCCGCCTTCACCCACCGGGACTCCCGGGCGGGTGACCCTGATCTGCACACGCATGTGGCGGTGGCGAACAAGGTCCAGACCATAGATGGACGCTGGCTGTCTATCGACGGCCGTGTGCTGTTCAAGGCCAACGTTGCCGCCTCGGAGACCTACAACACCGCGCTCGAACAGCACCTCCGCGAGACGTTAGGCGTACGGTTCGCCGAACGACCCGGCACCGATCCGGTCAAGCGGCCGATCCGGGAGATCGTCGGTGCTGATCCTGTGCTGAACCAGCGGTGGTCTAGCAGGCGGGTGTTGATCAAGGCTCGACAGGGTGAGCTGGCGGCCCAGTTTCAGCGTGATCATGGTCGGCCACCAACGCCGGTGGAGGCGTTGCAGTTGGCGCAGCAGGCCACCTTAGAGACCCGCGACGCCAAACACGAACCCCGCAGCCTGGCCGAGCAACGAACCGTCTGGCATGCCCAAGCCGCCGAAATCCTCGGCGGACCTGACGCGGTCCACGCCATGATCAACAATGCCCTCAATCCGACCTCGATCAAGAGCCCTGCCGTCGACGCGGAGTGGTTGGCGGCGACCGCTGACAAGGTATTGGCGGCAGTGGAGGAACACCGGTCGATCTGGCAGAGCTGGCATGTCCGCGCCGAAGCCCTACGCCATATGCGCGGCATACAGATTTCCACCGAGAAAGTTGATCAATTGGTGAACCTGCTCGTCGAGGAGGTGCTGCAGACCCGATCGGTGGCCCTGACTCGGACCGAGGACAATATCAGCGAGCCCGCGACCTTGCGTCGAGCCGACGGTTCCAGCGTGTACACGGTCGCCGGATCCGAGCTGTTCACCTCGAACCGGATTCTGGCCGCCGAGCGGCGACTGGTCGCGACCGCGGGCCGGACCGACGGGCAGGTTTTGGAAGCCGAAACGGTGGATTTGGCGCTGCTCGAATCCGCCGCGAATGGAAATGCCTTGGATACCGGGCAGGCCGAGCTGGTTCGTGCCATGTGTACCCCCGGGGTACGGCTGCAGCTAGCGATCGCGCCGGCCGGCGCCGGCAAAACGACCGCCATGTCCACCCTCGCTCGGGCGTGGAGCGACAGCGGCGGCCAGGTAATCGGGTTGGCCCCGTCGGCCGCCGCAGCGGCGCAGCTCCGCGACGCCACCGGTGCACCAGCCGAAACGTTGGCGAAGCTGACCTGGTCCATCGATCATGGTGACCTGCCCGGCTGGGCGCAGAGCGTCGACCGGTCGACGTTGGTGATCATCGACGAGGCCGGGATGGCTGACACCCTGTCATTGGATAGCCGTGCGGTTCATCGTCGGCCGCGGTGGCAGTGTCCGGTTGGTCGGTGATGATCAACAACTCGCCGCGGTCGGCGCCGGCGGCGTCCTGCGTGACATCCAAGCCAGCCATGGTGCGGTCCGGCTCACCGAACTGCACCGCTTCACCGACCCGGCCGAAGCTGCGGCCACCCTCGCCCTCCGCGACGGTCGACCCGAAGCGCTCGGGTTCTATCTTGACCGGCGACGCGTCCACATCGGCGACCCAACCACCTCTCTCGATGGCGTCTTCAGTGCCTGGCAGGCCGAACGCAGCCACTGCCTCGATGCGATCATGCTGGCCCCCACCCGCGAGCTCGTCAGCCTGCTCAACCAACGCGCCCAAGATCACCGCCTCGCAGGCGCCGCTCCAGGTCGGCAGGTCGAGTTAGCCGATGGCAACCCGGCCAGCGTCGGCGACCTGATCATCACCCGTCGGAATGACCGCAGACTGCGGATCAGTACAACCGACTGGGTGAAAAACGGCGACCGTTGGACCGTCCTCAACCTGCCCAGTACTGGTGATGTGACCGTGCGGCACATACGGAACGGCCGCATCGTCACCCTGCCCCACGACTACGTCGCAACATCTGTGGAACTCGGTTACGCCACTACTGTGCACACCGCACAAGGTGTTACCGCCGACACCATGCACGGCGTTGTGACCGGTGAGGAGTCCCGGCAACAGCTTTACACCATGTTGACCCGAGGCCGCGCTGACAACCACGTCTACGTCGCAGTGGTCGGGGACGGCGACCCGCACGCGGTGCTCCAGCCCGACAATGTTCACCTTCGGATCGCCACAGAAATGCTGGAGCAGATCCTGGCCCGTGACGCTTCACCGCAATCGGCCAGCACCCTGCTATGTGAGCAGCAGGATCCCGCCGTCCGGCTCGGCGCTGCCACGGCCCGCTACCTTGACGCCCTCTACGTCGCCGCCGAAAACCTCGACCGACTAGGGGTGGTTGCCAATCTCGACCTGAGCGCCGAGAGTCTGCTGGGCGGGCTGACCAGTGAGCCGGCGTGGTCGACCGTGCGCCGCCAGATACTTTTGGCCGCTGCCGGCGCCGATCCGTTCAGCGCCGTCGCAACGCGGGACGTGACCAGCGCGGATGATCACATTGCAGTCATGTCGGCTACGCCGCCCGACGCTTCCAACAGCAACTCGACAAGCGACTCGCCGCCGCGGACACCCGCACAGAACGGCAATGGATGCAACTGCTCGCTACAGAAGTCCCCGGCGCCACAATGGACCCATTCCTGCCAGAGCTGACAGAAAGATTGAGCTATCTCAACCGGGCCGGCTACGAGGCCATCCACCTGCTGCGGTCGGCGGCAGCCGCCGGACCGCTACCCGACGACCACCCTGCCGCAGCCCTCTGGTGGCGCATCCTCGATCAGCTATCGGAAACGCCGAACCAGGATCTTACAAGACCCGATCCAGTTCCGCCGGCGAGCCGCAAGGCCACGAGGCCATTTAACCGGCACCGACCCGTGCCGCGCTCGGCGCCGCCTCCGGCGCACGGGCCGGGCCGCTGACCGGGCTTTCCTATGCTGAACCACGGCGGCCAGCACCCGAGTCGACCGGTCTCGGTCTAGATTCACCGTCCGGGTCGGTTTGTCGGCGGCTGGTCGCGCTCGCCGTGCTTGATTCGGGAATGGCCGCGCGCGAAATGGCAGCGTCCGCGTTCGAGATCGCCGCGTAGGCCTGGCGTGCCACAAAAGTTGGACGCCGAGTGAGAAACTGGCTAGGTCGGTAAGACCGAAGGAGCGATTCGCTGATGAGCACGCCGTCCGAGCCGCATGAGCGGGCAGCCGATGACTTCATGCCCACCGACGAGCTGATTCGCCGGCAGCAGGGCCGGCCCTTTCGGACGCTGGAGGAGCTGCCGGGCCAGGATCCGTTCGGGTCGGATGAGGAGTGCCAGGAGTTTCTGGCCGACCTGTACGCCTCTCGCCGAGCCGGCGGGTGAGCCTGGTCGTTTTGGACGCCGATGCGGCCGAGTGATCAACTTTACGAGCTAAACGACCAGCACTAGGCCGGTTATTACTTCAACCTGCGTCGTTATGAGGCGGATAGCTGTGCGATATGGCTCCAGCGATCTTGCCGTCGAGAAGTGCGTCAAGGCGGTCGACCGCGGCATCGGCGCTGTCCTCAATCCGCCATATCTCGTCAGCGTGAACGCGACGCTGTTGTGCCCAGCCCACTCGGAGACCTCGCGTACGTTACAACCGGCGGCCACCATGATCGCGACAAAGCTGTGCCGAAGTCCATGGAAGGTGATGTCGTCCAGCCCGGCTCGCAGCACGGCCGGCCGCAAGACAGCGCGTCCCCACGAGCGGAAAAGTGGGCCACCAGCAGGTGCGGTGAATACAAGAGCGTCTGCAGTCGGGTCAACAAACTCCGAGAGGTGCTGCTCAAGTCGGCGCATCACTGAGCGAGCGACCGGGACGGAACGTTTCGAGCGCGTCGTCTTGGGCACGTTGTCCAAGGTCACCCGGCCCCGCAACTGGACAGCCGTGGACGTCACGTGGATGCGCGAGCGGAGCATGTCGATGTCCCGCCTGCGTAAACCTGCGGCTTCTCCCCAGCGAAGTCCGGCGTACGCGCCGACCAGCACGAGGGCGCGGTACTGACGGGGCATCTTATCGACTAGACGCTCGACCTCGCTTTGCGATAGATAGCGCGGAGGCCTTTGACGCTCGGTAGGAAGGGGCACCGCGGACGCAGGATTGATCTTGATCCGCTCATCGGCAATTGCAGCAGCCAAACATTGCCGCAAAGCAAAAACGGCCTTGCGCGTGGTGGCTGCGGACAGCCCGAACTCAGAAGAGTTGACACCCACTCCCGCACCATCGCGTTGGTGATTCTGTTAAGCGGCAACGAACCAAAGTGGGGCAACACCTGCTTCTGCATTGTCGTTTCGAGCCTTGCCCAAGTAGTTGGCCGAAGATCAAGTCTGGTGGGCAGCCAGCTATGCGCCCATTCGGCAAGACTGAGCTCACCGCGCCTAGGATCTCGCCACGTTGCGGTCGCGAGCGCGACTTCGATCTCAGCCTTCCTGCGCTCAGCGTCAACCAATCTGGTCTTGGTCTCGCTGTGATGCTTCCCCGTTGCGTCGCGGTAACGGACCTTGTAGTGCACAACGGTCCGAATTCGCCCGGAGGCGTCGCGCTGGCGAAGGCGACGCCGCTCGATGTGCGCCACGTCACCTCTGGCGCTGGTCGGCTTGGGTGTCGAGCCAAGCCTCGACGGCTTCCCTGCGGTATCGAACGTGACGACCGATTCTGTAGCCTGCGGGGCCCTCACCGCGGTGCCGCCACCCGTACAGGGTGTCAACAGGCACGCCGAGCATCTCCGACAAGTCGGTGATCGTCAACAGTCGATCAAGCTCATTGGTCATTTCTCTCCTCCAGTTATGGCTGAGGGGTGACTGGTCCGGGAAGCCGCCAGCGACCGCGAGCTTCTGTCGACGTCCCGCGTCCTTAAGGCGGATCGCACGTGCTTGGTGGTCACCGACGTGTCGGGTAGCCCCTGGGCATATAATGAGGCTTGATCCTTGAGGCGCGTCGTTGCAGGGTGCCAATTGGCCTTGAGGTCCCAGACGAGGTCCAACCTCGCTACAGCACAAAGGCGCCGGCAATCGAGCCCATGTTGGGCAAATGAAGTCGCTGATCTGGAGCTCTGCCGAAGGCAGCACTGGCGGGAGTTCTTGCGTCCCTCGCGCGTCCCTGACGGTCGACTGGAGGAGATGATGGCTGGCTGGTGGTGGTACCAGGCCTGGTCAGCGGCGGTTTTCCCTGGTAGCCCCGACGGGATTCGAACCCGCGCTACCGCCTTGAGAGGGCGGAACAGGGCTAATTGGCGGTTGTTGGAAACCCTTGAAAAGTGCCGCTGACTAGGTGTGGAACCGGAAAGGTCAACAACCCTCAATAACCATCAATATGGGCTGATGGGTACCCAGTAGGTACCCGGAGATGATCAAGAAGCAATTCTGAGCAAATCAATCGCAGTGCGTTCGGCTTGGTGACACCCGACGAAGATCGCCAGATGTACAAGATCCCGCGCTGCCCTATGGGGAAGCGGTTCGTAGCGCCGAACAGGTGCGGAATCAGGTCGATCTGAGCACCGAAACGACATCACAAGGGTTGATTCGGGTCCTTCAGCTCGAGCAGGTGCTTGGCTTCGTTGGTGCTGTCCGAGCGGTACACGCTTCAGCAGCTGTGCAAGTTGGCCGCTGACAAGGACGCAAGTTTCGCCAGCCGGGTTCTCGCCGCCGCGGCTCACCCGACGCAGCGTTTGCGCATTCGGGCTCTATCCTCCATTTCGATCGTTGCATCCCGGGTATGCCAACAAACAGACGCGCCAGCACACCGTTTAGAACCAGCGAGTGAACGTGCACAATGGCTCGACAATGCTGCGATCGGACTCGCGCTCTGCACAGTTAGCTGGCGGTATCGACGGCGGCAAGAATGTCGGTTGAATACCGGTCCAACCAGGTTGGATGGCGTCCATCGGCTGGTCGGGCTGGCGAGATTTGACTCGCGACCCCTTGACCCCCAGGCCGCCAAGTCGGTATTGCTCGTAGTTGCCGACGGCTGCAGCATATAGCATTTTGCCTAGTCAGCGGCCAGTGTCGCTGAGTCAGCATCAGCCGGCAACGTGCAGCAACTCGACAAATTCGGCTTCAAATGGTTGTCAGCGCGGTTGTCAGAAGTTGATCACTGATCGGAGCCTTATGCCAAAGTGAACGGCGGCTCGTGCCGCGCCGGTCATTTCTCCAGTTCCATTGCGGTGTTGAGCCGCCAAGGTTGAGCGTGCAGCTCAAGGAGGGCTTGCGAGGTCGGGGGCGGGCAGCATCACTCCTACCTGGAGGGACCGAAACGCATGCAAACAGGTGATGCTGCCAGAGTGTCAGTCTCGTGAGAGAGGATAGCGAGCGTGGAAGCCGACCTCTCTCACCTACCGACCGGGACAGCCGGGTGGTGTGCGCTCATTGATCATGCGTTGACGCTCGGTGATCGTTCCGAGGTCGACTTCCTCGAGTTGAAAGGCCGCCTGCCCTTCACGGAGAAGTCGGACAGGAAGCGCTCGGCCGCCGCGGTGTCCCGCGCCGTACTCGGAGCGGCGAATCGCATGCCCGACATGGCCGAACGGCACCTGGGCGGACATGGCGTGGTTCTGGTCGGTATCGACGAGCAGCAGGTTGTTGGTGCGGAGCGGGTGGACGGCGCGGTACTCCACGACAGCCTGGAGCCGTATGTTGGTGACGACGGCCCGCGCTGGGACTACACCTACGTCGACCACCCGAAGGGCCTGGTGTTGGCGGTCGTGGTCGCTCCGCCGCGGTGGGGCGATCGAATCCACGCCTGTCGCAAGGAGTACTCCGCAGTGGACGGCAGCCTTACGATCCGCGACGGTGATGTGTTCGTACGGGTGCCGGGAAAGACCCGACCAGCGACGAGTTCCGACATCTTCAACCTGGAACGACGTCGGGACCTGTCTCCGACCACTGGTGCTCACGTCAGAGTTGGATATAGCGACACCTTCGATCGAGTCGACTCGGGGTCGGTCGAGAAGCTCGTGAGGCAGCTGATCGATGAGACCGCGGAATCTCTCCTGGGTGGGCTGAAGACCAAGGTAGCGAGCAATCTGTACGGGGGTGCTCTGGCGTCACTCATGAGCCAAGAGGACCGACGCGACCCGGAGAACTTTCGAAATAGCGTCGAGGCGTGGCGCGACCACGCGTATGGGAAGGTGACGGAGGTGACCACAGAGTTCCTTCGGCACGAGCTTGCACGGGGTCGGTGGATGATCAACAACGAGTCGGTTCGTTACCTGGAATCTGTACGAGTGCAGATCGAGTTCCCACCCGGGGTATCTGTGTTGATCAAGTCAGATACGGACTACTGCGATCATGGGGGCCCATTCAATTTTCGATCATTGCTTCCGAAGGAACCGCCGATGTGGGGTGCCCTCAAGCCCCTAGGCTTTAACTACTCCATTCCCCCGAGGATCGACCCGATCAGTACCCGCCATTTTGCTCGGGATGTGGAGATCGAGACGGACGAGGAGACTCACCTGACGCGATTGATGTGGCAGGTCGGAGACCTGAGACCCAATAGCACTGAATCTGGGGACGATCTGTTCGCAGTCGTGACAGACGATCACCTGAGCGAGTTCGTCGTACGGTGGCGCGTGACAGCTCGGGGTGTCAACCACGTCTTCGAGGGCAATGCCACCTTGAGCTGTGCTCAAGAACCGGCAATTCACTTGACATGGGTGAAGAATTCGCACCCGATGTTGGACTCACCGGACGCCGATTCGGCAGCGGCTGGCGCATCTACTGAGACCAACCAACTCAGTGCCGAGGGTTAGCGCCGCACCCCATATCATCCCAACCGTGACCGACGCCGGCGCCAAACGTGTCTCCATTTCATACGTCAGGGAGGACTCGAGAGCCGTTGACAGCCTGTGCCAGATCCTAGAGGTTGCGCAGATTCCCTACTGGCGGGATCGTGTACTGGGAAGGCCATGAAGACCTCATCGACAAACTGATCGCTCAGATCGTCGCGGACATCCAGAGCGACACCGGAGCGAATCCGGAAGATGGTCCGCTCTACGCGTTCTGGAAACGATGTGCTGCAGGGGCGACCTCGTACGAGTGCGGATCGGCCGCCGCAGCCTAGTCATCATGGAGTCGATCAACGCCTTTATCGCGTCACAGGTCGAGAGCGTTCGAGACGACCAGCGCGGCTGACCGGGCCGCATCGTCGGTGAGGTGGCCGTAGATATCGGCGGTGACCATGATCGACGAGTGTCCGAGATTGCGGCTCACGACGTGCATCGGCACATTGTTCAGCAGCGCCGTCGTGACACGCCCAACGGAGCGCCAGTGCCTCGCCGCGGCGCAGGCCGGTCCCCAGGATCAGGCGTAGGACCCTGGCGTAGCGCAGGTCTTCGGCACCTTGGAGCAGCTGCGCGACTTGCGCTGGCTCGAGGCTGCTCGCTTCCCCGTGCGTCGCAAATGGGCGCTTCACCCGAAGCACCCGGGCTCGCGGCCAGAAGGCCGTCGATCACCGCGTCCTCGAAGGCTGAGCGCAGGGCCGCGTACGCGCTGCGCCGAGTACTCGCCGTCCGGCCCAACTGCTCCACCCGCAAGAGCACCCGGGTGATGTCCGAAGGCTTGACCTGGCCGAGCGCCAGGTGGCCGATCACCGGCTCGACATGGCCAGCCGTGAGAGCCCGGCGTACAAGTCCTTCGTCGACTCGGCGCGGTCGCTGGCCCGCAGGAAGGTCGTTCGCCATTCGGCCAGCCAGTCCGACACCGTCCGGGGAGCGTCCCTGACCGGTTCGCCGCGTCGGACCCGCTCACGGACCGCCGGGACCTTGGCCTTGGCCTCGGCTTGGGTGCGGCCGTAGAAGTAGACCCGGCGCTTGGTCCCGTCCAGATTCGCGCTCGTGATGTTGAGGCTGTAGCTCCGGTCCGAGCGCTTGATACACGGCCTGCCATGGTTCCTCCGGTCTCACCACCGAAGGCCTGAAGATCGAGGTCGGCGATCACACCGAAGCCGATATCGCGCACTCAGCCACGCGGTCAAACCGATAGCCGGGGCTCGAACGGCCTGCTCAGGAGCATCCGAACCTGCGCTGACAAGGTGTTTGGCTTGTCGGGCTGGCGAGATTTGAACTCGCGACCCCTTAACCCCCAGACATCGGCAGCGCGTCCACGGACGTCGTCATACATTTAATTTTCCTTAAAACTAAGCATTTTCGACTTGCGCGGATTTCGGTGGACGAACACAAATGGTGGTCAAAATGGTGGTCAAACCCATAGCCAAACTAAGCGAACTCTTGCAGCTAATGCTGCAGCATTCCCGGACATATAGGAGAACGCCCGACGGACTGTGTTGGATTCACGGCCGGCCGACACACTCCTGTGCGTCTCGGCATCGTTCCGGCAAGCTCGGTCCCGTCGACGATGTCGCGCTGCCCGATGGTCGACACTCGGGGCCACCTGGCGACGAACGCCGACGGTCCGCACCCAGAGAACGCCCGGTACGGGCGACACGTCTGGCTCTGTGCTCGAGACGACGCTTGGCGGATGGACGGGATCTACGGCCAGTTCTCTGTGATGATGCCCCATCAGCAGTGCCTGCATCACCGTCACCGCTCATTACGAAGGGCAGGGCGCCGACATCCTCGACGCGATCTGGTCCGAGATCGTGCCCGCCATCCGATGAATCTGTCCCGTGTGCTCAGCCCGCGCCGATCTGCAGACTGGATCCTTTCCTGCCGACGAGTAGCTGACTCTGCGAGGTACGTACGCCGCGGACGGGACGGTTTGCACCTCGTCGGGTTCCTCCTGGCCCTGATCCAGACGGAAGGGTGGGTACTCGTCACGCATCAGGGCGACATAGACGAGGACCCGGTAGAGCCAGCGGTTGATGCCCATCAGCAGGTCGAAGACCGAGCGGGGGTACCGCTTGGTGATCAACAGGAAGAATCCGGCGAGGACGACGATCAGGTTGAGCATCGAGTAGCCGCCGATGGGCTGGAGGCCGGCCGTCAGGTCGATGTCGGTCCACCACCACGGGAGAATGGGGCGGCGAGAAGGCTGACGATGATCAGGTGCGGGAGGGCGAGCAGCCACGACTTGATCAAGACCAGCCCGCGGGAGAGGCGCTCGGGGTAGACGACCTCCAGGTCGGCCGGGTAGTCGGCGCGGGCCAAGGTGAACGGCGGATACCGATCGGTGGCCAGGGCGGCGTACACGTAGAACCCAACCCGCCAGTTCCAGCGCAGGACGCCCACGTTGAACTCGAACAGCGAGCGCGGATAGCGACCGGTGATCAAGATCGCGACGCCGGCGATCATGGTGGTGATTCGAACGCCACCAGCAGGAACGCCAGCACCAGATAGTGCGGGATGGCCAGGAACATCTTGACCAGCCACACCCAGCGGGACAGGTTGGGGTCCAGCTCCCCGGTCAGACGGACCGGGAAGCTGGCCGGTGATGTCGTTGTCATGTCAGTGCTGGTAGGCGGGCTGGCGGCTGGTCGCGGTCAGGTCGGCAGTGATCGGGGAGGGCTTGAAACCCTTGACGATCATCCAGGTGGCCACGCTGAGCTCCCAGGCCAGAACCGGCGCGGCCGCCGCGACACCCGGGATCGACAGGTCTTCGTACAGTCCGAAGAGGACCGCGGTGCCGGACGCGAAGATGAGCGAGCCGCCGACTAGGCCGAGCACCGCAATGGCGCGCGGCACGAGCCGCGAGCGGTACATCAGGTACGCCAGCAGCACCGTGTTGACGCCGAGCGCGAGCTTCGGTCCGAAGACGAAGGTCCAGTGGTGGATCGCGACCAGTGACTGGCCGACCGTGACGGCAGCTGCCGACTCCGCACCAGTCGTTCCGGCGACGTGGTCGCGCATCGTCATCACGGCGAGCAGGCTGATCGCACCGACGGCGATGATCGTCGCCTCGATGAGGCGTCCCGCCACGTGACCGAGGGCCATGCCTTCGTTCTGCCGCTTGACGATCGGATACAGGGTGACGGCCGTGCCTGCGACGGCGATGGCGAGCAGCACTTCGAGGAACGCTCCGGCCCGCACGCCGGTGTTGTCCGCCGTCGTTGACACGATGAAGTCCGGCGTGCCGAGAACGGAGCCGTAGAGAAGCACTCCGGCAATGGCCGTGACCTCGGTGATCAGGAAGAAGACGCCGGCGACGATGGCGGTCCTTCGGATTGATGTCATGTTGACAGTCCTTTCGTCGATGTGAGGCTGACGACTTCGTAGCCGCGCAGCGCCTCCAGGAATGGCTGGAAGCTTCCGTAGACGAGGCAGCGGAGCAGCTGACCGTCGACCTCCACCTCGCTGACCCCGGAGGCGCTCTCGATCTGGTGCGCCGGAGGGGTTCCAACGAAGGTGACCTCGACTTGCTGGATAGCTGCGTTCTCGATCATGCGAACGACGCTACGGGCGGGGCCGCGTCTCCAACATCGTCCGAATTGCTGATTGGATGCGTAGTCGTGGCCAGGTCCAGACGTCGGATCGGCAACCTTCCCGCCGAGGCGACGACCTTCGTGGGACGCCGCCGTGAGCTGGCGGAGCTTCGCAGGACCTTGGCCGCTGCTCGTCTCGTCAGTCTCGTCGGACCCGGAGGCGTCGGAAAGACCCGCCTGGCGGTTCGGATGGCGGCCGACCTCGAACGCGGGTTCTCGTCCGGAGCCTGGTGGGTCGAACTGGCCGAGATCCGCGACCCCGCCCTGGTGATCAACGCGGTGGTCGCCGCACTGGATCTCCGGAACCAAGCCGCGGCTCAGCCGTTGCCGATCTTGTTATCCCATCTACGCGACCGTGAGCTGCTCCTGGTTCTCGACAACTGTGAGCACCTCCTTGAAGCCTCCGCCCGTCTCGTCGCCGACGTCCTTCGCGCGGCACCCGAGGTGCGGGTGATGATCACTTCCCGAGAGCCGCTCCAGGTGCCTGGAGAACACGTCATTCCCGTGCCGCCGCTCGGGCTTCCGGCGGCGGACGGCGATGAGCCGCTCGCCCACCTTCGACAGAACGAAGCCGAGGCCCTGTTCACCGAGCGCGCTGCCGCCGCGTCGGGAACCTTCGAGCTGACCACCTTGAACAAGACCGCCGTCGTCCAGCTGTGCCGCCGGCTCGACGGCCTGCCGCTCGCCATCGAGCTGGCCGCCGTTCGGACCCGGGTCCTCACGGCCGAACAGATCCTCGATCGACTGACCGACCGGTTCGCGCTCCTGACCGGAGGAGGACGCGCGGCACTGCCACGGCAACAGACGCTTCGAACGACGATCGACTGGAGTCACGACCTGTTGACACCGGCGGAGCAGACGCTCCTTCGACGGTTGTGCGTTTTCGCCGGCCGGTTCACCGTGGACGACGCCGAGTCGGTATGTGCCTACGGCGAGAGAACAGCCGGTACGGCGTTGGACGTGCTCTCGGCGCTGGTCGACAAGTCACTGCTGACGAAGGAGGACATCCGCGGCGTCGCCTGCTATCGGCTGCACGAAACGATGCGCGAGTACGCCAGCCTCAAGTTGCGCGACGCCGCCGAAGAGAACGACCTCGACGAGAGCTACGTCGACTACTACCGGGCGCGGTGTCTCCAGATCGAGAACGACGCGCGCCACGGCCCCCTCGAGTGGCTCCAGTGGGTCGAGCTCGAGATCGACAACATTCGCTCGGCGCTGCAGAAGTGCCTCGCGGCGGCAGATTGGCGAAGGGGCCTCGACATCGCCACCTCGATCGGCTACTACTGGGTCACCCGCGGCACCACCGAGAGCATGCGCTGGTTCGACGAACTGCTCGCCCTCGCTGCGAACTCTCCGGACGTCCCCGCCCGCGCCTACCACTTCCG
>Ga0307408_100002088_pt1 | contig 14390 bp, 9 predicted proteins | sample 322Cmetagenome_FD_202116 | JGI IMG/M metagenome (GOLD analysis project Ga0307408, IMG submission 202116) | Maize rhizosphere microbial communities from greenhouse at UC Davis, California, United States - 322HYB-C-3 | ecosystem: Host-associated > Plants > Roots > Rhizosphere > Soil | place: USA...
CCTCATGGCCGACGGCCAGCCACAAACCCGGCTGCCGCGGGTGGCGGCCAATGATAGGCAGGCCGTCCGGCGTGGCGGCGCGAAATCCCGTCCAGGTGCGCACGGTGTTAAGACCGGCCAATGCCGGCAGGTAGTCCAGCGCACGGCCCAGCATGCGCGCGAGCATGGACGCCTCCACTGCCGGGTCAATGGTGTCGAACTGGCGCGAAGAACCTATCAGCAGCTGGCCTGTCGGGCGCGGCTGCACATTGAAGGCCACCGAGGCACCGTCGCTGTGGTGTGCGCTGCTGATGTAGCCGAGCTCGACCAGTTGATGGTGCACCGCGCCTGGATAGCGGTCGGTGATCGCGAGGTGGCCTTTCTTGGGACGTATCGGCAGGTCGGGACAAAGGCGGGGCGCCTGTATGCCCGCCGCCAGCAACACCGCCCCGGCGCTGCGCCAGCTGCCGTCGGACAAGCGCACGCGGGATCCTTCGATGGCGGCGACTTCCGTCCGCTCAAAGGCGATGGGCCGCGGCGCCTGCGCGAGCAGCCAGCGCGCCGCATTCGGTGCATACACCACGCTGTCGCCATTGACCTTGAGTGCGCCCGCCAGGCCCTGGCGAAGCATGGGCTCCGCCGCTGCCAGCGCGGCGGCGTTGAGCAGCTCGCAGGCGACGCCGTGGGCTTGCAGGCTTCGCCGCTTGGCTTCAGCCGCCGCCATCTCAGCCTCGTTGGCGGCCAGCCACAGCGTGCCGCAGGTAGCGAATGCGCAGTCGGCATTCATGCGCGGCGCCCAGTCATGCCAGGCCTTCAATGATTCGTGGCTGAGTGTCAGCTCCGCCGGGTTGTCGTCCATCACCACCAGGTGGCCCATGCCGGCGCCGGTGGCGCCGCCGATTCCCGCGTCCAGCACCCGCACATCGAGGCCTGCGCGTGCGAGCTCATGCGCGCAAGCCGCGCCCACGATGCCGGCGCCTATCACGAGCACATCAGCGTTCACAGGCGTATGCCCCACGCGAAGGGGTCGCCCTCCTCGATCAGCAAGGTCGCCTCGGCGCTCATGTGCGCGCGCCCGCGCAAGGTGGGGATGACCCGGCCGCCCTCCACCGCATAGCTGGCTTCGAAACGGCTGCCGATGATGCTGGCCTGGCGCCAGATCTCGCCGGGCGCAAGCTTGCCGTCGGCGGCCAGGCAGGCGATCTTGGCGCTGGTGCCGGTGCCGCAGGGTGAGCGGTCGTACGCCTTGCCGGGGCACAACACAAAATTGCGGCTGTCCGCGCCGTCATCGTCATCCCCGAACAACTCGATGTGGTCAATCTCCGCGCCATCGGCGCCGGTAATGCCTTGGGCCGCCAATGCCTCGCACAGCGATACGCTGAAGGCGGTAAGGGCCTGCAGGTTGTCGCTGGCAACGCGCTGGCCGTGATCGCTTGCCAGGAAAAACCAGTTGCCGCCCCAGGCCACGTCACCGCGCACCGGGCCATGGCCCGGCACATCGACAGCCGCCTGGTGCAGATGCCGCCAGGCGGGCACGTTGCGCACGCTCACCGAGCCATCGGCATGCAGCGTGGCGGTGACTTCGCCAACCGGCGTTTCTATGCGATGCATGCCTGGCCCTATCAGGCCCATGTGAGCCAGCGAAGCCACCAGCCCTATGGTGCCGTGGCCGCACATCCCCAGGTAGCCGGTGTTGTTGAAAAAGATCACGCCCGCGGCGCAGGCCGGGTCCACCGGTTTGCACAGCAGTGCGCCGACGATCACGTCGCTGCCGCGCGGCTCCAGCACGGTGGCGGCGCGCCAGTCATCATGCCGCTCTGCCAGCAGGGCGCGCCGCTCGGCCATGCTGCCCTTGCCAAGATCGGGAAAGCCGTCAATCACCAGGCGCGTCGGTTCGCCGCCGGTGTGGGAGTCAATGACCTTGATTCGTTTCATGTAGCGCCTGTGGTGAATGGAGGATGAGCTTACTTGTTCAGCCAGCGAAGTATCAGTCCCCGGCGGACCGGCAAAGGCACAGGTTAACCGCCCTTCAATGGCATCCAATGTTAATATATTAATGAGATATTTAAAATCACCCCCGAATGGCCTGTGGCCAAGGATGGATTTGTGAAGCACCGGTGTTCGGCAGCCCTTGCGCAGCCGTGATAGCCGGATACGGGGCCTCAGCCTCGACACTGCGGCAGGGAACCCTCAAGGGGGTGGTGAGCATGCAGCGGTCGGCACCGTGCCGCCCCGCTGCTGAGGGAAAGAGCGCCAGCCCTCAGGCAGTCGCGAAGTCCAGTTCGCTGAAAACGCTTGCCGCAGGGCGCTTGCGCCGGGCGTGCTTGGCAAAAGCGCAGGAGCCCAGAATGTGCAGCAGGTCATCCTGCACAAAAGAATTGCCAAGGTAGATAGGGCTGATGCGGGAGAAATGGCTGCGGAAATGATCAATCACCGCTCGCCGGTGGGTGATGGGTACGACAGTGGCCCGGGACATCACCAACCGATCCAGGAAATCCTCCACAACCGGGCTGTGGTCGGCGCTCATGTGCTGTTCGCGCAGGCGGATAAAAACCACGCAATGCCGGAAGGCGTCAAACGCCCACCTCGCGCCCGCCAGCGGTGTGCTGTCCATGCGGGTGATCAGCCCCGAAGCGGACAGCGGTTTGAGGCGTTGATGGAAATCATCGACAGCGAGTTTGTGAAACTCCACCAGCAGCACACGAACACCGGTGGCTTCGTGCGAAGTATTGAAATCAAAAGAATCTCTGGCACTCATAGGGTCCTCTGCTTTGTCGAGGCCGGGTGCGGATTGGCGGGATGCCAAAGAGAAGAGGCACCACCCGACAGCGTCGCCGCAGTGTCAGCGAGAACACGGTGATGCAGGGGGGAGTTTGTCCACCCACGGGCAAAGCTTGCCGAAAAACGCCAACATTCATGCCTTGGCGCGGATTTCAGAACTGCATGCCCCGAACAAATCGCCATTGATCGACAACAAATGTCCGCAGGAACACATTGCTGGGTTTTTCGCGCCGGCACGATTTTTACAATGGCCTGGACGCTTCGGCGTTCCTTGTTCTCATCCCAGACAAGGCTGCTCACGCAGTTCACGCCCCTGCAGACCCTCTGCTGCAGGGGCTTTTTTTTCAGCCTGCTGCCGTCAAGCCAGTCTAGGCCCTGTCCTTCCAGCGCCCCATTTCACACGAGGGCAAACCCCGCAGGTCGCCGACCCTGGCGCTCTGGAATTCCGAAAGCGCGGGCTTTGCGCCCAGCCTGTCGTAAGCTTGCTTGACCAGCGGCGCGGTTTTGGCGAACACGCTTTTAACCTGCGTCCAGTTAAGCGGCTCCGGGATGATTTTGGCGCCGGCAATCATCTTCGAGGTCGCCAGCAGCGACAGCGCATCGCCCTCGGTCGACCAGGCCCAGCCGCGCCGAAACACCACCTCGTCGCGAACCACTTTTGCGCCATCGGCCGGCGACAGGCCCCAATACGACTTGACCAGCTGCGACACGGAGGCCGGGTCCGCTTCACTGAGCAGGTCCACCGCCTCCTGCTGCGCCAGCAGAAAGGCCAGCACCAGGTTCGGGTGCTTGTCCACCAGGTTGTTGTGCACGATGCGAAACGACCGGTGCAGGTAGTAGCCGTCCGGGTAGAAGGGCGAATGCTTCACCGAAGGCAGCAGGATGCCCGCCCCCTTGCCTTCGGGCCCGTCGTAGTGGGCCTCCGTATAACCGTAGGAATTCATGATGGCCACCGTGCCCGTGGCCTGCGCCTTCAGGAAGGAAGGGTGGATGGCCAGCGTGGCGTCCATCCCCGCCGGCACCTGCGCCGCCTCGGGTAGCGTTGGTATATGCACCATGCGTATGCCATGGGCCGCCGGGTCCGGGTTGCCCAGCTCATAACGCAGCATCTGTGTGAAGGCGTTGTACGGGTCAGCGCCCATCAGCGTGCCCACCGTTTTACCTTTGAGGTCACCGATATTCCGGATGGGCGAATCCTTGCGGGTGCACAGCAAAAAACGCATCCGCCCCTCCGCCACCGACACCAGGCTGAAAGGGTGCTTCGCCACGATGGCGCGTATCGTCGGCGTGTTGCCCCACATCGCCATGTCGAGCTGGCCCGCAGCCAACGCCTCCACTTGCGGGGCGGCCGCGGGGTAGGTCCGGTAATCCATGGTCAGGTCGTAGCCGAACTCCGCCGCATATTTCTCAAGCAGCCGCTTGTTGATCATGTGTTGCGTCACCGGCGCATTGCCCGCCGCCCAGGGCACCCAGCCGTAAGACAGGGTGAAGGGCCTGCCCGCCTGGGCGCACGCCATGCGGCCAACCCCGAGCGCGGCGGCCAGGCCGGCGCCCCGGCGCAGCCAGTGCCTGCGTGTCGACATCGATCCGCTGTCCATACCCACCTCTCTTTCAACCCAACAACCAGCCGTGCCCACAAAGGCCTAAGCCGCCAATGCGGCCGAACGGCTCTGCTTCACATCGGGTTCATGCACCCGCTCCATCAGTTCATACACTTCCTGCAACTCCCCCTTCGGGCCCAGCGGCACCGTGGCCGCGAGCCGGAAACGGAAATGGCGCGAGGCGGCCAGCGCCACCGAACGGCTGGCCGCGATGTTCAGGCCCAAGGCGTTCGCCTGCCGCGCCAGAGCGCGCGCGGTATCCAGCGGCGCGCCCACAGCGGTGAAGGTCAGGTGGTCCCAGGTGCCGAAGTTGCCCACTGTGGCGCTGCCGAAATCCAGGCCGAAGCGCGGCGGCTTCACAGGTGCGTTAATCCCCTCGGCCAGTGCCTGCATCGCATCCACCGCGCGCAGCGCCGCCTCGCAGGCGTAAGCCGCCGGGTTCGAGACATTCAGCGGCGTGTTCCACAACGCCACCGCCGTGCAGCTTTCATAGCGGTCCATCAAGCCCTTGCCCTGCGCCACCTCCACCGCCAGGATCTGCAAATAGTGATCCGCATGCGGCGACCAGCTCACCGCCGTCGCGTGGTGCTCATCCAGCGCCGCGCACAGCACCGCCAGCTCACGTTGCTCCACGCCCGCCTGAGGCGTCAGGCGGTTGGCGATGAAGTGCTGGACCAGTGGCCGCGGCACATAGCGCGAAAAACCCTGCAGCGCAACGCGCGCCATCGCCAGCGATTCCTGCAGGCGGCGCACTTCGGAGATATCGCTGTCCTGCGGGATGTCGCTGTCGAACTCGAACTCACGGATGTGCTTGGCCGACCGCACCAGGTTCTTCAGGGGTATCGCCAGACGGTTGGCCATCCAGAACAGCATGGGCATCAGCATCAGCAGCCCGGCCACGCCCACCGCCAGCAGCATCCAGCGCATGCGCCGCACCTGGGCCAGCAGCATGTTCTGGTCCGACACCAGGGCCACATAGGCGCGGTGGTTGAACACGCCTTCTATCGGCATCACCACCGCCGCGAAGCGCTGGCCATTGGCGCCTTCCAGCGAATGGATGGGGGTGTCCTGGGGCGCGCCCTCGGCCACCAGCTTTTGCAGCGAGGCGTACAAAGGATCATTCAAGGCCGACAGGCTGACCGGCGTACCCGGGCCCAACAGGCGGCGCAGCCTGTCGGCCTGAGACCAACCCCACACACGGCCCAGCCCGTCAAACACCATCAGTTCGGCGTGGCTCTCTTCACCGCGTGCATGCAGAAAATCCGACAAGCCCGCGACCGTGAACATCGCCGCCGCCACACCACCGCGCGGGCCGCTCAGCGGGCGCGACAGCGCCATGCCCCACTCCTCGGGCACCTTGAGCACGAAGGGATCCGTCGCCTGGAAGGTGCCCAGATTGAGGTCGCTCGCCCCCTGGTACCACGGCCGGGTGCGCGGGTCGTACTGCTCGCCCCACGGGCGCCGCTGGCTCGCGATCGCCGTCATCTGCTGGTCGTAGAAGACCCACTCCTCGTTGCGTTTTTGCCGCTCGTCCACCCGGATGATCTGCAGCGCATAACGCGCCTCCGGCAATGACTTGGCCCAGGCCCGGTCACGCGGCGTGCGCAGCGCCATGCTTTGCTGAAAACTCCCGTCCGGGTAGCCGAACACCAGCGAACCGATCTGCGGATAACGCTGCTGCATCGACATCTGCATGCGCAACACAGAGATATCGTTCTCACCCTCCAGCCCCGCATGCGGGTCGTTGGCCGTGGCCTCCAGCCAGGCGCGCGCAGGCTCCTGGAAACGCAGCAACTGCTCCTGCGTGCGCCGGCCCAGTTGCTCCAGCTCACGCTGCGCACCGTCAAACACGATGCGGCTGGCCGCCAGCTCCGCCAGCGCCATCAAGGCCACAACCAGCACCGTGACCAGCGTGGCGTATGTCCAGAACAGGTGGGCGCGAATCGACCTGGCGTGAAAGCGCGGCATCTTCATCACCGATGTCTCCCTGCGGTGCGTGTTTGCTTTGCAAGATACGCCGCGCTAATGGCTTTGACAAGGTGATTGATACCGCCTTTGGGGCGGCCCGCCCGGCTTGCACATTTTGTGACGTTTGTCAGGTGACACCGCCTCCTCCAAATAGAGGATGCCGCCTCTGGAACATGGCCATGCCCGGCTTCGGCGCAGATACTTTTTGTATCGCACTGTGTCCCTGCATCCGCTGGATACCCGGCCATACCGGCCGCCCTCGGCAAGACATACCCTGGATACCTCAGGACAGTCCAATGTCCGAACAGGGTGCTGTTTCATTCAGCGCCGCATTCACTCATCACCCCCTCATCCCTCACCACAAGGACCCACCATGACCGCTCGCCGTCAATTTCTGGCCACCGCTGCCGCCGCTGCAGCCGCCGCCTGTGCAAGCCCTTATGCCTCGGCCTTCTTTTCCCTGGGCGGTCATACGCCGTCGCTGGCGCCGGAGTTCGCGGGCATAGAGACCTGGCTGAACTCCGCCCCGCTGCGCATGGCCGACCTGCGGGGCAAGGTGGTACTCATCGACTTCTGGACTTACACCTGCATCAACTGCCTGAACCACCTGCCCGCCGTGAAGTCCTGGCATGAGAAGTACCAGGACAAGGGCCTGGTGACGGTGGGCGTGCACACGCCGGAGTTCGCGTATGAGAAATCGACAAAGAACGTGAAGGCCGCGATGGAGCGCCTGGGCATACAGCATGCCGTGGCGCAGGACAACAACTATGCCACCTGGCGCGCTTTCAGCAACAACTACTGGCCCGCCATCTACCTGGTCGACAGGAAAGGCATGGTGGTCTACAGCCACTTCGGTGAAGGGCGCTACGCCGAGACCGAAAAAACCATCCAGGCCTTGCTGGCCCAGTAAGGCCCGCCGCAGCCCGGGCCTGGGGGCACAATGCCGGGGTTGGGATTTTTCCAGGACAGCCATGCAACAGCAGCCAGACCACATCCTCATTGTTGACGACGACCGCGAGATCCGGGAGCTGCTGGGCAGCTACCTGGAAAAGAACGGGCTGCGCGTGACCAAGGCGGAGTCGGGCCGGCACATGCGCGCCGCGCTGGAGAACACCGCCGTGGACCTCATCGTGCTGGACCTCATGCTGCCCGGCGAGGACGGCCTGACGCTGTGCCGCGACCTGCGCGCCGGCAAGCACAAGGCGCTTCCCATCCTGATGCTGACCGCGCGCAACGAGGAAGCCGACCGCATCCTGGGCCTGGAGATGGGCGCGGACGACTACCTGGCCAAGCCCTTCGCGGCGCGCGAGCTGCTGGCGCGCATACGCTCGGTGCTGCGCCGCACGCGCATGCTGCCGCCGAATCTGCAAGTCGAGGAACCCTCACACCTGCTGGGCTTCGGCGACTGGCAGCTCGACACCACGGGCCGCCACCTGGTGGACGCCGCCGGAACGCTGGTGCCCCTCAGCGGCGCTGAATACCGGCTGCTGCGCGTCTTCCTCGACCATCCGCAGCGCGTGCTGAATCGCGACCAGCTGCTCAACCTGACGCAGGGGCGCGACGCCGAATTGTTTGAACGCTCCATTGACCTGCTGGTGAGCCGGCTGCGCCAGCGCCTGGGCGATGAAGCGCGCGAGCCGCGCTACATCAAGACGGTGCGCAGCGAGGGCTATGTGTTCAGCGCCGCGGTGCAGGGCCGGGCGGAGTCCGCATGACGCCAGCCCCCGCACGCGCCTGGCCGCAAAGCCTGTTCGCGCGGCTGATGCTGATCCTGCTGCTGGGCATCCTGGCCGCCCAGGCCATGTCTTACCTGCTGGTAATGTATGAGCGCGGCCTGGTGGGCCGCGACCTGATGCTGGACAACCTGGAAAAAGACATCACCAGCTCCGTCGCCATCCTGGACCGCGTGCCTGCAGCCGAGCGCCCCAACTGGCTGCCGCTGATAGACCGCAAGAACTACCGCTACCAATTGGACGGCGGCATCACCGAACGGGGCGGCGACAACGAGATCGCCGCGCGCGTGAGCGCATCCATCGCCCACGCGGTGGACAAGCGCTACCAGGTCACGGTCAACGCGATTCCGGGCGATGCCAAGCGCGTGCACATCCACCTGCGGCTCAGCGACGGCGCACCCGTCACCATCAACCTCTGGGCGGCGGCCACGCCCATCTCGCCCTGGCTGCCGGCATTGATGCTGCTGCAGCTTTCGCTGCTGGCCGTGTGCGCTTTCTTCGCGGTGCGCATCGCCATCCAGCCGCTGCGCCGCCTGGCCCATGCCGCCGATGCGCTGGGCCCCGACCTCAAGGGCACGGCGCTGCCCGAGAGTGGCCCGACCGAGGTGGCGCAAGCCTCCAGCGCCTTCAACGCGATGCAGCGCCGCATCGCCGGCTACCTGGCCGAGCGCACGCAGATCCTGGCAGCCATCTCGCATGACCTGCAGACACCCATCACCCGCATGCGCCTGCGCACCGACCTGATGGACGACGAGGAACAACGCGGCAAGCTGCAGCACGACCTGGATGAAATGGTGACCCTGGTGCGCGAGGCGCTGACCTATGCGCGCAGCCTGCATGGCGCCGACGAAGCAGCCCGCAAGGTGGACCTCGATGCGCTGCTGGACACCCTGCGCTGCGACTACGAAGACGCCGGCAAACCCCTGCGCGTGAACGGGCGGGTCGGCCGCCCCGTCATGAGCCGGCCGCTGGCGCTGCGCCGCATACTGACCAACCTCATCGACAACGCGCTCAAGTTCGGCCGGGATGTAGAACTCGCCGTGCAGCTCAACGCCGACCAGGGCATCGAGATTGCGGTGCTGGACCAGGGGCCCGGCATTCCCGAAGCTGAACTTGAGGCCGTGCTTCAGCCTTTCTACCGCGTCGAGAGTTCGCGCAACCGCAACACGGGCGGCACCGGCCTGGGCCTGGCCATCGCGCAGCAGCTGGCCGCCGCCATGGGCGCACAACTCAGCCTGGCCAACCGGACAGGCGGCGGCCTGGCGGCGCGGCTGGTGATGCCGGCTTCTTCAGCGCAAGAGCAGTGAAATAACAAAAAGCCGGCCCGCCCCGTTTGAAGGGGCAGGCCGGCTTTGTTGTGGGCGCCGAGACTTAAACCAGGTTGATCTCCACGTCGATGTTGCCGCGCGTGGCCTTGGAGTAAGGGCACAGCTGGTGGGCCGCATCCACGATGCCGCGCGCTGTCGCGGCGTCCAGCCCCGGGAGGCTCACGTTCAGGCGCGCCTGCAGGAAGAAGGCCTCGCCGGCCGTACCCAGGTCCACCTCGGCATCCACCGCTACACCGGCCGGCAGGGTGACCTTCCGCGAGGCGGCGGCACGGCCCATGGCGCCTATGAAGCAGGCCGACCAGCCTGCGGCAAACAACTGCTCGGGGTTGGTGCCCTGGCCGGCGCTGCCGGGCGGGGAGAGCTTGATGTCCAGGCGGCCGTCGGTGCTGCGGGCTTCGCCGTTGCGCCCGCCGGTGGTGTGGGTCTTGCCGGTGTAGAGGACTTTGTCGAGGAGGTTGATGGCGGTCATGGTGTTTTCCTTTTTGGGAGGTTGAAGAAATTTTTATCCGTAGATTTCGCAGATTGAGGCAGATGAATACAGTTAAAAAAAATGTGATGCGAAGTCACTGGCCAGCGTATGGAATGGGGTGAAATCTCAAATGCATGCCTTTTTTGAATCTGCGTCAATCTGCGTCATCTGTGGATTAAAAGGTTCCCGCATGTCGGCGATATCTCAGCAACGCAATGTTGTGTACGCCCAGAGCGGCTGGACACACTGCGGTACAAATCCCTTCGCGAACGCGTCGTTCAGCTTTGCTCGCGGCCCGAGCGCCACACGACCGCAGGCCGGGAATGGATGCACTGGCACGCGAGTGGATTGCGCAGCTCATGCGCAAAGCCACCCGCGAGAAACGTCAAGGCAAACCAGATCTTTTTCATGACGGGTAGGTATCGATCAGCTCAGCCGAAGGTGAAGGCATACACATGCGCACCAGGATCCAGGAACTCGATCTCAAACAGGTGGTCACCCGCCGAAGCCGGCAGCCTGACCAGCTGGTACAGCCGGTGCGCGTCAATCACCCCGCTGCCGTCCGCCGCGATGTCGGTGCCGTGGTTCTGCACCGGCGGCTGCCCATCAACCCGCACGCGAAAACGCACGGGCGCCGCACCCGCCTGGCGGCCCAGCACCAGGTGCAGGTCGCGTGCGCGAAAGCGGTAGGACAGCCGCGCACCCGCCTGCATCGCTGCGGCGCGCTCGGCCTCCACCGTCCACTGCCCGCCCAGCGTCCACTGGTTGAGCGCGAGCTTCGCGGCCGGTTCGTAGCGCTGCGCGCGGTCGGGCGCCAGCCCGCCTGCGGGCACGAAGTGGACAGCGCGTTCATGGCCCACATAGGTTTCACCGGACATCACCCTGTTGCCGGGCGCGGCCTGCACACCTTCACCTTGCACGGTGACGAGTCCGGCGTCGCCGCCTTTGCCGTTTCGCTCGGCCAGCAGTTTCTGGATCAGGCGCTCGGAGGCCTCGTACTGCCCTTCGCCGAACACCTGTTGCCGCACCTTGCCCTGGGCATCGACAAAATACAGCGCCGGCCAGGCCTGGTTCTCAAAGCCGCGCCAGATCGCATGCCGGCTGTCGATGGCGACGGGATAGCGGATGCCGAGCTCCCTGACGGCCCTGCGCACATGGTCTTCGTTTTTCTCAAAGGCGAACTCGGGCGAATGCACACCGAGCACGACCAGGCCGGCCTCGCGGTACTTGTCGGCCCAGGCGCGGAGGTAGGGCAGCGTGCGCAGGCAGTTGATGCAGGAGTAAGTCCAGAAATCGACCAGTACCACCTTGCCGCGCAGGTCCGCGCCCGACAGCGGCACCGTGTTGATCCAGCCGGTCGCGCCGGCCAGCGGCGCGAAGGTGCTGTCGTTCCAGGCTGTGGGCATGGCCGATACCTCGGGCTTGGCTGCGGCGAGCGGAACGGGCTCAAACGTGGCGCCGCCTCCCTGTGATGCTTGTGACGTCTGTGGCTGGAAAGCATCGACCAGCGACTGCTCAATCCTCGAAGTGCTGCGCAGCGAGAGCTGGCTCAGCAGCCCGGTGTCCAGCCCCGTGGCGATCAGCGCCACACCGGCCAGCACCGCGGCACCCATGCCGCGCCGCGCCCACTGGCTCACACCCAGCGAACGCCGCAGCAAGGCATGCACACGCCCGCCGACCAGCAGCGACAAGGCCAGCGAGGTGGCCGCGCCGCCGGCATAAGCCAGCAACAGCAAGGAAGTGCCCGCGTTCGCACCCTGGAGGGCAGCGCCGGTGAGGATCAGCCCCAGCACCGGACCCGCGCAGGGCGCCCACAGCAAACCCGTGGCCACGCCCAGCACCAGCGATGAGACAAAGGACCCGCTTCTGGGCCCTTCGCTGCCGCTGGACTCAGCGATGCGCGCGCCCAGCGCCACCAGCGGCCTCGCCAGGCGATCAGCCAGCCCCGGAAACATCAGCGTCAAGGCAAACGTGGCCAGCAGCCCCAGCGCCGCGAAACGGCCGTATTCGTTGGCCTGCACCGCCCAGCCGCCGCCCACGGCCGCCAGCGTGGCCACCGCGGTGAAGGCCAGCGCCATGCCCAGCAGCATGGGCAGGCCGTTGCGCAGGAAAGGCCGGTCGGCGCGCGCCAGCACAAAGGGCAGCACCGGAAGAATGCAGGGGCTGACGATGGTCAACACACCGGCGGCAAAGGCAAGGATGAGGAAGCTCATGGTCTGGCGGTTTCAGGAGTGGGCACTCCGTGATTGAACCGCCGTGGCGTATCCCCGCTGTGTCGCCGGGGCCGCCTTATGGCACGCGGCTGTATCCGTAGTCGTCACGGATACATAGACATACAAACTTCAGACCTGCGAAGCGCCTCCATCTTTCACCGCCGTGCGAAGCCCCTTGAATGTCTTATCTGCGCAAATCTGCGTAATCTGTGGATGAATTTCTTTTATCCACAGATTACGCAGATTGCACAGATTGAAAACAAGGTCTACGGCCCTGGCGATAGCGCCACGCCCCGCACGTCACACCGCCATGGCCGCTTCCATGGCGCGCGATGCTGCCGCAACAGCCGCATGCGCCTGCACGGTACGGCCCATGCCACGCTGGGCCGCCTTGTCACGGTTGGCGCGCTGCACCGCGGCCACGTCGATGATGAGCGCCACATTGCCGTCGCCCAAAATGGTCGCACCGGAAATGCCCGGCACCTTGCGGTAGTTGGTTTCCAGGTTCTTCACCACCACCTGGTGCTGGCCCAGGAGCTGGTCGACCAGCAGCGCGAAGCGTGTGCCGTCGGCCTGCACGATGACGGCGATGCCCTGCGTGGGCACGCACACCGCCCCGGCCACGTCGAAGAGCTTGTGCAGCTCAAGCAACGCAAGGTACTCGCCACGCACATGCATGACGTGCTCGTCGGCGGTGATGGAATGCACGTCCTTGTCCACGGGCTGCAGCGACTCGATGACATAGTTCAGCGGCAGGATGTAAACCTCTTCTCCCACCTTGACGGACATGCCGTTGAGGATGGCCAGCGTCAGCGGCAGCACGATGCGTATGGTCGTGCCCTTGCCCTGCACCGAGGCGATCTCCACATGGCCGCCCATCTCATGGATATTGCGCTTGACCACGTCCATGCCGACGCCGCGGCCCGACACATCGGTCACCGCTTCGGCGGTGGAAAAGCCCGGCGCAAAGATCAGCTGCCACACGTCCTCATCCGGCATGCTGTCGCTGACGGCCATGCCTTGCTGCAGGGCCTTGGCCAGGATTTTTTCGCGGACCAGGCCGCCGCCGTCGTCCTTGACCTCGATCACGATGCTGCCGCCCTGGTGCTGGGCCGACAGCGTCAGCCGGCCGACCGGATCCTTGCCGGCATAGGCGCGGCGCTCCGGCCCCTCGATGCCGTGGTCCAGGCTGTTGCGCACCAGGTGGGTGATGGGGTCGATGATGCGCTCGATCAGGCTTTTGTCGAGTTCGGTTTCCTTGCCGACGGTGACCAGCTGCACCTGCTTGCCGAGCTTGGCCGAGAGGTCGCGGATCAGGCGCGGGAAGCGGCTGAACACATAGTCCATGGGCATCATGCGTATCGACATGACGGACTCCTGCAGGTCGCGCGCATTGCGCTCCAGGTGGCCCATGCCGCTGAGCAGGCGCTCGTGCAGCACCGGGTCAAGCTGCGACGCGGTCTGCGTCAGCATCGACTGCGTGATCACCAGCTCGCCGACCAGGTTGATGATCTGGTCGACTTTTTCCACATCGACGCGTATGGAGCTGGACTCCTTGTTCTGCACCGCGGTGGCGGCTGCGGCGGGCGCGGGCTGGCTTGCCGCCTGCGGTGCGGCGGCCTGGTGCGCTTCCTGGACTGGCGGCGTCTCCACCGGCGCAGCTGAGACATGGGCGGTAGCTGCAGCCGCGCCCTCTTCGCTGATATCGATCTGGTCGGCCTCGATGATGAAACAGCAGACCGCGACCACGTCGCTGCCGTCGCAGGCGGTCTTGAGCCAGATCGTCAGGCCGCCCTCCTCCTGGGTCTGCGCCGTCACCTGGCCCAGGTTGGCCATCTCTTCACCGAGCAGCTTGCAGTCGTTTTCTGACACTTTGGAAAACCGCACCTTCAAGGTCCGTTCCGCCGCGGGCCCGGCCTCGGCCGCCGGCTCGGCCTGCTTCACGGCCGCAGCTGCGGGCGCCACCGGCGGCGCCGTAATGACCGGCGGCGCGGGCGGCGTGCCGCCGGCTTCCAGCGCCAGCTGCTGCAGCACCGCGCAGATCTCGGCCACCATCGCGGGTTCGGGTTCCGCGCCGGCCCGGTAGGCGCTCAATTGTTGTTGCAACACGTCCTTGGTCTCCAGAAAGGCATCCATCGTCTTGGTAGTGAGTTTGAGTTCGCCGTGGCGCGACCTGTCCAGCAGGTTCTCCAGCAAATGTGTGGTGTCGGTCAGCGCGACAAAGCCGAAGGTGGCCGCGCCGCCCTTGATCGAATGCGCGGCGCGAAACACCGCGTTGAGGTGTTCGCCGTCGGGCGCATCAAGATCCAGGCCCAGGA
>Ga0307408_100002089_pt1 | contig 14385 bp, 7 predicted proteins | sample 322Cmetagenome_FD_202116 | JGI IMG/M metagenome (GOLD analysis project Ga0307408, IMG submission 202116) | Maize rhizosphere microbial communities from greenhouse at UC Davis, California, United States - 322HYB-C-3 | ecosystem: Host-associated > Plants > Roots > Rhizosphere > Soil | place: USA...
ACACGCGGAGGTAGCAATACCTCGCCGATGCGTCTTTATTGGAATGGTTTGCCAATAGACCTGGTTGATTATCCGAATTATCTGGAACAAAACGTAGAAAATCCTCAGGATATAGTTTCAATTAAAATTTTAAAAAACGACCATTACGCAAATATTTACGGTGCGCAAGGGCGTGGTGTGATATTGGTTAGCACCAAAGGCAATAGTTTATCCGGAAATAAGTTGAATTTGAGCACGCTGCTACTTCAGCCAACAGGGTTTAACAAAGTGAGGGAGTTTTATGTCCCTAAATATGATGTGCCGGCAACGGTTAAATATAAAGGGCCGGATTTCAAAACTGATAATGTTTATGTGAATGCTGAACATAAGGGGGAGAAGGTACCTAAATGGATTGCTAAAAAGCCTGATTATAGAACTACTATTTATTGGAATCCATCTATTGTTACCTCAGCAGAAGGTAATGTGCCGATTACCTATTTTAATTCTGATGCATTGGGAAGCTTTAGAATAACGGTAGAAGGCATTACACCTGATGGCATAATGCAAAGGGTTGTAACCAGGTATAAAGTGGAGTGATTTAAGCGAAGGAATGCGCAGAAGGAAATGCCGATTTGTTATGTTTGAACGGATAAGGGTAGTTTGGCCTGGAAAGAAATTAAAAGAATCAAACCCTTTATTTGTACTCTTAGTACTGAAAAAAACTATTATGCAGTTTGGGCGTGGGGGGCTTTTCTCGCCCCTTGGGAATAGCCGTTAACTTAAGGGGTGGCTTTTGTTGTAAATAATTGATATAAGCATAATAATGGTGGTCGTTTGGTGTCTTTGGCCTTTCTCGCCCTCCGGTCCAAAGGACTTCTTTGGAGGAGAGATGCGGAGAGATGAGATGTATGCTCATTGTCATCAAATATTGCTTTTTCAAGTTTGTTCACTTATAATGATAAACCTGTAATTTGTTTGTTTTGAGGTGATTGTAAATATTTGTTTTGTCATCTCGAGTGGACAAACTTGAAGAAGAAAAATATAGTTATAGTTATTGACAATGAGCGTAATGTCGGAGCGGGTTAGCCTTTCTCGCCCTCTGGGAGAGATGCCGAAGGCAGAGAGGGTAGTCAGCTGTGCTTTAAAAATGAGCAAGTTGCAGCTTTGTCATTATAACGAAGGAGACCACGATTAGCATTGAGGCCATTTGAAAACAATTTAACATCTCAATAAATCCTAGCCAGTTTGTATATAAAGCGCTTTAGGATCCCTCCTTAGGTCGGGATGACAAGGTTTTATAACCCGCTTTATGCTTATTGTCATCAAATATTTTTCTTTTTTAAGTTTGTCCACTCGAGATGAAAAGCTTTATAACTCGTTTTTCGCCCATTGTCTTCCTATTTTTGTTTTCTCAATTCACCTACTCTGGATGATAAAGCCACACTTTGCTTAATCACACTTCCCAGTTCCCCAATTCGTTTCACAAATCCTGAAATAAAATCTAAAATATGGGATATAAAATTTAACGATTCAGTTTTTTTATCCTTAAAGTTTGATTGTAAGTGTTTGTTTTTTAGTTGTTTGTATTGTTTTTCTGCCAAGGTGTTAATCTTAATCAAATTGAAACGTAATTGAATGTCTCGGGGCGCTTATCTGATCTATCTTGCTGTAGTCAAATCGGTAGCCAATCACCGCTTTGCTTTACCAAATTATAAACTAACCAAAATTTCAGTTTTATGCTCGTGGTTTTGAATCGAAGCATGAGATAAATTGAGATCGTTTGGGTTTTAAAGATAAAAGCATGAATCTCAGAACCAACAAGCGCATTAAATTAATGCTGACCGCTGCTTTGTTAATTTCATTGGCCTCCTGTAAAAAAGAGGTGATTGATAAAACAGTTACCATTACGGAGTATGTAGAGTCGGGCAATAAACAATCGGGGTACGTAATAACCAATTACGGCGCCAAAGGAGATGGCTTAACAGATTGCTCAAAGATCATCAACGATCTTATTACTGCTATGCCAGCCTCGGGTGGGACGATAGTTATCCCCGAAGGTGATTTCCTGCTTAATTCTCCAATTGTGATTAACAGGAATTACATCACTATTAAAGGGTTAAATCCTGGTGTGAGGAGTAATATTGATGTTCCTGTAACTGGAGCTTCAAATCCCGGTGGAGGCAGCAAGCTACTTTTAGGTGCTTCGTCGGTAGGCATTCAGGTTCCGATTATACCCGATGTAAATGGCAAGAAGAACCGTATTTCAGGATTAAGCATCAAAAATCTTCTTATTTCTGGCGGAACCAATACCAAAGGTGCTGGAATCAGCATACTGCAGGATAACGATGGCGTTAGAATTGAAGATGTGATCGGTATTAATTTATTGGTCGGCATAATAGCTAACGGAGCCGATGCGATGATCATCAGGAACTGCTGGATCTCTGAATGTCGAAGCGGTATCGAAATGGCAAATGGTATCCAGAATATGATTACTAATTGTCAGCTGGGAGCACAGCCAAACGGCATTACGGTTAAGCTTAGCAATCAGGAGAATTACAATTTTACTTCCAATCATGTATATCCGGATGGTGATGTAAATCTCCAATTGAATAACTGCACTTACGGAAACATATCGTCTAATAATTTTCAGAGCTATTATGTAGGGATGATTGAATTAAACGAAGGCAGTAATAACCTCATTAATGGAAATACTTGCTGGATGCGTGCGCCCGGCGATGCTAACCGGCAGCTAAGGGGCAAAAGCAATGATTATGGAGTGATTCGTATTGCTGGAAGTAATAATCTGATAGGCAACAATATTGTAAACTGCAACTGGGCAAGTTCAACTAATAATCCGGTTACTATATGCTCTGCAAGCGGTAGCGGCAATAGTTATTCCAATATTAAAATTGCTGATCAAAGTAGTTCCAGGGTATTTTATGTGAACGAGAATACCGACATTTTTAACAGCGTGCCGGCATCCAGGGTATTTATAAATGGCGACCCGTCTAAAGTATACATTCGTTATTAGTTCGATTGATTGGTTTGAAAAGGGGACTTAATTCGTCTCCTTTTCTTTATTCGAAATTCTTGAAGCATGAGAAAAATGAATTTGTACCACGTTTTTTTTGTATTGATCTTGGGAATAGCTGGATGTAAATCTGGTAAGGATGCGGTTACTGAAGAGCAAAAGGAAAAACATGTAAACACGTTCAGTTGTTCGCCCCTGGTTGAGCAAAGTGACTATTCAATTTATCGTCTTACTGAGGATGCGGTGCGCATCGGCGATGTAATGCCTTATTTTGATAGCGAATCGGGGCAGTTCAATATTTATTACCTGAAGGATATCTGGAATGATGCGACACATCGCAGGCATCCCTGGTATTGTTTAAAAACCAGCAATTTTTACACCTACACGCCGCTGGCTGCCGGAGAGGTTTTAAGCTGCAGTACCGACCCCTGTAATCAGGATTATGCCATAGGCACAGGAAGTGTTATTAAGAAGAATTCAACCTACTATGCTTTCTACACCGGGCATAACCCCAATTATCCATCCTCTTGCGTTACCAAAAAGGAGGGACTGATGTTGGGCACGTCTTCGTCATTGAACGCTGCTTTTACAAAAAACACTGGTTTTGCGACTATTTATCCGCCAGAAGGATACGATCAAACGGATAATTTCCGTGATCCTTATGTGATCTATGACGATGCAACATCAAAGTACTACTTGATTCTTGCTGCCCGAACGCAGGTGAATGGTGTTTGGAAAGGAGTAATTCCATATTACACTTCAACAGATCTATTAAACTGGACTTATCAGGGTATTTTGTATGATGGAGGCCTGCAATCGTTCTTTATGCTCGAAACCCCTGAGATTTTTAAGATAGGATCTGTTTATTACCTTTTATTTTCTGATATCGATTCAAAGCATGTTTATTACCGTAAAAGCAGTTCAATTACGGGGCCATGGTCTAAACCGGAGGGCTACGATCGTTTTGATGGAAAAGGCATCTATGCGGCTAAAACTGCAATGGACAATTATGGTGACAGGTACATTTTCGGATGGACTTATGTGCAGGAAGGAAACTCAGATATCGGTACACCAAAATGGGGAGGGAATCTCATAGCACATAAATTATATGCTAAAGCTAACGGTGATCTGGCTGTGGCAATTCCTCACACTTTAAAAAACTACCTGGAAGGGCAATCTCATTCTATAAATAAAAGCAGTTCGAGAGGGAACGTGACGAATACGTCCACGAGTGCGCACACTTATACTTTGAGCAGCCAGGCTTCTTTCGATGTTGCCAATGTTGTATTTGATCCGGTAAATCTTCAACGCTTTAAAATAAATTGCACCGTTTCGTACTCTGCTTCATCTAAGGACTTTGGCTTTATGATAGGTGCCTGCGATGGTATCAACGATTTCTACAGCTTACGTTTTATTCCGGGGCAGAACAGGTTTAGTTTGGATAAGGTAAGTCGTTCACAGATTACTGAGAGTACAATTGCTAGTACAGATGTTCCTTTTAAACTGTCACCAAATGTTAATTACGATGTGCAAATTGTGATTGAAAACTCGATGCTGGTAGTGTATATCAATAACGAAGAGGCACTAAGCACGCGGATTTATAAAGCTACTAATACTACCTGGGGCATATTTACTGATAACAGTACAGCAACTTTTGGCAATATAACGGTGACGAAGCCTACGAATTAATTTTTTCAGGTTTATATGTGATAAGCTGCTCATGTAATGTGGGTGGCTTTTCTTGTTTTTGAGACATCGCTTCGCTAAAGTCTACGGACAGTGCTAAGTAGACGGAACGCCGCTCACTATCCGTAGTGTTAAGCATTTAGTGTCACTACGGATTGCCGAATAAAAGAGAGTCTCCGACTCGATTAGCCCGTTTGCCAATCCTATTTTTGAGTAACTCAATTGTGTATTAGCAGGTGTTTTATTGGTAAGGTTCATAATCGAGTCAGAGACTCTCTTTTATTTATTAATCCGTAGACATCGCTTCGCTAAAGTCTACGGACAGTGCTAAGTAGACGGAACGCCGCTCGATCACTATCCGTAGTGTTAAGCGTTTAGCGCCACTACGGATTGGCAAATGGAAAAGAGTCTTCAGACTCGATGAGCATCGGATATAGGGTAAAAAACAAAAATTCCATCTTATTTCCCTCAACAAGAAGAATCCCTCTTCCTACAAACGTCGCTTCTCAAATACCCTGATTCCTCTCATAAATCACATGGAATAATATTAAAAATCTCCGATACAAAACTTAAACCTGAAGCAAAATTAAATACCTGAAAATTGGCAAAATATGCTGTAAATGAGTGTTTTAATGTGGTTTTTGAAAAGGTTCTGAATACTTGATTAATTGGAACAGAATTGCAGGCCGATTTGCCTAACCGGCACTAGTTTAGGATCTGTAAACCTAATTAGTTATGCGAAAAAATTCTGTTATAGCATGGTCACTCGTGGTGGCTTTGGGAGGGTTCCTCTTCGGATTTGATACGGCGGTTATCTCGGGCGCCGAAAAGTCAATCCAGGCGTATTGGAACCTAAATGTATTTGAACACGGACTTACAGTTTCTATTGCTTTAATAGGAACCGTGCTCGGCTCCTTATTTGGTTCTATTCCATCTGATAAATTCGGACGTAAAAAAACCTTGTTTCTTGTTGCAGCGCTTTACCTGCTTTCATCGCTAGGTACGGCTATGGCAACCAACTGGTACATATTTTTATTGTTCCGTTTGCTCGGCGGCTTCGGTGTGGGTATTTCATCGGTTACTGCACCTATTTACATTTCCGAAATTTCTCCGGCAAACTCCCGCGGAAGATTGGTTGGCTTATTCCAGTTTAATGTAGTACTGGGTATCCTGATATCTTATCTCTCCAACTACATCATCGGTCAAAATGGCGAAGGTGCCTGGAGATGGATGCTGGGAATACAAGCAGTGCCTTCTGCCTTGTTTTACGGCTTAATATTCTTAGTGCCTGAAAGTCCGCGCTGGCTGGTGCTTCATAAAGGAAGAAAAGAAGAAGCGCTTGAAGTTCTAAAAAAAATCAATCCAATTAATTGCCAAGAGGAGTTGAACGCAATTGTTGAAGCGCACAAGCCGCACACATCACACGAAAGACTGCTTTCCAAGAAGTACAAATTCCCGGTAACGCTGGCCGTTTTGTTTGCTGTGTTTAATCAGGTATCGGGTATCAATGCAATTATTTATTACGCACCCCGTATTTTCGAAATGGCCGGCTTAGGTGCGCATACCTCGCTGCTTTCTACCGTAGGTATTGGTATGGTAAACTTCACTTTCACCTTAATCGCCATCGGTTTTATCGACAAAATTGGCCGGCGTACGCTTATGCTCATCGGCTCGGTGGGATTGATCCTTTCCTTAGGCCTTGTTTCCAACACATTCTATTCAGGAAACTTTAGTGGTCTCGCCATCACCTTTTACCTGATGCTTTATATCGCTTTTTTCGCTTTCTCACAGGGAGCCGTAATCTGGGTGTTTATCTCCGAAATCTTCCCTAACGAGGTTCGTGCAAAAGGACAAACCTTAGGTAGTTTCACCCATTGGATTATGGCAGCTCTTATCGCCTTCAGTTTCCCTTATCTGGCAGAAAAGCTTGGCGGCGGTACAACCTTTATGTTCTTCAGCGGCATGATGGTACTTCAGTTACTTTTTGTATGGCGACTAATGCCCGAAACCAAAGGTAAATCCCTTGAACAGATTGAACATAACATGCTGATGCACTAATTCCTAAAAAAACAATAAACATGCAAGAAATTAAACGAAAAGTGGTGTGTTTTGGTGAGCTTCTTTGGGACAATCTTCCAACCGGCAAAAAGCCAGGCGGAGCACCGATGAATGTTGCTTATCATTTAAATCAGCTGGGTATCGAAAGCTGTCTGATCAGTCGTGTAGGTGATGATGCTAACGGCCGTGAGATACTTGATTTCCTTAAAACCAAAGGATTATCTACCCAATATTGCCAGGTAGATCCAGGTTTCGCTACATCTACCGTAGAGGTTTTAATAGGTGATGATAATGAAGTAAGCTACGATATTGTTAAACCAGTTGCCTGGGATTACATTAAAATCAGCGAAAGCCTGAAAACTTTAATCGCCGAAGCAGATGCATTTGTGTTTGGCAGTTTGGCCGCCCGTAATTCAGCATCCTACTTAACACTGCACAGTTTGCTGGAGCAGGCCAGGTATAAAGTGTTTGATGTTAACCTTCGCGAACCGCATTATTCATCGTCAAGCATTACTCAGCTACTTCGAAAAACCAATTTGCTTAAGCTAAATATTTACGAGCTTAATTTGATAAGCAACTGGTTTAACCAAAATTGTGATACCGAGTGGGATAGAGTAAGAGTACTTCAGGATCAGTTCTTTATAGACGAAATTGTGGTTACTAAAGGAAGTTCGGGCGCATCCTATTACACCACGCATGCACAGGTAAATTATCCCGCTTACAACGTGGTAGTAAACGATACCGTAGGCAGTGGCGATTCATTCCTGGCAGCATTTCTCTCTCAAAAACTTAAGGGCGAAAACCTGGAAGGCATATTAAGTTACGCGGCTGCACTAGGGGCTTACGTAACCATGCATTCAGGGGCTTGTCCGGAATATAAAAAATCAGATTTAGACCGCTTTATATGGAAAAATGAACTCAGCACAACAAATCAATTATTAACTAAGTAAACATCAATTAACCAATAAAATCATGAGAAGATTACTAATCATTATTCCTTTACTGTTAAGCGCTCTCTGTGTACTTGCGCAGGAACGTAAAATAACAGGAAAGATAACCGAGAAAGGGAGCGGGGTTCCGGTAATTGGAGCTTCCGTTATAAATACAGACAACAAGAACGGGGCTACTACTGATGCGAATGGAAACTTCAGCATTATGGCATCAAATGGTAACACTATAAAAATCACTTATATAGGATTTGAACCCGTAACAATCAAAGTTGGTAGCAATAACACCTACAATCTTAGCTTAACAGAGAGTGCAGCGGCTCTTTCAGAAGTTGTGGTAAGTACCGGCTACCGTACCGAAAAGAAGAAAGATATTACCGGAGCGGTTACGGTTGTGGAGGTTTCTGAGTTGAAAGATCTTCCAAACAATAACCCTATTCAAGCCTTGCAGGGCCGTGTTCCTGGTATGATCGTTTACACGGATGGTTCTCCGAGCGGATCGAACTCTAATATGATCATTCGCGGATTAAGCTCTATTAACGGAGCCGGAAACGTGCCGTTGATTGTAATAGACGGCGTGCCAACCAAGCAGGGAATGCACGAGCTTAACCCAAATGACATTGAATCAATGCAGGTGCTGAAGGATGCTGCTGCCGCGTCAATTTATGGTTCCAGAGCTTCGGCAGGGGTAATTGTTATCACTACAAAAAGAGCAAAAAAAGGCGAGTTGAAAGTGAGCGGAAGCGCCCGTAACAGCTATAGTTTCTACCAGAACAAACTTAATGTTTTAGATGCAGAAGGCTATGGAAGAGCGGTTTGGCAAGCAAGTGCAAATGACGATAGGGCATACGGAACGGGTGTAATGGGCAGTTACTTAGGTGTTTATCAGTTCGATTGGACCAAGGATGCCAGCGGCAATTATGTATTGAACAAGGTGAATATACCCGAGTTTATTGATCCTGCCAAAACCATGCGTACGGCTAATACCAATTGGTTTGATCAGATTGCGCAAACCGGTAAATATCAAAACTATGATGTAATGGTTACCAAAGGTACCGACAAGGGAAGTACCGTATTTTCTTTGGATTATACTGATAATGATGGTATTGTAAAGTACACCAACTTCCGTAGGATATCTGCCCGGGTAAACAGCGATTACAAATTATTAAACGATCACGTTACTATAGGAGAAAATTTTACAGCAAATACAACACGGGCTTTTGAATCGCAAACTTTAAACGCTGCGTTACAGGCGCTGCCGGTAATTCCTGTGCATACAGTTGATGGCACAGGCTGGGGTGGCCCTTACGGTGGAATGAATGACCGCCAGAACCCTGTTCGTGTGCTTGAAGATAACAAGCAAAATCGTTACAGCTATTTAAGATTGTTTGGTAATGCTTACGCTGATCTTGAAATACTTAAAGGCTTAAATCTGCGTACCAGTGTAGGTTTAGATTATGGTAATTACACTTTGAGAGACATGCAGTTAGCCTATGTTTCCGGTTACCTGAACAATCCTAACAACCAGGTTTCTATGGTGAATTCGAATTCAAATAAACTTACCTGGACAACCACGCTCGGATATAAAAAGAACTTCGGCAAACATGCCCTGGATGCATTTGCAGGAACTGAAACCTACTCTCAGAAAGATTTGAACTTCAGTGCCAGCCGCAGGAATTTTGCCAGCGAAGATCCCGATTACATGTACTTAAACGCAGGTACTACGTCCATTGCAAATGATGGAGGCGCCTACGAAACCACCCTTTTATCTTACTTCGGTAAAGCCAATTACGCTTTCGCGGATAAATACCTTGTATCAGGAACCCTGCGTTATGACGGAGCCTCTGTTTTTGGTACAAATAAACAATATGGATTATTCCCGGCATTCAGTTTAGGTTGGAGATTAGGAAGTGAAAGTTTTGTTAAATCGGCGCTGCCATCTGTTTCCGATTTGAAATTACGTTTCAGCTGGGGACAAACCGGTAGTAAAGATCCAATTCCGGGATATGCAAACAAAACGCTTTATCAGGCAAATCCTTACGGTGGCGATCCAACCTGGAGAACGCCAGACGGAACTGGTTACGATTTCACCGGAACAGGCAAACTTGCCACTGGTTATCAGCTTACTCAACTAAGCAACGACGAGGTAACCTGGGAAACTACCACTCAAACCAATATCGGTTTAGACTTCGGTTTCATCCAAAACAAGATTTCAGGGTCAATAGACTGGTTCACTAAAAGTACCACAGACATGCTGATCTTCCCTCCATACATTGGGGTAATTGGTGAAGGTGGTTCTCGCTGGGTAAACTCGGCAAGTTTGAAAAATAAAGGCTTAGAATTTATTCTGAACTACCGTGGAAAAGTTGCCAAAGATTTGAATTTCAATGTTAGCGCTAACATCGCGGCATACCGAAATAAGATCACCAGCCTACCGGAAGAAGTGGTTAACAACTTCGGTGGTAACGGAGCAGAAGATAACATTCTAGGACACCCGGTTGGTTCTGGTTACGGTTATGTGGCTGATGGCTTGTTCCGTACAGAAGATGAAGTATTAAAATCAGCCGATCAGTTAGGTAAAGGCCTTGGCCGTATCCGGTATAAGGATTTGAATGGAGATGGATTTATCAATCAGAAAGATCAAACCTGGATCTTAAATCCCACACCCGATTTTAACTACGGTTTAAACTTCAGTTTCGATTACAAAGCCTTCGATCTAACAGTCTTCTTCCAGGGAGTAGGCAATCAGCAAATCAACGTTCAGGGCGTAAAATCCAATACGGATTTCTGGAGTGTAGCCGAAACGGGATCAAACAAAGGTAGTCGCTTACTTAATGCATGGTCGCCGGCTAATCCGGATTCTAACATTCCGGCATTAACACTGAGCGATAAAAATTTCGAAAGCAGGTTTTCTACATACTTCGTTGAAAATGGCGCATACATGAAATTGCGTAACATTCAATTAGGATACACGCTGCCGAAAAGGATTGCTGATAAGATTAAGGCGGGTAATGTGAATGTGTATGTAAGCGGTCAGAACCTGTTTACACTTAAATCAAAAAACTTCAGCGGAGTTGACCCTGAAGCAGCGGATTTCGGATATCCTATCCCAACGCTGGTAACAACAGGTTTAAGAGTAAGCTTCTAATTCATCGTAAGTCAATAGTCATGAAAAAATTATTATCACTAATCATATTAAGTTCTGCACTGTATTCATGTAAGAACGATTTTCTGGATGTATCTCCAAAGGGTACATTAAGCGAAGCGCAGGTTGCTGGCTCGCCGGATGAGCTGGTAAATTCGGCCTATGCTTCATTAGGCAACGATCACTATAATACACCTCTTAGTCTTTGGCCGTTTGGTAACGTAAGGTCAGGCGATGCTTACAAAGGAGGCCGCGATGAGTCGGATATTCAGGGCTTCCATTTCCTGGAAACATTTAAAAATGTGCGCAGCGATTTGGGCGAACTGGATGGAATGTGGTTTCAGTATTATGTAGCCATAGGCAGGGTTAATGCGGCATTGAAAGCTTTAAATAAATTGCCGGACTCTGATCCGATCAAAAAAAATCGTATTGCCGAAATGCGTTTCATTCGCGCACACTGGTTCTTTCAGTTGAAAATTATGTTTAAGTACGTTCCTTATTTTGATGAGAACGTTCCAACAAATGAGTATGCAAGCACATCTAACCGAGCCTTAAACAACGACCAGCTGTGGGAAAAAATAGCAGGTGATTTTCAGGCTGCGGCCGATAATCTTCCACCATCACAAAATGAAATTGGTCGTCCAACGAAGTATGCGGCGCTGGCTTATTTAGCTAAAACACGCTTATACCAGGCTTATACACAGGATGAAAACCATAACGTAACTGGTATCAATGCCGCCTTACTTAACCAGGTGGTAAGTTTAACAGACCAGGTATTAGGTTCTTCCTACGGACTCGAATCTGATTTTGCCAGCAACTTTATGCTAAATACCGAGAACGGTAAGGAAGCCATATTTGCTATACAGCATTCTCAGAACGACGGAACCAAGTTTGGCAGATTAAACTTTGGTGATGTATTAAATACCCCGCAGGGCATAGGCTGCTGCGATTTTCACAAGCCTAGTCAGAGCCTTGCCAACGCATTTAAAACGGATGCCAGTGGTTTACCATTGTTTAGTACCTACAATGCAGCAAATTTGGATATTGCTTCTAACACAGTGGATCCCCGCTTAAACCATACGGTTGCCTTGCCTGGCCATCCATGGAAATATGACGTAGGTACTTTATATCAAAATTCATGGAACAGAACGCCTGAGGTATACGGTTACTTCGCTTCGTTAAAAGAAAATGTACAGAAAAGTCAGTACGTAAATATGGACCCATTCTATGGTAACTCGAAAAACCGGATCATTATACGTTATGCGGATGTAGTACTTTGGAAAGCCGAAGCACTAATTGAGTTAAACCGTCAGGATGAGGCGCTTCCGCTGATCAACTCCATCCGTACCCGGGCTAAAAACAGTACCACTTTATTGAAGTACGCCAACGGAACTTCCGAAGCAAATTACAATGTAGACGTGTACAAACCCGGCGTAAATATCAACTGGACGAAAGAGAATGCACGTGAAGCGCTCCGTTTCGAAAGAAGGTTAGAGTTTGCAATGGAGGGAGTACGTTTCTTCGATCTGGTTAGATGGGGTATCGCCGATAAATACCTGAATGATTATTTCGCAGTTGAAAAAGACCGGAGAAAGTATCTGAAAGATGGCAGTTTCACCAAAAACCGCGACGAATATCTTCCAATACCATTCAATCAGATGAAATTCAGTAAAGGAGTTTACGTGCAAAACCCGGGATATCTGCAATAGCAACATCCTGACAAGGAAAACAAACTATTAATTTCTAAAGCTTACCTGATTGCCCTGTGCTTGAGCCCTAATGCTCTGCACGGGGTAAGATGGAGATTTTATGCCTTAAAAATCAATATAACAATATGAAAAGGAATACATTACTATATAGCTTAATGCTTGCTGGCTTCGCTTTTACTGCCTGTCAGAAGAACGACATCGCGGTAGCTCCGGCAAATTTAAACCCTGTATCTAACGTTCAATATACATTAAACGGTGATACGGCCGTATTATCATGGGCTTTACCTTCAACAGGAACGCCGGTAAAAATAGTTATCGATAATGGCAGCGGTAGTCCGGTAGAAACGGCAGCAGGCGCCACCTCGTATAAATTCGGAATTGTAGAAACCAATAAAGATTATAAGTTCACGCTCAAAGCTACTGATGGTCAGGGTAATCTGTCTTTGGGAGAAGTGCTTAGGTTCAATCGTTCGGGCGCTGCTCCGGTAAAGAATTTATCTGCCGTACAAAACAATAATGGAGTATTATTAAGCTGGGCCGCACCAGCATCTGCGGTATCTAAAATACAGGCAAAGATGGGCTCGCAAACGGTAGATATTTCTTCTTCTGCAACATCTTACCAGTTTAGTAATGTTCCGGCTGGTTCTTACACCATCAGCGTAGTAACTTACAATAGTGCAAATCAGGTTTCGAATACGGTTTATCTGCCATTCCGTGTGGGAGCTACCGCGGTTGCTTATCTGGGAACTTATGCAGATTCTGCGGCCTTGTTAAGCAATGGCGATGATGATGAAGTGGCAGCAGCAAAATGGTTGTTCCAGAATTACAGTAAGTCGGAATACATATCGTTCAATGAAATTAAAAACGGAACGGTTGATTTAAGTCAGTTCCGGGTTTTATGGTGGAACTTTGATGTAAGCACGGGGCATGCTTTGCCGGCAGCAAGTACCGATGCCGTTGTTGTGAACAGAATTAAACAATATTACAAAAACGGTGGCGGCCTTTTACTAAACCAGTATGCCATGCAATATCTATGGACTTTGGGCCGCATGACGCAGGATTTCTTCCTTGAATTTGGTGATGGGGCTGGTTTTAACAATCCTGATAGCTGGGGCATAGGTATAAATCCGAACAGAAAACATGATAAAAGCAGTCATCCTTTGTTTAAAGATATTGCAAAAACAATTCAGGGAGACAACCGTGTTACCTTCCCCGTAATTGGTCCGGGATGGAAGGAAAATCATAACGCTGTGATTGTTCGTATCCCTGAGTTCTACAATTTGCTGCCCAATGATAAGGATGATTCTTTTGGCAAGTTCGAGTCGGAGAACAATGCCGAATGGTTGGGAGTTTGGGATGGTATTGGAGACTTATTTATGATTGGCGTTGCAGAACTTAAGCCGAAAGATGATTTCCAGGGAAGCTCAATATTTATCGGCATCGGTGGTATCGAATGGAATCAAAACTCCGGAACAAATATCCATCAGGGTAATGTAGAGAAGCTGTACAAAAATGCCCTGGATTATCTGAAAACTAAATAAATTGAAATGGGGAGGGAAAGATGGTCGGCCTTTGTCTTGGTGGTGTTGGCCTTTCTCTCCCTTTGGGTATAGCCGTTGTAACTTATTGAAATAAAGCGATATGCCGGTTGGCGATTAGTGTCCCCCTCTGGAGGGGGGAAGGGGGGAGGAATATGCGATATGTTATAATTAAGCGCATTAACCACCTCCGCCTATCGGCACCTCCGCCAGCGGAGGACAGTCCTGATCAACTTTTGTACTAAAAACAAAGTGTTGATTTTCAATGGATTTGCTCTTAGGTTAACGGCTA
>Ga0307408_100002090_pt1 | contig 14384 bp, 9 predicted proteins | sample 322Cmetagenome_FD_202116 | JGI IMG/M metagenome (GOLD analysis project Ga0307408, IMG submission 202116) | Maize rhizosphere microbial communities from greenhouse at UC Davis, California, United States - 322HYB-C-3 | ecosystem: Host-associated > Plants > Roots > Rhizosphere > Soil | place: USA...
GCCTTACCGGCAACTGTTTTGGCAGCAAAATACTACGGTAAACCTGCAGGATTTGATGCCGAAGACTTCCATCGATACGAGTCGAGCAATGATGATTCTGATCCGGATGTAATAATAAAAAAGCACATTGAACAAAAATACTTCCCTCAGCTCAACTATCTTACTGCAGCAAGCCCTCTAATAGCAGCTGAATACCAGAAATTATTTCCCTCACTTCCTGTCATGCCGATCTTGAATGTCTTTGAAACCCCAAAAACCATAGCAGCCAGGCATACAATAAAAACAAGAGCTCTACGTTTATTCTGGTTTTCCCAAACAATTGGTTCGGATAGGGGGTTGGAGGAAATAATAACCAGTATTGGCAAACTAGGAAGTGTTCCAATCGAATTACACTTACTGGGGAATTACACGGATGATCTAAAAAATCAGTTCACCAATCTTTTTGAGGTGGCTGGAGCACAACGAGAAAGGATCTTTTTCTATACTCCTATAGACTCGGATCAAATTATATCTTTTGCTTCAAATTTCGACATAGGCTTAGCCACCGAAACCGGAGTTCCATTCAACAGAGATATCTGTTTAACTAATAAAATATTTACATATATGCAAGCAGGAATCGCGATCCTTGCCAGCAATACAAGGGCACAATCTGAGTTATTAAAAGAATATGAAGGAACAGGGCTTGTGTATGAAAAAAATAATCAAGCTGATATAGTTACCAAGCTACAACGGTTCTACGATGAGAGCGACTTTTTAAACAGCTGTAAAGCCAAGTCGCTTGACACGTCAAGAATTAAACTGAACTGGGAAAATGAAAGCAAAAAATTTAAAAGATTTGTAGAGAGTGTAATTTGAAAAAGCTACTTATTATATCGCCCTACTTCGCCCCATCTAATACTGCAGATATGCAGAGAATAAGGATGAGCCTTCCTTATTTCAAAGAATTTGGTTGGGATGTTGAGTTGATACGCGTATTTGACCGACATTTGGATGTTGTTAAGGATCCCTTATTATTAGAGTCTATTCCTCCTGATATAAAAATTCATAACGTTGACGCGTTCTCTAAAAAGATTACCTCTAAGCTTGGTTTAGGGAGCATTGCGCTTCGTTCTTTGTATTATTACAAGAAAAGGGTTGATGAGCTGCTAAGACAAAAGCAGGTTGACCTTATATATTTCTCTACCACTCAATACCCTCTATGCATTTTAGGCGCGTATTGGAAAAAAAAATTTGATGTTCCATATGTCATTGATATGCAAGATCCCTGGCATTCTGACTATTATCAGAATAAGCCAAAAAATCAACGGCCCAATAAGTATTGGTTTTCATATCGACTAAATAAGTATCTTGAGCCAATTGCTATGAAAAGAGTTGGTGGGTTGATAAGCGTTTCAGATTCTTATATTGCAACTTTAAAAGAACGTTACCCGATTATCTCAAATGTTCCCGCTTATTCTATTACATTTGGCGCTTTTAAAAAAGATCAGGAAATAGTCAAAAGAAACTTGGATAAATTGCCTGCAGTTTTTAAAAAGACCAGCGGGAAGTTGAATCTGGTTTATATTGGACGAGGTGGTAATGATATGCACAAAGCATTAAACCTCTTATTCAATGCTTTAAAAAAAGGCCTAAATGAAAGTCCCGATCTTTTTAACTTGTTCCAATTACACTTTATTGGAACCAGCTATGCGCCACAGGGAAAAGGAAAATGCACAATTCAGCCCTTGGCTGAGGAAATTGGTCTGAAAAACATGGTGGAAGAACAGACTGACCGAGTTCCATTTTACCAGGGATTAGCAAGTTTAGAATATGCCGATGGGCTTATAGTACCAGGATCAGATGATCCCACCTACACAGCCTCGAAACTTTATCCATATATCACTGCTGAGAAGCCGCTACTCGGTTTTTTCCACAAAGGAAGCAGTGCTGTACGCATTATCAGAGAATGTAATGCGGGTGAAATGGTTACCTTAGACACAGACCCAGAAACAATATATAACAAAGTAGAAGCGTTTCTCAAGTCTGTTGCTTGTAGGAAGAAGCCTGAAACAAATTGGCAAGCATTTGATACTTATACAGCAAAAGAAATGACGAAAAGACAATGCCAGCTATTTAACGAAGTATTAGAAAACGCGAGCGAGGGCGTAATTCATTAGAATGAAAAAGAAGCTTGCTATTATAGTTACTCACCCCATACAATATTATGCACCAATGTTTAAACTTCTTTCAGAACGGGGGAATGTTAAACCGAAAGTGTTTTATACATGGGGAGAGGATAGCATTAAAGCAAGATTTGATCCGGGCTTTGGCAAAACAATAAGTTGGGATATCCCTCTTCTGGATGGATATGAATTTGAATTTCTAAAAAACACTGCTAAAAGTCCGGGAAGCCATCACTTTCGCGGAGTACAGAATCCCGATATTGTGAATAAGATCAGCCAGTTCGGTCCAGATGCTATACTGGTATATGGTTGGAGCTATTCATCTCATCTTAAAACAGTACGTTATTTCAAAGGCAAGATACCAGTATGGTTTAGAGGCGACTCCACTTTACTTAACGAACAATCTGGATTCAAAAAAAGCGCAAGGAGATTATTTTTAAAGCTTGTTTATCGATATATAGACAAGGCATTGTATGTGGGTTCTGCAAATAAAGCATATTTTAAGAAACACGGGTTAAATGAAAGACAACTCATATTTGCACCACATTCAACAGACAATCAACGCTTTGGAGCCGACTATTCAAAAGAATCAATAAGACTAAGAGATCAATTAGGCCTCAATAATGAGAGTATTTTAATTCTATATGCCGGAAAATTTGACCATGTCAAAGACCCATTTTTATTATTATCAGCTTTTGCTAATTTAAACAGTCAAAATATCCATCTGCTATTTGTTGGTAATGGAATACTTGAAACCGACTTAAAAAATAAGGTAAAAAGTGAGCGATTAGAAAGAATGCATTTTATGGACTTTCAAAATCAGAGTAACCTTCCCGCTTTTTACCAGGCATGTGATTTATTTTGCCTTCCATCTAAAAGTGAAACTTGGGGATTGGTAATTAATGAAGTAATGGCCGCCGGAAAGGCTGTGCTAGTATCGGACAAAGTGGGCTGTGCAGCTGACTTGGTAAAAAATGACATAAACGGATACATCTTTAAATCAGGAGACTTAAATGATTTGAGTGAGAAACTAGAAAAACTATGTTCCGACAAAACTAGATTATCAACAATGGGCGAAAAGAGTAAGACCATTATCAAAGACTGGTCTTTCCTTTCACAAGCAAAAGCCATAGAAGATGCATTGATAAATGAATAAGCCAAATTCAATATCTTTCTTAATAATTAGCCTCTATTTTCCGTGGTTGTTATCATCGTTATTAAAAGATGACGCAGTTTTATCCTATTTCATTGCATGGCTCGGGTCATTTTTTATATTTTATCAAACCTGGAGTTCTTCCTATAGATTTGTTTTACCCGATCTGCCAATTTACAAACAGATCATGCGTCCTTTATTTCTGCAACAACTGATCTTTGCAGGCTTTATGTGTTGTTCTTCTATATTCTATTTCCTAAATCATTTAGGATATCAATATTTTGAAAAAGTATCTGAGGTCTCTAGCTCAACTGATATATTATTAACTATAGCAAAGTGCCAGCGCATGTCACTATTAGCACACGCTGCACTAGTTAATGGAATACTTCTTATTCAACGACGTCATATAAATACACGCCCACTTTATCAATCAGAATCTCGGAATTCTGAATCAGGCTGGTTAATAAAGATTTGTGTGGTAACCTTCTTTCTAAGCGTCCTAATGGAACGGATTTCCGGCCTTTATCAATTTTCAATAGGATTATACAATGTGGCGATATTCAGTGGTTCAGTAATTCTTGTTAAGGGCATTCGAAACAGAAAAACAGATCTACTTCTTATTGGAGGAAGTATATTTCTTGCAAATCTTATAAATTCGACCTTAACAGGGTATAAGGAACATATTTTAGTAAACTTTATAATTCTTTTTTGTCTCCTTTTCCCTTATTATAAAAAGACTGTTATAATAACCTCAATACCATTATTTTTAATATTATTTTATGTGTTACCAACCTATGCGATGATTTTGCGATCTCAGTCATGGGGAGGTGAAACAAGTGTTGAAGATGCTAGAAGCACTGCTGTAGAAACCATATTATCCGAAGAAAATGAAACTCTGGCTGAAACAAACTGGATTTTCCTTACAAATAGACTAAGCGAAATCAATATGTTTACTCAATTTGTTGAATCTACACCCAATGAAATCCCCTACTATGGGCTTACTATCATATCTAACTCACTACAGTCGATAATACCACGAGTGCTTTGGACTGATAAACCAATAACAGAAAATCTTGCGATGGAGAGGGTTTATAATGCTGCCGTTGTGGATTCAGAATCGAACGTTTCAGCTAAAACGCGACCTGTTGTTGATGGTTATTTAAGCGCCGGTTTATTAGGAGTTTTTATTTATATGCTTTCTCTTGGAGCTCTTAGTCAGGCTATAAATAATATAGCCGAAAATCTTTTCGGAGGATATGAAATTGGTTGTATTATATTCTTCAATGGGTTCTATCAAACATTGTGGCGGGGAGAAACTACTGAATTTATGGTCAATAGCATATTTTGGAGCTTCGTAATGATGTTAATTGTCTTTCGAATTTTAAAAGCTGCCAAATATATTAAGAGAGTGAGAAATGAAAAAGAAGTGCTAGTATATCCCAGGAAAACAACTGACCTAGAGAAATTTAATCATAGCTCGCCTGCCTCAAAACTTCTCAATTAAGCTAATAAGTCTTCAGTAATGCCTGGTTATCGAATAAGATCCTCTTCTGTCCTCATACTTTATCTCCCATGGATAGTTTCAGTAGCTTTACAAGCTGCTCCGCTAACATCTTATCTGGTTGCTTGGCTGGGATCATTTTTTATCTTTTATCGAACATGGGTTTCTCCATCAAAAATGATTTTAAATGATCTTCAAATCAGCCAACAGATCATGCGTCCGATTTTTTTACAGCAGTTCATTTTTGCTGGATTTATGTGCTGTACATCCATTTTCTTTTTTTTCGATACAATCGGATATCGATACCTTGAACAAGTTACCCGGGTCGATTTCCAATCATTGAATGACTCTCTTTTACTACTTGCCAAATGCCAGCGAATGTCACTTCTGGCCCATTGTGCTTTAGTAACAGGTATGCTTATCGGACAAGGCAACTACAATACTAAGATGGTTTCTTATAAGCCTATTGGCAGCATGTCCTTAGAAACATGGACCATAAGAATTGGTGTTATTACCTTTCTGATAAGTTTGATAATACAGTCAATACCCGGATTGTTTCAATTTTCGATCGGATTGTATAATGTAGCAATATTTTGCGGAGCGGTAGTTTTCACGAAGGGGATAACTGGGAAAAATGAGAAACTTATAATTTGGGGAGGGACCATTTTTGTTAGTAATGTGCTGAATTCAACCCTAACTGGCTACAAAGAGCCTGTTATAGTAAATTTTATTATTATAGCATGTCTTTTATATCCTTATTTTAAAAAGCAGGTTATACTACTGGCTCTCCCATTTTTTATCGGTTTATTTTATGTAGCCCCAACTTATTCCACCGTGATACGACAGCAATCCTGGACCGGTGAAACATCTGCGGAAGAAGCCAGGGACAATGCGATTGAAAGTATCTTATTTGATGATGAGCTATCTATTGAAGACACTAACTGGGGGTTCTTAACCATACGTTTCAGCGAAATAAGCATGTTCACCAAATTTGCCAAATCTACCCCTGAGACAATCCCATACTACAACCTTGATATTATAGAAAACTCCTTGATTGCCTTGGTGCCTAGGGCTTTATGGAAAGAAAAGCCTGTTACTGAGGAAATTGCAATGCAAAGAGTTTACGACGCAGGAGTGGTTGATTCGAGATCAAAGGTATCCGCAAAAGCACGGCCAATTGTTGACGGTTATTTAAGTGGGGGTGCTATTGGAGTATTTATTTACATGATAACCCTTGGATTAATAAGTCAAACTATAAGTAATAAAACTGAACGCTTATTCGGTGGTTATGAACCTGGCTGCATAATCTTTTTTAACGGATTTTATCAGATCCTCTGGCGTGGTGAATCCACTGAATTCATGGTTAATAGTGTTTTTTGGGCCTTCGTGGCAATGATAGCTCTATTTGCAGGATTGAGATTGACGAACCATTTGGAAAGAGTACAGCCGAATAAAATTTATGAACCAGAAATCAAACGAGACGAAACATAAAGAACGACCAAAAGATAACTTCTCTTCTTAATATATAACTGCACGTTTACTTTGAAAATCTTCCAACTCAACGCATCCTACAAACCCGCATACATATACGGCGGCCCTACAATGTCCGTTTCTAAGCTTAGTGAAGAAATCAAAAAAGCAGGAATTGATGTGGAAGTAGTTACCACTACTGCCAACGGATCAGATGAAGTGAGTGTTGCAAGGGGTATACCAACCCTTGTCGATGAGGTTCCGGTTACCTATTATAAAAGAATCACAAAGGATCATACCCATTTTAGTCCTTCGCTTCTATCGGCATTGGCTGCTAAAATTCAAAAGTCAAAAGTCAAAAATCAGCAGCCCATTGTACATGTACACGCCTGGTGGAACCTCGTTTCCATATTCGCGGCCTGGGTGGCAAGGTGGAAAAAGGTGCCAGTGATCATTTCGCCGAGGGGAACTTTAAGCGGTTATTCGTTCAGCAATAAAAACTCAGGTATTAAAGACTATATCCATCGATTTCTTGGGAAAGGCTTACTGGAATACAGTTATTTTCATGTAACGAGCGAAAAAGAAAAAAGAGATGTTGAGCGATTGGTGAAGCCGAAAGGAGTTTTTGTGATACCAAATTTTGTGAGAATACCTGAGGAGGGGAACGGGGAAAGGTGGAAGGTGGAAGGTGAGAAACTAGAGGGGAAAGGGGAAAGGTTAAAGCTGGAAGGTGAAAGGTTTGAGGTGAAAGGTTTGGAGCCGCAGAATAATGAACTTTCTGATTCTGAAGAATTGGAGAGTAGACAGCCCCTGAAGCTCCTTTTCATTTCCAGGGTAGAGGAAAAAAAGGGTTTAGAACTATTGCTGGAATGTTTAAAGGATATTAAAGCTGAATGGACTTTGAGCATTGCAGGGTCAGGTGAAGAAACCTACGTGCAAAAGCTTAAGCAACAGGCTGAAGCCTCTGGAATTTCTTTAAGAATAACATGGTTAGGGCATGTAAGCAACGATCAAAAATTTGATGTAATGGCACACCATGACCTGATGGTACTTCCCTCCTTCGATGAGAACTTTGCCAACGTTGTTATTGAATGCCTGAGCGTTGGAACAGCCGTTTTATTAACAGAGAATGTTGGCCTGGCTGATTATGTTGAGACAAGAAATCTGGGCTGGGTTTGCCAAAGAACCAGAGATGACCTGATGAGCAAATTGGAAGAAGCTGCAAAAAACAGGAAACACCTATTGGCAATAAGAGAAAATGCACCCTCCATTATCCGGCACGATTTTAATGAGGCTGTGCTGGTGAAAAGGTATGTCAGCATGTATGAATCGGTATTGGAAAGTGAACGCAGATAAGGTATTAGATGGCGATGGCCCGGTAGCAAGGTTTATCAATAATTTTTGCAGTAGCCCCTGACCTGCAATAAAAAATATTTTCTGTAAAAAACCTATAAGGTTTTTGAAACCTTATAGGTTTCCTGATATTAGCGGCGAATCAACACATTGCAGATGCCAGATTTCTCTTTCATTATTCTATCCTTCAACGAAGAAATTCATCTTCCCCGACTTTTGGCATCCATAAAAGATCTGAATGCTCCGATATATGTGCTTGATTCAGGAAGTACAGATCAGACCCTGGATATCTGCAAGCAATATGGAGCTGAGGTTGTTTACCATAAATTTGAAAACCATCCAAAGCAGTGGCATGCTGCACTAAATGCCTTCCCCATCGCAACACCCTGGATCATCGGCCTTGATTCAGACCAAATTGTAACGCCCGAACTTTTTACCAGGCTAAAGAATTTTCGCGATGAAGATTTCAAAGATGTTAATGGGATCTATTTTAACAGAAAAAACTTTTTTAAAGGGAAATGGCTAAGATTCGGTGGTTATTACCCTAAATATCTGCTAAAGATGTTCAGACGTGGCGTGGGTTATTCAGATCTGAATGAGAATATGGATCATCGTTTCATTGTTCCCGACAAAACGATAGTTTGGAAAGATGGACATATCCTGGAGGAGAACCTTAAGGAAAATGAAATCAGTTTCTGGATAGCTAAACATAACCGTTACAGTGACCTGGTTGCTCGTGAAGAAATTGAACGGATGAACGCATTGAGGACACAGACTATTCAGCCGAAGTTCTTTGGTAGTCCGGACGAACGTATAGCCTGGCTGAAGAGCTTGTGGTGGCGGATGCCATTGGGTTTGCGTCCCTTTCTTTATTTTACTTATAGAATGGTCTTTCAGCTTGGAATTTTGGATGGGGCAACGGGCATTTTGTTTCATTTTCTACAGGGATTCTGGTTCCGGTTGATTGTGGATGTGAAGATTAAGGAACTGCTGAAAGTGCAGAAAACCTATAAGGTTTCGAAAACCTTATAACCTGAATTCGATTCTCCCAATCTCGGGAAGCGAGCTAACAATAAAGGAACAACAGATTCCAGAGCGTGTTAATTTTAACACAGAGAGCACGGAGAAGGCGCAAAGGGCATATAGAATGTCTGGCACAAAGGGTTTAAGCGATGCTTAAAAAGAGATCACAGAGCCAGGCGCTTTAACGGGCAGGTTGTATAGAATTATTTTTAGTTTGTTAAATAACTCAAAATAAGCACCTTGCTTTCCCCTTTCCTTGAGGATAGTCCGTACGGACGGGGGATAGGGTGAAGTGATAATAAGCATAGTCTTATACTTGCGGCCGATTCCGGATCTTCTTCCTCCGACTATCGAGGTGAAGTGATAATAAGCATAGTCTTATACCCTCTCTGCCTTCGGCATCTCTCCCAGAGGGCGAGAAAAGTCCCATACGCACTACAAACTGCATATTTATAGTCGAGCTCAGGTTTATAGGTTTAGGGGATTACGAATAAGCGCTTCATTACAAGACCGTTTTAGCCCATTCATCACATTGCTTGAGGTTACTGCTATTTTTATATTAGCTTCCTTAGTTGAAAGCTAATTGCCCTTATGAATCCTTGAGCTTACAGCAAGACAATCAAACTCAGGTTCATAGCTAATGCCTAATTTTTAGTACTTTTGCTTTAATGATCCCTTTGTTTCGCCAATTCTGGCAGAATCCAACATATCGTTTCCTGATTTTACTGCTGGGATTTTTCGGGCTATTTCATTATTTCAACCTGTTTTATATTGGCATCACCGCCCCGGGAGGCGTTTACGTTCCATTTCTCGCAGAGCATCTTAATTATATTTCGGGCTTACGTTATGCGTTGATACAAACCAGTGAATGGATATTAAACATATTAGGCTATACTACCTTTACAACCGAATTCTGGTTAAGAGTTTCCGGACATGGAGGAGTGGTCGTGGTTTATTCCTGTCTGGGCTATGGAGTAATGAGTTTTTTCGCGGCCTTTGTTATTGCCTGGCCAAACAAAAGTTTTAAATCAAAGCTCTGGTTTCTGCCAGCGGGCCTTTTACTGATCCAGGCGATGAACATTTGTCGCTTTATGCTTCTGGCGCTTTACTGGAAGAAAAGCATTTTCCGCGGCCGGATAGATCATCATGACCTTTTTAATGTTATACTTTACCTCTTTCTTTTAGCCGCTATCTATCTTTGGGTGCGAAAAGACAATACATATGTCAAAAACAGATCTGTCGAAATACAATAACTCCTGGTACTCTCCTCAGGCTGGAGCTATTAAAAGGCTCTTATGGCTTTGGGTGAATGCAATCTTTATAAAATCGAACATTTTCTTTTCCAGCGGCCTGAAAATATTTTTTCTGAAAGCATTTGGCGCCCGTATCGGAAAGGGTGTAAATGTAAAGCCAGGGGTTAGCGTTAAATACCCGTGGCTGTTATCTATCGGCGATCATGTTTGGATTGGTGAAGACGTTTGGATCGATAATCTTACCGAAACGGTTATAGGCAACAACGTTTGCCTTTCGCAGGGGGCCATGCTGCTCACCGGAAATCATAATTTTAAGAAGGAAGCTTTCGATCTGATTGTTGGTGGAATTGTGCTGGAGGATGGTGTTTGGATTGGAGCCAAAGCAACTGTCTGTCCAGGAGTTCGATGTAAGTCGCATAGTGTGCTTGCGGTTGGGTCTGTGGCCACAAAGGATCTGGAGGCTTATTCGGTTTACCAGGGGAACCCGGCGGTGAAGGTGCGGGAGAGGGTTGTTACAGAGGACTAATTTGGCTCGCGCAAAGACGCAGGTCTTGTATGATGCTTATTTTAAGATCGCAAAGGGGGACAATCTTCGGTTTGCTTTTTTGCGGTTTCTCTATTCAGTTTGCAAGTCAATTGCGGCTCTGCGACTCTGCGAGAAAATAGATTGGCTCCGAAAAAATAATTGGCTCGCAAAGGCGCTAAGACGCAGTTCTTGTATGATGCTTATTTTAAGATCGCAAAGTTTTTTTTGCGGCTTTCTTTATCCAGCTTGCAAGTCAATTGCGGCTCTGCGAGAAAACAGATTGGCTCGCAAAGGCGCAAAGACGCAGTTCATGTATGATGCTTATTTTTGCGGTTCTTCTATCCAGCTTGCAATTCAATTGCGGCTCTGCGGCTCTGCGTGACAACCTTGGCCACCCGCCAAGCTACTTTGCGAGAAATCCTCCTTTCCCTCAATTTTTTTTCCAAATTCTCACTTTATCCCTTTACTTTGCAAACAGGTGCCAACGATAGCATCCTACGTAAGAAATACGACTTTAAAGAAATTATGAAGATAAAAAAAGCGGTGATCACAGCTGCTGCCAGAGGGGAGCGCCTCTACCCTGTTTCTGATACTATTCAAAAGGCTATGTTGCCTGTTATTGACACCGATGGACTTTACAAACCTGTTATACAAATCATTGCCGAAGAGGCTTTTGCCAGTGGTATTGAGGAGATCTGTATTGTTTGTGCGCCGGGCGATGAACAGCGCTACAGGGGTGCCTTTAAATCTCTGAGAGAAAACCTTGTAAAATCATTTCAGGATGCAGACTGGGCAAAACAGGAAGCTGATAAAATTGATCACCTGGTAAGCAATCTTCATTTTGCAGAGCAGGCAGAACCCAAGGGTTACGGTCATGCGGTTTATTGTGCCAAAGAGTTTACAGGCAACGATCCTTTTCTGCTTCTTTTAGGCGATTACCTCTATGTTTCGGATCTGCAAAAACGCTGTGCGGCTCAGTTAATCGAACTGGCCAGCAAAGAAAGATGCTCTGTATCTGCAGTCAATCCAACACCAGAACATCTTATTAACCGTTACGGTACCTTAACCGGCAAGCAGCTTAGCGGCCGGCATGGAGTATATAAAATCGACAAAATCCTTGAGAAACCTTCGCTGAGTATCGCAGAACTTGAACTGCAAACGCCAGGTTTAAGAGTAGGATACTACCTCTGCTTCTTTGGAATGCATGTGTTTACTTCCGGACTAATGGAAATGCTGGAGAAAAAGCTTGATGAGGGCGAGGAAAACATTATGCTTACTCCAACGCTGCAGGATCTGGCTTCTTCCGAGCAATATCTTGCGGTAGAAGTTAAAGGCTCAAGATATGATCTTAGTCGCAAACACGGATTATTACAGGCTCAGATTGCACTGGGACTTGCCGGAGAAGCCAAATCTGAAACACTTAGCACGCTGGTTGAATTGCTTGCAGAATCAAACTCAAGAAAATAAGCAGCGTATATGAATGTTTTTATAGAAACCATTACCTCTGCTGAACCCGAAAAGCGGAATCGCTCTTTTTTTGAGCTAAGCCGGAAATTTTCTTCAAAAGAGTTACTTGAGGCGCTCCTTGAGCTTGAGAAATTCAGAAAGAACACCCCAAGTTTATATGACAAGGTAAGGGCAATATTATTCCTGTATGCCGGCTTTCGTTTCTTCCTTACCGAGGCAAAAGATGTTAAGGATACAGGTAAAATTCCTTATCATGGATTTGAGGACCTTTTAGGTCGCCGGTTCGAAGAAGCCATCTCCGTCTTCCTTGCCGACTTGAAGCTTAAAGGCCCCAATGCAGCTATTTTTAGCGGCCTTGCCGATTGCTATCACCATCTTTCATTTCAGATCCTTGCCGATCAGGTTCGTAAAAGTGTACGTTCAAGCAAAGGCAATCAATGGATGTTCCGTGTAGGGCATCAAGAAGAGCACCCTATCCGTATTCATCCGCAGCTACTAAAGCGTAGTGCAAATTCACTGTTTTATCCCGTCTTACAGGAAAAAACTTCGGTAAGAATGGATCTTACGCATAGCGGATGGTCTGATATTTTCTTCCTTGGGATGGATTATCCGGAGGGAGCAAGGGTTATCAATGTATCCATCGACCTCGGCGTTTATGGAAGAGATAAGGAAATTCAGCCTCCTCTTAACTCGTATGTGAGGGTGATTGCCGAGCCTGTGCTTCGCGTTACCAGTATAGATCTGAATGCTACAAAAGATATTACCACCCTGGATGACCTGTTTAATTTTGGGAACGACTACCTGAGCCTTGTAAAGGCGGGTATTATTGCTTCCGGATTAATACCACCATCGTTTGAGGGCACCAATCAATCGCTACCTAACATTCTTTCCAAAATTGTGGGCCCAGGCATGGGTATAGAACTGGTAACGAAGGTTAACGACATTCCAAAAGGATCACGTTTTGCCGTATCTACCAACCTTTTGGGCTCCATCATAAGTTTGCTGATGCGTGCTACACAGCAAACCAGTAATCTTACAGGAGGTCTTGAGGAAACCGAAAGGCGTTTGGTGGCTTCTAGAGCTATACTTGGCGAATGGCTGGGTGGCTCGGGAGGCGGCTGGCAGGATTCGGGCGGAGTTTGGCCTGGAATTAAAGCGATCCAGGGAACTTTCGCGCAAGAAAATGATCCAGAATTTAATATCAGTAAAGGGACCCTGCTTCCAAGACACAAGGTTTTAGAAGGTGCAGATCTTCACCCGGAGTTTTACAAGCGGCTTACGCATTCTCTCGTTCTGATGCATGGCGGCATGGCATCCAATGTGGGACCGATTCTGGAGATGGTAACAGAAAAGTATCTTCTTCGGGGCTTACAGGAATGGGATGCACGTCAGCAAACCAACCAGATCTTTGAAAACATTTTAGGTGCCATTAAAGAAGGAGATATACGCAAACTGGCTAATAATACGGATAGCAATTTTGCCGGCCCTATAAAAACCATTATTCCATGGGCGTCCACTCATTATACCGAAGAGCTTATCCGTAAAGCAAAAAAGAGCTTTGGAGAAGATTACTTTGGCTTCTTGATGCTAGGCGGCATGTCTGGCGGAGGTATGGGAATGTTTGTAAATCCGGAGAAATACGAGCATTACAAACAGCAGTTGCTGGAGATTCTGCGAAGCACCAAAAATGAGCTTTCCTCGTCGCTGCCATTTGCAATGGACCCGGTGGTGTATAACTGGGATATTAACCAGCGGGGTACCTGGTCTGAATTACTTGAAGGGAACGATGCCATGATGCCATCGCAATACTATGCCATCCAGGTTTCTGACCTGGTACACAAAGATGCTTCGGCCATTTCCTATATCCGAAGAGCTGAGATTGATTACTTTACCATGCATTGTGAGCAGAATAATCTAGCCTACCCTCTTCTTCGTACTATTGTAAGTAACCTCTTCCAGGTTTCCGATCCTTCATCTCAAAGTAATAAGGATGTGGAGAACGGCAAGGCAAACAAAATTAAAAAAGATAACGGCTTCGATTTTATTCAGCACGAAGATATCCGTGAAGAACTTCAAAAAGGCAGAATCGGGCTTTCGCGGAACAGGCTTCCGGCTGAGACACTTATTGAAGATGTGAAGGAGAACGAGATTACGAGACTGGAATCAATTGATGATATTTCAACAGGCGAGAAGGCCATTCAGAATGGCGAGGTGGCGGTAATGAGCCTCGCAGCTGGCATTGGCAGTCGCTGGACAAAAGGAGCTGGAGTTATTAAAGCCATTAATCCTTTCGTGGAGATCAACAATCTGCATCGAAGCTTCCTGGAGATACATCTCGCAAAAACCCGTAAAACAGCTGAGCAGTTTAATGCTACCATACCGCATCTGATCGCTACCAGCTATCTTACCCATTCGCCTATTGAAGGCCGCCTGAATGAAACAGAAAACTTTGGCTATAATGGCCCGGTTTACCTTT